>Ga0213823_1000027_pt1 | contig 162853 bp, 152 predicted proteins | sample MC6MC0907MG_FD_179887 | JGI IMG/M metagenome (GOLD analysis project Ga0213823, IMG submission 179887) | Enriched soil aggregate microbial communities from Iowa State University, Ames, United States - MC6-MC0907-MG | ecosystem: Environmental > Terrestrial > Soil > Unclassified | place: USA... | reverse complement strand
TTACATCGAGATGTTCTATAACCCAAAACGTCGACACAGCAGTGCTATGCAGCTGTCTCCAGTAGAGTATGAGAAACGCTATTTCCTGAGCTTGGAGAGTGTCTAGGAAACCAGGGGCGATTCAAACCATGCATAACGAATGACACTGGAAGTTTACTCGCGTAACCTCCAGAGAAGCACAGTTGCACTACAAAAAAACAAACTTATCGCTAAAGTTTTTTCCGCTACAACCGTTTTAATAGTTAATACACTTTTTAGGAGCTCGTATCACACGAGAACCCCCTTGAATGAATTTCTAGAACTTCATCATCCGAACCACAAACTCGACATCGCATTCTTTTCAAATCCAGACTTGCCCGAGGCAGCTTGCTCGACTAGCTCAGAGAGCTATCTCGTAATGGTCAACCGTGAGAATGCCAAAACGATACTGCTTAACATGGAAGGCACAACTTTCAGACTCACCAATGCGCAGGCCAGCGTGCTGGGATCAAAACTATTCGAGATGGCGAGCCCTGATGCCTCATAGCAAAAGCGTGAACGCTACCGAGTATCAAAACAAACATGAAGCCTCGCGAAACCCGTAACCCGGATGCAAGCGGAGCGCGCAGGCCGAACCGGCCGAAGGCGTGCGGGATGGAAGCCCGAAGGGCCGAGACCCGTGAAATGCGGGGCTCGGTTCACGACAGCCTGGCCGCGCAGCGGCACGCCCAAGCTACCCTTCTCAGGCAAGATCGCTTACTTATGGAGCTTACTGAAACGCTCAATCACGACGCTTGGAGCAACGCTCGGCCAGGCTTCCAGATTTGCTGATTTACGCCAAAAATCAATTGCGCACCACAGGAAGAACAATCCAGGAATAGCCCCACCCATCATCGAATAGCTGTGCAGAATTGGTAAAGCTCCTGTCCGCGGATGGTCTGCGAGCACTGGCAGAAGCGCAAGAAGAAACACAGCTACATACGCGACAGCGAACCAGATCGCCCCGTAGAACATCATATACACTGGAGTCGCCAGACGAAGCTTAGTGAGACTACGAATTCGTCCGCCGTCCTCTTTGAACGCATAGACCACGCCAGTATTTTTTAACTTGTTCCTAGATTTTTTGTACACACAATAAAAATCGTAGTGTTTGCCCGCCTCGATCTCTTCGTAGAGCTTGATCGGGATGTCAGTATTTGGAATGAGAACACCATCCATCTTCATGATTACCCGAACGCTTCCTTCCTTATGCTCAAAAACTCGAATGTCCTCGAGCTTTCCCGAAACCTTGATGTAATCAGCGATTGCCACGATATAACTCCTGTCAAGAAAACACCCAGAACCTGGCGATAGGCAAAGGGACACCGCAAGCAGCTCCAACCGGAAGCCACTTTCTGAAAAATATGGATTTAGTGGGCATTTCCGCGAAGCGGCATGCACAAAAACGATTTGCGAGCCTACACCACTGTTTTCGACCCACTTCTATCGTGTACTGAACACAAGGTACGAACCCACCTACCAGGCACTTGCTTGCCCGGCGCTCCACAATCCTCACAGGTTCGCAGAGACAGCTGAGCAGCAACACTCACTGCACCATGGCAGTAGTCATCGCCCCCGTCGTAGAAGAAATGGAGCTCGCCGAATTTGGACTTGATCTGCGCAACCGTCACCGGCACCACGCCTGGATGCCGATCCGAGTGCTCCTGCAGCGTGTCGCACAGCGCCAAGAGGATCCCTCTCCATCCTGGACTGCAGTAGATATCGCCCACCTCAGGATCAGCAAACAGCCGTGGATACCGGGCCCTGAACTCATCAATCGAAATCGCTGGTAGCGCAGCGGCTGACAACACCATGATTCTCACCTAGCAAGAAGAGTCTTAAGCCACAGCCATCTGCAGGAAATCCCGAAGAGAATTTCGACCGCCCTCACGACGAAACGCAGCCATCACATAGCGGCTACCCTCCACCGTGGTCAGCACCCAAAACCGCCCTTCCTTCTCAAGCCGATCGACCTTTGCCGTCTGAACAACACGACCATCGGCATAACGGCCAGCAGGGTCATCACCTTCAAACCCAAACACCACGCCTCCACCTGCGCGAGACATGATGAAAGCATCCGTTAGGTAGGCAGTAACAGGCTCATCGAACCCTTGCTCCATCGCCCGGGCGATTCGCCGCAAATCGAAGTCAGTGTGCCGCTTGCTGAGAAATTGGAGCTTGATGGATTTGGCCATTGAGTGTCCCTACAACCTGAATGCTTTGCACGTCGCTGCGTGAGGAGCACTCCAGACGCAGTGCCGCGATGCTTAAAAGAAAGAGAAGATGGTTTTTAGGCTGGCCTTCTGACGACGGCCAGGGCCAAGCAGTACGTAGACAGTGTTCCTCGTCGCGGCGAAAACCCCATCCACGAATGAGGCACACATCGTCGACCGAACCCAGCCACCAGGTGGGAAACGTCCCTCACTGTCGTCAACAACACAGTGGGCGAATACGATCAGAGGCACCAGGCCCACTGCCTTTACCTTGGCCAACTCATCCTCGGTCAGGTCAGGCTCGAACAGCGTCCAGTCTTCGACGATGCAGTACGACCTACGTGGGAAACGCTCGACAACCAGAGCACGAGCAGCTTCAACAGAGAGCTCAAGGCCGGCAGCCGGGACATGGTTATCTGATAGGAGCTCGCTGTCGACAGAGCTTTCGAGCTTACCTTCGCTCATTGCAAGCTCCTTTTCGCGCTCAGGGCGTCGTACAAAACCCGCATCTTGGTGAGCGACGCTACATCCAGATTCGTACGGTACGAATCGTGGTAAACAGAACCACCGTCAACCGTAACGACGCAGACACTGTCACCATTCTGGTCATCTCCGATCGCCAGGCCCTTCACCTTCTCCATCCGCCATGCACCGCTACCATTCATGCTCGCTGGGGTGACAACCTGAATCTCTTTGACGAAAACCTCCTCGTCCTGGGACTGGAGGACTTGCTGCAATTTCAGCTCGTCATTGACCATGAGCTCAAACTCATGGCCTTTGCCCTGCCCGACCATCACTACCGAGAGATGGAACCAGTGCTTTCGGAGCATTCGGGTCACGGCATGCCAATGAGCAAGCCCCTCACCAAACATCCCTGGGAGGCCTGCCATATCATTGTCGTCTGTTCTGAACATCGATCATCTCGGTGAAGCTATCGCCAAGGCGATGCATTGAAAATTTCGGGTTATTGCCCTAACGCAGCTCTGCGTGGCGGCTCCGACTATTCCGTATCAGAGGTGAACGTGCACGGACACGATGGCGATGCAGCGAGCCATGACCCGGAGAGCCTTAACCCTGGGCGATTTGGTGCATACAGGGCCGCATGAGCCTGTCGTAAAGGTTTTCCATAAATTGGCGGCTGGGCACTGAGCTCGAGATCAGACGTCCGGCCCCGCCTTGCTCGACCAATCAGGCAAAACGTGCAGAACAGGGAATATATTCCATGGATTGAATTTAATCAATGTGGCTCTATCCTCAGCTTTGGGGAGCCGTCATGCCACTGAGAGAGTCATTAGCCGCAGTCCTCCGGCTCGTGAGGGCTTCGCGAGGCCTCAGCAAGGATGACTTCCAAGGGCTCGTCGATCCCAAGCACGTATACAACCTCGAAACCGCCAAGAGCGGCGTAACACTCGATACGCTGGAAGCAATCGCTTCGGTGCTTCAGGTCGATGCCCTCACCCTCCTCACCGTCGCAGCGAGCCTTGAGCGTGGCCAATCGCACAAGGATTTGCTCGTGCACCTCGAAGACGATGGTCAGCAACTGGCTGAACTTGGTGTGTTAGCGAGATGGAACGGGGAGTTCGAAGACGGATTACTGGTCACCACCAAGCCTGGACGCAGGACACCTCCGGAGACAGTAGAGGCTATCTTGGCTTGTCGGGGCCTAGGACTGAGCCGAAAAGAGACGGCAGATAAAGTGGGAGTATCTACTACCACCGTGGGGAGGATTTGGAATCGAAAAGCAGAGTAAATACTCTCGACATTATAAGACGTTGGTATCTTGTTACTAAGTTTTCTCTTGACACCTTTACGATCTCGAACTTTTAGCCATTGTACTGGCGATAGCCTGAATTTCTTCTGCACGGCCTGGATCTATAAGCCGCACAATATCAATGGCCGTAAACTCGTATTGCTCGGAGAGAGAATCCAGTTCAGTCAAAAAAGAGACCGCTTTCGATACTTCGGGATCGCGCAGTAGAGGCAGTAAAGACTCATACTCCTTTGTAATCCGATTCGTGATAGAGAGTAGCTCTTCAATACGATCCATTTCTTTCACCCTTAAAAATCAAGACTCAATGTGCTCGACAGCAGAACACATTGAATGCTGGTCGGATTTTGGCTTCAGCGTCGTATCACCCGAACCGCAATCTTCATCAGGTTGAGTGTAAATATCAACCAATTCCTTGACCGCCCTGGTATTGACTGCAGCAACACCACTCAACAGCATGTCAATTGATCCTGCATATCGCCTCAAAAGCAGGTCAGCAACCTCGACGTAAGAATAGCCATATTTAACCCTAAGATCCTCCAGCCTTTTAAAAAACTCAATATCCTGGGCATACTCAGGTTCCTTCCTTCGCTCCTCAAGCCCACGAAAGACCTTTTCAAACTCGTACTCTAACCGCCGGGCCTCGATGAGGGGATGGGAGCGTGCCATAATAAAACCTTTCCCGTTCGACTATACCTCTGACCAGTGTAGTCCAAAAACCATACTGAATCAGAACCGCTGGGGCGCCTGTCAAATAAAATTTACGAAAGATAAATTCAGACAAATCAATATGTTAAGCAGAAAATTGAGCGTAAACCCAGGGAAGGATCCTACCGCCAGTCCGATTTTATGAAGGTGCTAGCAGGGGCAATTCACTGGTGAAATCTACTCATAAAGCGATGAGAGCGGTCTCGAATTTTTACCGCATCTGTAACGATCAGCCATCCATAGCTGTAGCTCACCCGCCGTTGCACCTGTCAATAAATCGCAAATTTTAGATGCATCGAAAATGCCATGCACAGCATGTCAATTTTCAATTGATATTCAACATTCGCACAGTCAGCATATGTACGAAAGCTTTACCTGGGTTTCTATTTAGCTGAAAATATTAAAAGCGGGCAATATCAGTAGATAGCATTAGGAGGGCCAGAATACACTCATTCTTACTATCTCAATGCCCAAATAACCTGCTCGAATTCTTCTGCACAGAGAGTTCGATATGCCAATGCTATCATTTCCTCCCTCACTCGCCGAGCGTGTACACCAAGCCCTACCCTCCTAATCTCATTACGATCTACTGGAAACGGAAGAGAATACGGTCGGCATACGTCACGGATCGTCAGAGCTTCATCGAAAGAGATCACATTGAAAGCTACTCCGAGCATCCAGTAAGCAACAGCTATCTGACGTGGAGTCGCCCATGAGTAATGAGGAGGGGCATCAGCAAAGGACGTATCAGGAGTGAAGTTAGCGCTATTACCCTTACGCTGAGGAAAGAAGAAGGAACAGGCAAATCCCGGAGCCGTTCGCCAAGCAGGATCACAGAGCCAGACGCCAAGCAAAAACTCCAGAACTGCCTTGGTAGGCTTTTGAGTCTGGATGATTTGGGTATCTCCTAGCACCCAACTCTGTACCCTAGCAGTGATCCTCAACAGCATTTGATTATCCGCGATGGCCTGCTCGCCGTTGCTGATGAGAGGAAAGCTGACTAGCAACCGAGAGCTTGGGCTACTTACATACTCAGTGTACGCACGCCAGGCCTTGTCCAGCGGTGAATAATGAGGCGTAGAAAGGCTAAGCAACATCACTGGAGACGCATGATCGCAGCAGATACACATACCGAGTTGGCGCCAAGCAGACCGCCAAGCTGGCAGATCAACCTTCCTAATATCCGCTTTCAGACACTCTGGGCAGTAGCTAGTGCTCTGACGAAATGGGAGATAGCCATCTGTGGGCAATCTAAAGCTCTGAAAAACACCCTCATAACGATCGTTAAAGCAGCTCCGTATAGCCGGAAACTCATATAGTGAGTCCGGGTCTACCGACAATTGAGCGCATTGGTGTGAGAAAACATCAAAAGCATTGAGCTCTGCGACGCTCATGTTCTCGACGGACATTCTTCCCATCCACGAAGAAAACGACTCACCATTAATAGGGAATAGCTGCTCAGCCTCAAAATTTTCAGCTTCATTAAAACGTAACGCACCAGCGTCTGCCAAAGACAAATGCACCAGCCTGGATGCATAACCAATAAGGCCCTTAGATTTGGAATGAATCGATTTTATCTCTTCTTGTGATATCTCCGCACCTTGATCAGAAGCTGCTAGTAATTTGCGACGAATATCGCGGATGAACATTTCAAAGTCGCGATCATTCTCCATCGGGGATAACTCAAATGAGCGCACCCCCGTATTAGTCAGCGAAACGGCATGATCAATTTCCCGAGCAGCGCCTGGCTCCGCAAATACGACAATTGGAATGCATGGGCAGCGAGCAACAAGCTCCTGCATTGCCAATAAAGATTGAGATGAAGAAATAAGACTAGGCAAGACCCATTCGTGTGCGTCACGAATAATTATTAAATCGTAATTTCTTTCTAAAAGCAAATGCCAGTAGGCCTCATCAAGGGCTGACTTCCCTTTATGCTTTCTTATCTCTTCAGAAACCTCTGCAGGAAGTTTCAGTGAATATACAAGATCCGAAGAAAACAAGGTAACCGATTTCTGAGGGTGACGCTCAATTGATAAAACCCTTAGTTGCTGAGACCTAAAGTGGTGCTCTAGTTGATAAGAGAGCGCAGATAAACCTGAGCCCAGAGCCCCACCAATCAAGTATAAGTTAGTGCGGTCATCATCACTCCCCACTGCTACACCATTGCAAATGGAGCTAACCAGTGCAGTGAGAACAATTTCGTTTCCCGACAAGTTAGACCATTGAGCTTCAGTAAATGCACCTAACCTATTCAGCATAATGAAACACCACACCATAAACCAGACTATTGAATCACAGTATAGCGATCCAAGTAGGACTGCGTATCCATTCGGTTTTTCAGGACGACATCGACCATGTACAGACTCTGAATATTTATGTACTCAAGGCCGGACTCGATTGCCATCCGCGATGCTTCCTTGAGGATGGTGACAACAGACCTCAGCGGTGAATACTTCTCCTCAACACCATCCCTATATACTTTGAGAACTGATAACTCCAAAAGCTTTTTACAGAAGTCAAAATCAATGATCGACTTTTGCCGGAGTGGCATTTTCGCTACAAATCCTTTCACAAAAGCGATGAATGACTTATCGCACTTCAATTCCGGAAGATGAGCTGAGCGCAAACTAAAACGACTAGAAATTGTATCATCTGCTTTTAGAAGTGTTTCGAGATTCTCCTTGTCCGCAAGCAAGCAGAAATTTAACGCCCAGTATGGGCCAGCAAATCCTTTGACCGCGGAAAGATTAAGCTCGCGACCTCGATCAGTAAACCCCTTAAGCAGTAGTTGCGCTTCATCCAGCACAACTCCGCCCACATTATTTTCCCGAATCAACCTCTGTCCTCTCGCAATATCATTGTAGCTCAGCGTGAGCGGTTTCTTGCGCTCGCCGAACTGAATCCCTATCTCCATTTGTAGCAACTTAGTCAAGTTCAAATTAGCAGTGTTGCGAACTAAATCTATATAAACAACCTTTCTTGCCCAGTCTGAGTTCGGCGCACAGCTTTGTTGCGCCATTACTGCTCCAATCGTACTCTTACCTTGACCAGACTTAGCTGTTATAGACATACACGGATTATCAATTAGCCTGGGAAGAGCAACGAGCCTTTTATAGCTACCCATTGCGATCATAGCCTCCGGACGCATAATGAAAACATCCCTCATGCAGGAGATCATGCGTTCTTCTGCGGTTTGTTCCAGGAGGCGTTCATGATCAGCTTTCATAGATCAAACCCTTCTAGCGGTTCAACATCCGCTGCGTCGAAAATAGGCTCGGCCTTCGATTGCGTTTTTGACTTCTTGGGAGTAGCCTTGGCAAAAGGCCCAACCATCTCACTTTGTGTAGCGTTTGCTGCATTACGACCTTGTTCCAGAGCTTCCCTTTGAAGCGCTTTTTTGATGTCCTGTTGACTAAGATGGATCCGCTCACCTGCCGGGGTTAATTCCCCAGCCTTAAGCTGCTTATATTGCTTTGCCTTCCATGCAAGCATTGATATGGGGCCAAATCTACAGGGCGGATCAACACTTTCGAATGGTCTAAGGTCGTCCAAATCTGGCCCAAGGCGCTCAATGGTTACCCATCTGTCATTATGTAGAACCCATGCGCGATCAATATCTGAATTATCAACTTTAACCCTGACGTGCGATCCGGAATGCCCGTAGTAAGGCCCAGGGTCATAACGCAAGATTCCATGAATAATTATAGCATCCTTGCGAACTCTTACCCGGTGCTCATGATACATACCAATAATAAAATCTAACGGATCTTCAAATCTCGGAGGTGTCAGAATTTCACCGTTGTGTTCACCAAATCGACTAAGCCAGAGATCGTTAGAGGTCATCCCATCATAGCCACCCTTTTCATGCCTTCGACAAATTTCAGTCACCACCATCTTAAATATTTCGTCAAGGTAATAAATTGCGGTTTCTTCAATTTTTGTTCCACGCCGTTTTTTCCCAGAAGATGGCACAGCTCCTTCTAAGGTCTGTATAAAATAACGATTTATTATACCGAGCCCCCTCTCGATCGAGCCACCACTCTGCTTGCGTTTTCTTCTCATATGCTTAACGTTGTGGATCTCACAAGCAACCTTGACCGTTTTGGCATTGAGGTCTGGCCCTCCATCAACCATCAGGGCAGAAAAGCGACCATACTGGATCCATTTATAAACATTCTCATCGAGCCCTAAGGCTCTGATTAGATCTTCTTTTGGCTTTATCGCCATGTCTAAGGCTTGTGCTAACGTCCACCTACTGGGCGCCCCGAAATACAAAGCGAAACCGAGAAAAGATCGACTCCATTTATCTTTTATAAGCATGAGATACGGTCGACCGAGCACTATTCCCGTTTGTCTGCACCTCGCATGCATATCCAGCGGACTACCGTCAGCCTCGACCACTTCAAGAGGCCCAGATACTTTCAGACCAAACGGGTAACTTCCACATTTGTCCTGCGCCGCCTCCTCCCCTTCTTTAGCTTTGATTCGTTCACGCTCTTTGAGAATTGTGCGCAAGCGCCTGCGCAAGGTGGCTCTTGACGGAGCATTTGCCTTTCCTAGCGCTGAGATAATAGAGTCAATAACCCGCTCTTCATTCGCCCCTGGGCCTGTGTAATCTGCCTCGGCGGTGGATATTATATACTCCTCCACGTAAGGAGAAAATTTCGTGCTACCCTTCTTGCGACCTGGCTTCCCTGGGACAAAGGCAGTCCAGTCACCGATAATAATGTACCTATCTCTCAACCTTCCAATCATGGTGGCTTCGATTTTAAGTTGCTTCTTGACATACTCTATGCCTTGCTTTCCAGACATCCACTCATCAAATACTGCCTGACGCTCCAGCGCTAACGACTTTTCGTCTTCAGTATAAGGCAACTCAATAACCACGCTATCCTCAACAACGGGGGCAGCAGCCAAAGTTTCATCCCTGAATTTACTCAAGGACTCATCAGAGGCCACCGCAATATTTCCCTCAGATGTCTCAACATTTTCTCCCGTTATTGAGTTTACGACGACCAGAAAATTCTTCATTGCATCAAAGCTTTTGACGATAAATATTCCCGGCCTATCTCGCAAGGCAACAAGGCTCTCAGGTCTATACTTCATCGTTGACATCTCCCGCACCCGGGCTAGCAAAGGACTCATTCCTAATACTTTGCAGCCGACTCTTTACAAGAGAGTCTGATGGACTATCCATGCCTAGCTGATAGCAAAACCAGCTCACATCCTGATAGAAAACGTTAAACGATCGCCCATAACCCCCGTTATCTTGCTCATTAAGCACGATAATCAAGAAATTTACGACCGCCTCGATAATATACTGAGAGTCACTTTTGACTGCGCGACTAACGTACTCAGTCAAATACTCAGCGAAATTCGAAAACATTGGCTCCGAATCGGAGTCAGGAGACTTGTCTTGATTAATAAACTCTCGAACATGCTCTCGAAAACGATCTGCAGGACGCGCCTCAGCAATGACATGCTTTGATGGTAAGCAGCACGCTTTTCCGTCCAGTAGCCGGCAGATTCGCAGTTCGTCTTTTTGGGAGTCGGTTCTAAGGACGTAGCACAGATCCGCGCTACGGGTGGTGTGGACAAAGGAGCCGATGCTTAACATGACGCCTACCCTCGAGAGTCTCCATCCCTTAAGCCTAGGCATGATGCATGAGCCGACCAGCGCCACTTGTCTAAAAAAACACAGATTTGTAAGCTATTGATTTTATTGAGATGCATTTCAAAAATCTGTGATGTTTTGAGGCCAAAAAAACACAGAATTTTGTTTTTCCATAAAAAAATGTATTAAATACAAATAGTTAGTGCTGGCTCACTGGTTAGTAAAAATGAACACATGTTGTTGTCCAATATCACATACCTCTGTGACCGTCACCTAATGAATGGAATGGCACCCTCTCTGGCAACCAGCTGATTTCAATAGTATTTTTGTTAGCCATCATGATCTGTACCACTTGAAAACCTAATTATTGAGTGGACATCATCTGTCCACTTAAGCTTAAGTCAATGCATTGACTATTGGATTTACTCTCTCTCCTCCCTGTCGCACACTGCGGTAATGGCCAAGGCTCTGGCTGTGAAGTCGGAGCTCGGCTCCGCTGGCTGTGGATTATCCCGCTTATTCTGGCAATGCTCGCCTGTCTGTGCAGAGTGCGTTGCTTTATCCGCGTGACACGAGAGCTTCTAATGCTGACGGTGCAAAATCTAATTGCTATTGATCCAGTGAAACTGCAGGTTGCCGCCGGCATGGCGGGTATCGGACGGACCATCACCTGGGCACATACGGTTGACCTGCCCGACCCATGGCGCTGGGTGTCACCGGGTGACCTGGTGATGACAACTGGCGTTGGCCTGCCACAGGCTTCGCAGCAGCAGGTCGAATGGCTGGAGCAACTGGTACAAAGCAACCCTAGCGCATTGGTTATCGCGCCTAGGCAAGATGCCCCAGACTTGACACAAGCACTGCTAGACGCTGCCGACAGACTGCATTTTCCGGTGCTGCGCGCGAGTTTCCAACTGGAGTTCGTCAAGCTTTCACACCAAGTGATTGAAAGTGTGTTGCAGGCACAGCGGGAACGGTTCAACGCCAGCGAACGGCTATTTCAGACTTACGCAGAAGCACTGCGCAAGCAGCCAGAAATGGCAGGAAGGCTGTCGATCCTCGCCAATGCTTTGGGCATGAACCTGACCATCGAAGATGCCGTCAGTGGGCTCAAGATTGTCGAAGCCCAAACCCTATCCCCAGTGGATGTCGATCACATCGAACGCATACCGATCGGCGGTCGAGCCCGCGCCAATCTCATTATCTCGAGTAGCGCCAGGCGTTCGCCCGATGACTCCATTTTGGTGAGGTCATTGGCCGGTCTGCTGGGTGTCGAACTGGAGCGACTGATGATCCAGCGCGACCTGCAACGCGCAGAAGGTGCATCGCTGCTCCGCAGCTTGGTCGACAGTACAACCGGGTTTACTTTAGCGCTGCCGATGCTGGAGCGTCATGGGCTTACAGGCACATTGGTAAGTCTGGCGATACTGCCAGGCCCAGTCGGCCCATGGTCAATCGAAGATATTCATCACTCCCCTGCCCTGTACGCGCTAACGCCGTTGCTGTTCGTCGAGAACGGACTGTTGATGGCGCTAAGTCGAAATCAGACATCAATATTTGAGGCATTGCGCACCAACCTCGGTGTCGGCACTGTGATCGGCGTTAGCGGGCCAATCTCAGCAGCAACGGGCCTACAGGAAAGCTTCCGACAATCCCGGCTCGCGCTTATTCAAGCCCAGGAAATAGACAAAGAAATCCTGGCTTATGGCACCTTGAGCTCGCGGGTGCGCTCGATCAACTTGGGCATGACTTTTTCAGTGGTATCGTCACCGACAAACACCGCCACGCTGATGGCCATGCAACGTTCACCGGCCGAACCGTACGCCGCACTGATCAGGGCATCGACTACCTGATCAATATCTGCATCGGGCATCACTACCAAATGGTTTTTCGCGCCGCCCAGTGCCTGGACGCGCTTGCCATGGCGAGCGCCGGTTTCATAGATGTGGTTGGCGATCGGGGTCGAACCTACGAACGACACGGCCTGTACATCCGGGTGTTCGATCAGTGCATTCACCGCATCCTTGTCACCCTGCACCACGTTGAACACGCCGTCCGGCAGGCCGGCCTGCTTCAGCAACTCGGCGATGAACAGGCTCGGGCTCGGGTCCAGCGGGCTTGGCTTGAGCACGAAGGTATTGCCGGTGGCCAGGGCGACCGGGAACATCCACATCGGCACCATGACCGGGAAGTTGAACGGGGTGATGCCAGTGACCACGCCTAGCGGCTGGCGCAGGGTCCAGTTGTCGATGTTGGTGCTGACCTGGTCGGTGAAATCGGTTTTCAGCAGCTGCGGCGCGCCGCAGGCGAATTCGACGATCTCAATGCCACGCAGCACTTCGCCCTGGGCGTCGGTGAAGCCGCCGTGCTGGGTCAGGTTGTCAAACGTGGCAGTCGAGTTCGGCCACAGATGGAACACGTACGCGCCCGCCACGAGCAGGAATACGACGATAGCGGCCACTTTAACCCCGGCGAACCAGTATTCGGCCTCACCAAAGGAGTGGACCGACATCATGTTCAGCAAGGTCATGCTGATCATGAGCCCCAAGGCAATGACCCAGACCGGAATATCCGGGAACCAGCCATTGATGATCTGGCCACCAACCACGGCCTCGAAGCCAACCACAATGACCCAGAAATACCAGTACAGCCAACCGGTCATGTACCCAGCCGGCCGGCCAAACGCCATTCGGGCGTAGTCAACAAAAGAACCTTTGGTGGGATGTGCCGCTGCCATCTCGCCGAGCATTCGCATTACTAGAGCGACGATGATGCCGGTTATGGCATAGGTGAGGAACGCACCCGGGCCGGTTGAGGCAATGACTGCGCTGGAACCGACGAACAGACCTGCACCAATAACGCCGCCAAGGGCAAGCATGCTGATATGGCGTGTTTTCAGTGATCGTTTTAGGCGCGGATCATGCTCTGACTGAATGGGCATGGGGTGTCTCCTTTTATTATTGTTCAACGCTTGAACAGGAGACTAAAACGCCTTTGCGGTACTGGAAATCGTTAAATGTTCAGGTTTGCGAGCATGGATTTGTACAAATGTATGATATCGAATGCGGCTACTTAGAGGCACCTTAGCTCCGCTTTGCTATGCTTGCCCGCAATGTTATAGATTGTTATGAAGCAATGCGGAGATGTAGAGATGCCAGCGGCAAGAGGCCGGTGCCGCTGCGGTCGGGCGAAGAGTCTAGCTTGATGCCCAATATACCGACTGCATCCAGGCCAAAGCCGACAACGCCATCGGAATAACCGGACTGCCACTTGAGCATGAAGCCCTGGGCCCACTCGGCGCGTCGCGACTGGCTGGCGGTATCACCATGGAAATCGCGGTCGAAGTAGAGGTTGCGCACCTCCAGGCTGCCCTTGCCGTCGTCGGCAAAGCCTGCCTGGGCCGCCTGGCACGCGCAGCCAAGCGCCGCGAGCATCAGCGATGCCCGCCGGGAGGAGGATACATTCATGGTTACGCCTTGGGATTTCTGACGCAGCGCATCACCACCAGGCAAGCGATCAGGATCAGCGGTGCAATCGACAGCATGCCCATGTAGCTGCTGCCGGTAAGGTCATTGATTTTACCAACCATCACCGGCGCGACGATGCCGCTCAGTTGGCCAACCGAGTTTATCGCCGCAGTGCCCGTGGCGATGGCCAGCCCTGAGAAAGTCGATTGGGGAATTGTCCAGAAGATCGGGATGGCGATGAATGTGCCTGCGGTGGCCAGCACCAGCGCAGCCATCATGGCCACCGACGAGTCGGAGTACAGGCAAGCCAGCAGATAACCGCAAGCGGCGGCCAGAAGGCAGTACACCAAGTAGCGCTTGCGCTCACCCGTACGGTCGGATCGGCGGGTCAACCACACCATGCCAATGCAGGCCACTGCATACGGCAATGCCGACAGCACGCCGACCCACAGCATGTCCTGCACGCCGGACGACTTGATCAGGTGTGGCATCCAAAAGTTCAGGCCGTAGGAAGCAGTTTTCACCACGTAGTAAATGAACGCCATGATCGCCACTTCGCGGGTCAGCAACACCTGCCAGATTGACCCCAGAATTGGTTTCTGCACGCGCCTGTCCTGAGCCAAGTTCTCCGCCAGCAGGTCTTTCTCCTGGCGGCTAAGCCATCTGGCCGACTCGATGTCGCGGTCAAGCTTCCTTAGCACCAGCAGCCCCAGAAACACGCATGGCAAACCCGACATCAGAAACAGCCAGTGCCAGCCCGCCAGGCCCAATACACCATCCATGGTTCCCAGCAGGAAGCCCGCAGCCGGCCCGCCCACCGCCCCGGCCAAGGGCACGGCAAGGAACCACAGGCCGTTCATTTTTGCCAAGTGTTTCTTAGGGAACCAGCAGGCCAAGTAGAACAGGATCGCCGGGCCGAAACCCGCTTCCATTACTCCGATCAGAAAGCGCAGGAAATACAGCGTGTAATGGGTGTAGGCGAATACCAGGGCCGCCGTGGCCAGGCCCCACGACACCATGATCCGGCAGATCCAGGCCGGCGCCCCGTAGCGCTTGAGGCCCAAACTGCTCGGCACTTCGAACAGCACGTAGCCGATGAAGAACATGCTCGCGGCCAGTCCGTAGGCGGCGTCGCTCAGGCCCAGCTCAGCCTGCATCTGAGTCTTGGCGAAACTGATGTTGATGCGGTCGAAGTAGGAAAAAAGGAAACAGATGATGGCCAGCGGCATGATGCGCCAAGCCACGCGGCGGTAAAGCAGCAGTTCGTCGATGTGGCTGTCGGCGCGCTCGCGCGCCACTTCGCCAGTCAAGGCAACCATGGTGAATCTCCATTTTTGTAATTATTGGAGAGCGACGGCGCCCGTTGAGGGCGCCGCGTACAACGTGTCAGCCAATGCGCACGAGCTTTTCCTTGAAGGCCTGGCCCTTGCGCACGTACTCGGCGGCATTGGCGTGCATGCCGGCGACGGCTTCGGGGCTCAGCTCACGCACCACCTTGGCCGGCGCGCCGAGAATCAGGGAGTTGTCGGGGAACACCTTGCCTTCGGTGACGATGGCGCCGGCTCCGACCAGGCAGTTGCGGCCGATCACCGCGCCATTGAGCACCACCGCCTGGATCCCGACCAGCGCGCCATCGCCGATGCTGCAGCCGTGCAGCATGGCCTGATGGCCGATGGTGACGTTGCGACCCACGGTCAGGGCAAACCCTGGGTCGGCATGCAGCACCGCCCCTTCCTGAACATTGCTGTGCTGGCCGATGCGGATCGGCTCGTTGTCACCGCGCAACACTGCCTGCGGCCACACGCTCACGCCCTGCTCCAGGGTGACATCGCCGATTACCGTGGCGTCCTCGGCGATGAAGGTTTCCGGGTGAAGGGTCGGGGTCAGTTTGTCGTATCGATAGATGGCCATTCAGTGCACTCCCTGGGCCGGGTCGTCGGTTTTCAGCACCCCCGCCGCACACAGCTCGGCGATGCGTTCATCGCTATAGCCCAGCTCGCGCATGACCTTGTGCGTGTGTTCGCCAATCCGCGGGATCGGCCGGCGCGGCTGCAGGCGCTGGCCATCCAGCGACAGCGGCAGCAAGGGCATCGGCGTGCTGCTGCCATCTTCCAGCAGCAGGTTCGCCATGCCACCGCTCTGGATCAGGTGCGGGTCGTCGAACAGTTCTTCTGGGCGGCGGATCGGCGCGAACGGAATACTGTTCGCCTCCAGTTCCGTAGCCAATTGCTGGGCATCGAGATTGGCGAACACCTCGGCCAGATCCGCCAGCAGCCGCGGCCGCTGCAATACCCGGTCATTGTTGGTCGCCAAGGTCGGGTCGTCGAGCAAGGCGGTCTGGCCCAGCAACTGGCACAGGGCCTGCCACTGGCCTTCACCCGTGGCAGCGACGAACATCTGCTCGCCGCCCGCGAAGGTGAACACATCGTAGACCGCCCAGGCACTGATGCGGTTGGGCATCGGCGCCGCTGCCTGGCCGGTCACCACGTACTGCTGCATGTGCTGGGCCGCGAGCAATACGCAGTTTTCGTATAGTGCACTCTGCACTTCGCGGCCGACACCCGTGGTGTTGCGCTCGTTGAGCGCGGCCAGTACACCAATGGCGCCGAACATGCCGCCCATGATGTCGTTTACCGAACTGCCGGCGCGCAAGGGGCGGCCCACCGGCCCGGTCATGTAGGCCAGGCCGGCCATCATCTGCACCACTTCGTCCAAGGCTAGGCGGTTGTCGTACGGGCCACTGAGGAAGCCCTTGTGCGAGGCATAGATCAACCGTGGATTACGCTGGCGCAGCGTGGCGTAGTCGAAGCCCAGTGTGTGCATGCGCCCGGGTTTGAAGTTCTCGATGAATACGTCGGCGCTGTCGATCAGCGTCAGCACCGCCTCACGGCCCTGGAGGGTGTCGAGGTCGACGGCGATGCACTGCTTGTTGCGGTTGAAGGTGCGGAAGAACCCCGCCCCCGCCCCGAGCAAGCGGCGAGTGCCGTCCCCGCGGGTGGGTTCAATCTTGATCACTTCGGCACCCAGGTCACCCAGGATCATGCCGCAGGTGGGGCCCATGACCATGTGCGAAATCTCGACGACACGAATGCCGTCCAAGGGGAGTCTGGACATTACGCGTTCCTTCGGTAGTTGAGCGGCAGGCCGGCGCGGGCAATAGCGCCGTAAAGCGGTTCATCCGGCAGCGCCTCGCGCAGCAGCTGGCGGGAAGCGATCAGCGCTGGCAGGTCGATACCAGTGTCAAAACCCATGCTCTGCAGCATGAACACAAGGTCTTCGGTCACCGTATTGCCCGACGCACCTGGTGCGAACGGGCAACCGCCAAGGCCGGCAAGCGATGCATCCAGCTCGCGAATACCCTGCTGCACCGCCACCAGGCTGTTGGCCAGGGCCAGGCCACGGGTGTCGTGGAAGTGCGCGGCACGTAGTCGCTCGCCGGCAATGGAGCGAACGGCCTGGATCACAGTAGCCACCTGAGCGGGGTTGGCGTAGCCGGTGGTGTCGCCCAGCGAGACGAGGTCGCAGCCCACCTCGATCACCTGGCGGGTCAGCTCGCACAGGTCAGCCAATGGCACATCGCCCTGGCGGGTGCAGCCAAAGGCCACCGACATGCCGGCGATCATCTGCACATCGTGACGCCCCAGCTCGTTGCGCAGTTGGCACATGCGCCCCAGTTCCTCGACCATTTCCTGCGGCGTACGGCGCACGTTGGCCAGGCTGTGGGCGGTGCTGACGGATACCGGCGCGACGATACGCTGGGCGCCTGACTCCAGCGCATCCTGCGCACCACGCAGGTTGGGTGCTAGCACCGTTACCAGCAGATCGGGGTACGTCAGGGCATGGCCCACCACCTGTCTGGCATCGGCCATCTGCGGCAGCAGCCGGGCCGGCACGAACGAGGCGACTTCCATATGGCGCACGCCAGCGGCATAGGCGCGATCGATCCAGCGCAGCTTGGCGGCAGTCGGCATTACCGTGTGCAGGCTTTGCAGGCCATCGCGCATGCCGACTTCGTTGATTGTTATTGTTGTCATCGCGGTCTCTCTGTCTGAAGCGTGGGGCCAGACTAAGAGCAGGACGACAGGCAGAAAAGACGTGTTTCACGGGTTGATCCATCGTCAGCCGCGATGGATCAGCTCCGTGTTTGCCAAGCCGGCGCACGCAGCAGCAAATGGTCGAGCAAGCGACGCGCAGACAGGCTCAAGGCATGGCGGTCGCGCATGCAAATGACGAACTCGCCAAGCGCCCAGTCATCGGTCAGCGGGATCACTCTCAGGTCGAACAGCTGCGCATAGCGCGCCACCGCCTCCTGCGGGAACACTGCGAGGCCCAGGCCGAACTGCACCAGACGATAGGCCGCGTCAAAGGACGACACGTACGAGCGAAAACGCAATTCCTTGCCCGCCGCCTCAGCGCTGTTGCGCATGAAGGTATTGAGCGTGGCGAATGCAGACAAACCCAGATGCTCGTAATCCAGCGTCTCTTCGAACGCGATACTGCCCCGCCCGGCCAGCGGGTGATCGGCGCCAACTACCACGGCCAGATGATCCTGCCGGTACGGCACGAACTCCAGGTCGCCAACGGCCATCGACTTGCGGCAGATGCCCAGGTCTGCATTGCCCTCCGCTACCCCGCGCACCACATCCGGACTGAAGCGTTCTTCGATATCCGCCTGAATCAACGGATTGTCGAGCATGAAGTCCGATAATTCCTCGGGAAGGAACTCCATGATCGACGAGACATTGGCTAGCACACGCACATGCCCGCGTGCGCCGTCCGCGTATTCACTCAGTTCGCTTTGCAGAGATTCGATGGCGCGGGTCAGTCCTCGTGCATGGCGCAAAAGTGCGACACCCGCCGGGGTAGGTTCGACGCCACGCTTACTGCGTTTGAGCAGAGTAATACCAAAGCGCGCCTCAATGTCCGAGATTCTCTTGCTGACAGCGGAGGGCGCCATGTATGCACGCTCGCTGGCTCGGGCGATAGTGCCTTCTTCGCAAATGATTACGAACAGGTGCAACGATAAGTGATCGAGGTGCTGCATCACATTTCCCACTACTAGAGACGACGAGCATAGCTGCCGCAGCAGCCGAGCCAGGGTGCTTGCATTTCCTTCATCGCCTTAGCTTGACTCCGCCGGCGGGGATTTCCAAGAAGCCAGTGCACACCGTCTGATTCTTCAGCGTCAACGCCTTGGGCTTCGGCAGCTCAAATTGCTTGAGCCGATAGTGCTTTGAACATCCACTGCTTAAACTGAGAAACTGCATGGGGCTGCCTAGGTCGGCGTGGATGCACTAGGTAGTGACCAACGTACCGAACGCTATTGCTGACATGGCGAAGCGGACTGACCAAGCGACCGCTCGCCAATTCCTGCTCGGCTAACAAATCAGATTCAAGTACTACGCCCAGACCTCCTGCAGCAGCAGCTATGCCCATAGAGCTCCGGTCAAACGCCAAGCCGTAGTTACTCGGTGGCTGCATTCCATTCGCTGCAAACCAGCCTCTCCACTGGACGGACTGACCGTCGCTTTGGATTAGGAACTGAGAATATAAATCCTGAGGGGTGTGCAGATGCTTGGCTACCTCCGGGCTGCACAGCGGTGTTAACTCCTCGATGCGCAGCGGCGTCTTCTCATGAGGCGACGGTCTGGGCTCACCGTAGACGATGTCCAGGTCGAAATCATCGTTATCGAACAGCGCATAGTCTGTGCTCGCTGAAATACGCAGATCAATTCCTGGGTGGTCTTCTAGGAAACTCGCTAACCGCGGCACCAACCACTGGCTGGCGAAGGTGGGCGCCGTGTGCAGACGTAGAGGTACCGCAGGCTCGTTGGTCGCGATCGCAAGGCCTCGACTCATTTCTTCAAACCCGCGCTGAACGTGATCCAGCAGCATGGCGCCTTCTAGCGTCAGGGATGTGTGGCGCGTGTTCCGCGTGAAGAGGGTAAGTCCTGCGGCCGCTTCCAGTTTGCGAATCGCATGGCTGACCGCGCTCGGGGAAAGATCGAGCTCCTTTGCTGCCTCGACAAAAGAGCAGGTACGACCCGCTGCTTCAAAAACTCTGAGGGCAGGGAGAGGCACCCGTTTCAAAAGCTTCATAGATGAATCCAGTTCATTAGTTGACGAATTTAAACCTTTTGTCGAGCCACTATTTTTACATGAATATCAGGGCATTACCCAATACGGTTGCTGACTGATGAATAGATTGCGTCAGTAAACCCGGATCGCTGGTCACCAATGGAGAACAATATGACCGAGATTCACCACCCGCTTTTGGCCAGGATGTCGGAACACGCGTGGCGTATTCGGCGTTTCGCCTTGCGCATGGGAGAGGTTCAAGGCCAGGGCTATGTGGGCCAGGCGCTGGGCTGGGCCGACGTGCTTGCTGTCGCCTACTACCACGCCATGAATATTCGTGCTGATGACCCGGAATGGGAAGGTCGTGACCGCTTCCTACTGTCACACGGGCATTACGCCATTGCTCTATACGCCGCCCTCTTGGAAGCAGGGGTTCTTCCAGAAGAAGAGCTAGAAACCTACGGCTCCGACGACAGCCGACTGCCGATGTCCGGGATGGCGACCTATACGCCCGGCATGGAGATCTCGGGTGGTTCACTCGGTCAAGGCTTAGCGATCGCGGTAGGCCAAGCTCTTGCTCTGCGCATGAAGGGCAACGATGCCTTCGTCTACAACTCGATGTCCGACGGAGAACTGGATGAGGGGGCGGTGTGGGAAGCAGCTATGTCGGCATCGCATCATCAGTTGGGCAACCTGATCAACTTGGTAGACATCAACCGCCAGCAGGCTGATGGCCCCTCCCATGACATCCTCCAGTTCGAACCCCTGGTCGATAAATGGGCAGCGTTTGGCTGGCATGTACAGCGTGTAGACGGCAACGACCTGCAAACCGTGATCGAGGCGTTCGACATTGCTCGCGGTTTTACGGGGGACAAACCTCGCGTGATCCTGTTCGACACGCTAATGGGTAAGGGTGTGCCTTTCCTGGAGCAGCGGGACAAGAACCACTTCATCAGGGTCGAGCCCGAGGAGTGGCAGCAAGCACTTACAGACCTCGACGAGATCTATGCGACCCGGAGCCCACAATGAACGCCGCCTCCTCTACAAAGCCGAAACTCACCACTTCGTCCATGATCGCCTCTATCGCAAGCGAGGGTCAGCGCACCACGTCAGCACCGTTCGGCCACGCCTTGATAAAGGCAGGCCAAAAGAACCCACGCATTGTCGGCATGACTGCAGATTTGGCCAAGTACACTGACTTGCACATTTTCGCCCAGCGCTATCCAGAGCGTTTCCTGCAGATGGGCATGGCTGAGCAGTTGCTCATGGCTGCTGCCGGCGGCATGGCGAAGGAAGGCTTCGTGCCTTTCGCCACCACCTACGCGGTATTCGCCACCCGACGCGCTTATGACTTCATTCATCAAGTGATCGCTGAGGAAAACCTGAACGTCAAAATCTGCGCAGCGCTGCCGGGCTTGACGACTGGGTACGGCCCGAGCCATCAGGCTACAGAAGATCTGGCGATGATGCGCGCGATTCCGCAGATGATGGTTATCGATCCTTGCGATGCATTGGAAACCGAGCAGTGCGTGGCCGCGATCGCCGAGCACGACGGCCCTGTCTATATGCGCCTGCCTCGTGGGCGGGTACCGCTGATTCTCGACGAGTACGATTACCGATTCGAACTCGGTAAAGCCCAGCTCCTACGAGATGGCAACGATGTGCTGGTCATTTCCTCCGGCCTTATGACGATGCGTGCTCTGGAAGTCGCAGACGAACTGGCCAAGCACAAAGTGGACACCGCCGTTTTGCACGTTCCGACAATTAAGCCGCTCGATGTCCAGACCATCCTGGAGCAATGCCGGCGCGAAGGCCGTCTGGTGGTCATTGCGGAAAACCACACTCAAATCGGCGGCCTGGGTGAGGCCATCGCCATGGCGTTGTTGCAGGCCCGCGTACAGCCTGAAGTACGTCACGTTGCGCTGCCCGATCAGTTCCTGGATGCAGGCGCACTGCCGACATTGCACGACCGCTACGGCATCTCCAAAGACGTCATGGTCGCCAACATTCAGCGCTGGCTAGGCTGACCATTCTCTGACCATACGGTGGTACCCGCTCACGTTGAACGCCCTTCTGCCTGGGCTCGTTGAGCGGGCTCGTGCCGTACAGCCCGATACTCCTCTGGATCGTCCCAATAAGTACAAAGGTGATGGCGATGCAAAAAGGCACCAGTCTACTGAAGAAAAAACGTGTATGGATCTATGCGTTTCTCTTCACCCTGACCTTGATCAACTACGTCGACCGGGTCTCGCTCTCAGTCGCATCCAAAGTCCTCAAGGAAGAATTCGATATCTCGCCAGTTGCGATGGGATACCTCTTCTCATCGTTCGTGTGGCTCTATTTCCTCGCTCTCATCCCCATGGGCTATCTGGTGGGCCGCTTCGGCCCCAAGAAGGTTAATGGTTATGGGATCGGTGTTTGGTCGGTTGCAACGGCCTGCACTGCATTGTCGACTGGTTTCATCTCTTTGCTCAGTTGCAGGCTGATCATGGGCATGGGAGAAGCTACCACCTACCCCGCCGGTGCCCGGGTCATTCGCGAATGGATGCCGCTTAAAGAGCGCGGTATGGCCACTGCGGTCTTCCACAGCGGCAGCCTGGTTGGGCCGGCCATTGGTGCCATTGGTTTCGGCTGGCTGATCAGTACATTCGGCTGGCGCATCGCATTTGTCGTGGCCGGTGCATTGGGCTTCATCTGGCTGGCTGCCTGGTTGAAGTGGTACAGCCATCCCGCTAAAGCGCCGTGGCTGGGGGATGCCGAACGCGCAGAAATTGCCGCTGGCAGCGTCTCTTCCAGTGCAGACCCTGCCCGGACTGTTTCCCTTGGTCTGAAAGGCCTCGCTCGCTCTAGCAGCATGTGGGCCATCGCCTTGTCCCATGGATGTGCGGTCTATGCCACCTACTTCTTCCTGACCTGGTTGCCAAGCTATCTGCAAGCCGAGAAAAGTCTGACGGTGATGTCGAGCGGTATCTACACCGCGATTCCGTATCTGGGCGCTGCAATTCTTGCCATCGTCATTGGTCGCTGGAGTGACAAAGTGATGCGCCCAGGGGCCGCAGAATCGGGACAGAGGCGCATGGTCGTTGCCAGCGTCTTGCTGGCGTCTTCGGTCATCTTCCTGGTTCCTGCAATCGACAATACCTGGGCAATTCTTTTCGTAATCACGCTTTCGCTAGCCACTTGTGCCTCAGCGATTTCCCTGAACCTCTCGCTGGTCAACGATCTGGTGCGCTCGGAAGACGATGTCGGCACTGCAGCTGGCTTTATCACTGCAGTCGGCAATCTGTTCGGTCTCCTCGCTCCGATCGTGACTGGCTACGTGGTGGCCGGCTCTGGCAGCTTCGCCTTGGCCTTCGTCGTCGTCGGCGCATTACTTGTGATCGGCTCAGTCCTCTCGATGTTCTGCACACGTCGGCCCATCGGCTTTACAGCCTCCGGCAAACAGGCCGTGGCCTGAATCAATAGCAAATGAAGGAAGTAGTGGCGTCATGAATCAACGTAGTAGTGAATCCCGCAGCAACGGCCGGGCCTCGGCTGGTCACAGCGGGAAATGGCGGCTGGCGACCGTCGTGTTAGCCCTTGCGCTGGGGGCATTTGGCATGGCCCTTTTTGGCGGAGGCGTATGGCTGATGGCTTTGGGCGGTAGCTGGTATTACGCCCTCACTGGGGCGGGATGCGTAGTAACCGCTGTTCTGCTGTGCAGGCAACGATTAGCAGCTGTGTACCTGTTCGCCGTGATCTGGGGCCTGACACTGGTCTGGGCTTTATGGGAAGTCGGACTCAACTGGTGGGGGCTTGTACCACGTCTCGTGGCAATCACCGTCATCCTGTTGTTGATCCTTGCCGTGTCGCCGTCATTGCGTCGCGCCCCCCGCTCTGCTGCGTAAAGAGGTTTGTAATGTTCCTAACAGTCAAATGCAGAAGCGCGCTGGCGCTCGCCATTTCTTGCGTGCTTCAGATGCAGTTCGCTCAAGCTCAGCAGATGCCTCAGGTAGGCAGCGATTGGCCATTCTATGGCGGCGATCACAACGCTCAGCGCTTCAGCCCACTCAAGCAGATTACCCCGGAAAACGTCGGGCGCCTGGAGCGCGCATTTGTGTATCACACACGGGACTTGCCGAATCCTGGCAGTCGGTACTCGCCTGAAACAACCCCGGTCAAGGTCGGCAACGACCTGCTGATGTGCTCTGCTAAAAACATCCTTATTTCGATCAATGCTGCAACCGGCAAGGAAAACTGGCGTCACGACCCTGGAGTTCCTGATCAGGCCATTCCTCACGCAGCAGCATGCCGCGGCGTAGCGGTGTATACCGCGCCAGAGATCCCTGAGTCCGCACAATGCCGCAGCCGTGTGGTAGAAGCGACACTGGATGCGAGGCTGGTAGCTGTAGATCTGCGCACGGGCGAGCCTTGCAAGGACTTCGGGCAAAACGGCACCGTAGATCTTTGGGAAGGTCTGGGCAAAAAAGTCCCCGGCTGGTATGCGGTTACAGCGCCACCTACCATCGTCAATGGCGTGGTGGTCACGGGAGCACAAATCCGCGACGGTCAGGACGAGGATGCACCTTCTGGGGTGATTCGCGGCTACGACGCGATCACCGGGAAAATGGCCTGGGCTTGGGATCTGGGTAACCCTGAAAACGTTCATGGCCCAGCCGAAGGCAGCACCTACACCCGTGGCACCCCGAATATGTGGACGGCTGCAGTGGGCGATGAGCAGCTTGGCTACGTCTACCTGCCGATCAGCAACTCTTCAATTGATTACTTCGGCTCCAACCGTAGCGAGGAAGAAAACAAGTATTCGACCTCACTGGTGGCCGTCGACGTGAAGACGGGCAAGGACGTATGGCACTTCCAGACCATCCGCCATGATGTGTGGGATTATGATCTGGGCAGTCAGCCAACCCTTCTTGATTTCCCTGATAAGGACGGAAAACCAGTGGCTGCAGTGCTGCTGCCGACGAAGCAGGGTGACATCTACATCCTGGATCGCGCAACTGGCGAGCCTCTGGTTCCGATTGGTGAAGTCAAGGCACCAAAAGGCGGCTCCGTTGAACCCCAATTCCTGGCTAATACTCAACCTACCTCCGAGTGGCACACTCTACGCAAGGCGCCGAAAACCGAAGCGGACATGTGGGGCTTCTCACCACTCGATCAGTTGATGTGCCGCATCCAGTTCCGCCAGGCCAACTACGAAGGCTACCTGACGCCGCCATCGGTGGATCGTCCCTGGATTCAATACCCAGGCTACAACGGTGGCTCCGATTGGGGTTCGGTCGCGATCGACCCAGTTCGACGACTGCTAATCGCCAATTACAACGACATTCCTAACCTCAACCAGCTCATACCGCGTGAACAGGCAGACAAGATGGGGCTCAAACCTATCTATGCGCCAAAGGTTGATGAGACCTCGCTGAACAAGGCTGGCAGCAAATCGGGCAAGGGCGAAGGTGGAGCATCGACCTATCCGCAGGTCAACGCGCCTTACGCGATCAGTGTGAATGCGGGATGGCGTAACTGGGGCACCGGCGTACCGTGCTCGGCACCACCGTATGGCGGAATTCGTGCAATCAGCCTGGATACCGGCAAGACCGTGTGGGACGAGCCGCTGGGTACCGCGCGTCGCAACGGGCCTTTCGGCATCCCGTCGCATCTGCCACTGAATATCGGCTTGCCGAACAATGGCGGAACGGTGGTCACCGCAGGTGGACTCACCTTCGTCGGCGCGGCGACTGACAACTTGTTCCGAGCCATCGACACGGCTACCGGTGAGGTGCTGTGGGAAGACGCATTGACGGCGGGCGCCCAAGCCAACCCGATCTCGTACGAGGTTGATGGCGAGCAGTATGTGCTCGTCTCAGCGTCTGGCCACGCCTTCATGGAAACCGGCACCAGCGACGAAATCATCGCATACAAGCTGCGTAAGTAATGCCTTGACGGGGCCCACTTGGGCCCCGTCTTGACACTGATTCACAGAGGAGTTTGATCATGGATTTGGGCTTGCAAGGTAAACGCGTACTGGTTAGCGGAGCTTCCAGGGGTATCGGGCGGGCAATTGCCAAGTTGTTTCTCGATGAGGGCGCCAAGGTGGCATTCTGTGCTCGGGGTACCGCAGGCGTCCAAACGACGCAACAAGCACTCGGTCATGACGCCATCGGTACCGCCGTTGATGTCACCCAGCCCGACCAGGTGCAGGCGTGGGTCACGGATGCAGCGCAGCGTCTTGGAGGAATCGATATCGTCGTGCCGAACGTGAGCGCTCTGGCTGGCGGAGATGACTTGCAGACATGGCGGCGAGCCTTCGACACCGATTTACTGGGAAGTGCGACGATGGTCAAAGCCGCCTTGCCCGCCCTGCGTGAATCGCAAGCCGCATCGGTTGTCCTAATTTCCAGCGTATCGGGCCGCGAAGTCGATATGTTCGCCGAGCCATACGGCGTATTGAAAGCAGCCTTGCTGCACTACGGTAAAACGCTTTCTGCACGCCATGCGCGCGAAGGTATTCGGGTGAACTCTGTCTCCCCAGGAAACGTATATTTTCCTGAGGGCGTATGGGGTGACATAGAGCGCGACCAGCCCGAGACCTTCGCGAAATGCCTAGCTGAAAACCCGTTGGGCCGCATGGCTACACCCGATGAAGTAGCCAAAGCAGTCGTATTCCTGGCCAGCCCTGCTGCAAGCTTTACCACCGGCACAAACTTGCTCGTGGATGGCGGACTGACACGCTCAGTACAGTTCTGAGCATCCAGGCCCAACGGTAGTAATCCGGATAAATTTGAATGATGAAACTCTATTTTTACGAACATTGCCCGTTCTGCACGCGTGCTCGGATGATCGTTGGACTCAAGAGTCTCCCGGTGATGCTTCAGGTCATCATGGAGAGCGATGCCGAAACGCCCCTGCGCCTGATTGGAAAAAAGGCTGTGCCGATCCTGCAGAAGGAAGACAGCAGCCATATTGGGGAAAGCCTAGATATCGTGCGATATCTCGATGGCATCGGCCCGACAGTACTGGTGGCGCCGCAAGACCCAACCTTGGACGCTTGGATCAAAGAAGCCTGGCCCACGGCACTCAAGCTATTCATACCACGCTTCGTCCAGGCAGACTTCGCAGAAATCAACACGCCAATGGCAAGAGAGGCGTACCGGCTGCGGGAGGAACAAGCCTTCGGGGATCTGGAGGCTTTGCGTGGAGCCACATCCAAGCTGGTGGCGGAACTGCAACCTCTGATCAACGACCTTGTTCCGCTGGTAAAGGACAGAACAACAATCGGCATCAACGATGTCACGCTTTGGCCCGTATTGCGATCGCTCTCCATCGTTCGAACCGTTGAATTCCCAGATCAAGTGCGCGATTACATGCATCGATTGAGTGAGGCATGTGGCGTTCCCCTGCTCTTCAACCAAGCTGCTTGACCAACAGATAGATGGCTATTTTAGAGCCCAGCGTAAGCTCCCAGAAAGGCGTGGGAGGCAATTCCTACCTAGGACATCTTGAAGATCAGCAAGCTTTCACGACGCCCGTACGTGAGATCATCGTGGATGCAAGCACGCGGACTGTCAGATTCGAAGATCTTCACTTTCCGCTCAAGGCCACGTCTTGCCGCCTTTTGACATTGCTTCTTCGCCATCAAGGAAACGTCGTGAGCCGAACGACGATCTATGAGGAAATTTGGGGATACCAGTTCAATCCCGGTACCAAGATCATAGAAGTACAAATTTGTTATCTGAGAAAAGTGCTTAAGGCCCTACAAGCGCCGTTCGAAATCAGGACACTACGCGGTAGAGGGTTAACCATTCGGGGGGTTGAGTCATCTTCGTCACTACGGACTGAGAGGGGCTTCTGAGCCAATCTACTGGGCACGTGAATCTCTGAAGAATGACATGCCGAGCCTCGGATGACGAGACTAGCGACTAGCCGACAAAGGGGAGCTTTCGCTCCCCTTTGTGCCCAGGTGATCACCTCACCTTCACCACTACCTTACCTTTGGCTCTGCCTTCCGCGACGTATGCCAGAGCATCACGCGTCGAATCCAATGGGAAGGTGCGATCCACTACAGGCTTGATAACCCCAGCCTCAACCAGCTTGGCCAGATCAGCCAGTTGCGCACCACTCTCCCTCATGAACAGAAACTTGTAGCTGACGCCCTTCTGCTCAGATTTTTTCCTGATCCCACGGCTGATCAAACGCACGACCTGCTTGAACAACCAGGAAAGGCGAAGCTGCTCAGCAAACTCAGGGGTAGGTGGGCCAGAGATGGAAATCAACTGACCACCTGGCTTAAGTACCTGGAGGGATTTTTCGAGAACATCACCGCCCAGCCCACTGAGCACGACATCGTAATCACTCAACTGCGATTCGAACTGCTGGGTCTTGTAATCGATCACCACATCGGCACCCAGCGCCTTAACCCACGGCACATTGACGGTACTCGTGGTTGTTGCGACGAATGCTCCCAGGTGCTTGGCGACTTGGATGGCGATGCTACCGACGCCACCGGAACCGGCATGAATCAGAACCCTTTGCCCTGGTTGAACCTTGGCCATTTCCGCCAAAGCCTGCCAGGCTGTGAGGCCCACCAATGGCAGCGAAGCCGCCTCCTCCATGCTCAGATTGGTAGGCTTGGGCGAGACTGCCGCTTCGTTGACGGCCACGAATTCCGCAAAGCCGCCCATACGCGCCTGGCCGACACGTGCGTACACCTCGTCGCCCACCTGGAAGCGGCTGACTTTCCCACCGATCCGTTTCACGATGCCAGCGACATCGTTACCCAAGATCAGGGGCATCTGGAAAGGCAGAATCCGCTTGAACTCGCCCTTGCGGATTTTAATATCAAGAACGTTCACGCTTGCAGCGTGAGTCTCAACCAGAACATCGAAATCACCCACCTTTGGCTCTGGCACTTCAGTGATATCACCAACGACGTCTTTGCCGTAGCGATCAATCAGAAACGCTTTCATATCTTCAAAATTCCAAAACGTAGATGTGCCGGAAGTGCAGGTGATCAGGCGATCACCAACTTTCTTTGAACGGCCTAAGGTCGAGTTCTTGAGTCCAGGCGGATCGTGGCTGGCGATGCAACGTCCAGTAGTTCTCAGCAATCGCCTCGTATCCCAACAGCCCTTCTGACCCGATGCTCTCCACCCTGGCCGGGGCGGCATTTCGCAGTCGGTCACCCAGGATCCCGCCATCGATCACGACGTGAGCAACATGAATGCCCTTAGGCCCATACTCGCGTGCCATGCTCTGGGAGATCATTCGCAATCCCGCCTTGGCGGCGGCAAAGTGGGCAAAGCCAGGCTTGCCCCTCAAGCTTCCTGAAGCACCGGTAAAAATCACGGTGCCACGACCCAAAGGAACCAGCCGCCTGGCTGCTTCTCTGCCAACGAGGAAGCCCGAGTAGCAGCCTACTCGCCAAAAGTCCTCGAACTGGCTGGCTGTGAGCTGAGTGAAATCGATCAGGGCGTTATTGCCCGCGTTGAACACCACGACGTCGGCAGGGGCTCGGCCCGCGCCTGGAGACATCGCAAGATCAAACGCTGCGATGACTTGCTCTTCGACGGTGACATCAGTCTGCAACGCTTCGGCGCTCCCTATGCCGGAACTCCGAATGTCTGCAACGACTTCCTCGATCTTTTCCAAAGTTCGGCCTGTGACAATGACGTGATACCCCTCTTGGGCAAAACGCTTACAGACCGCTCCCCCGACACCTCGGGTAGTGCCAACACCGAACACGATTGCAGTAGGCTGACTCATTTGTCCGACTCCTGGCTGCGGTTGTCTTAGTCACGAAGAAATGCGAGAGCTTTCGAAGAGAAGTCAGCATGGTTCTGGAAAATTCCTCCGTGACCAACATCCTCGTAGATAACCAGCGTAGAGCCAGAAATGCGCTCTGCCATATCGCTGCTAAGTGCGGACGGAACCATGATGTCTTGGTCACCGTTGGCGATAAGCACCGGAATATCCAGGCTAGACAAGTCCTGTGGAGCTTGCTGCCCCCAGGCCTGAATGGCTTGAAGCTGGCGACCGAAGACTTCCTGAGTGACAGGAAGATCGCGGTCGCTCTGGCGTTCAAGCATGGCATTCAGAAAAGCATTAGCAGCCTGCTGGCTCGCCTCGCTCGACGTGAAGAAGAGATAGGTCTTCGGATCAATTCCTTCGGACATCGCCTTCTGGATCAGCGGCATGGAAACCACGGCGACTTGGTCAATGTCCTTGCCCCCGGCAGGGCCGGTGCCGGTCAGGATCAGTTTACGCACCAGGCCAGGCTGGGTGATCGCGATCTCCTGAGCAACGAAGCCACCCAACGAGAAGCCGAAGAGGTCGACCTTGTCGAAGCCCAGCGCCTTGATAAACGCCACGGAATCGCGGGCCATTTCTGCGACGGTAAGCGGCGCGACACCACCAGACAAACCAATGCCGCGATAGTCCGTGGCGATTACATGGTGATGCTTAGCCAGCTCGTCGACGATGCGTGGATCGAAGTTGTCGAGAACGGCTCCCCAATGATTCAGGAGGATGAGGGGAACGCCACCTTTGCGCCCGAGCTCACGGTAAGCGAAGGCAACACCATCGATCTCGAGGGTCTGGTTGGGTGCGGCGATGTACTGGGTCATATCAATGATCTCGAATTGAAGATAGACGCGCTGGGCTTAAGCGTTTTCCAGTGCGGGGTAATCGATGTAACCCGCTGCACCGCCGCCGTAGAGTGTCGCGGGGTCGAAGCTTGCCAACGCAGCACCGGAGTTCAATCGCTCGACCAAGTCAGGGTTTGCGATGAAGGGCCGACCAATCGCAAACAGATCTGCTTGACCTGACGTCAATTGAGAGGAAGCGAGCTCCACGTCGTAGCCGTTGTTGACGATCACGGTGTTGGTGAAGCGCTTGCGCAGCCCGGCGTAATCGAACGGAGCAATATCACGTGGGCCACCCGGCACACCTTCAATAACGTGGAGGTACACCAGGCCAAGCTCATTGAGCTTGTCGATCAAGTAGTCGTACTGCTCTTGAGCGTTGGTGCTGGAAACATCATTGAACGGGGAGACAGGCGAAATGCGGATGCCCGTGCGCTCGGCGCCAATTTCTGATGCCACCGCCTGGGCAATTTCCAGAACGAGCCGTGCCCGGTTGGCTACCGAACCACCATAAGCGTCGGTACGTTTGTTCGCGCTGTCCTTCAGGAATTGATCCAGCAGGTAGCCGTTGGCTGCATGGATCTCGACCCCATCGAAGCCGGCCTTGATGGCGTTAGCTGCAGACTGTCGGAAGTCTTCGACAATGCCTGGGAGTTCTTCGATACGAAGCGCACGAGGCTCGGAGACATCCACAAGTTCGTTATTCACGGAGACCTTGGCAGCAGCTCGGATTGCAGAAGGTGCTACAGGCGGTTGACCGTCCTGGTAAACGACGTGCGATACCCGGCCAACGTGCCAGATCTGAAGGAAGATACGACCACCCTCAGCATGGACGGCATCGGTCACTTCGCGCCAAGCGTTCACCTGTTGTTGGGTGAAGATGCCGGGCGTATTCTGGTAGCCCTGAGCTTGCTTTGAAACTTGGGTAGCTTCAGTGATCAACAACCCTGCAGAAGCGCGCTGGCTGTAGTAGGTAGCGGCGAACTGGCTCGGCAGCAGGCCCTCCTCCGCTCGGTTGCGCGTCAGCGGCGCCATCACGACACGGTTGGAAAGGGTGATTGCCCCAAGGGTGTAGGGCTCAAATACGGATTTCTCAGTCATTCTCAACATTCCGATACTACGAATTAGGTTTCAAACACACGGATGTTGAAGACGCTTACGCGCCCCCAGCAGCCCAGGTGGGGGTGGCCTTACTCTTCCAAGAATTGGAGAGCGTGTTTCAGGAAGCGCTCGGGGTACTGGAAGTGAGCGGCGTGACCGGAGTCCGGGTAGATCAGCAGCTGGGCATTCGGGATGTTCTGCACCAGGCTCCACGAATTGATCGAAGGGATCATGACGTCGTCGACGCCATTGACTACCAAGGTGGGCTGCTTGAGCTCGTTGAGGTAAGAGAAGCGGTTCTCGCCCTGTGCCGACTGGACATAGGCTGCAAAAGCAGCGCCCTGTGCCATGGCGACATCAATCGAGCTTGGGGTGTCTTGATCGGCGCGCTGGTTGCGGCGCTCCCAGAACGCCAGGCCCGCCTTCTTGGCTGCTTCCGAACGACCGAAGAAGAGGAACAGGAAGTTTTCGATGGTCGGAACGGGGTTCGAAGCGGCCTCTCTCACCCCCTCCGCCATGGTTGGATCACCACCGCGCAGTCCGGTGCCGAGCAGCAAAAGCTTGCGTACCAACTCGGGGTGACGAAGCGCCACCTCCTGAACTTGCAGACCACCGATGGAGAAGCCAAGCAGGTCGACTTGGGTCAGCCCCAGTGCCTTGATGGCCGCTGCAATGTCATCCGCCATTTGCTCAATGGTCGTGGCCGGTGTTCCCGACGACGACGCTACACCCCTACCGTTCAGCAGGATCACTTCACGACCCGCAGCCAGACCATCAGTGATGATCGGATCCCAGTGATCGAGCCCACCACGGAAGTGGGCAATGAAGACCAGGGGAACACCTGAAGTATTACCCCAGCGACGGTAGGTGAAGGTGTCGCCGCCTACTTCTACTGTGCGGGTCGGAACGGTGAGATGGGTATAGCTCATGACATTTTGCTCTCTCAGTGGAAGACATAGCCTAATGATGATGATCGTCATCAATCCAGTCAACAACTTTGATTATGAACGTCATCAATGTATGATATTGGTTGGCTTGATAGCGAAGAGAGCTGAGAAATGAAGGTCACCAAGGCCCAAGCACAAGCTAACCGGGCCCATATCGTGGAAACGTCCTCCACGCTATTCCGTGAGCGCGGCTACGACGGCGTGGGTGTTGCAGACCTCATGGGAGCTGCCGGATTCACCCACGGCGGTTTTTACAAACACTTCAAATCCAAGGCGGATTTGATAGGTGAATCCGCGACGTGCGGAATCAACAAGACGGTCGAGCAGATGCAGGGCATCGAACTCGCCGACTTCGTCAATTTCTACCTGTCCCGCAAGCACCGCGATGAGAAAGGGAAAGGTTGCACCCTAGCGGCACTGGGCGGAGACGCCGCTCGACAGTCCAATGACATCAAAGCAGCTTACGAGGCTGGGATTGAAAAGTTGCTGGAGGTTTTACAGGGCAAGGATGACGAACCGAAAGCAAGTCGTGCGGAAATCATCGACACCTTCGCACACGCCCTCGGCGCCTTGATTCTGTCTCGCGCTTGTCCGGACGACTCACCACTTGCTGATGAAGTGCTCAGCGTGTGCCGTGAGCAGATCATGGACAAATTGACGCCTTGAGACAGGCCCATCCATTCCCCATGAGCGTCACTGCTCGAGCATGAGTCCTTTCCACTTGAAAGGTGGATGCCCTGGTATGGAGATCAGGCCGCCCGCATCTGCGGCGTCTTCGGCCACTTCCCTAGGCGCAACCTTTTCCCCGCCCTCAACAGATGACTGATCAGCAGGCAGTTCAGTCGAATCGAGAGCACCTACACATTCGGTAGTTCCAGGTACAGGCTTTTGCATCGAGCGTCCTTAGAGTCAGAAACCATAAGCCCAATGATTATGATCATCATCATTAAAGTCAAACCTTTGATGTCAACCGTAATCATTGAATGCGATAGCTGCCGTTCCTGATGAGGTGGCTGGCATGGCCAGACCGTTCGATCCGAATGCGACTTACTTGAATTCCAGGCGAAAAAACCGCCAACAGGGGCGGTTCGCAACGAACCACCATTCGGCATGATCAATGCCATCGATATGCACACCCGTAAAGTGCTGTGGCAGAACCCGCTGGGTACTGCTCGTGCGAACGGCCCGTTCGGCTTGCCAACCGGCCTGCCAGTTCGTTTCGGCGTACCAAGCAACGGCGGCCCGATCACTACCGCAGGCGGTCTGGTATTCATCGCTGCTGCGACCGACAACCTGAGACCGACTTCGTCGGGGCAGACAACTACGTCGGCATACAACTCGCCACCCAGCACTTGATTGACCTCGGGCATCGGGACATTGCCTTCGTCGGGCGCAACAGCACCTATTCGGTAAGCATGGAGCGTTTGCACGGCCACATGGGGTGCTTGGAGAAAAACGGGATTACCCCAAATCCGGACTGGATGATCGAAACTGCCATCAGCCTGGCTGGCGGCAAAGACGGCATGAGTCGCCTGCTCGACATGGATCGTCGGCCGACAGGAGTGGTTTGCTACAACGACCTGATTGCCACTGGCGCGCTCAGCGAGCTGGGCAACCGAGGACTTAAGGCGGGTGAGGACATCGCTTTGATCGGGAGTGACGGGGTCGCGAGCTCCGCATACTGCAACCCTCCCCTCACCACCGTGGCCCTGGAGCCTGAGCGTATTTTTTGAGACTGAAGCTTTTTCAGATATCCGAGGCTGAGCGCACCAAATAAGCGTATGAAATGAGAAAAGCCACCCAAGCCGCAGTGGCAAAAGTGGCTTTTTTCCTATCAACATGCCCCACTGTCGGGCATCAAGTTTGCCCCCAGCACACCGGCAATCGCACAGCGTTCGTCGTTGTCGGAGCTGTCACCGCTGATACCGATAGCGCCGATCACTTCCCCTGCCCCATTACGCACCAGCACCCCGCCGGGCACCGGAACCATATTGCCGCCGGCCAGGGCACTCAATGCATTGAAGAATGCAGGAAGCGCGGCAGCACGATGGGCAAGTTCGCGGCCGCCAAAGCCCATGCCGAGCACTGAGGCGGCCTTGCCCGACGCGATTTGCGGTCGCAGCAGGCTGGCGCGCTCGTCGCGTTTGAGCGCCAGCAGGTGACCGCCGGCATCCAGTACCGCAACACAAAGTGGCTGCAAGGCTAACCGCCGTCCCTCTGCCAGCGCAGTGTCGACCATCTGCGACGCCAGTTCCAGGGTGAGCTTATTCATGCCGGCCTACCTCCTGCTCAAGTGCAGGTGCGCTGCGCTTGCCCATTTCCACGGCCCGTTGCCGGGTGTGAAGTTCGGCCCATTTCACCGTGTTGAAGTCACTGACCTTGTAGGGATCGTAGCCCGGTACCTGGGCCTCCACGCGATACCCGCCTAGGTACACGTCACGTATGCGCTCGCGCTCCTGAAGAATCGAGACGTTCTGCAGGGGGGAGCCATCAACACAGATGAAGTCGGCGCGACGGCCAACCTCGATGGCGCCCACCTGCTGCGCCGCGGGCATCATCCGCGCGGCAACCGAGGTTGCCGCGCGCAATGCCTGGGCAGGGCTGAAACCCAACCAGTCGACAAAAATCTCGATTTCACGGGCGTGCCATTCACCGTAGGGAGTGATGGCGAAACCGCTGTCACTGCCGGTCATGAACGGCACACCGGCTTCCCGGGCGCGGCGCAAGTTGCGACAACCCACCTCGATCACACGGCGCTGCATCGCAGCGTAACCACAGCGGGTCGAAGGCTCGTAATCCTCGGCAAATTCGACGTTGTTGGCGAGCATGGTGAAGGTCGGAGCGAGGTGACTACCCGATTCGAGTATTGCCTCGATACAGGCATCGTCTAGGAAAAACCCGTGGAAGATCACGTCCACCCCCGCCTTCGCCGCATACAGCACCGCTTCGCGGCCATAGGCATGCACGGCGACCTTTTTTCCAAGGCGGTGGATCTCCTCGACCATGGCGCGGGTCTCGTCCTGAGTGAACGCAGCGATATGTTCACCGTTGGGACGCATGTGCGGGCCGTCCATAGCGATCTTGATCAGGTCCACGCCGTCCTTGGCCTGACGACGGATTTCCGCAATCTGCTCGTCGCGGGTAGCGCACAGGCGGCCAGAGAAATACTCAGGCGTACCGACCCAACTGGGGAACCAATCGTTCAGGCTCTGCCGGTTGGCGATTACATTGCTGCTGGCGGCGATGCGAGGGCCACTGAACATACCGGCATTGATAGCGTTGCGTACGGCAATGCTGCAATGCCCGGCGTCACCCGGCACCACCACCGAGGTGTAGCCGGCGGCCAATACATGCTGGGTAAAAAACAGACCGCGCAGGGCGCGAAATTCCGGCGAGACGTGCAGGTCGATGTCTTCCTCGCTCTTGGCGTTGCCGAACACTAGATGGGTGTGGACATCCACCAGGCCGGGCATGACGAAGTGTCCGCCAGCGTCAATCACGCGTTCGCCAGGCAATGGCTGCGGAGCGGTCTGGCGAGGGCCGACATGGGTGAACATACCCTTTTCGATGATCAGCACCTGGTCGTGTCGAGCCTGGTCCTCAAGGCCAGTAAAGAGGGTTTGGCAGTGAACGTGGCGTCTGGGCATGTCGGTCTGTCCTGTTGTTGTCGTACCGACACGGTATTGGGCAGCCAATGCCTGAGGAAGTGAAGTTTCCTACTGGCCGGCCATGACAGAAATTGATAGCCGTCGTTGTCAGCCCGCCACCTCCGCCAACAACTGGCGCAGCCAGACCAGCGCCGGGTCACTGTCCTGGTAGGCGTGCCATTGCATCACCTGCAGAGTGGCGGGAATGGCGAGTGGTGGTGGCAGCAGGCGCAGAGGAAAGCGCTGCGCGTAGAGGTGCGCCAGGCGACTGTGCAGGGTCGATAGGCAGGGGCCGCCAACGATGAATTCCGGTATCAACGCGAACTGGTCCACAGCCACAGCCACCCGCCGCGCCAGCCCCTGGCTTGCGATAAATTCCGCTTCCATGCTGCCCTGGGCGCCTGCGCCGGTCTCGCGGACCACATGTGGCGCTGCCAAGTAATGCTCCAGCGTGAGGCCGTCCATCAGGGCGCACTTATCCCTGCAGGCAATGACGCTGAAGCTGTCTTCGAACAACGGTTGTTGCGGATGACGCGCCGAGCCATGGGCAAGCGGCAGGATCACCAGGTCGCAGTGCCGGTGCTCCAGGGCCTCATCCACCAGGCTGCCCGGCTCGGCACCGCGCAGCGGCACCAGCGTTAGAAGTTGCAAGTCGACCTGGGGCGCAAGGCTGGCCAACCGTCGCATCAGCGCCGGCATGAGCACCGCGATCACATAATCTGACGCAATGATGCGGAACTTGCGGCGCGCCGCTCCCGGGTCGAAGCTTGCATTGGCGAAGGCAATGCCCCGCGCGTTTTCCAGTACCTGGTCGATACGTGGGTGCAGTGACTGCATCAGCGCCGTGGGCAGCATGGCGCCGCCCACAAGGACAAACAGCGGATCGTTAAAATGCTCCCGCAGGCGACCCAGGGCCGCGCTGACCGCTGACTGGGTCAGGTGCAGGCGCACCGCGGCACGCGTGACGTGCTGCTCGACAAACAAAGCGTCCAGCACCACCAGCAGGTTCAGGTCTAGTCCATGGAAGCGCACGCAATAGCCTCATCGTTTGCCCGAGGGCCACCCTCCTCCAGCCATACGTTTCCCGAAACGTCGACCTTTACCATCAGTGCTTGCAGCGACTGGCCCTGACAGGGGCCGAGCACGCAGAAGCCGTTGTCGGGCTGAAACAGCGCACCATGCGCAAAGCAGACGATGTGCCGGCCATCGCCAGACATGAAGCGGTCCTTGCGGTATTGCATGGCCACGTCCAGGTGCGGACACAGGTTTCGATAGACACGCACCTGGCCACGCCAGCGCAACGCAAGCACGGTGTCACGCCCCTGGGCCCAGGGGTCGAACCCACGTGCAAAGCCTTCCTGCAACTGGTCGTCGCGGCAGAGCAATGTCAAATCCTGGGACACAGAGACCTCGATAACTCAGGGGGTGAGCGCGTAAACACCGGAATAGCCGCCACGGCTAGCAGTTTCAGATCGGTTCGGCGGTCAGCTTGAGCATCGCCTTGGTCAGTCCGATGCGATCGAACGTCGCGTCACGGGCCATTTCCCTCTCCCCGGCCATGATCGAGTTCTCGCTGATGTACTTGCAGCGCTCAAAGCGGCGCGTCATGAAACGCTCAAGCCGCTCCTCCACCGAACCGCTGCCGCACAGCTCCAGGCTCAGAACCAGCGCGTCTTCGATTGCCATCCCTGCGCCCTGCCCCAAATGCGGCGTGGTTGCATGAGCCGCGTCGCCAATCAGCAGCACACGGCCTTTGAACCAAGGTTCATTGACGAACACCACTTCCATGGGTTTGTAGACCACCTGGCTGCTGTCGGTAATCTGCTCGCGCAGCTCGCCCACTAGGCCTGCGATCTTACTGATGCGGTCACGCATCAGTTCGGCCAACTGTGCCGGCTCATAGCGGGGGTTACCCGGCTCGTGGGAGGTGGAGAACATGTACATCAGCTCGTCGGACAGCGGTACCAAGCCGGCGTTGCCCTCAGCACCGACATAGCTCGCCAGATGATCAATGGAAGGATGTCGAGGAAAGTTGTAGCGCCACACGGCCTGCCCGGTGAAACGCGGCTTGTAGGTGTCGCCAAAGAGCATGCCGCGAATCTTCGAATAAACGCCGTCGGCCCCCACAACCAAGTCGTAGCGAGCAGCGCTGCCATCGGTGAAGCTCACATCCACGCCGGCCGCGTCTTGTTGGAAGGAATCTACCGACAAGCCAAGGCGTACCTGGGTGCCAAGGTCGATCGCAGTGGTGCTCAGCACCTGGTGCAGAGACAGGCGCGAGATACCGACGTTGGCGGGATACTCCGGGCCGGCCAGGCGCTGGCCTGGGAAGCGTACCAGGGCATTGCCCTGCAGATCGTAGATGCCAACGTCCTCGAAGGCATAGGCCGCTTCGAGGTAGCCTTCGAGCACGCCGAGGCGGGCCATCTCTCGCACCACGTTGCTCTGCTGAATGATGCCGACGCCATAGACGGTCCACTCGGACTTGATTTCCACCAGGTCCACCGCGATGCCCTGGCGGCGCAATGCGATGGCCGCGCAGAGGCCACCAATCCCGCCGCCGACTACGAGTACCTTGCTGATATCGCTGCTCATGGATGAATCCTTGTTCTTGTTGTGGGAGCGCAGGGTCGATCGCGAGCGTGACAACCCGAGCATTAACAGTGTTTTGACCGGGACCACGCCAGCGCGGCTGGATAGCACAACAACAGAGAGGCCCTTAGGAGCACAGGCTAGGAAGGCAGGAACAATTTGACTAATCGTTAGTCGGGATGCAGGGTATCGCGAAAATAAATACAACAAGAGATGCCCTTGATGCGCTTTAAACACCTGGATTTGAACCTCCTGGTGGCGCTGGATGTACTGCTCGAAGAGCAGAACATCACCCGTGCCGCCGCCCGCCTGCACATGACCCAATCGGCCACCAGCGGTGTGCTCGGACGCCTGCGGACCTACTTCGAAGATGACCTGCTAGTGCAGGTGGGCCGCAAGATGATGCCCACCCCACTGGCAAAGGAACTGGCATTACCGGTTCGCGACGTACTGCTGAAAATCCAGACCTCCATCACCGCCAAACCAGTGCACGACATCTCCGAGAGTAAACGTCACTTCCGCATCATGGCCTCGGACTACCTGATCAGCGTGCTGTTCGCCGAGGCGATTCGCGAGATCAACCACGAAGCCCCGAACATCACCTTCGAACTCATCAGCCCCGGCCAGACCGCGATGGAAATGCTCATGCGCGGCGAAGTGGACCTGATGATCGCGCCAGAGCACTTCATCGTTAAGGAGCACCCCTCACAGCTCTTGTTCGACGAACAGCACGTCTGCGTGGTGTGCGCCGAGAACCACAGCATCGGCGAGCGCCTGACACTGGAACGCTACCTTGAGCTGGGCCATGTCGGCGTCGCCTTCGGGCGCAGCCGTACGCCCGGCATAGAGGAGTGGTTCATGAGCCAATACGGTTGCAAACGCCGCGTGGAAGTCATCACCCACGACTTCAATACCTTGGCGCAACTGGTCATTGGGACCCAACGCATCGCCACCATGCACAGCCGCCTGGCACGGCTTTATGCACGCAACCTGCCGCTGCGCATCTTGCCGCCGCCGGTGGAGCTGCCGGCCATGCAGGAATACATGAGTTGGCACCGCAGCCTGGACCGTGACCCCATGCTGCGCTGGCTGCGCGAAAAGCTGACGGAGATGGTCAACCGCCCAGAGTCTGCCGTTACCGCTTGAGCCCCTCGGCATCCGGGGTTCCGCTACAGCCCCGTCCCGGATGCGCCAACCAAACGATACTGGCGATGCGTGCCCTCAGCGTTCGCCATGCCTGCCATCACGGCGGCACGCCAGGTATCTCGCAATCCGATAGCTGGCATCCAAACAAGCGATTTGTCCAATCCTTTGGCCCATGCGAGCTTGCGCAAGCTGCCCCAAGGGGCGGCCGACGCCCGCGCCACTGCCTGATGCGGGAGCGTTCACACCGGGTTGCCCGACTTGAGCCCTGCCGATCTGCGAACAGCGCCTCGGGCGATAGCCCTGGCTATGCAGGGTCGATTGCGGCCAGGACCAGAAGAAGGAAAAACAACAATATGTTCCGCTATTTCCCCACCAACTACGTTTGGAACCTCTCGGTAAACCTCGCTATCGAGATGGGCGCGCGCATCGGTGAAATCGTCGAAATGTGCGAACCGCTTCAGGAAGCCGCCAAGCAACCTGACGCCGACGGAACCCGCGCCTTTCGAGAAGCCTGGTCGAAGACGGCCGACAAACTCTGCGACCTGGCCCGCGAGGACGAAGAGAAAGGCCGCCTGCTTTCGGCCGGCGAAAAGTACAACCGTGCCGCAACCTACTACCTCACAGGTGAACGCCTGCAAGCTCACGGCGCCCCAGGTCGCATGGCGCTTTACCAACGCTTCCTCGACACCTTCGCCCGCGGCATCGCGCTCTCCGGCGAGAATTGCGAGCGGGTCGAGATCCCCTATGAGGGCAAAGTCATTTCCGGGCTATTCATCCGTGCCGAAGGCGTACAGGGGCCGGCGCCTCTACTGCTGCAACTCAACGGCCTGGATTCCACGAAAGAAATGAAATACCGGGTTGGCCTGCCGACCTGGCTCGCCAAGCGGGGCGTGTCATCGCTAGTGATCGACCAGCCGGGCACCGGCGAAGCGCTGCGCCTGCACGACCTGAAAGCCCGTTATGACGCCGAGCATTGGGGCAGCCGCGTGTTCGACTGGCTGGAAACCCGTGCGGATGTGGACCCCAAGCGCATCGGCTGCGAAGGCGTGTCGCTGGGCGGCTACTACTGCCCGCGTGTGGTGGCTTTCGAGCCGCGCTTTGCCTGTGGCGTGGTGTGGGGCGCCAACCACGACTGGCGCGACGTGCAAAAGCGCCGCCTGGAACGCGAAGGCAGCTTCCCGGTGCCGCATTACTGGGAGCACGTGCGCTGGGTGTGGGGCGGCAAAAACATCGACGAATTCATGACCATCGCCGAAAACGTCCACCTAGACGGCGTGGTGGAACGGATCAAGGTGCCGTTCCTGGTCACCCATGGCGAGCAGGACTCACAGATCCCGCTCAAATGGGCCCACCGCACCTACGAACAACTGGTCAATAGCCCCAAGCGCGAACTGAAGATCTTCACCCCGCGCGAAGGCGGTGTGCAGCACTCCAGCTTCGATAACTCCATTAACGCCGGCCAGTACATCGCCGACTGGGTCGCCGAAAACCTCGGTGGTCGTACCGCCTGATAGACAAGAAGAGAAACCGACCATGAAGATCATCGGACCTGATTACCTTGTGTTCGGCGTCGACAACGTCGACGCCTGCGTGCAATACCTCACCGACTACGGTTTGAAGCCGGGCAAGCTGGACGAAGCCGGCGGCTACCTCGAGGCCCTGGACGGCACAGGCATCGAAATTCGCCACCGCGACGACCCACGCCTGCCCAAGGCCATGGAGACCGCGAACACCCTGCGCGAAACCGTTTACGGCGTAGCCGACGAAGCCACCCTGCAGGCCATCGAGGCCGAACTTTCCAAGGACCGCACCGTTGTGCGTGGGGAGGACGGCGTTTTGCGCGTGGTGGACGACATGGGCTTCGCCCTAGGTTTTCGCATCACCCTGCGCCGCCCGTTGGTGATGCCCGGCGAAATAAGCAACGCCCCCGGCGCACAGCTGGGCCGCGCCATCAACTCGCTGGGCGCCAGCGACGACATGCCGGCTTTGCCACGCAGCCTGTCGCATGTGGTCTATTTCGTGCCTGACCAGGCCAAGGCAGAAGCGTTCTACATCCGCCTGGGCTTTGTCTGCACCGACCGCTTCGTCGACACCGGCCCCTTCCTGCGCCCGGCTGGCACCCAGGACCACCACACCCTGTTCCTGATCCAGACGCCGCCGTTCATGAAAGGTATCGAACACTTTACCTTCCACATGGGTGGCCCAACCGAGGTAATGATTGCCGGTACCCGCTTCGTCGAGAAAGGCTATGAGTCGTTCTGGGGGCCAGGGCGTCACCAGCTGGGGTCCAACTGGTTCTGGTACTTCAACAGCCCCATGGGCTGCCACGTGGAATACGACGCCGACATGGACCTGCATGACGAGCGCTGGACCGCGCGGGTTGCAGCGCCCGGTGCCGATAACTCGCAGTACTTCCTCTTCCATTACCAGGAAAAATGGGCCCCTGGCGGCCCGCCACCCAAACATTGAGGGTGGGTGGCTCCACGAACGCTGACACGCCGTGAGCGGGTCGCCCCCTATACCCTGGGGCGACCCGCTCTTCGTTTCCCGGCAAACCGGTTGGCGAGGGGTCATTCAGACTGCTTGTACTACCCTACCCCTCCGAGTGGGTCAAGGTTGTTGGCGGGATACGGCGAATGGTGCGAAAGCCCACATGAGAGGTCGCCAGGTCCGCATCCTGGCGCTCACGTGCCGCCGTGCGATAGCGGGCGCAATAGGACGCGGCGCAAAGGTAGGAGCCACCCTTGATGACCTGAGGACGCGACGGTGCAAGCGCGCTACGCAATTGGCTCGGATCGCCATTGGCGTGACTGATCAGCGGCCCCCATTGGGCATCTGCCGTCCATTCCCAAACGTTGCCGATCATGTCGAACAGCCCAGCGGCGTTGGCGGCAAAACAGCCCACTGGGGCAACGCCAGCGAAACCGTCCTCGGCTGCGTCATGCACGGGGAACACGCCCTGCCAGTAATTTGCGGCGGGCTGGCCGTTGCTGTCGCGTGGTTCCTCGCCGAGACGTTGCGAGGGGTCAACGCCGCGCGCTGCATATTCCCACTCGGCCTCGCTGGGAAGGTCGTTGCCGCGCCACTGTGCGTAGGCCTGGGCGTCCGCCAGGGTGACCAAGGTCACTGGGTATTGGTCCAGGTTGGCCAACGGCCCGTCCGGGCCCGATGGGTGGCGCCAGTCAGCACCCCTTACGTAACGCCACCAAGGCAACGCCGACCCGCCGCTGGCCGTGTCCAGCGGTACGTGGAACAACGCGGCGCCACCGGAGCGCTCAGCCTCGGTGATGTAATGGGTGGCCTCGACAAAGGCGCCAAACTGCGCGCGGGTAACCTCGGTGCGATCGATCCAGAAGTCGCCGACGTGCACTGGGGCTAACGGTCGCTCATCCGGGTAACCCCCATCAGTGCCGGGGGTGAAGCGCCCGCCGCTGACGCGGACCATCCCGGCCAGCGGGTCGTTGCCCCAACCTGCCGGCAAGCCACCGTAGGCCTCGCAGCCGGCGACATTGCCCAAGGGCAGGCTGGTGGGCGGGCGCGCAGCTACCGTCGCCAGGGCCAGCACACTCAAGCCACCCACGACGAAGAGCTGGCGCCTCATGGGGCCTTGGCCAGCGGCGGTGCGACCACTCCGACACGGCGGGCGTAGTCCTGCCAGGCCTGCTGCAAGCGTTGCGTGGTTCCCGGCTGGCTGGCGGAGAGGTCGTGCTGCTCGCCGCGATCGTGCGACAAGTCGAACAACTGCCAACGCAACGGTGGCTGGGACTGGCCCGGCATGCTCCAGGGCACCAGGCCAAGGAGTTTCAGGTTACCTTCGCGGTAATAGCGGCTGCCAAACAGCTCACCGGCCATTACCGGCTCAGCCCGGCCTTTGCCTTCGAGCATCGGCAGCATGGAGCGGCCGGTGATGGGATGCTTGGGCTGGCCTTGGTACTGGTCACCCGGGTCCGGCAGACCCGCCAGGGCAAGGAAGGTCGGCGCTAGGTCATCCACCCGTGCCACACCACGCTCCAGCCCCTGACGACGCAGGCTGGCCGGCAATTGTACGATGGCCGGCACGCTGATACCGCCTTCGGCGGTGCTGCCCTTGAACAGCCGCAGTGGCGCCGCGCTCACCTCTGCCCAGCGCAGCCCGTAGTCGATCTGCGACCCGCGTCGGCCGAGATTCTCCAGGCGGTTGTCGGTATTCGGGCCGGCGGGGTAGTACTGCTCGTGGCGTTCGCCAGCGGGGCCGTTGTCGGACATGAAAACGATCAAGGTGTTGTCCATCTGGCCGCTGGTCTGCAGGTATTCCAGCAGGCGACCGACGTTGTGGTCGAGGTTGTCCACCATCGCGGCGTAGATCTCCATCTTGCGCGCCTCGATGCGCTTGCGCTGGGGGTCCAGTTGGTCCCAGCCAGGCAACTGCGGGGTGACCGGGAGCGGCGCGGCGCTCTGGAAGTCGGCAGGCAGCAGGCCTTTTTCTTTCATGCGCTCGATTCGCGCCTGGCGAACCGCGTCGTAGCCGCCGTCGTAGCGACCGCGGTATTTATCCAGGTAAGCCTGCGGTGCTTGCAACGGCCAGTGTGGCGAGGTGTAAGCCGCATACGCGAAGAAGGGTTTGCCACTGCCCTGCCCCGCCTTCAGGTACGCCAGCAACTTGTCGGTATAGAAGTCCGTGGAATAGAAGTCATCCGGAAGCTCCACTGGCTTGCCATTCTCGCGGTAAGAGAGTTGTTCGATCTTCGCGGTCGAGCCAGGGGCGGGCTTGAAGTGCACCCCACCCCCTTCGAGCAGGGTGAAAGACTGCTCGAAGCCACGACGGTCCGGGCCCTGCTCCGGGGCCAGGCCCAAGTGCCACTTGCCGACCATGGCGGTACGGTAACCACCATCGCGCAACAGGCCGGCGATAGAGTGCGCCTGTTGGTTGAGGTAGCCCTCATAGCCTGGCTTGCCTCGCTGGAATGGCTGCATCCCTTCGGCCATGGTACCCAGCCCGGCCAGGTGGTTGTCGGTGCCGGACATCAGCATGGATCGGGTCGGCGAACAGGTCGGCGCAGCGTACATGCTGGTCAGTTGCAGGCCACTGGCCGCCAGGTGATCGAGGCTCGGTGTGGCAATTTCACCACCGAAGGCGCCGAGGTCGGAGTAGCCCAGGTCATCGGCTACGATCAGCAATATATTGGGGCGCTCGGCCGCGCCGGCGAAGACTGGCGCAAAGCACGCCAAGGCCGCCAACAGTATGCGTAATCGCATAGGGAGTTGCTCCTGTTCTTATTCTTCGAAGATGGCCACGGCGCGGACGAAGCCGGCCGAGGCATGCTTGATCTTGTAAGGGAAGCAAGACACCAAAAAGCCGCTGGCCGGCAGGCTATCAAGGTTGGCCAGTTTCTCCATCTGGCCGTAGCCGATGTCGCGCCCAGCCTTGTGGCCTTCCCAGATGATCGACGCATCGCCACTCGCGGCGAAGCGTTCGCGGGTGTACTTGAAGGGTGCGTCCCAGCTCCAAGCGTCGGTACCCACGACTCGCACGCCGCGCTCCAGCAGGTAGAGGGTGGCTTCACGGCCCATGCCGACGCCTGCTTCCAGATACCCCGGCTCGCCGAACAGGCTGCCGGCACGGGTGTTCACCAGCACGATGTCCAGCGGTTGCAGCTCATGGCCGATACGCGAAAGCTCAGCGTGCACCTCGGCGCCAGTCACCACATGGCCATCGGGCAGGTGGCGAAAGTCCAGCTTCACTCCCGCTTGCAGGCACCACTCCAGCGGCAGCTCATCGATACCGAACGCCGGCTTGCCGCCGTCGGTGGTAGAGGCGTAGTGCCAAGGCGCATCCATGTGAGTGCCGCTGTGGGTGGTGATCGACAGGCGCTCTGCTGCCCACGACTCGTGCCCCGGCATCTGGTCCAGGGACAGGCCAGGGAACATCGCGGCCATTTCAGGCCAACCCTGCTGGTGGTCCATGTAGTCGATCTTGGGCAGCAGCGGCGGCGGGTCGGTGTAGGGGTTGTTGTCCAGCGTTACCGAGAGATCGACGAGGCGGCGTTTACGGGCAAGGGTCATGGCAGCAGGTCTCAAAGGGTTTGTAATGACGCGCGCGCATGGCGCGGGCGTTGGCTCAGGCTAAGGGCGTTACGCACCAGGGTTTGGGCAGAGCCATCGTGATGAAATCCCAGGGCTCGCGATTGCGGGGTACGCAAAGGCGGATAGCGGCCGAACAACGTCTCCAGGTCCACGTTCGGCTGGTAGCTCACCAAGGCCCGACGGTCGTCGCCGAAGGCCTCGGCCAGAGCCTCGACCACTTGGTCCATGGCCAGGTGCAGCACTGGCAACTGCCACACCCGCTGAGGGCCGGGGTTTTGCAGTTCGGCGGCATGCAGCAGGTTGTCGACGCAGCAACGCGCCGACATCCACCAGGCGGTGGCCTTCGGCGACACCGGGCAGCAATAGTTTTCTCCAGCGGCAAGGGCGTGCATCAGGTCGCTCATGAAGGCCGAACGCAAGCCGTTCGGCTCGCGGGGCCTTGCGACGATGCCCGGTAGCCGCAATGCGCGGCCATCTACCTCGCCACGGCGGGCGAGGTCATTGAGCTGGGTTTCCACCATGACCTTGTGCGCGCCATAAGACAGCGCCGGACGCGGCATCCACTGCTCGTCCATGCGTGCCGGTAGTTGCGCGCCGTACACGGCCACGCTGCTTGCGTAGACCAGCACCGGTGGCCGCGCAGCGTTGCGCAACTGGTCGAGCAGCTCCAGGGTCGCCAGCAGATTCACCTGCCGGCCCAATGCATAGTGCTCCTCGGCTGCGCCGCCGGGGACGCTCACCAGATGGAACACGACATCCACGCCATCGGCCAGGGCGCGGCGTAACAGGGTCGGTTCTGCGATACTGCCGGCGAGCAAGCGCAGGCGCGGGTCGGAAGGAAAACCATCCAGTTGCTGATCCAGTAACACCAGCGCTTCCAACGGCTGGCCTCGCAGTTGGCCCTTGTCGAGCAGGCATTGCACCAGCAAGCGGCCAAGGAAACCGGCAGCTCCGGTAATCATCACGCGCATGGCGGGGCTGCCTGGACTACCTGCTGGTCGATGGCACCGAACAACGGCGAACCATCCGTTTTGCGCGCCTCCATGCGAATGCGGTGACCGAATTGCAGGAAGCCGGTGCGCGGCGCACCGTGTTCGATCATTTCAATGGCGCGGCGCTCGAAAATACACGCCGACCCCACGCTGCGGTCGGCATTGGAAACGGTGCCAGAGCCAATCACGCTGCCGGCGCCAAGGCGACGGGTCAGCGCGGCATGGGCTATCAACTGGTGGAAGCCGAAGTGCATGGCGCCGCCATGAGGGTGGCCAAACCACTGGCCGTTCCACTCCACGTTCAGCGGCAGGTGCACGCGACCGTCGCGCCAGGCACCTCCCAACTCGTCTGGGGTAACGGCCACCGGGGCGAAGCTGGAGGAGGATTTGGCCTGGACGAAGCCGAAGCCGGTCTTCATTTCCCGTGGCGCCAACGCCCGCAGGCTGACGTCGTTGACCTGCAGTACCAGGCGAATATGCTTCAGTGCCTGTTCGGCCGTGCAGCCCATGGGCACCTCGTCCACCAGCACAGCGAACTCGCCTTCGAAGTCGATGCCGTGGGCCTCGCTGGGCAGTGCAATGTCTTGCTGCGGGCCAAGGAAGTCGTCGCCAGCGCCCTGGTACATCAGCGGCGTGGACTCTACGCCTTCGATGGGCGCAAGGTTGAACGCTCGCTGCATCAGCTCGCCGTGGCTGAGGAAGCAAGAGCCGTCCAGCCATTGCCAGGCACGCGGCAGCGGCGCCATCACGCGGTTGGGGTCGAAGTCGAAGGCGCCGGCGAGTTCACCTTTGTTAAGGGCATCGTAGCGGCCGCGCAAGTCGGCCTCCACGTTCGGCCAGTCATCCACGGCCGCTTGCAACGTGGGGGCGATATCGGCGGCGTCCACCGCACGGCTCAAGTCACAGGAAACCAGTAGCAGGCGGCCGTCGCGGCTGCCGTCGTCGAGTGTGGCAAGCTTCATTGCAGCATCTCCTTGAGTTCGGGGGCGTAGCGGCCGTCAAGCAGGATGAAGACCATCCGCGCCATGTTCTCGGTGCGGTTGCTCCAGGCATGGTTGGTGCCGCGCTGGACCACGATGTCGCCGCGTTTGAGGTGGACTTCCTCGCCGTCGAGCACCAACCACACCTCACCCTCGGTGACGAGGCCGTAGTCGAGGGTTTCGGTGCGGTGCATGAGCTTGTGCCTGGAGTCCGCCTTGCCAGTGCCTGCATGGGCTTGGCCGATCTCGGCGAAGGCCGCGGCGGCATCCTCGGCGCTAACTTGGTTCTGCACGCTGTCCGGCGGGATATCCACCACACGGATAACGCTGCCCTGGGCACCCGGGGAAAGTTGCAGGGGCTTGTCGGTTGGGTCGGCGCCATTGTCCAGCAGCGCCGGGCTGACGCTGCTGTTCCAGACCTCATAGAACAGGGTGCCGGGCACCGCCTTGAGCGGGAAGTTGTTGAGCGTGGGGCCTGCCAGAGTGACCACGGCGCGGCCCTCGTTGTCGTGGCCGGTGACCACGCGCTGGAATGGGGGAAGTGCTTGCATGAAAACTCCTTTCAATCAATTGCCGTCACGAGGGGCATGGCTACCTCTAGATGTGATCAGGCGTGGTGGTAGCGCCAGCGCCGCGCGAACGGAAACACTTCGCCAGCACCACGCAGGCGAGCGCCAGCAGCAACTGGGCGATAGCCACCACGGTCAGGGCGCCAGGCAATTGGGCGACCAAGCCGCCATTGAGCCCCAGCACCACCAGGGGGCTGATGAACTCGCCGGCAAATAGGGCTGCGGTAAAGCCTCCGGTGGCGCGGCCGCGCTGCGTGAAATCGACCTGCCTCATCACCCCGGTGATCAGGGTCGGCAGCATCAATCCGATGCCCAGGCCATTGATCAGCACCGCAACCGCCACCAGCGCTGGGTTGGCGGTGGTGGCCATCAGCAGCCCACCGCCCCCGGCTGTGGCGAAAGCCAGCAGCAGCAGATGTTGCCGGCGCTGGCCGTTGAGCAGGCGGAAGCTCAGTGCACCGGCCAGCACGCCGAGCTGGTTGGCGCCCATGGTCATGCCGATCTGCTGGGGCGAATCGACGTGCAGCAGGGTGAGCAGGAAGCCAGCTTGCACCGGCACGATGAATAGGCTGATGCCCGCCAGTACGGTGAGCAGGTACAACGGCAAGAGCCTGCGCCACGGGAAGTCTTCAGCCTTGCCAGACAACGCCGCGGCTTCAGCGACCTTCGGCTCCCAGAGCAGCATTGCCATCAGCGGCAGGAGCAACAGGCCGGCGCCGTACAGCACGAAAGGCAGACGCCAGTCGTTTTGCCCAAGTGCGCCGCCCAAGGCGATGAACACTGCCGCCGAAAGCGAAGTGGCGACCATCTGCAGGGCGAACAGGCGCTCGCGCCGCCCGCCCTGGTAGTAGTCACCCATCAGCGTCGTGCAGCAGGTCATGATGCCAGCCTCCGCCAGGCCCAGGCCTGCACGGCTGATGACGATACCCAGCAGCGACTCAAGCCACAGCGGCAGCAGCCCGCAGAGGCTGTAAAGCATCATCGAGGCCAGCAACAGCGGCTTGCGCCCCAGACGGTCGGCGATGACACCGGCAAACGGCGCCAGCAGCGCGATCACTAACGCCGGAATGGTCAGGCTGATAGGCACCAGCACTTCGGCGCCGGGTGTATCGGCAAAATGCGCCTGCATGCGCGGCAGTACAGGTGCCAGCAGCACCGCGCCCAGCACCGGCAAACAGCTGCCAAACAGTAGCAACAAGGATTGCGGCAAACCCGCCTGGCGCTCAGTGCTCATTGCAGTGCGCCTCCATGGCCGTCTGTAGGCCGCGCGGCAGTGCGAGCCAGAGGGTTTGCAAAGTCTCGATCAGTGGTGTCATACCCATGTGCTCTTGTTGTTGGGGCGAAGGTCAGCGGGTGGCGGTATCCAGCAACAACGGGCGACCCGTGGCGGCGGCCTTGGCGGGCTGCATATCGGCGACTGGCTCGGCGGCGACGACTGCATCGCTGCGGCGGGTCGCTGGCAGCAGGAAATAGGCGAGCGCTGGCAACAGCAGCAATGCGCCGACCATGTTCCAGACGAACATGAAGGCCAATAGCACGCCCATGTCGGCCTGGAACTTGATGGGCGAGAAGATCCAGGTGCCGACGCCGATGGCCAGGGTCACGCCAGTGAGCATCACCACCTTGCCGGTGGAGACCAGCGCGCGGTAATAGGCTTCGGAAAGGCTGGCGCCCTGGCGCAGGTGGCCAAGCATGATGCTCATCACATACAGCGCGTAGTCGACGCCAATGCCCACGCCCAAGGCGATCACCGGCAAGGTGGCGACCTTGACGCCGATGCCCAGCCAGACCATCAACGCCTCGCAGAGAATGGAGGTAAGCATCAGCGGAATCACCGCACAGAGGGTGGCGCGCCAGGAACGGAAGGTGATCAGACACAGCAAGATCACCGCGCCGTAGACCCAGAACAGCATCTCGCGATTGGCCTCCTTGACCACGATGTTGGTAGCGGCCTCGATCCCGGCGTTACCGGCAGCCAACTGGAATTTGACTTCGTCGGTGTCGTTGGCAGCGGCGAAGGCTTCGACGTGCTCCACCAGCCGGGTCAGCGTTTGCGCCTTGTGGTCGGAGAGGTAGACATAGAGCGTGAGCAAGTTGCACGACTCGTTGTACAGGCCGCGCGGCGCGCTGGCGGTGATCATGTTGAGCATCGCCTGGTTGTTCTGCAGTTCGTACCACTTTGGGCTGCCTTCGGAGAGACCTACCAGCATCCGACGGTTGAGCAGCGCCAGCGAGTTGGTCGAGTCCACGCCCGGCAGGCTGCGCAGTTGCCAGTCCAGCTCATCGACCTTGCGCAGGATGTCGTAGCGTGCACAGGCGCTGTTTGGTGTACGCACCATGATCGCGAAAAGATCGCTGCTGGCCCCGTAACTGCGGGTCATGAAGGCATCGTCCAGGTTGTAGCGCGAGTCGGCGCGCAACTCTGGGGCCCCGGCGTCAAGATCGCCGATGGCCAAGTTCAGGCTGACCAGAAAGCCGAGCACTGCCATCACCAGGCTGACAACCACGCAGACGGCGGCCCAGGGCTTGCGGGTGAACAGGTCAAGGAAGCGCCAGAATGCATGACGCACCTGGCCCCCCTCCTCGGCCCGCTCGCTTCTAAGGCTCAACGCAGCAGCGCGAGGACTGACGCCGACATAGGAGAGCAGCACCGGTAGCAGGATCAGGTTGGTGAAGATCAGCACGGCCACACCGATGCTGGCGATGATCGCCAGGTCCTGGATCACCTGGATCTGGATAAGCATCAAAACGGCAAAGCCCACGGCGTCGCACAGCAACGCAGTGAGGCCTGCGAGGAACAGTCGGCGGAAGGTGAAACGCGCAGCCACCACGCGGTGCATGCCGCGGCCGATGTCCTGCATGATGCCGTTCATTTTCTGCGCGCCGTGGCTCATGCCGATGGCGAATACCAGGAACGGCACCAGCACCGAATAGGGGTCCAGTTCGTAGCCCAGCAGGGGCAGCAGGCCAAGCTGCCAGACCACCGCCACCAGCGAGCAGAACACCACCAGCAAGGTACTGCGCACACAACGCGTGTAGCCGTAGAGCACCACCGTGGTGATCAGGATGGCAACAGCGAAGAACAGCAGGATCTGCTCCAGACCTTCGATCAGGTCACCGACTTTCTTGGCGAAACCGGTGATGTGGATATCGACGCTGTCGCTCTGGTATTTCGCCCGCAGGGTCTCCAACTGATCGGACAACACCCGGTAGTCCAACGGCTTGCCATCGGGCGTGCGCGCCATCAGCGGCACGTAGATGATGCTGGAGCGCTGGTCGAAGGCTACCAATTGACCGATCTCGTTGGACAATTGCACGTTGCGCCGCAGTTCGCCCAGCGATGACGGGCTGCCATCGTATTCATCAGGAATCACCGGGCCGCCGTCCAGGCCCTCTTCGGTCACCGAAACCCAACGGGTGGCAGGCGTCCACAGCGACTTCATGTAGGCGCGGTCAACACCCGGCAACAGGTAGATCTGGTCGCTCAGCGCCTGCAGGGTACGCAGGTAATCGGCGTCGTAGATATCACCGGGGCGGTTGGTGACGGCGATACGCACCGCATTGCCGATGCCGGACAACTCCTTCTGGTTGTCCAGGTAGTTGGCGATGTAGGGGTGCCCCGTGGGGATCATCTTCTCGAAGCTGGCATTGAGTTCCAGGCGGCCCGACTGCCAGCCGAGCAGCACGGTGGTCAGCAGGCACAGCAACAGCACCCAATGGCGGTGATTGAACAGTGCGCGTTCGATCAGCGATCCAGAGCGAGGATCGAAGCTATCGGACGCGGATGACAGGGTTTGGCGAGCGGAATTCATTGACTCACTCCGAAGCGGAAACGGTGGGCTGTGGCAGGCGCGAAAGCCCGGAGAACCCCGCGGCAACGAGGCTGCCATCGGCGGCCTGGACGATGCCTGAGACCGGTTTGCGCAATGATTCGGAGACCGGGGTGAATCCCGAGGGAGCGCTTGCAAACAATCCGCCCGCTTGATTGGCCAGCAACACGCGACCATCGTTTAGAACACGGGCATCACTGAAGGACACCGGCGCCAGGGTCGGCAACGCTTCGGCGCGCTCGGCACCGGACGCCAAGACAAACGCGTGGCCTTTGAGCCCGCCAATGAGCAGTGCACCGTCGCCGCGCGTTGCCAAGGTGAACAGCGTGCCGGCATAGGGGCTGCTTATCTGTTCGAAGTGTTCACCGTCCAGCGCCCGCGCTAAGTAGCCCTGCTCGCCGGCCAGCACCAAGTCATTACCTTGGTACGCCACGGCATACAGGTGCAGGCCCATTGGGTTATCGATCTGGCCCATCGCTGAATGCCAGCTAGCGCCGCCGTCATCGCTGCGCAAAGCCAGGCCGTAGGCACCGACCACCAGCACATGCTTGGTGTCACGGGCTGACAGCGCCAGGAGTGGTTTGTCGGGCCCTTCAGCAAGCAGGCGTTCGGCGGTTTGTACGCGTACTTGCGCCACTTCGTCATCCGCCTGGTTCGACAGCGCGCTTTGCGCTGCCTGCAATTCAAGCTGCGCTGCACGCAGGCCATCGAGCTGAAGTCGCCAGCTTTCGCCACCGTCGCCCGTCCCCAGTACCACACCGCCATGGCCCACGGCCCAGCCGACATTGGCATCGGCAAACTGCACTGCGGTGAGCCCCACCGATACCGGCACGCTGGCTTGACGCCAATGCTCGCCGTTGTCATCGGATAGCAGGATCAGACCGCGTTCACCTACCGCCACCAGGCGCTGGCCCGCCAAGGCCAGGGCAGTGAAAACCCCGCGCTGAGGGTTGGCAACCTTGGCCGCCGGGCTCTGTAGTACGTCGCCGACCACCAGCCCTTGAGCCAGGCAATAAGGCGCAAAAGGCATAAGGAGGGCCAACAACAGGCCACTCAACTGACGCAGTGTGTTCATATCTACCTCGATTCTGTCGCAGGAGGGGAAGGCGCTGTGCACCCTCCCCTTAACATCGTCAGCGCACGCCGCGCCCGGCCATTGCGGCAGGTGAGAATTCAGCAGGTTTGTAACGTTCGACCGAGGCGTACTGCTGAGCTTTGCCGGTGTAAACGTTCTGGATGAACCAGGCACCGGACACCAGGTCGTAGAAGCCCGAAGACAACTGGGCCACCGCCGGCAGGTCTGGCATCACCGCAGGCAGCGACCACAGGGTCTTGGCCAACTGGCCATTGGCGTCCCAGCGGTCACCGAGCATGGCTTGCCATGTGTCCTCGTCGAGGTAGTACCGCCCTTTGGGCAACTGGTGACGCTTGCCGGGTGCAAGTTCGGCGTCTACCACCCACACACGATGGAGCTCCCAGCGCACTTGATCGGGGTTCAGGTGATGTTTGTCGAACAGGTCTTCAGGCTTGCCGGCAGCCTGGACCTTGTTGGTGTTGTAGGGGATGTACATCTCTTGCTTGCCCACCAACTTCCAGTTGAAGCGGTCCAGCCGACCTTGGAACACACTCAGCTCATCGAACGACATCACGCCTGCAGTCGCCGGCGTAGGAGTGTCGCAGCAGGCGTTGGGCAACTTGCGCACTCGTCGCTGGCCGGTCAGGTAGACGTGCGCCTCTGACTTGTCGCCATTGAGGTTGGTACGTCCCATGATTTGTTCGCCTGCCCGCAATGGCGGGCCAACGTTGAGCAGGCGGAACAGCCAATAGTCACCGTCGAAGCTGGCGGCGTTACCATCCTTGTAGTAATACGGCATCTCCTGCACCGCTTTGCCGTCAGTGGTGAGCACTTGAGCACCATCGGCGGTGATCAGGTAATGCCGGAAATCCATCGCCAGTGACGTGCCGCGCCAGTTGAGGATGTGGTTCCACATCGCCTCTGTGCCGTCTTTCGGGATCGGGAACGGAATACCGCCGTAGGCACCTTCGGGCACAAGGCCTGCACTGCTTTGCACCAGCTTGGCGTGCTTGGCATTGTTCAGGGTGTTGTCGTACACCCATTGCGGAGCTGCAGCGCTGCGCCGGGTTGGATAAACGTCGATGCGATAGGTGTCCGGGTAACGCTTGAACATGGCTTTGGTGCCATCGCTGAGTTTGGCCGCGTACTGGTCCATGTTCTTGCTAGTGATGCTGAACAGCGGTTTGTCAGCGGCAAACGGATCGCCGCGCTTGCCACCCTCTTTGAACGCGGGGTCCACCTTGGTGTAGCCGCCGTCCCAGGCCGGAATGCTGCCGTCGGCGTTACCGGCGCGCTCAGCGCCCAGCGGCGTCAGTTGCTTGCCCAGATCATCCGGGCCAGCGGCTTGCACGGGTTGCAAACTGAGCGCGGCAGCGCCGAGCAGGGCCACACAAAAGTGCTTGAGTGAGAAAGGAATGTTCATGCACGCGTCCCCTCAGAATGTTGTTTTGACCGAGAAGGCCAGGTAGTCCCGGTCTTTCAGTGATTGTTTGAACGTAAACTGGCTGGCGGCGTTGAGGTTGGTGTCCTCTGGGCCGTAGTAGTGGGTGTAGGTCAGGCCGAAGGTGACTCGGTCCAGGTAGGTGGCACTCAGGCCGATGTTGAAATCGCCACCGCGGTCCGGGCCGAAGCTGCTGATCACCGCCGATTTGCCCATGGGGAAATAGCTGACGCCCACTGGCACACTGAGGTCGATGCCAGGGAAAATCTGCCGATATGTCGGGCTGTACACCAGCTTGATGCCAACGCCGTCGTCGGTAGCGCTCGGGTCAAGCGCAGCACGGTTCTTGGTGACACTGAGCAAGCGGTTCCAAGCGATTTCGCCGACCAGGCTTGCCTCATTGGCGATGAACGAGGGGCCCAGCGACGCCAGCATGTTGAGGTTCAGGTGCGCCGTGCGGCCCACGGCATAAAGCGGATGGTCGTCATTGTCGGCAATCATGCCCGGCGTAACGGTCTGGCCGTTGGAAACCAGCGGCATATTCCAGCGCATGGAGGCTTCACCGGCGAAGCTGTACTCATTCAGCGTGGTGGCAAAGCTTGCGCCCAGTGCACGGATCTCTTCGGGATAGACCCAGTAGTATTCGCCGATCTGGCCAGTGGCGAAGTTCGGTCCGGTAGCGCTTGGCTTCAAGTACAGCTTGGGGGATTTGTCGTGGTACTGGATGGCGTAAAGGCCGTACTCAACGGTGTCGGCGGTGTAGCGCAACTGCAGGCCGCCCTGCCCCGAGCTCTTGGCTTCTTTGTCGTTGCCGTGGAAAAAGGCTGCCGGGCTGCCGGGGTTGCCGCCCAGAAATGGCGGGAACGGTGCGCCGACAATCAGTCGCTCGTTACCTTCGCCAATGGTGTCGCTCACCGAAAAATAGCTGCCAGCCCCCGGCAAACGGGTTTCTTCCCATTCGAACTGGTAGTAAGCGCCGACTGACAATGCATCGGTCAGTTGATAGGTGGTCGACAGCTGGCTGACCGGCCGGGTGATTTCCTTGAACTGGGTGTTGGGTACCGACACTGCCTTGACCACGTCTACCGGTGCCATACCGCCAGCGATACCGTTGGCGCCGAAGAACAGGCTTTCACCCCAGATCAGCCCGTGGCGGCCCAGACGTACCGAGAGCGCGCGGTCGGCCAGATCACCGTTCCAGTAGACAAAGGCATCCAGTAGCTCGCCGTCGCCGCCGTGCAAGTGGCGGGTATCGTCGGTGAATTCGTCGTAGGCAACCGAACGCTGGTTGGCCCGCGTCGGGTCATTGTTGTCGTTGTCTTTCTGGTATTCGGTATCGAACCAGCCCGCGCCACTGATTCGCGCGCCGTATTCGCGGTAGCCAATGTCCAGTTCAGAGAGTACATCCAGGCGGTTGGAGATCAGGCCCTTGTCAAAGTTGCGGTCGCCATCGTCCTGGTTCAACGCCACCGAGCCGCTGCTGAGCTTGCTGCTTTGGTCCTTCAGGCGCCAGGCAGAGCTGTACTTGAGCGTGTTGTCCCACCGCAGACTGAGGTCAGGGTTGTCGGTCTGCACTTCAAACGCCTGGGCACATGGAAGACCGCAGACCAAGGCAGTGGCGAGCGTCAGAGTGAAAGGCGCACGCCGCGCTGCGGCGATGGAGCGAATAGCCATCGAACGAACCCTCTTTTATTGTTTTTGTTGGCAATTTTCTTTTCCACCACGGCCGGACGAGGCGAACGGGATCGATGCGATCGACCTGCCGAGGTGAAGTCAGCTGGCGGGATAGACCAGACGACGGGGACAGGTTGACCTCAGTGCAGGGCTCTGACTAATCGCTTGTTGGGATGTGACCTATCGGCAATCGCGATACTTGTGGCCAAGCATTGAATAGTGCGGTTGCGATGGTCCGAGGGGGGGGTATGCCCGCGCAAAGGTGCGAAGGCAGCCTGGAAGGTTGATACCGGAAGGGGCGCCGGTAGCCGGTAGTGTTATCTCAGGTGCAGCTTGGTCGTCGAACGGATGAAGATCATGGTCATCACGCTCAGGGGTTCTCTGGATCGTAGTCGTTGACGTGAGAGACCTGGCTGTTCAAGCGTCCAAGCAAGTTAATCAAGGTATCGACTTCGGCTGACGAGAGGCCACTCAGCAAGCGACGCTCTCGTTCAAGCGCAACCATCAAGACCCGGTTGTACAACTGCACACCGCTCTCGGTAAGCGAAACGGTGTAGCGCCTTCCGTCAGCAGGATCTACTTCCGTACGAACTCGCCCTGCCACCTCCAGCGCCTGTAGAGAGCGGCTAACAGCACTTTTGTCGAGGCCGATCACCTGGCAGATACGATTCGCCGTTATCCCGCTTTCCACTGCCAGCATGGACAGCATCCTCCACTCCACAACGCCAATCCCGAAGTGTTTTCGATAGCACTGCGAAGCCCCTGAGGAGAGTTTGTTCGACAGAAAATTCAGCAGCGCGGGCACATAGCGGGCGAGGTCTAGCTGGGGGGCTGAGGACATCGAGAGCACACCTTAAATTGGCCTTGAAGAAAATTAGTTGACACCGCAACCAATTGGTCCGAGGATTTACTCAACCGATAGCTGGGGCCAGCCCAGCATGATATGCCGTCACAGCACCTCACAAAAATAATTATCAGGTAGTGCCATGAACACCCGTCACCGAGTCACTTCCCGCGTCCCTGGCTGCAAGCCAGAGCTGCCGCCATTCGCGCCAGGCTGACCTCCTCCCGGTCGATCTTTTACCTGTGATTTTTCAATAGCCACTTGAATGTGGAGGGATGAGTCATGTTTGAAGTCAACGTCAGCCGCAAGGCAATCGAAGCAGAAGGTGTTTGCAGCTTTGAATTGAGCCCCTTGGATGGCGGATCACTTCCGCCATTTGAAGCCGGTGCCCACATCGACGTTCATGTACCAGGCGGGTTCATTCGCCAGTACTCGCTGTGCAATGATCCACGAGAGCGTAATCGCTATCTCATCAGTGTTCTGAGGGAGCCTAGCTCCCGCGGTGGCTCGCAGGCAATGCACTCAGCTGTAGAGCAAGGTCAAACGCTGACGATCAGTGCGCCACGCAATCTGTTCCAGCTCGACCACCGCGCAAAGCGCCACCTGCTGTTTGCCGGGGGCATTGGTATTACCCCAATCCTGGCCATGGCTTATGAGCTTTCGCATCGCAGCCTGGAGTTCGAGCTTCATTACTGCTTCCGCTCCAGCGACCGTGCAGCATTCGTTAACGCACTTGCTCATGCGCCGTTCGCGGACCGCATCACTTTCCATGATGACAGCGGCGTGCAGCAGCAAAAACTGAATGCCGCCGCCATTCTCGATAGGGTCGATCAAGGTTGCCATCTGTATGTGTGCGGCCCCACCGGCTTCATGAACCACATTCTGGAAACCGGCGAGGCTGCCGGCTGGCCGCAAGCGCGCATGCATCGGGAGTTCTTTGCGGGCCAGATCAGTGACCAGGGTTCGAACACGCCCTTCGAGGTAGTGCTCGCCAGGAGCGGTAGAACCTTTGAAATTCCAGTCGACCGCAGCGTATTCGAGGTGTTGGACGACGCTGGAATTGAAGTTCAAACATCCTGCGAACAAGGCGTGTGTGGGACATGCGTGACACGCGTGCTGGAGGGTATCCCGGATCACAGGGATCAATTCATGACCGCCGATGAACACGCCAGGAATGATTGCTTCACGCCGTGCTGCTCCCGGGCAAAGTCACCTCGACTCGTACTTGACCTCTGATCTCTAACCAACACATTCACTGCAACGGAGACTCCTATGACTGCCTCTCCCCTTCAGTCACTCGCCCAGGATATTGCACCCGCCAAGCCTTCCACATTCCCGCTCAATCAATGGTATGTGGCTGCGTTGGGCTGGGAACTCAAGGATCGTCCCTTGGGCCGAACCTTGCTGAACACATCAGTCGTGATGTTCCGCACCGCGGATGGCAAGGTGGCGGCACTCGAAGACCGATGCTGTCACAGGGCACTACCGCTGTCTGATGGAACACTTGAAGCCAGCGGCCTTCGCTGCGGCTATCACGGTCTCTTGTTCAATGAAGCCGGTAAATGCATTGAGGTCCCCGGCCAGGAAAAAATACCTAGCAAAGCAAAAGTGGCAGCCTTTCACGTGGTTGAAAAAGACCAGATCGTTTGGATCTGGTTTGGCAGCCCCGAACACCCAGAGCCTATCGATGAACCTCCTGCCTACGATGTTCACACGAATGGGCATTATCTTTTTGAGGGTGACGTGTATCACTACGACGCGCCCTATCAGCTCATACACGACAACTTGATGGATCTAAGCCATTTGGGCTATGTCCACCTACGCACCATTGGCGGCAACGCCAGCGTTCACATGAATGCCCAGATGACGGTAGAAAGTGACGACCATTCGGTTCGCGTTGTTCGACACATGCCTGACTCCGTCCCACCTCCGACCTATATCGCCGCCTACCCATTCAAGGGCACTGTCGATCGCTGGCAGGAAATTGAGTTTCATATCAGCCACTTGCGTATTTGGACCGGCGCTGTAGATGCCGGAACCGAGCCCCTGGACAATCCGCAGCGGGGCGGCTTCCACATGCGCGGCTTCCACGGCGTGACCCCGGAAACCGAAACCACTAGCCATTACTTCTGGACCATCGCCACCAACCCGGAAAGCAATCACGAAGAAGTTAAAGCGAAAGTAGTTGAGCAAACCATGATGACATTTGATGAGGACAAAGTTGTTATCGAATCTCAATACAAGAACATGTGTCGATTCGGTGAACGGCAGATGATTGATATTCATGTTGACGTCGGTGCCAACAGGGCCCGCCGGATCATAGAAAGGCTTTGTCACGCCACCCGCTGAATGCCCAGTGCATTTATATCGTGCGGTTATCAGGCTACGGGGGCGAGCGGGATCGTCCCCCATCACCACCTGCTGTAGGTCAGTCGATATTGAGGCCCATCCAGTCACTCAGTTTTTGGGCTGCACTTGAGCACACCATTGCCTCAACAGCTCGGCAAAAACGGTCGCCGCCTCTGATAATGGCCGGTCTGTCGGGGACGTCAATCCTATCGGAGCACGAAGCAGTGTGCTGCTGAACGGCAATTGCTGAACTAACCCCATGCGTATATCCAGATCAACCACCCCCCGCTGAACAAACCACACCCCATCGAAATCTTGCACATACACTCGCGAGAATGTCTCGCTCAGAGATTCCTGTATTTGAAATCCCTCAACCCCGCCCTTGGATAATAGAAAATTGTCGACGCTGATCCGCACCAAGGTCCCGTGCGGCGAAACGACGAGCGTGTAGGGGCGCAGATCTTCCAAACCAAGATGACGCTGCCGGGTCAATGGGTGGCCACTGCGTACCACAAGCACCAGATCCTCTTCGTAGAGTGCTTCAAACACCACACCTACCATGTCCCGTCCGATCAAGCGGCCCACGATCAAGTCGAGTTCACGCGTTCTCAGCTTGCCCACCAGGTAATCGTAAATACCGGAAGCGACCTGCACCTGAATATGGGGATATCGTTGCCGCATCTGCTCTACGACAGGTGCAAGCATGTAACCAGCAGCAGTCGGTAACGCACCCACTTTCAAAACCTGAGGTGCTTGGGGCACATCTTTCACTTCCTCCATGGCCAGCCGGAAGTTGGCCATGGTCTGAGTGGCATGCTTGCTGAACGCCTCGCCCGCTTGCGTCAGTTGTACCCCTTTTCGCCCACGCACCAGCAACTGGGCGTCCAGTTCCTGCTCAAGCTCCTTGATGCTTTTGGATACCGCCGACAGCGTGATGTGAAGAAGCTTGGCAGCCGTCACAAGGCTGCCAGAGCTAACGACTGCGAGGAACACCCTGAAATGACGAAGACTGATGGGTGATGGCTTCATTCAACACCTCTACTTATCAACCCACAGGTTAACCAAAGGTGGCTTTTATATCAATTTAATGAACCAGCTGTTTGATTTAGCATCCAGCCACCCCACCACCTAGGGGTGTGATTAAGGTGCTGTATATGACACAACAAAAAACGCCGCGTTTAGGCGTCTCCAGCGCTTCGCTGCCTACGCTTTCCCCCGAACATCTTGTCGAGCACTTAGCGCGGGAAGGCTACCAAGGTGTGGAATGGCGGGTGGCAAACGTCGATAACCTGGATGCTGGGCGCCCATGGGACGCGCGAAGCAATAACCGCTGTACCGTGCCTCCCACTCATCAGGCTATTGATCGCATTTACCGTCACTGCCAGTCGCACGGCCTCGAGATTTTTGGGCTAAGCCCTTACCTGGCTGTCGGGGACATTGAAAATGCGCGTCTCCTCATTGACCTGGCCGCTCAAGCAGGTCAAGCCCGACTTCGACTCTGGGGCCCTGGCTACGAGAATCAGCGTTATGCCGCCGGCTATTCGACTATGCGCCGCTTCCTCGATGACATTGTCCCGCTCGCCGAAAAAGCAGGTATTCAGCTCGCGCTTGAAGTCCACCAACGAACCATCTGCTCTAGCCCTTCGCTTGCGATGCGAATCGCTGAGCACTATCCGGCGCAGCAGCTGGGCATCATTTACGACCTAGGCAACCTCGCAATCGAGGGGCGAGAGGACGTGCAGCTGTCGCTGGATCTGATGGGCGATTACCTCGCTCACGTGCAAGTTAAAAATGTGGCGTACGTTCCGCAGGCCCCTGGCGAGGGCTGGCGCTGGGAATGGTGCCCGCCGGATGAGGGGGTGCTACCGCTTCAATCCATGCTGAAAACGCTCCGAAAAAACGGTTTCGACGACTGGATCTCAATTGAGGATTTTGATTCGAGCCACATCGACGTATCGAAGCTGTCCCGGAACCGGGATCTTGTGCGTCGCTACATGAATATGACCACCGTCGCTTGCGAAACAAGCCCTGAGGTACCGTGCCCATGAATACAACACATGAAAATCGCCGCGTTGCACTCGTCACCGGCGCCGCTGGAGAACTGGGGCGGGCAATCTGCATTCGCTTAGCCAAAGATGGAATGCACATTGCGGCCGTTGATATCGACTTGGAAGCGACTCAGGGCTTCTTGAAACAGCTTCAACTGGCGCCCGACCAATGTGCCGTTGCAGTCCAGGCTGATCTTGGCATTCCCGCGTCGATCCGTGAAATGGTCGAGCAGGTGGGTCAGCAGTTTGGTCGCATCGACGTTGTGGTCAACAACGCTGCCGTTAACCACCGAGGTTCTATCTACGACTTCGACGTCGCGAAATGGGATCACATGATGGCTGTAAACCTCCGCGCTCCAGCGTTGATTTGCCAGCACGTCGCCCCCTACTGGCAGCGACAAGCAAGTGGTCGAGTAATCAACATGGTGTCGCGATGCTGGGTAGCGGGCGGCCCTCCTGCCTATGTGGCGTGCAAGGCTGGCTTGGTGGGCCTGACACGATCGATGGCTCGAGAATTAGCCGACTACAACGTCACCGTAAATGCCATTGCGCCAGGCCTCTTACCCTCCGCATTCACACTGGATGGACGTGATGCAGAGAGCTTTGAGCGAATGGCGCAGGGGTCTATCAGCAATACCCCACTGAAGCGTCTGGCCACGCCAGAGGATATTGCTGGAACTACTTCTTATTTGGCTTCTGGGGACGCCGGATTCGTAACCGCCGAAGTCATTCATGTCTGTGGCGGAAGCCAGCTGGCACCATTTGGCAGCCGCTGAGTTCTCTTGAAAAAACAATTACAAGAAAGGTGTCACCATGCATTCAGATGCCACAAACCACCGGCGCATGGCCCGCAGAGCTGCATTCGGCAGCTTCCTGGGTAGCGTCGTCGAGTACTACGACTTCTTCATTTACGGCTCTGCCGCAGCCTTGGTTTTCAGCACCCTCTTCTTCCCCTCTAATGACCCTATGGCGGGTACGCTTGCTGCGCTTGCCACCTTCGGCGTTGGCTACATAGCGCGCCCAATCGGCGCATTGGTTTGCGGTCACCTGGGCGACAAGTGGGGCCGTAAGCAAGTACTGATGATGACGCTGCTGCTGATGGGTCTCGCAACATTCACCATCGGCCTTCTGCCAACTTACGCGACAGTGGGTGCGTGGGCACCAGCGCTGTTGGTTTTATGCCGTTTGCTTCAAGGGTTTTCTGCAGGTGGAGAACAGGTGGGGGCCAGCTTGCTGACCATGGAGCATGCTCCGGGTAAAAGTAAAGGGTTCTACACAAGCTGGTTGATCAATGGCGCCTCCATGGGGTCGATCCTCGCCACCTCAGTGTTCATTCCGCTCTCCATGTTGAGTGAAGAGCAGCTTCTGAGCTGGGGATGGCGCATTCCGTTCTTGCTCAGCGCAGTAATGGTCGTGATCACGTGGATTATCCGTCGCGGCGTTGAAGAAAGTCCCGAGTTCAAAGCAAGCAAACCTGCCAGTGACCTTCCGCCTGTCGTCGACCTCATGCGCAACGAACGTCGCGCATTCTTTACTGTATTTTGCTGCGCATTGATCTGTTCGGTTTCCTCCCTTGTGATGATATTTGGCCTCTCCTGGGCCACCAATAACCAAGGGATCGATCGGCCCTCAATGCTTACTGCGATTGCAGCCAGTCAGGCGGTAGCGTTGGTGTGTCAGCCCTTGTTCGGGCTGTTGGGTGACCGAATTGGGCGCAAGACAATCTTCACGGTGGGCGCATTCGCTTGCAGTGCAGGGGTATTCTTCTTCCTCTGGTCAATCACCACCGGAAGCATTGGTCTGATCATCTTCAGCACTGTTGTACTCAAATCTTTGCTTTACAGCGCCCCTAATGCCCTGTGGCCTTCGTTCTATGCAGAGATGTTCAGCATCCGTGTGCGCTATACCGGTGTCGGCTTAGCCACCCAGCTGAGTTTCATCGTTGCCGGTTTCTCACCTAGCCTGTGCTACGCACTGATGTCCAACGGTAGCGACTGGGTCCCGGTCGCGTGCTTCATTGGTGGCCTCGCCTTGATAGCAGCAATCGCAGCCCTGTCATCCAGACCTGCTGCCCTCGCCGCTTCGGCTCCAACTCACAACCTGCAGGCGCAATCACAGCATTGACCCAGAGGTGCTGGCCTAACCGCACTAGAAGTCCACCCTACCCCGACCCGCCTTGACCGTACTCCGCCTGGCTTTTCCTTCGAGGCGGCGGGTCTTCGAGCCGAGGGTCGGCTTGGTGGGGCGGCGTTTCTTCTCGGTCTTGCCGGCACTGATGATCAACTCGGCAAGACGCGCCAGTGCGTCAGCACGGTTCTGCTCCTGGGTGCGATACTGCTGGCCCTTGATGATCAACACGCCGTCACCGGTGATGCGGCTGTCACGCAGCGCCAGCAGCCGCTCCTTATAGAACTCGGGCAACGATGAGGCACGGATGTCGAAGCGCAGGTGCACGGCGCTGGACACCTTGTTGACATTCTGCCCACCCGCGCCTTGCGCGCGGATGTATGTCAGTTCGATTTCGGCATCCGGCAGATGCACGTTATTGGAGATGGTTAGCATGACTGGCCCTTGTAGTTGCCCCCATTATCACCGCCTGCGCCGATCTCCCATAGCGTTTGTGATAACACTCAGCGTGGCTGCGATGAGCAAGAATACGCCACTGGCCATAAAGGTAGCCCGGTAACCGGCCCCGTCGTACAGCAAGCCGCCCACTGTGGCACCAGCTGTGATCGCCAACTGAATCACCGCAACCATCAAGCCACCACCGGCTTCTGCATTGTGCGGCAGCGCCTTGGCCAACCAGGTGAACCACCCCACGGGTGCACACGTTGCGATCAGTCCCCAAAGGCCGAGCAAAAACGCGACTGGAACCACCCAGGTACCCACTGCGATCACGGCGAATGCGATAGCGCTCATGATCAGCGGTATTCCCACCAAAATCCTGTTCAGGTTTCGGTTAACAAGCGCGCCCACCAACAGGGTGCCTAGCAGACCTGCGGCACCAATGAGCAACAGCAGGAGCGAGAGCGTGGGCAGGTCGACAAGCGTGACCTTCTCCAGGAAAGGCCGCAGATACGTGAAGAGTGTGAACTGTCCCATGAAGAGGAATGCTACTGCACTCATGCCAAGTGCGATCTTCCAGTGCCCCAGCAAGCGCAGGGGGCCGAAGGCCGATACCTGAGTGCGCTGGCTCGGCATAGCCGGCAGCGTGAAGGCCTGCCAGATCAACGCCAATGCAGCCAACGGCACGACGCAAAAGAATGCCCCTCTCCAGCCAATCAAGCCGCCCAGGTAGCTCCCAACGGGCGCCGCGATTGCCGTGGCCAACGCCGTACCGCCCTGCATCACGGCAATAGCCCGCGCAATAAGTGCCTCTGGCGCGATGCGCATCATCACTGCAGTGGACATCGACCAGTAACCACCAATGGCAATCCCAAGCACGGCGCGCCCTACCATCAATGTCAGGTAGTTCGGGGCAAACGCCACCATCGCGCCGGAAACCAGCATGAGCGCAGTAGTGGCCAACAGCACCGGTTTGCGGTCGATCCCCTGGGTCACGGCTGCCAGCAACAGGCTGGTGATGACAGCAAAGAAACCCGAGATGGAAATGGCCTGCCCGGCTTGGCCTTCAGTCAGTGACAACTCGGACGCGATCGGCGTGAGCAAGCTCACCGGCAGGAACTCTGAAGCCACCAGGGCAAAAGCACATAGTGACATCGCCAGGACAGCGCCCCAGACGTGACGGCTTGAGTGTTGAAGGGGTATTGCTGGGCTGTTCATAGCGGTTCTCGTTGTATCAATCTCAAAGTGCACGGGCCTCAACTGCCGCCAATATTCCTCGCATAAACCAGCACACCAGTAGAGCAAACGGGTAGTTTTCTTGCCTAAATGTCCAGCCCCTGGTCACCGGACATGGACAGGGGAAGTGACATGAAAGTAATGTTTTGCCATACGATGATCGGAACCCACGCCATGGCCACCCACGCATTAACGCCTTCAAGCACGAACCCAATGGCCACGCTGTGCAGGGTCATCGGCGCCCACGCGCCCACTGCTGGCGATTTCGCGACAAGCATTGCAGACCTGAGCGTGTACCGACGTAACGCCCCAGCCCCACCGATCACCTGCATCGTCGAGCCGAGCATCGTGCTGGTCGTGCAGGGCGCCAAGGAAATGGTCATCGGCAGCGACGTTTTCCCCTACGATACGACTCGCTTCCTGGTCACCTCGCTGAACATACCCGCCAACTCAGCGGTGACGATGGCCAGCGATGCAGCACCCTGTCTCGGCCTGGTATTCAAGCTCGACCTGCGCACGCTGGCGGAGCTGATCGCGCACGATGGTCGTCTTCCTGTGAACGGTCAGTCCTTCCATACCAGCGCTGGCGTGGGTGAACTGAGCCCGAAATTGTTGGAGAGCTTCGCCCGTCTGATTCAGCTGCTAGAGGAGCCGGATGCGATACCGGTGCTCTGGCCCCTGATTCAACGAGAGATCCACTATCGTTTGCTGTTGAGTAACCAGGCCCCTCTACTGCGCTATATCGCTTCCGTAGGCAGCAAGGGCCATCGAATTGCCAAAGCCATCGACTGGATGAAGCTGAACTACGCCGCGCCTTTGCGAGTGGACGAGCTGGCCTCCCAGGTGCAGATGGGGCTCTCCACCTTCCATCAGCATTTCCGTCAGCTCACCGCCATGAGCCCGCTGCAGTACCAGAAATGGCTGAGGTTGAACGAGGCGAAACGGTTGATGCTCAACGAAGACCTGGATGCTGCCACCGCTGCCTTCAAGGTCGGCTACGAGAGCCCCTCGCAGTTCAGCCGCGAGTACGGGCGCCAGTTCGGCATGCCGCCCAAACGTGATATCGCAGAGCTGCGCCTAAGCGCGGAGAGAACAGCTATCTCCACGCCTATCGTGGCGTGAACCCCGACGCGGGATAAGCCGCCCAAGCTGCGATACTACAAGTACCGATTAGCTACGCTTGAGCAAAGCATTAACGTTCAACGTCAACGCTTCAAGCGTGAACGGTTTCGTCAGCACAGCCGTGTTGAGCTCAAGCTGGGCATTGTCCAAGACGTGCGGCTGCGCATACCCGGTCATGAACAACACCGGAAGCCCCGACCGAGTACAGCGCCCGGCATCGGCCATCTGCCTGCCGTCAATGCCTCCTGGGAGGCCAATGTCGGTCACCAGCAAATCGATGCGGGTATCCGAACGCAGTAATTGAAGGCCCGCTAGACTGTCGGCGGCCTCAATGACGATATAGCCGCAGTTACCCAGCGCTTCACTCACAAACATGCGGACGGAGGGCTCATCATCGACGACCAGTACCGTCTCGCCTGGCAAGGCCATTGGCGATTCAGGCAAGGACTCTGCGCGAGGTGCAGCTTCGACGCTGGCTGCAAGGCTGGGTAATTGAAGGAATACCCGGGTTCCTCGCCCCTCTTCCGACTCGATCCTGACTTGCCCGCCCGATTGTTTGGCAAAGCCATAAATCATGGACAGCCCAAGCCCGGTGCCCGCCCCTACGGGTTTGGTCGTGAAGAACGGCTCAAATACTCGAGTGAGCGTTTCGGTACTCATGCCGAGACCGTCGTCGGCGACACAGATTGTGAAGTAGGTGCCAGGCTCCAATTCCGGATCCAGCTCGGCCCCTTGCACCAGTTCCTCGTTGTAGGTCTTGATGGCGATTGACCCTCCGCCTTTCAACGCGTCACGCGCGTTGATGCACAAGTTCAGCAGCGCGTTCTCCACTTGGGCCGGGTCGACCAGGCAGGTACTCGATGTCGCGCGGAGCTCCACCTTGAGTTGAATGGCTGGCCCTACTGTCCGACTTATTAGCTCCTCCATATCGCTGATGAGCGTGTTCACATTGGTATGAACAGGCATCAGTGTCTGGCGGCGAGAGAACGCTAGCAGCCGGTGAGTGAGTGAGGCCGCCCTATTCGCCGCACCGTGGGCCACCGTCAGGTAGCGCTCTACATCAGCTATACGTCCCTGCTTCAAGCGGAGCTTGATCAAATCAAGGCTCCCCGTGATGCCCGCCAGCAGATTGTTGAAGTCGTGTGCGATGCCTCCGGTCAATTGGCCGACCGCTTCCATTTTTTGCGATTGACGCAGCGCTGCTTGCGCCGCTTCTCGCTCGGCCACAGCTTCTTCAACCCTCGCTTCCAAAGTGCGGTTGAGCTCAAGCAGCTCCGCCTCGGCATTTCTTCGCGCGGTTACATCGATGGATGAGCCGATCAGCCCCATGACCTCGCCTGCTTCGTCACACAGTGGCGCTTTGACCGAAAGCCAGTAGGTGGCTGTGCCATCCGGCATGTCGACACGTTCTTCGATCTGAACGGCCTGCCCGCCCTGCATAATGTGCCGATCGGTTTCCATTATCTGGCGTGCTTGGGCTTTGTCTTCCAAAAACTCCAAATCGGTTTTGCCCAGGTAGAGCTCCGGTGGCTTGCCAACCAGTTGGGTGACACCATCGTTGGCAACGATCAGCCGCCCCGCTAGATCTTTTGCGTAGACAACACCCGGAACGGCAGCAGTGAAGGTACGAAGCAACGCTGACATCCTGTCGCGCTCAGCTTCTGCTGACCGGCGTGACTCAATGTCCATGAGAACGCCAGGGAACCGAACAGCGCGGCCTTCATCGTCAAGCTCAGCTCTACCATTAGCCTCAATCCAACGGTAGTTGCCATCATGCTGTCTGACGCGGTATTCACACCGGTAGGCCCCCCCGCGGCTCATCGCCTCTTCGATATCGGCAGAGACACGTTCACGGTCGTCAGGGTGAATAGAGGCGAAGGCTTCCTCAATCGGGATACCCGCCAGGCATTTATCTGCTGGAAGTCCAAAAGATCGCGAGAATCGCTCATCCGCAGTCACTTGGTTGTCAAGGATGTTCCACACCCACGTTCCAACGATCGCGCCAGCATCGAGCGCCAATTGCAGGCGCTCCAAAGCGCTCGTCGGAAACGCGGACTCCTGATGGGGTGATGCGGGAGCATCCAAGTCTCCTGAAGAGCCGGCGCCTTCGCGATCCATAAATTGCCTCTTTCTTACGCTTATGAGCGACTTGTCACTGGAGGCGATTCTAAAGCGTGATGCCGAGCGATAGCGAGCACAGCGCTTCGCCTTTTGGAAGCGCACTCGCGTGGAGTACATTTGTACTCCACGCGGAATATCTCATATACCGCTTACACCGGAACGGCTGAGGCATGCTCGCCTCATACCTGAAAAGTTACGCGCCAGCCCGCCTGCTACCTGTGCGTGGCAGGCATTAGGAAGGCCAGCACGTAAACCTAGCCCAGCTCGCGTTTGAGTTGTTCTTGATCGAGAACACCTTCCCAGCGAGCCACAAACAGTGCGGCGACACCGTTACCAATCACATTGATCAGTGCACCGCCTTCAGAGATGAACCGGTAGACGCCCAGCACCAACACCAGGCCGGCAGCGGGAATGACGTCGATGGAGCCAAGCGTCGCAGCCAGCGTGATAAACGCGCCCCCGGTCACGCTCGCTGCACCCTTGGAAGTCAGCAGCAGGATGAGCAGCAGCGTTATCTGGTGATAGAGCGATACATCGATATCCAGGGCTTGGGCGATAAAGATGGCCAGCACTGTCATGTTGATGCAGCTACCGTCCAGGTTGAAGCAATAGCCTGACGGCACCACCAGGCCCACCGTGGACTTCTCGCAGCCAAGCTTCTCAAGCTTGGTCATGAGTCGCGGCAGCGCGGACTCAGAGGACGATGTGCCGAGCACCAGAAACAGCTCTTCCCTGATGTACTTCAAAAACTTCCAGAGGCGGAAACCAGCCAGCCGAGCGGCAAGGTTCAAGATCACGAACACGAACACAAGGCCGGTCACGTAGTAGCAGATCAGCAGGTTTCCATAGGCCGCGAGCGATCCGATACCGTACTTGCCCACCGTGAATGCCATGCCACCGAAAGCGCCCAGCGGTGCCACGTACATGACGATTTTGAGCATCCGGAAGAACGCTTGAGCAACCAGATCAATCGTCGCCAACAGCGGTTTGCCGATAGGCCCTAGCAGCTGGAGCCCAAAGGCGAACAACACAGAGATAAACAGTACCTGAAGGATCTCGCCGTCAGCGAAGGCGCCAAACACGGTGGTGGGAATGATGTGTGTCAGGAAGCCAACAACGCTTTGATCGTGTGCCGCCTTGGTGTAGCCAGCAATAGCGGATGCATCCAGCGTAGCGGGATCAATGTGCATCCCTACCCCAGGCTTGAACAGGTTTACACCTATCAAGCCAACAATCAGTGCCAAGGTAGTCAAGACTTCGAAATACACGAGAGACTTGAAGCCAATACGACCGATCTTCTTGAGGTTCTGCATGCTGGCGATGCCGCTCACGACGGTGCAGAAGATGATCGGCGCGATCAGCATCTTGATCATCTTGATGAACGTATCGCCTAACGGCTTCATCTGCTCACCCAGACCTGGGCTTATGTGCCCCAGCAGGATACCCAGCAAGATCGCCGCTAAAACCTGCACGTAGAGATGGTGATAAAATGGCTTGCGTTTGATCACCGGGGCGTCAGGAATATCGGATGAAGAGCTGATTGTTTTTGTCATGACGCTCTACCTGTTCAAGTTGTAAGTGCTAGTGCGGTCAGCAGACCACGTTGATCGGCTTCCCTGCTGCGAAGGCTTGGATGTTCGAAAGCAAGATGTCCTTGAGGCGGGATACGCTGCTCTGGCTTGCCCAGCCGACGTGAGGCGTGATGATGAGATTTGGCAGATGGCAGTTCAGTAATGGGTGATCAGCGCGCGGTGGCTCTCCATCCAGCACATCAAGCGCAACGCCACCGAGGTGACCGGAGTGCAAGGCTTCGAGGAGTGCGTGTTCGTCAATGAGCGGCCCACGAGCGGTGTTGATCAACAGGGCTCCGGGCTTCATCTGAGCAAGCTGCGGTGCGCCGATCAGATGCTGGGTTTGCGCGGTCAGCGGGCAGTGCAGCGTAATGGCGTCCGACTGCTGCAGCATGTCTTCGAACGAGACATAACCGTCACGGACAGTGGCCGCGCCGCGATGCTCGGCGAAGATCACCTTCATCTCGAGCGCTGAAGCCAACCGGGCCACCCTACTTCCGATATCACCGCGCCCCACAATACCCAGGGTGGCGCCCCGGATGTCGAGGATCGGCGTACCGTGCACGCAGAAGTGATTGGAGGTGGGCCAGTGACGTGACGCGGCCTCACGGTATTCGAAGAGGCGCCTGCGGAGTGCGAACAGCGAGGCGACAACTGCTTCAGCAACGCTTACCGCTGAGTAAGCCGGTGCATTGCAAACGGTAACGCCCAAATCCCTGCACGCTGCGATGTCGATGCAATCATAACCGGTCGCTGCGACGCAGATCAGCTTCAACCCAGAGAGTTGTTCAAGCTGCACCCGCCGCAATTTCACCTTGTTAGTAATGGCGACCTGGGCATCTGCAAGCGCAGCGACCACCTCGTCAGAGCCAGTGCGCTCGCGGACAGTCCAGGTGTTAGCAAATGTGGGGCGCGGCATGGCAGACGGCAGGCTGGCGCCGTCCAGGAATACGATATTCATGAAGTACCTTTTGTTATTTTGTCAGGACGCGAGCGCGTTCACAGCAGCTCGGAAATCTCGATCAGGTTGAGATCTGGGTCGCGCACGTAGACTGAACGGATAGGCCCAGTGGCGCCCGTGCGCTGAATGGGCCCTTCAACGATCGGCCACGCCTGGGCCTGCAGATGTGCAATCACCTGTTCTAGACCGACGCTGGCGATGAAGCACAAGTCCAATGCGCCAGGAACGGGCAGATGGGCCTTCGGCTCGAACTCCTGACCGCGGACGTGGACATTGATCTTCTGATTGCCAAAACAGAACGCCAGGCGCCCTGCCCCGAAGGTCTCGATGCGCATGCCCATGACGCGGACATAGAAGTCTTTGCACGCCTCGACATCAATGGTGGTAAGTACCAGATGGTCCAGGTGGTCAATCACTTCGCCCCCTCCGGTATCGCCGACACGACTTGCTTGGTCATGTTGTGGACGTGATCAGGGATGGGATGCAGGTTCAGGCGCTTACCCGCCTTGAGGATCTGGCTGGGCGTTGAGTGCCCGATCAACCCCGGTAGGCGTGCTGAGGCCAGGAGGATTTTGTCCAAGTCGACGCCGGTGTCGTATCCGATCAGGTCGAGCATATGAACGAGGTCTTCAGTACACACATTGCCACTCGCGCCCGGGGCGTAGGGACAGCCGCCCAGCCCACCGAGTGAAGCGTCAAACCGATCGACCCCGGCCTCGAGTGCGGCCAACGTGTTCGCCAGGGCCATGCCGCGGGTGTTGTGGAAATGTAGCGTCACCTGCAGTTCAGGGAAGCGTTTAAGCACTTCAGCTGACAAGGCTTGCACCTGAGAAGGGAACGCCATGCCTGTGGTGTCACACAGCGTAACCCCACGCACACCCAAATTTGCGAAGCGGGCAACCCAGCTCATTACCTCTGAAAACGCCACATCGCCCTGCATCGGACAACCGAATACCGTAGAGAGCGACACGTTCACGGCAACGGGGCCTTGGCCAATAACCGAGACGACTTCCTTCAATTGAGCAAAGGAGTCTTCACGGGTCATGCGCAGATTGGACCTGTTGTGGGGTTCGCTCACCGACATGACCAGATTGGCCTCGTCGATTCCGCAACCCAATGCGCGCTCGGCACCCCGGACATTGGGAACGAGCACCGTATACTCGACTCCGGGCTGGCGTTTGATGCCATGCATCACGGCTTCTGCGTCACGCAGCGCCGGAATCGCCTTGGGCGAGGTAAACGAGGTCACCTCAATTTTGGCGAAGCCGCACTGGCTAAGCGTGTCGATCATCGAAATCTTGTCAGCCGTCTCGATGAAGGTTGATTCGTTCTGGAAGCCGTCACGGGTTGCGACTTCTTGCATAAATAGACGTTTCATCAGGTTACTCCGTACTTCAAATAATGCCGCGTGCGCGCCACTGTTCACGGGTTTGCGCATCGATGCCGTACGCATTCAAGACGTGGTCGGTGTGCTCGCCGAGGGTCGGTGCCCTTGATCGCAATTGCCCTGGCGTGGAAAGGAGCTTGGGCACGATGCCTGGCAGGGTGACCGGTGTTCCATCGTCCAGCGTGCTCGCCAGCAACATGTCACGAGCCTGGTAATGGGGGTCGGCTGCGATATCGGCGGCGTCGTAGATCTTGCCGGCAGGAATGCGCGCATCGTTCAGCGCATCCAGGACTTCTTCAAGCGAGCGCTCGGCCGTCCAGGTTGAGATCGCAGCGTCGATGCGGGCCACGTGTCGAACGCGGCCATCGTTCTGCTCAAGCTCAGGATCATTGGCGAGATCGAGACGATCAATCTTCTCCATCAGGCGGCGATAGATGCTGTCCCCATTACCCGCGATCAGCGCATACTTTCCATCCTTGCAACGGTATGCGTTTGTGGGTGCGATCCCAGGCAGGCTGCTGCCAGCCGGTTGGCGAATGGACTCGAATACCGAGTACTCAGGGATCAGGCTTTCCATCATGTTGAACACAGACTCGTACAGCGCGACATCAACCTGCTGCCCCTCGCCGTTGTTCTGCTCTCTATGGCGCAAAGCCAGAAGAACGCCAATCACCCCATGAAGCGCAGACAGAGAGTCACCGATCGACACCCCAACCCGCACAGGCGTACGCCCTGGCTCACCGGAAAGATGGCGTAAGCCCCCCATGGCCTCTCCAATGACACCAAAGCCCGGTAAGTCACGGTAAGGGCCGCTCTGCCCGTAGCCAGACACACGCAGCATGACCAGGCGTGGGTTGATTTCGCGCAGGACGTCCCACCCTAGGCCCCACTTTTCAAGCGTGCCGGGGCGGAAGTTTTCGATGAGGATATCAGCGTCTCCAACCAGCCGTTTGACCACATCATGGGCCTCAGCCTGACGCAGATCCAGCGTAATAGAGCGCTTGTTACGCGATTGAGAAGCCCACCATACGGACGTTCCGTTGTGGAGCATGCGCCATTTGCGCAAAGGGTCGCCGGTCACAGGTGGCTCGATCTTGATAACGTCGGCACCGAACTCGGCGAGCATCTTGGCAGCAAACGGGCCAGCAATCAGCTGCCCCATTTCGATGACCTTGATGCCTTGTAATGGGAGGGTCATGGCGTCATCCGCTCTTGTTGGTTGTTATGGCAGGATGATCCCTCTCATTGTGCATGATGAAAATTGCGAAATTATCCAGTACCCTTTCCAAAATCGAAAGGCTAGGAGCCGTTGATGAGCCTTCTACATGTTGATTTGGTATCCCTACGCCTCCTGGTCTTCGCGGCAGAAACGCTCAATCTGACCCAAGCGGCCCATCGCGCAAACATGACGCTCTCTACCGCGAGCAAGCGCCTGTCTGAGCTAGAGCGAATTACCGACTGCGCACTGTTCGTCCGCTTGCCACGCGGGGTGGAATTGACTGCAGCGGGTCGAGGCATCGCTGATCACGCTCGGCATATACTCGAGAGCGTCAACCGCATGGCCTGCGATGCAAATGACTTTGCCATGGGGGTGCGGGGTCACGTTCGACTGACCGCCAACACGTCTGCTGTCGTGCAATTTCTACCCCAGGATCTGGCGTGCTACCTTGCCGATAACCCGCATGTCCGCATAGGGATGGACGAAGCGCTCAGCGACGACATTGTGGACGCTGTTTTCAATGGCCGAGCTGACATCGGGATTTTTGCTGACAACGTCGCGTCTGAGGGGCTGTTGAAGAGGGTCTACCGGCGTGATCAACTGGTGCTGCTGGTGCCCACTGATCACCCACTGACTGCATCGAGCGAGATAGCGCTGGCGGACGCGCTAGACTACGATTTCGTGGCACTCAACCAAGGCAGTTCCCTGCTGCGGCGCTTGACTGACGCAGCAGTAGCGAACGGAAAGATGCTGAAGGTTCGCATTCAGGTCAGCAGCTTCGATGGGATCTGCAGGATGATTGAGGCCGGCCTTGGCGTGGGCGTTCTGCCACTGGCATCAGTGAGGAAAGAGCTGCTAGGGACGCAGATCCAAGCCATCAGGCTCACCGATGACTGGGCCATGCGAACGCTGTATGTAGGGGTTGCAGGTGAGACCCAGCTATCGCCTGAGGCGGCCAAGCTGTTCGAGTATCTCGCGGGTAGAGAAAACGACCTGTAATTTGCGCAATGACGCCAGCACGATTCAAAGAAAACCTGGGCTGAGATGCCCATCAACAATACCCGCACACCGCACAATAGTTCGATAATCGCACAAAATCCGTTCCCCTCTCTCTACTTGTGCCCAATCTTGCGGCACGCTATCGGCAGTCAGCAAACATTTCCTAGGCGCTGACTGGCCCAGTCGCTTCGAAGCGCGCCGGCCAGGTCGACAATCCCTACTCCAGGAAAAACCAGGAGCTCGCTTTGATCAATAAAACGTTTGAGTCCATCGCCAGCGCGGTGGAAGGCATCACCGACGGTTCGACCATCATGGTCGGTGGCTTCGGCACTGCCGGTATGCCGTCTGAGCTGATTGATGCTCTGATCGCCACCGGTACCCGCGACCTGACCATCATCAGCAACAACGCCGGCAACGGTGAGGTCGGCCTGGCCGCGCTGCTCAAGGCGGGCAGCGTGCGCAAGGTGGTCTGCTCGTTCCCGCGCCAGTCCGACTCCTATGTCTTCGACGAACTGTTCCGGGCCGGCAAGATCGAACTCGAAGTGGTACCACAAGGTAACCTGGCCGAGCGTATCCGCGCCGCGGGCTCGGGCATCGGTGCGTTCTTCTCGCCGACCGGCTACGGCACCCTACTGGCCGAAGGCAAAGAAACCCGTGAGATCGACGGCCGCCAGTACGTCCTGGAAATGCCGCTGCACGCTGACTTCGCGCTGATCAAGGCGCACAAGGGTGACCGTTGGGGCAACCTGGTTTACCGCAAGGCCGCTCGCAACTTCGGCCCGATCATGGCCATGGCCGCCAAAACCGCCATTGCCCAGGTCGACCAGATTGTCGAACTCGGTGAACTGGACCCGGAACACATCATCACCCCGGGTATCTTCGTCCAGCGCGTGGTCGCCGTCACCGGCGCTGCCGCTTCTTCGATCGCCAACGCTGTCTGAGGCCTGCCATGACCATCACCAAAAAGCTCTCCCGCACCGAGATGGCCCAGCGCGTGGCCGCAGACATTCAGGAAGGCGCCTACGTCAACCTGGGCATCGGCGCACCGACCATGGTGGCCAACTACCTGGGCGACAAGGAAGTGTTCCTGCACAGCGAGAACGGTCTGCTGGGCATGGGCCCAAGCCCCGCGCCGGGCGAAGAAGACGATGACCTGATCAACGCCGGCAAGCAGCACGTGACCCTGCTTACCGGGGGTGCCTTCTTCCACCACGCCGACTCGTTCTCGATGATGCGTGGCGGCCACCTGGACATCGCCGTACTGGGCGCCTTCCAAGTGTCGGCCAAAGGTGACCTGGCCAACTGGCACACCGGCGCCGAAGGCTCGATCCCGGCCGTAGGCGGCGCGATGGACCTGGCCACCGGCGCCCGCCAGGTGTTCGTGATGATGGACCACCTGACCAAGTCCGGCGAAAGCAAGATCGTGCCCGAGTGCACTTATCCGCTGACTGGCATTGGGTGCGTCAGCCGCATCTACACCGACCTGGCCGTGCTGGACGTGACGTCCGACGGGCTGAAAGTGGTCGAGATCTGTGCCGACATCGACTTCGACGCGTTGCAGAAGCTCAGTGGCGTACCGCTGATCAAGTAATCCGCGCAAAGCGTAGGTATCCGCCTGCCGGCGAATGGACCTGAAACGGTCGCATCGCCGCCAAGGCGGATTCTACAGTGCGCGTTCGCAATTTCGAGCTATGGCTCCCCTAGATCTGCTGTAACCAATACCCCACATCCACCTCATCCATCTGCTCGGCCCGCAAGAACCGCTCGCCATATTCCCGATACACGCCACTGCTCAGGAACAAGCGCAGCAGTTCACCATCCACATGGTTGTCCCGTGCCATGAACACCAGAATCTTCACCGATTCGGACAGGGTCTTCGGCGCCTTGTACGGCCGATCCGCCGCCGTCAGTGCCTCGAAGATATCGGCGATCGCCATCACCCGTTCGGCGATACCCAGGTCTGCCTTGCCCAACCGCCGCGGGTAGCCAGTGCCGTCCATTTTTTCATGATGGTTGCCGGCGATATCGGGCACACGCCGCATCTGACGCGGAAACGGCAGCGAACTGAGCATGATGATGGTCTGCACGATGTGTTCGTTGATCTTGAAGCGCTCCTCGTCGTTCAGCGTGCCGCGGCGGATCGACAGGTTGTACAGCTCGCCATGGTCGCTGGCATTGGCCGGCAGGCGCATGTCGAAACCCCAGACATTGCGCGGGTCGCCTTTGGCCACCGGTGGTTTGCGCGGCCCCCAGGGCACCCGGTGTTCGCTGCGGTCGGCCAATAGCGGTTCGTCCACCGGCAGTTGCACAGGCGGCGCACCGGCAAAGCGCGCCGCTTCGTCGCGGGAGATGCCCAGGCGGTTGTCGAAATGGCGCTGCCAGCGCCGCTCGCCGATGCGGCGCAAACGCTCGACGTCTTCGTCCTGCATGCACTCGCCGCCAATATTGGCCTTGGCGACGAAGGCGAACGCCTCCTGTAGTTCAACCTTGTTCTGTTCAAGCGTACGTTGCAGCACCTGCCGATCCGCGCCGCTGGCCACGCCTTGCCAGTAAACCAGTTCGGCGTCGCGCCAGAGCACCTCGAAGCGCATGCGCACCTCATGGATGCGGTTGTACAGGGTCTCCAGCTTGGTGGCCTTGTCCACCACATATTCGGGGCTGGTGACCTTGCCGCAATCATGCAACCAGGCCGCTACCCGAAACTCATAACGCTCGGCCTCGCTCATGGTGAAACCGGCGTAGGGGCCGCTGTCGGCCGCCACGGCCTTGTCCAACAGCATCTGCGCCAGTTGCGGCACGCGTTCGCAGTGGCCTCCGGTGTAGGCACTCTTGGCATCGATGGCATCGGCCAGCAGCTTGATCATGGCATCGAGCAGGCGCTGCTGGTCCTCGACCAGCTGGCGGGTCTCGATTGCCACGGCAGCAGCGCCGGACAGTTCCTCGACAAAGCGTCGGAACGGTTCGCCCATTCCATCAAGCGCCTGCTCACTTGCCAGCTGCAGCACCAGGATGCCGAGCAACGCATGACCACGATCATTGAGCACCACCGCATGACCGCGGCCCTGTAATGCCAGGGCCTGTGTCACGGCGTTCGCTAGCTTATCAGGGGCGTGCTCGCCAATCGGCAACGCCTCCGGGTAGCCCTCGCCTCGGCAGGCGGCGGCCAGGCGCAACACGCCGCGCTCGGCATCGAACAGGTACACCGCGCCAGCGCTGGCCCCTGCAGCATCCACCAGTGGGGTGAGCACCCCGTCGAGCATGTGTTCCAACTGGCTTTCACGGCTGAGCGTCAGGGTGATCGCCTGGAAGTTGCGGATAGTCCCGGACATGCGACCAAGCACCCGGCTCAACTCACGCACCTCGGTCACCTGCGACTCAACCCCCACCTCACGGCTGAAATCGAAGCTGGCCAGGCCACGCACCTGATCGGCCAGAAGGCGCAGCGGGCGGCCGATTCGCCGGCCCAGCAAGCCGCCGAGCGGCAGCAACACGCCCATCAGCACTGCGGCCCAGAGCAGCTGCTCGACCAGCACCTTGCGTGCGTCGGCCAGCAGTTCGTGGGCCGGCACGGCAATCAACACCTGCAAGTCTTGCCCGGCCAGGGTCGTCAGTTGCTCGAGCATGCCGTACCAGGTTTCACCGTCCACCTGGAACGCTTCAGGCTGGCTGCCCTGGGGCAAGTGCGCGTAGAGCTGTGCCAGGCTCGGGATGCCCAGCTCGGTGATACGGGACAGGCGCACGGCCTCCCCTTCATGCACGATGACCCGCGCCAGGTCCGGGTACGCCACCACACTGCCCTTCCCGTCTACCACGGCGATCTCGGTGCCTGCGGTCATGCGCATGTCGCGGGTTTCGCTGGCCAGGTCGTCGACCGAGACGTCCATGCCGACCACCGAGCCGCCGTCGACACTGCGCTGAGCCATGGTCATGCCGATCTCGCGGGTGGTGAAGAACACGTAGGGGTGGGTAAAGACAGTGGTGGATTGCCCGGATGCTTCGACGAACCAGGGGCGTACGCGGGGATCATAGCGGTAGTTCGGCTTGGCCTCGGACTTGAGTAGCGCCAGCGCCGGGTCGTAGAACCGCCACTCCCCCAGCAGCGTGCCGTCGTCGCCCTTGCTGACGCTCTGCACCAGAAACGCGGTTCCTTCAGGTGCGGCGTAACGCTGGAGCAGTTGCGGGTCCTTGAGCCTGCGCACCAGCAAGAACTCGCCATTGGGGTAGCCCATATAAGCGGCGCTCAGCATCTTGTTGGCGTTGAGGCTTTCGACCAGCTGCGGTAGCCGTTCCAGGCGCTGCGCGAGGGTGCTGGCCGTCGGGTTGAAGGCCAGCAGGCGGATGCTGCTTTGCACGGGGTCAACCATGCGACGGGCGCGTTCATCGATGGTCTTGCCGAACTGCCGGGCAGTGTCGCCGGCGGCAGCCACCAGCGTCTGCTGGACACCACGATAGCCCTGCCAGGCAAGCCCCGCGCCCAGCAGCGACATGCCCAGCACAATGGCCAACGCCACCAGCCATTGCAAGGAATAGCCGCGCCCTGGATTGCTCATGGCTGCGGCCCTCTGCCGCCTGAAGGCGCTGTAGCAATAAGCACACGCCATAGGCCACCTGGCTTCAGAGCAGCACGAGCGATCAACATGCAGTCCATCCCGGGTACTCCATGTGTGGCGATGCGAACAGTGTAATCAGCCAGGACGAACAGGCAGGCTGTAGAAGGGCAATGCATGATTCACTGTTCGAGCATAGACCGTACCCGGCCGGGTAACACCCCGGCCCTTGATACTGTCATCTAGGTTCGAAATCGGCAGCTGGGAGTACATTTGTACTCCACCATGGATCTCTTCACGCGCCACGTGGATCAAGCAGCGTTTACTGGCATCCCAACACCCTGTAAATCTGCGAAACCACCTGCATTGTCGCCTCTTCCACCGTCCCTTCATTCCGGCACAACACCCACCCCTGCTCCGCCACCGCCCGCTCGAATGCCTCGGTACTGGCCACCTGTTCCCCCAGGTTGAACATCACCGTGCTCCCCAACCCACGCGAGCGCGCCGCAGCCCTCGCCCATGAAACCTCAGGGTCGGTGACCACGCCTACATGCAGGTCTGGCACGCGCACGTTTCGCTCGATGTTCAACCGCAGAATCTCCGCAAACGGCACTGTCCGCCGAAACGCGGCATCGGAGGGGTACCAGCGATCGATCAGGATGATGCTGCCAGGCGGCTGCTTGGGCAGCACATGCTGTGAGATCCAGCTTCGGCTATCGGCCAAGCGCTCACAAACCCCCAATTCCAGTTCCCGGCAGGGGTTTCTGGCAAGTTGGTTGACCAAGGCCATGGTTTCACCCCTGTTGGGGTCGTTATTGCGCTCGCAAAGCCGGATTACCTTGTTGTTGCCTGCCCTCAGTACTTTCGTAATGGCCTCCAGCAAGGTGGTCTTGCCGGTGCCTTTGGGCCCATCCAGAGAAACGAACAGCGGACGATTCATACGGCCGGTATCACTCACATAAGACAATAGAACTCGCTCACCTCTGCAACCTTCTGCCCTTGGGCATCGTATAACCGCGCCTCCGGCGTCAAGGCCATCGAGCGCGCCTCCAGCACGTAGCGCTGGCCCGCCTTGAAGTGCGGGTAGTTGAGGGTCAGGTAGCATTCGCGAACGGTGCTGCCCCCCATCATGCTCATGCCTGAGCCACCGCTGGCCTCGAAGTCGAAACGGACAATCAGCTCATGGCTGCCAGGGCTGACCTGGAAAAAGCGACCGTCGCGCAGGCGCTGATTGTCGAGACGTTCAGCCATCAGCACCCTGTCGTTGGGGAACGGCACTGAGAAATCGACCCAGGCCATCTGCGGGTTGGCGGCCGGCATGGGCGCCTGGCAACCTGCGATTGCTGTGATGGCGAGCAACATCATCAATCGGCGCATGATAGAGCCCTCATGGGATCATCGATCCGCACAGTTCAAACCCACTGAGCTTGCGTGGCCAACCCGAACAGCTCGCGCAACCCATTGATACCCAGTTTACGGTAAAGTCGCTTCACATAGGTGGCCGCGCTGACAGGCCGAACGCCCAGTTGCTCTGCAATCTCTTCCACCGCAAGGCCGCTGAGCATCAGGCGTAGCAGGTCCTGCTCACGCAAGGTCAGCGCCACAGGCTGCTGCTTCATCACCCGCTCGGCCATCAACAACGGCATCTCGCTAGCTTGCAGGTAGGCGTGATAGTGCAGGCGTACAGCCTGAATAAGCAGCGGCGCCAGGGCTTCCAAGTAGTGAATCTCCCGCTGAGAGAACCGCCCATGCTCGCGGCCACGGTAGAAGTTAACTGACAACCACCTGTTGCTTTCGCACAGCGTCAGCAAGGCAACGCGTTCAGAAATCTGTGGCTGCTCGTAGCAAATGCGCCGGTACTCCGGGTGCGTGATGTCCTCGATGGACTGGCGCTGCACAAGGGTGTTGGCGAGGCAGCTGTTTTGGCTCATAGCGAGCTGATTGCCGTCCAGGCCAAAGAAGCGCTGCACATACTTGTTGGAAATCACGGGCAGCGAGACCTCTCGCGCCCGGTCCGCAAAGGAGAACACCTCGGCATTGCGCCGCTTCGGATAAGCAAAGATCGTGCATTGGGCCAATGGCACGCCTGTGCCGATCACTTGCAGCAAATCTGCTGCGAGGAAACGGCTGCGGTTCTGGCCAACCCTGGCAAACAGGTTGGCGGTGTTAGCAATGTTGAGGCTGTGCTCACCACTGCCGGGGCGCAAGGGCCAGTATTGCATGGCGGACTCTCTAAACGTGTCAGGCGCAGGGTTGATGCCAACTACGTACCTGACACTTTATCACCCTTCAAGGCTGGTGCTCTGGCGTCGAGATCGGCAGGCGCAGGGCCAGCAGTGCCCCCAGTATCATCAAGGTAGCGGCATAGGCAAAGCCTGAGCTGAAACTCAAGGTCAGGTCTTTTAGCCAACCGATGACCAACGGGTTGACGGCCGAGCCGATATTGCCCACAGCGTTGATCACCGCAATCCCCACCGCACGGGCATTGAAACTCAACGCCTGGTCAGGCGTGGTCCAGAAGATCGACATGGCGCTGTAGGAACCGCTGGCCGCCATGCATACCCCCAGCAATTGCATCGCGGGGTAGCTCGACACTGCTGTGAGGATCCAGCCTATCGCAGCCATTAGCATGGGCAGCACCAGGTGCCAGCGGCGCTCGCGTGTGCGGTCCGAGTGCAGACCCCAGACCATCATCAGGATGATGGTGCAGACTTGAGGGATAGCGGCCAGTAAACCAATCGACTGATTACTGCTGACACTGTTGAAGCTTTTGACGATCAACGGCGTCCACACGGCAATCATTGCCAATGTATTGACGAGGCAGAAATAAACCAGACAAAACAGCAGGATCCGCGGAGAGGCCAGTTCGCGCCACACACTCCGAGCATCTTGTGTGGCGGCTGCTGAGCCAGAAGCCCGGTCCGCAGACAGGGCGTGGTGCAGCAACGCCTGTTCCTCGCTATCCAGCCACTTCGCCTGCTGCGGGCGGTCATCCAGATAACTGAACACAACGCACCCCATCACCACTGAAGGCAGGCCTTCGAGCAAGAACAGCCACTGCCAGCCCTTCAGGCCCCAGATACCGTCCAAGCCCAGAATGAGCCCGGACAAAGCAGAGCTGAACCCGGCGGTAAACGGCATGGCGATCATGAACAGTGCATTGGCGCGGGCCCGATAGGCCGATGGGAACCAAAAAGTCAGGTAAAGCAATACGCCAGGCAGAAACCCAGCCTCAGTCACCCCCACGAGCATGCGCAACAGGTAAAGCGAGGTGGCATCAGTGGCAAACAGCGTGCACGTGGACGCCAGCCCCCAGGCAATCATCAGGCTGCCAATCCAGCGACGGGCGCCGATACGCGCCAGAGCGATGTTGCTGGGGATACCACAGGCAATGTAAGCGATGTAGAAAAACGTGCTGGCCAGGCCAAATTGAGTACCCGTCAGGCCCAGATCGCCCATCATGGTCAGGCCGGCGAAACCGATGTTGATGCGGTCCAGAAACGACAGCACGAAGCAGACAAACAAGAAGCCGATCAGCCTTTTCGAGATTTTTTTACACACGTGCTGGTAGCGGTCTTCAGCAGCGGCCGTCGAGGTGGCCGCGTTTGCAATATGACAACGCGTCATTGGGGGGCTTCCTGATTATTGTTATAGGAAGGCTCACCGGTTTGAACAGACAAACCGGTGGCAACTGCAAGGGGCGAGCCTGCTAGTTACAGGTCCAGCAATGCTGTATGCGTCAGCGCCTGGAATTGCTCAGCGTCGCCAAGGGCATGGGCACTGAGCAGCGCCAGTTTCACCAGAAACAGTTCGCGTTTTGCCGCTGAGATTTGATCGAGGGCCCCCGCGAGCTGGTCGTACAGGTGTTCAATGTCGCTAATGGTCAGTTGCTTGTGTTCCATGATGTTCTCACTCCTTGCCCAAGGCGGTTTCGACGGCATCACGCAAGGCGGGCCCAGAGAGGTGCTGCCAGCGGGCGCATACGTGCTGATCTGGGCGCACCAGGTAGGCACCGCCTGCCGCAGCGCCATAACGGGTGCGCAGATGGCCGTTGTGGTCGTCTATCAAGCCGTCAGCGCCACTTACCTCGCGTTGTCGATTACTGGCGATCGCCAGCAACTGCAGGGGGACGCCGTTCTCGCGAAGGGATTGAATCTGTGCCTGAATCTCGCCTGGCACTTCACCCGCATCGGTGAAATACAACAAGTAGAATGCTGCCCCCAGCCTGTCGAACAGGAACTGATCATCGCCTAGGCGAATGTTCAGCAGAGGCGCTCCCTGGTGTGGCCCGCAGGTGAAAAGTGAGTTGTCGTCGTGCCTGTAGTTGAGCGCGGAGTCCACATAATCATGCGGTCGAGAGGTACGCCAATGATACAGCGGGCGCACGAAAGCCTGGGTCAGCGACAGCGACAACACGGCATCGCGCAACAGGCGATAGCCCGAAGTGGGTGGCGTCATGAAGCGGGTACTCTTCCCTGCTTCGGCAATGATCTCGCGCGCGGCCCCCACCCGCTCCGCGCTGTATGAGGCAAGCAGGCCCGGGCCGGCGACGCCCTTGATGGTCAACGCCAGCTTCCAGCCCAGGTCGTGGCAGTCCTGGAAGCCGGTGTTGGCGCCACGCACACCGAAAATGGGCAACAGGTGCGCAGCATCGCCGGTGAAAATGACCCGATCATGCAGGTAATTCGGCAGTGTCAGTGCGCGCGCCGAGTAAACGGAACACCAGTCCAGTTCCCACTGCGGGTTCTCTACCCCTAGGATGCCCGACTGTGCATTGATGCGCGTGCGCAGGGAGTCGGCAGACAAGGCCTGTTCCGGCGTTTCATCGCGCGCCAACTGATAATCGATGCGCCAGATATTGCCCGGCTCGCGGTGCATGAGCACGGTATTGCCCGGGTTCCAATGCGGGTCGAAAAACGCCAGGCGTTCGGTCGGCAGGTCGAGCTCAATCTTGATGTCGGCAATCACAAAGCGCCCTTCGTACGAAGCGCCTTCCAGTTGCAAGCCCAGCAAGCTTCGAATCGCCGAGCGGGCGCCATCGGCCGCAATTACCCAATTGGCTTGCAGGCTGTACTCGCCTGCCGGGGTATCGACCATGAGTGTCGCGTGATCATCAGCCTGGGTCAGCGCTTTGACCTGGTTGCCCCAGCGCAGCTCGATCATCGGATTGGCCTGGCAGGCGTCGACCAGAAACTGCTCCAGGCAAGGCTGCTGCAGGTTGGTCATGGGCGCGAAGCGGTCGTCCGTGCCGTGGGGCGCCTCCATGCGAAACACCCGTTGATTACGGTAGTAGGAATTGCCAAAGCGCCAGGCCAGGCCCGCCGAAGTGACGCGTTTGGAGAGGCCGACTTGCTGCAGAATTTCCAGCGATCGACGGGTGAAGACGATGGCTCTGCTGCCTTCGCTGACCTGCTGTTCAGACTCCAGAACGACCGACGGTATACCGTAGCGAGCCAGGTCCAGCGCGGTGGTCAGGCCAATGGGGCCAGCACCGACAATCACCACGGGGTATCGCTGCGCCCGCGTGGTATTCACGCTGACGGTGTGGGCAGGAAAAACCTGGTAATCGAAGTAAAGTGAGCGACGAGGCTCGGCTAGGGGGGTGTGCATCGCACTGCATCTCCGGATTGTTATGCTTGTTGGCCTGGGCCATTTCGGATTTGCAGAGGACTTTAAGCGGTGTGCGGCAAATGCATGTCCCCTTGAGGAGACAACTTCACGCAAGACTGACCTTACTCTGCCTCACGCCCCAACACCGCCTTGAGCAACGCATCATTCAAATAGGCCACGTTCAAGCGCGTCCAAGGGTTAACCCGCGCCTGCTCCGGCGCAAAGATATGCCCTGGGGCAATCATGAAGCCCTTGGGCAGTAATTGCCGGGTCAGCTCCCTGGCGTCGTCGACATCGGCAAATCTGGCCCACAGGTACAGGCTTTGCTCGGGCCGCGCGAATACCTCGGCGCCGATCCCGTCGAGCATCTGCAAGCCCGCGCTGGTAGCGGCTTTCAAGCGCTCTTGAAGGCGGATCACGTGGCGCAGGAAGTGCCCTTCGGTGAGGATGACGTCGACCGTGCGCTCGCACAGCTCTGAGGTGCTGGTGTGCAGCAGCATCTTCAGGTCGCCCAGTTCATCGATCACCTCTTTGCTGCCCGCGATAAAGCCCACTCTCAAGGCCGCAGACACCGACTTGGAGAAGCTGCCGACATACAGTGAGCGCTGCAATTGGTCCAGTGCCGACACCTTGATCGCCGCAGCCGGTTTGAAATCGGCCATCGCATCATCGTCCACCAGCAGGAAGTTGTGTTCTTCAGCCAGTTGCACCAACCGATGCGCCTTGCTGGGGGAAATATCAGACCCCGTCGGGTTGTGGCCGACAGACTGGATGAAGAAAAGCTTGGGTTTATGCAGGCGCAGGTGCTGCTCCAGCACCTCGATGTCCGGCCCATCTGCCAGCCGAGGTACCGAGAGCATGCGTGCGCCTTGCAACTGCAGCTTGCCAAACAGCGGGTAGTAGCCAGGGTCTTCCACCAACACGCTGTCGCCGGGGGCGATGAAGCGGCGAATGATCAGGTCCAGCGCATGGTTGGCGCCGTGGGTGGTGACGATTTGCCTGGGGCTGGCGGTGATTGCATAGCTGGCCAGCTTTTGCACCAGGTGTTGACGCAGGCTGGCGTTGCCCAGGCGGTTGCCATAACGAAACAGCGTGGTGACGCCTGTGCGCATGATTTGCCGGGTGAACTTGTCCAGGCGCATGTCCATCAACCACTCCACCGGCGGAAAGCCCTCGCCCAACGGCGAATGGCCAGGCTCGCGGACGAACTGCTGACGCATCAGCCAAATGGTGTCCATCGCCCGGGTGTAGGGCAGTGGCTCCTCTGGCTCGTTGCTGCGTGGCGCGCCCTGCTTGACGAAAAAACCTTGCCCGTGGCGCGGCTCGACCAAGCCTTGCGAAGCCAGCGACTCATAGGCATTGATCACGGTGTTTTTCGAATGGCCGAACAAACGCATGCACTCGCGCAGGGACGGCAGGCGTTCGCCAATACGGTACGTGCCGTTGCCGATCTGCTCGGCCAAGGATGCTGCCAGTTGCTCTGCGAGTGTCTGCCGCGCCATCGCCAGGTGTCCCGAATACCTTGTCTGAACAAAGGGTACAGCTTAGGTACTGTCTGGCCAAACTGTACCTTCTTTCACCAGACAGATCGGACTACGGTGGCGCCAACTCACAACAATAACTGCAAGGTACCCCTCCCCATGAGCATCGACTCCCGCCTGCCCATGTTCCGCGCCATGTCACCCGCTGAGCGCCTAAGCCACTTGCAGGACGCACTCGAACTGCCCCAGGCAGACGTCGCCCTGCTGCGAGACGCCGGCGCCTTGCCGTTGGACATCGCCGACGGCATGATCGAGAACGTGATCGGCACCTTCGAGCTGCCCTACGCGGTGGCCAGCAACTTCCAGATCAACGGCCGCGACGTGATCGTGCCGTTGGTGGTGGAAGAGCCCTCGGTGGTCGCCGCGGCCTCGTTCATGGCCAAGCTGGCACGCGAGGCCGGCGGCTTCAAGACGTCGAGTTCGCTGCCATTGATGCGCGCCCAGGTACAGATCGTCGAGGTCGCCGACCCCTTCAATGCACGCTTGAGCCTGTTGCGCCACAAAGACGAAATCATCGAACTGGCCAACCGCAAGGACCAGCTGCTCAACAGCTTAGGGGGCGGTTGCCGTGACATTGAGGTGCATACCTTCGCCCAGAGCCCGCGCGGGCCTATGCTGGTGGCCCACCTGATCGTCGACGTACGCGATGCCATGGGCGCCAACACGGTCAACACCATGGCAGAGGCAGTGGCACCCTTGCTCGAAGAAATTACCGGCGGCAAGGTCCGCCTGCGTATCCTCTCCAACCTGGCCGACCTGCGCCTGGCCCGCGCGCAGGTGCGTATTGCCCCAGAGCTGCTAAGTACCGGCGCCTACACAGGTGAAGAGGTCATCGAAGGCATCCTCGATGCCTACAACTTTGCCGTGGTTGACCCGTACCGCGCCGCCACCCACAACAAGGGCATCATGAATGGCATCGACCCGTTGATCGTCGCCACCGGCAATGACTGGCGTGCGGTCGAGGCCGGTGCCCATGCCTATGCATGCCGCAATGGGCACTACGGTTCACTGACCACCTGGGAGAAGGACAGCCAGGGCCATCTGGTCGGCACCCTGGAGATGCCCATGCCGGTCGGCCTGGTCGGCGGCGCCACCAAGACGCACCCCCTGGCGCAGCTGTCACTGCGCATCCTGGGGGTTAAAACCGCCCAGGAGCTGGCCGAAATCGCGGTTGCCGTCGGCCTTGCACAGAACCTCGGCGCGCTACGGGCACTGTCGACCGAAGGCATCCAGCGCGGCCATATGGCCTTGCACGCGCGCAACATTGCGCTGTCGGCGGGGGCACGCGGCGACGAGCTGAACTGGCTGGTCAAGCAGATGGTTCAGGCCCGCGACGTGCGTGCTGACAAAGCGGCAGAACTGCTCAAGCACAAGCGGGCGCCGTAATGGAGGCGGTACGGCTGGTCGAGGTGGGTGCGCGGGACGGCCTGGGGTAGCGCGCGCCCTGCTCGCCCAGCGCACAATAGCTTAAACGTCCTCTCTTCACGTTCATAACAATAAAAGCCCGCAAGGGCAGTGGGAGATTCTTCATGAAGTCCGAACTGTACGAAGTCTGGGGCGACACCGTAGACGGTCGCCACCTGGTCTACGCCATCGCCCTTGGCGCCGTGGTCAGCCTCGGCGCGTTCTTTACCGCGCAACAGCTGCTGGTGGGTTGGGTGGCGTCGGCGCAAATGGCACGGGCCTACGCAATGTTGGTCGGCATTGTCGGCTGCCTGGTCGGTGGCGGCATCAGTGCCGCGCTGTTCAAGCCCAAGCGCACTGTGGTCGAGCACCTGGCCGACCCTGCCTGGCGGGCCAAGATCCTGGTCGAATTGCAGAACGAGTTCGGCCCGCTGGGCAGCCTCGCCGACCTGCCTGCGGCGACCCTTGCAGAGCTGAAGGAAATGGACCTGTACGACCTGTTCGCCGAGTACGAAAAAGGCCTGCCTGCGCTGCAGAACGACCCGAGCGCCCCCGCTAACGCGCCTGTACAGGCGGCCCCTGCCCACGGAGGCCGGCCATGATCGCCTTGGTGATGGATCAGTTCCTCATAGCCCTGGGCATGGGCATCCTCGGTGCGGTGATCTTTGCCGGCATCGGCCTGATTTCCGGCAGCGACGAAACCACTACCCTCGCCCCCTTGACCCTGCTGGTGGTGCTGCTGGGCGTGCCAGCGGCCGGTGTGCTGACGTTCTTCCTGGCCGGTGCCGTGGCCAAGCACATGACCCACGCGGTACCGACCGCGCTGTTGGGTATCCCCGGCGACACCATGGCAACGCCACTGATGCGCGAAGCCAACTTCCTGCGCAACCTGGGCGTGCCGCACATTGCCCTGCGCAAGATGATTTCCGGAGCTGTGATCGCAGCGTTGATCGCGGTACCGATGGCAGTGCTGTTCGCCGTGATGCTGGCGCCGTTCGGCGACATGATCAAACAGGCCGCGCCCTGGGTCTTCCTGCTGGCGGCAGTGGCCATCGCCTGGTTCTCCAAGGGCCGCCTGGCAGCGGTGCTGACCTTGATCCCGTTCGTCATGGTGATTGTCGGCCTGCAAAGCCTGACCGCGCAGTACGGCGTCAAGCTCAGCGTCAGTTACTTCCTTGGCATCGCTATCGGCCCGTTGATTGCGGCGCTGTTCTGCCTGCTCGCGCCCGCCGAACGCGCCAGCATGCGCCGCCAGCAGGTGCGCACGTTCTCGTTGTCGCCCGATGTGAAGCGCTGGGGCGGGTTCTTCCCCAACCCGCTGCGCGTGCTGGACAGCAAGCAAACCCTGTGGACGGCGATCACTGCCGTTGTCTCCAGCGCCACATTCGTGTTCAGCCCGGTGGCGATGACCGTAATCATGGGCGAGGCCGTCGGTTCACGGGTCAAGCACGTCTATCATCGCCTGACCACGGTCATCACCGCGCGCAACGGCGTCACCGAATCGACTTACCTGGCCGAAGCCTTGATTCCGCTGATCGCCTTCGGCCTGCCGCTGAGCCCGGTCGCTGCCGGCCCCGCCGCACCGCTGTTCAACGCCCCGCCACGCTTCAGCGTCGATGCTGCAAGCGGTGAGGTGAATAACCTGCATTCGTTGCTCAGTACCTGGGAGTTTCTGGGCTACGGCATGTTGGCGGTGGTGGTCGCGATCCTGATCGCCTACCCCTTCACCATGAATTACGCGCACCGAGCTGCTGCCTATGTGTCGCGCAACATCAGCCATGAAGCGGTGATCGCGACCTTTGTCGGCCTGATCCTGGTGATTGGCATCTGGGAAGGCGGCCTGTTGGGGTTGCTGGTGATTGTCACCATTGGCCTGCTGGGTGGTTTTCTCTCACGCTTTCTCGGTTTCAACATCGGCGTGCAGTTCATGGGGTACTACACCGCGGTGTTGACCGTGCCGGCGATGATTGCCCTGTTGGGGGTATAAGATCGAGCGCCGCCCGCGCGGCGCTCGATCTACGCACCATTTCCCCAACCCATTTCACTCAATTCCCCGGCCAGCAAATCACAGCCAATCCTGCCCTTCATTGCGCCCATAGGAAAAAAACGCAGGATGTTGTGCGCAGAATTCGCTTGAGATGCACGGCCGCTTTGCCCATGGTGGCCAGCCTGACAGCTATTGCCTGAATAAAAGGCTGCAGGGCGTGGACGCAGGCGCACGACGATGCCTGTGGGTGGGGCAGACAATGTCTGCAGTGGCAAACCTTGCACTGCAACATCATTGCCGACGCCTCCCAGATAATAAGAGAGGACAAGGAAATGCAATCCAACAGTCTGAAGCAAAGCCTGAAACAACGGCACATCACCATGATCGCGCTGGGCGGGGTGATCGGCGCGGGGCTGTTCATGGGGTCGGGCAAGTTGATTGCCTCGGCAGGGCCTGCCGCGATCCTGTCGTATTTTATCGGCGGCATTGTGGTCACCCTGGTGATGTTCATGCTCGGCGAGATGGCCTGCCGCAACCCGGATGCAGGCTCGTTTTCAACCTATGCCAACAGCTACCTCGGCGAATGGGCAGGGTTTACCGTCGGCTGGCTGTACTGGCTAAAGTCGATGCTGACCATCACCTTGGAGGCGGTACTGCTGGGCGCCATCCTCAACGATTTTCTGCCTTGGTTGCCCATCTGGGCCGGCGCGTTCATCATGCTGGTGACATTGATGGCAAGCAACGCCTACTCGGTTAAATCCTTCGCTGAAGTGGAGTACTGGCTGGCCGCGATGAAGGTCGCCACCATTCTGATCTTCATGGTGCTGGGGCTCTCGATTCTGCTCGGCCTGCACAGCAACATCCCTTCCCCTGGCTGGGTCAACCTGACCGCGCACGATGGCTTCATGCCCAATGGCCTGTCGCCGGTCATGGCGGGTGTGGTGGTGGTGATCTTCTCGCTGGGCGGGAGTGAAATCGCTGCCGTTGCCGCCGGTGAATCAGAGAACCCTCGCAAGAACGTCATTCGGGCCATCAAGAGCGTCATTCTGCGAGTGATGTTGTTCTATGTCGGCTCGGTGTCGATCCTGATCCTCTGCCTGCCGTGGACAGACACGGAGAACCTGGCGTCCCCGTATGTGTCGCTGTTCAGCCTAGCTGGGTTCAGTGGCGCCGCAGTGGCCATGAAGATCGTGTTGTTCATCTCGTTCATGTCGGTGATGAACTCCTTCATGTTCTCCAACTCGCGCATGCTGTTCTCGCTGAGCCAGCGTGGGCATGCGCCGAAGCTGTTCTCTCGCACCACGTCCAAAGGGGTACCGCTCAATGCGCTGCTGCTGAGCCTGAGCATCTGCCTGTTGATCCTGACCGTGCACTTTGTCAGCGGCGGCGACCTGTTCATGACCCTGGCCAAGAGCAGCGGCACGTTCGTGATGATCGTGTGGATCTTCATCATCGTCGCCCACTTCGCCATGCGCTGGAAAACCCGGCATGAAGCGGTCGACCCTACGGCGTTCCGGGCGTGGTTCTTCCCTTACGCCAACATCGTTGCGCTGTTCGCACTGCTGGCGGTGATTATCACCCAGGCATTCGACCCGGCTTCGCGGTTCCAGTTCTGGTTCACCTCGGTGACCTCACTGGTTGTGCTGGGAGCGTACCTGGTGATGCGTAATCGGCTGGAGGGGAAGACAGTTGGCTACGTAGGTAGCTGATGGTCAGCCTGATCCCAGCCCATAGGGCTGGGACAGGCACTACATAACCCGCCGTGCATCCCTGCGCACGGCCTGCGGCGGCACGCCAAAGCCGCGCATGAACACCTCACGCATATGGCGGCGATCCCTGAACCCCGTTTCCCTCGCCACCGTATCCAGGCTGTGGCGGCTTTGCTCGATCATCAACCGGGCGGCCTCCAGGCGCAGGCTTTCCACCGCCTTGGCCGGTGATTGCCCCGTCTCCGCAGTAAACACACGGGTGAATTGCCGGGGGCTCAGGTGCACCACATCCGCCAGTTCGTCAACACTGAGCGGGCGGTTAAGGTGCTTGCGCGCGTAGTCCAGCGCGCTCTGGATGCGGTCTGACTTGGGCGCCAGCGACAACAATTCCGAATGCTGCGACTGGCCGCCAGAGCGGCGTTGATGCATCACCAGCTTGTGCGCAATAGAACGGGCAAGCTCAGCCCCCAAGTCCTTTTCCACCATCGCCAGCGCCATGTCCAGCGCGGCGGTCATCCCCGCCGAGGTCCACACAGGGCCGTCAACGATGAAAATGCGGTCGTCCTCGACCGTGATTCGCGGGTGCATGCGCTGCAAGGCTTTGGCGTAGGCCCAGTGCGTGGTGGCGCGACGGCCCTCCAGTACACCCGCTTGGGCGAGCACAAATGTACCGGTGCACAACCCAGCAGTGCGACGCGCACCGTCGACAAACCCCCGCACGCTTTTCAGCACGTCGTCGGAAGGCGGCGTCAACGGGGTCAGTGTACCGGTGACCATCCAGCTGTCAGCAAGGCCCGGCGCCCCTAAGGGCAACGTATCGATGTGCATCCCTAAAGAAGAACGCACAGTCCCCCCGCCGATTGAGTAGTTCTGAATCCTGTAGACCCCTTCGCCCGCCACAAGGTTGGCGAACTCGAACACGGTCTGCGTTGCCAGGGACATGACCTGGAAGCCCTCCGTGATCAGATAGCCGACTCGATGCATTGCTGTGCTCCTTAACGCCATGTCCTGAATCAGTACTTTATGCGTCATTTAAGCCGCAGGCAAACTTGAGCATCATGGCGCCAGTCCCTACCCGCGGAGCTGCACCATGAGCCAAAGCGTTCGCTCCGCCATTTTCACCCCCAGCGTGAAAGTCTTACTCCATTCAGCGGGTTTCTGGACTAAACCCAAGCGGATAGCCTTCGCCCAAATTCCCATTCCACTGAGGTAATGCCAATGAAGGCCGTCGTATACACCCAAGCCGGTTTGCCGATTCAAGACCCACATTCGCTGTTCGACACAGACCTGCCCAAGCCAACACCCGGCGCCCGAGACCTGCTGGTCGAGGTCAAGGCCATTGCCGTCAACCCGGTCGATACCAAAGTGCGCGCCTCACGCCAGACCGGCCAGCCGCAGGTATTGGGGTGGGACGCGGTGGGGGTCGTGCGTGAGGTAGGCGCCGAGGTCACGTTGTTCCAGCCAGGCGACGAGGTCTTCTATGCCGGCGCCATCGATCGCCCGGGCAGCTACAGCGAATATCACCTGGTCGACGAACGCATTGTCGGGCACAAACCGCGTAGCCTCGACGATGCCAGTGCCGCCGCGTTGCCATTGACCTCCATCACTGCCTGGGAACTGTTGTTTGATCGACTGGGTATCGCACCGAACGGTGGCGTGGGGCAAAGCCTGTTGGTGATCGGGGCTGGCGGCGGCGTCGGCTCAATCCTGGTGCAACTGGCCCGGCAGCTCACGCAACTCACGGTCATCGGCACCGCCTCCCGGCCCGAAACCCAGCAATGGGTCAGCGAAATGGGTGCCCACCATGTCATCGACCATTCGGCTTCGATCGCCTTGCAACTGGAAGCACTTGGGGGCAATCCTGTTGATTATGTGATCAGCCTGACGCATACCGATACCTACCTGCCGCAGCTTGTGGAGGTGCTTCGCCCACAAGGCAAACTTGCACTCATCGATGACCCCGCGCAGTTGGACGTCATGCCACTCAAGCGCAAATCGCTGTCGCTGCACTGGGAACTCATGTTCACGCGCTCGCTTTACCACACCGAAGACATGATCAAACAACACCAGCTACTCGAGAAGGTATCAGCGCTTATCGACGAAGGTGTACTCAAGACCACCGTCGGCGAGCACTTCGGCACCATCAACGCGGAAAACCTCAAGCGTGCCCATGCCCTCATAGAGCGTGGCCAGGCCCGGGGCAAGATTGTTTTGGAAGGTTTCTGATCCCGGCACACTGTTGCAACTTCCAAGAGGGCCAACTTTGCGCTGGCCCTCTTGCGCCCCTGATGACGAAGCGTAACGCGCCCGCTAGAATCAAACGCTGAATGTGACCGTAAACACTTCGTTTGCCTGAAACTGTTCGGCGGTCATGCAGGCAGCCGGTGTCTGGTAAACCGGCAGGGGCCGCCTATGACTTTGCAACCTCCCGTCAATCTGACCAACTGCGATCGCGAACCCATCCAGATTCCGGGCAGCATCCAGCCGCACGGTTGCCTGTTGGCCTGCAATGCGGCAGCAAGCGTGGTGCTGCGTCACTCCGCCAATACCCCAGGCATGCTGGGCGTTGCCGGGGACATCAACGGTCAACGCCTCGAAGCAATCATCGGCACCGAGGCTGCGCATACCCTTCGCAACGCACTGGCACGGGTCAAAGAGGGCACTCGCCCGGCACTGTCGTTTGCCGTGAGCCTGCCGTCCGGTCAGGCGTTCGATATTGCCGCGCATATTTACAAAGGCACCGCCATCCTCGAGTTCGAGCCCTGCGGTGCAAGCATCGCCGAGCCGATTGAACTGGTCCGCACCGTCATCGCCCAACTGCGCGAGATCGACCGCTCCGAGAAGCTATTCGCCGACACTGCCCGACGTGTGCGAGCACTGCTGGGCTACGACCGGGTGATGATCTACCAGCTTGGCGTTGACGGCGCTGGCAAGGTGATTGCCGAGGCCAAGCGCAGCGGCCTGGAAAGCTTTTTGGGGCAGTACTTCCCCGCGTCCGACATTCCGCAGCAGGCGCGCGCCCTGTACCTGCGCAATCCGGTCCGCATCATTTCCGATGCCCAGTTCAAGACCGTGCCCATCACCCCTGTGCTGGACCTGAATGGTGAACCGCTCGACCTGTCCTACGCGCACCTGCGCAGCGTCTCGCCCATTCACTGCGAGTACCTGAGCAATATGGGCGTGGGCGCGTCCATGTCCATTTCGATCATCGTCGACGGCGCGCTCTGGGGGCTGGTTGCCTGCCACCATTACGCACCCCGCACGTTGTCCATGGGCCAACGCGTCGCGGCAGAAATGTTCGGCGAATTTTTCTCGTTGCATATCCAGACTCTGCGCGCCAAGCAAAGCCTGGAGGCCGCCGCCTACGCACGCGAAGTGCTCGACAACCTGCTGCGTGATGCACACCGCACCGCCGACTTCGAGGAACTGCTGCGTGCTCGCATGACGGACTTCAAGGCGCTCATCCCCTGCGACGGCATCGGCATGTCGCTGCAAGGCCGCTGGACCGCTGAGGCACTGACACCGCCAAACGTGGCGTTACCCAGCTTGTTGAGATTCGCCGAAGGTGTCGCCGAGGGCCGTACCTGGGCTTCGAACTGCCTCTCGATGGCGCACCCACCTGCCCAGGATTACGCCGTCGACGTTTCGGGCGTGTTGGTCATTCCGATGTCACAGCAGCCCCGGGATTACCTGATGCTGTTTCGCAAAGAGGTGATCGAGACCCTGGATTGGGCCGGCGACCCCAACAAAACCTACGACAGCGGCCCGTTAGGTGAACGCCTGACGCCACGCAAGAGCTTCGCGGTGTGGAAACAGACCGTTCACCACCACTCACAGCCTTGGTCCGAGCAAGACCGCCAGTTTGGCGAGGCCATCCGCGCCGCGATAGTCGAGGTGGTGCTGCATAACAGTGAGCTCATGGCCGACGAGCGCTCCAAGGCGGACGTCCGCCAACGGATGCTCAACGAAGAGCTCAACCACCGGGTGAAGAACATTCTTTCGCTGATCGGTGCGCTGGTGGCCCACCCCACCGCCGAAAACCAGACCCTCAACAGCTACGTGGCAACGCTCAAAGGCCGCATTCAGGCGCTTTCCCTGGCGCATGACCAGGTCGTGCGAGGGGATGGCGGTGGGCGCTTCTCCACGCTTCTGGAAGCCGAGCTGTCGCCCTACCGCACCTCGGCCGATGTCATCGAGCTGAACGGCCCCAGCCTGCTGCTTGATGCCCGCGCCTACTCGGTGCTGGCCTTGGTGCTCCACGAACTGGCGACCAACGCCGCCAAGTACGGCGCGCTGTCTCGGGCAGGTGGCAAGCTGGCCGTGAGTTGGCAGGTCGATGTGAGTGGGGCGTGCGACATCACGTGGCGCGAAAGCGGTGGGCCAACGGTTCGCCCACCCAGCCGAAGTGGTTTCGGTTCGGTGCTGATCGAACGCAGCATCCCCTTCGACCTCGGCGGCACCAGCACGCTCGAATACAGGCCAGAAGGGCTGCAGGGGTATTTCAAGATCCCTGCCAAACACCTGACCCAGGTCGAAACGGTCGATGCCGTTGCGCCAACGGCGCCACCGGCTGCGCCTCATGTCAGCGGCTCGGACCTGGTCAAATCCTGCGTGCTGATTCTCGAGGACCAGCTGGTTATTGCAGTAGGCCTCGAACAGATTCTGGCCGATGCGCTGGTCGAAGACGTGATTACCGCAAGCTCCGAAGCCGAGACGATGAAGCTGCTCGCCAGCCGCAGGCCGGATGTCGCGGTGCTGGATATCAACCTGGGGACGGGCACGTCGATTGCCGTCGCCGAAGAACTCACGCGCAAAAACATCCCGTTCCTGTTCGCCACCGGCTATGGCGACAGCATCAGCATTCCTGCGCATTTGAAGCACGTCCCTGTTGTGCGCAAGCCCTACGATGCCCTGTCGATTCTGACGAATCTGGAAAGCCTGATCGACAGCAGGCAGTAGGCAGCGGGAGCAAACGATCGCCCGCTGCCTACCCTGCCCAAGGCTTAAGCCCTAGATCTGAGCCTGACCGCCATCGACAAACAGTTCGGCGCCATTGACGAAACTTGAGTCATCGCTCGCCAGGAAGACGGCGGCATTGGCAATTTCCACAGGCTCACCCACACGCCCCAGTGGCACCTGGGCGGCCAGGTAGTCTAGCAACCCCTGCTGTTGCTCTGCATCGGGGCCCGCCAGGTCAACCAGGCCTGGGGTTCGCGTGGCACCTGGGCTGAGGGTGTTGACCCTGACCCCGCGGTCCTTCAGGTCGAGGATCCAGCTGCGTGCGAATGCCCGAACGGCGGCCTTGGACGCCGAGTACACGCTGAATGCCGCAGTCCCGGAGCTACCGGCGGTAGAGCCCGTAAGAATGACGGAAGCGTTCGGCGCCAACAACGGCAACGCTTTCTGCACCGTGAACAGCACACCTTTGACGTTGCGGTCGAACGTATCGTCGTAGTGGGCCTCGGTGATGTCTCCCAAGGGGAGCATCGAGCCGCCACCCGCGTTGGCGAACAGCACATCCAGACGCCCCTGTTGCTGACCGATTTGGGCATACAGTGCGTCCAACTGGTCAAGCCGGGTCGAATCGACGGCGATGCCGGTGGCGTTACCGACCAGCGCTACGGCCTTGTCCAGCTCGCTCTGGCGGCGGCCGGTGATGTACACATGGGCGCCCTCCTCTGCGAAACGTTTGGCGGTGGCCAGGCCGATACCGGTGGTGCCGCCGGTTACCAGTGCGATCTTGCCTTCAAGTTTGTTGCTCATGGTGTTTCTCCCGAGGGGTAGTGATTGGGTGTGGGAGAAGCTTATCGACGCACCGATATTTTCAAAATAGAATCATTTGAAACTCATCATTGCAGAAATGAAATGGCAAGAATTCCCGATTTTGAAGGGCTGGCAATGTTCGCCAAAGTGGCGGAAGAAGGTTCCTACGCAGCGGCAGCGCGCGCCATGGGCGTGTCGGTACCGACGGTATCGCGTGCGGTGGCGCGTCTAGAGGCACGCTTGGGCGGTCGTCTGTTCAATCGCACGTCACGCCAGCTTTGCGTCACCGAGTTCGGCCAGCGCATGGTCGAACAGGCCAGCGCGTTGTACCGCCAGGCAGAAGAGATGGAAAGCGCCGCCCAGGAGATGTCGGTGCAGCCAAGGGGCTTGGTGCGCCTGGCGGTGCCTATGTCATTCGGCTTGCGCTGGGTAGCGCCGCTGCTGCCCGCGTTGATGACCAGGTACCCCCAGTTGGAACTCGACCTTCACTTGTCAGATTCGACAGTCGATCTGGTTGCCGAGGGGTTCGATGCAGCACTGCGTATTGCAGCACTGCCGGATTCGTCCTTGGTGGCGAGACGTATCTGTGCGGTCACGCAATACCTGGTAGCCGCGCCGTCATACCTTGCGCGTCATGGGCGGCCTGAGCACCCACGCGACCTGGTTGACCATGCGTGCATGAGCTACGCCTACCGCGCCCGCAGCCAGGTTTGGCGGTTCACCCACAGTGACGGCACCGAACAAGACGTCGTGCCGCGGGGGCCCCTGCGTGTGACCAATTCTGATGCGTTGGTGGCGCCCTTGCTGGAGGGCTTGGCGATCGCCGAATTACCGGACTTCATCGCCTCCGAATACTTGGCGGACGGCCGCCTTGAGCACCTGCTACCCACGTGGAGCATGACCCAAGGCGGCTTGTATTTCGTCACACCCTCAGCCCGAAGCCGGCCGAGAAAGGTCCAGGCCTTGGCTGATTTTTTCATCGAGCGGCTGGCCGGGTCACAATGGCTGACGCCAAACGTGACCTGACGGTGGCTCAATTATCCAGTTCATCCTTGGTGATGTTGCCGGAGTGGGGGTCAACGTGGAATTCGTACTGCTTGCCATCGGCCTTGATGCCCTCGCCTTCCCAGTGGCCGTCATCCGCTTCAATCTTAGTGATCTGGGTGTAGCCGGCGCCTTTAAGCACCGTCTCTGCCTGGTCTTTGTTCACCTTCCAGTCTGCACCTGGTTGGTCAGCCCACGCGGCACTAGCGCCCAGTGCGCCAACCAGTGCCAACCCCGTCAATACGCGCGTCATGGTTTTCATCGTCAACATCCTTTTTGCCTGAGTTAAAGGATGCGACCTGGGCGCTGTCGTTTCGGTTCAATCATCGTTACGCTTGCAGCCACGTTCATTACACAAAGGGTTGACGGTGCACTCCTCCGAACGTTTGAAGGGCATTGACGTTTTTGTCTGCGTGGCAGACCTCGGCAGTTTTGCCGCGGCGGCGCAGCGCCTGAACCTGACCAGCTCGGCTGTCAGCAAAGGTGTCGCGCGGCTGGAAGCTCGCCTGGGCTTACGCCTGTTCGAGCGCACGACCCGTCGGCTTGCCCTGACAGATGCGGGGCAAACGTTCTACAAGACCTGCTCACGCGTGCTGGCCGACCTCGAAGCATCGGAATTGGCCCTGCATGAAGACTACTTCGAGCCACGGGGTCGGGTGCGCATCGACCTGCCCGCAGCGTATGGGCGGCTGCATGTCTTGCCGGTCATTATCGACTACCTCAAACGCCACCCCCAGTTGCAGCCACACGTGTCCTTTACCGACAGCTTCGTCAACCCGACCGAGCAGGGTATCGATATCGTGGTACGTATCGGCGGCACGGACGTTTGGCCGGAGGACCTGGGGCACCAGTTCATCGGTGCTCAACGGTTCATCTTCTGTGCCTCACCGGGCTACTTGCAAGCCCGTGGCACACCGCTTGATGAGGCGGACCTGCAAGCCCATGACTGTGTGGTTTACGGGCAGCCCGACGGGGTGGGCAGCCCCTGGCACATGACCGGTATGCAACCGGGTGAAATGGAGCGGCGCTTCATGCCGGCGCGGCTTGCCATCGGCGATGGCGAAGGGGTGGTACAGGCAGTCGTGCAGGGTTTGGGGGTCACTCAGGTGCCCACCTGGCTGGTCAATCAACAGCTGGAAAGTGGCGCGTTGATTGAAGTGTTGCCGCACTTGGCGACAGATGGGCTGCCGATGAACGTGGTGTGGCTCAAAAAACGCGAGACCCTCCCCCGCGTCAGGGCGCTGCTGGATGTGCTGCTGAACGCACTGCGAACAGACGGCCACCGCCTCGCGCCCTGCGATTAGTGAATATAATTCGCGTGCCATCTGAAATATTGCCCGTAATAGGCTTTTTAAGAATTAATACAATGGCAGCCCCTGATTGAGGAACTGCCTGCATGACTGCTGTTGAACGCCCACCCGTGGGCTTTGCGACCGACCGACGCGCGACCTTGGGGACTTTGGTCCTCGCCGCCTCCGCCTTTTTAATTGTCACTACCGAGTTCTTGATGGTCGGCCTGCTGCCCGGGCTGGCACGCGACCTTGATGTCTCGATTTCGACTGCCGGGCAGTTGATCACGCTGTTTGCCTTCACTGTCATGCTGGCGGGCCCGCCATTGACGGCGGCACTTGCTCACCTGGACAGGCGCAAACTGTTCGCAGCCATCCTCGCCTTGTTCGCGGCGTCCAATGCGCTGGCGGCCCTTGCGCCAAACATCGGGGTCTTGGCAGTGGCGCGTTTCCTGCCCGCCCTGGCACTGCCTGTCTTTTGGGGTACAGCCAGCGAAACGGCCGCCTACATGGTCAGCCCTGATCGCCAAGGGCAGGCCGTCGCGCGGGTCTACCTCGGCATCTCAGCTGCGCTGTTGCTGGGCATCCCATTGGGGACGTTGGCGGCTGACGCCATAGGCTGGCGCGGGGCTTTCTGGATATTGTCTGCTGCATCGGCGGCCATGGCCTTTGCCGTGCTCACCTGGATGCCAGCGGTTGCGCGCCTGCCCAGGGTCGACTTGCGCCAACAGGCGCGGATCTTCCGTGAACCGAACTTCCTCGCCAATGTGGCGCTGTCGATCATGGTGTTCACCGCGATGTTCATTGCCTACACCTACCTGGCCGACATGCTCGAGCGTACCGCAGGTGTTGCAACTGCGGATGTCGGCTGGTGGCTGATGGGCTTCGGTGCCATTGGTTTGCTGGGCAACTGGCTGGGGGGGCGAGCTGTAAGGCATTCGCCGATCAAGGCCACTGCGCTGTTTCTTGTACTGCTGGCGATGGGCATGGCGGCCTTCAGCCCGCTGGCCGCTGCGCCTGTAACGCTCTGGGGCGCACTGGCACTGTGGGGCATCGCCAATACGGCGCTCTACCCCATCTGCCAGGTGCGCGTGATGCATTCGGTGGCGCACTCTCAGGCACTGGCTGGCACCACCAACGTGTCTGCCGCCAATGCCGGTATTGGCTTGGGTGCGCTGTTGGGTGGGCTGGTCATCCCAACATTCGGGGTGTCGACGCTGGGCTATGTGGCCGCAGGGGTGGCGCTGTTGGCGTTGCTGTGTGTGCCCGCCGTGGCGCGGCTGCAGCGTCAGGCACCCAGCGCTTAAAGCATGTGCCCCGCCCAGATGCCCTGCGCTACCAGCTCTGAAGCAAGCTCGACGAAGGTTTCACCCACATAGCGCGTGGCTGGGCTGACATGCCTGTCCGCAGGCGACACCATGACCAGCTTGCGCATCGGTGTCGGCTCGATCAGTGGCGCCGCACACAAGGTGCCGTTCTGCAGGTGGGTGTAGATCGAGGCCAAGGGCAGCGCAGTCAAGCCGAAGCCATGACGCACCAGGTCGATCATCGCCCCGAACGAATCGGCCTCGACATTGGCGGCAATCTTGAAGCCGACGTCCGCGGCGCAGTGGTCCATGATCTTGCGCAAGCCATGGCGCGGGCTGGGCAGCACCAACTGCTGCTGGGCCAGGGTTGCGAAGTTGACCGGGTTGTCCCACGCCAAGCCTGCGCTGGGCGGCCCGACCAATACTAGGTTCTCCATCATCACCGGCACGATGCGCAGGGTGTGCAGCGGCTCCAGGTCATAAGAGATCGCCAGCTCCAGTTCGCCACGCTGAATCCAGTCCACCAGGTAGCCGCTGAAGGCCGACGAGAAACGGATCGACAAGTCCGGGTGGGCTTCGCGGATCCGGGTCACCAGGGGCACGGTGACGATTTCTGCGATGGTCGGTGTGGTGCCGATCGCCACGGCCCCGCGAAACGATGCATGCCCACCCACCACCGAACTGCGAATGGCCTCCAGTTCATCCATGATCCGCGTAGCGTGCTGCAGCACTTCGCTGCCGGCGTCGGTGATGATCATCCCGCGGCCATGGCGCTCGAACAGGTAGACCCCAAGCTCCTTCTCCAGTTGCCGTATCTGCCGGCTCAAGGCGGGCTGTGCAATGTGCAGCCGGTCGGACGCCTTGCTGAGGCTGCCAAGCTCGGCAACATGGATCAGGGTTTTGAGTTGAACGACGTCCATCGGCAGGCCCGTGTCGAGGCAGAAGGTAACTGGCAGTCTAAACAGCACACCTGTCAGCAGCTATAGAATTTCAGCATATCAGTTAGTCAGCTAGTCCCCTTATTGACGGGCCCACTCTGGAGTAGCGTGAAAACAGGGTCGATCACCGATCGGACGCCCGCTACAAGAATAAGACCAGAGGCTGACTACCATGCCAACTCCCCGCTCCAGCACCACCCTCGTTGAAGATGCCCCCGCCCGCCAACCCAATCGTGTCAGAGCGATCATGGGGGCCTGCTCCGGCAACCTGGTCGAGTGGTATGACTTTTTCATCTACGCCTATACGGCAATCTACTTCGCGGCGTCGTTCTTCCCCAAAGGCGATACCACCACGCAGTTGCTGGCCACCGCGGGTGTGTTCGCCGTCGGTTTCTTCATGCGGCCCCTGGGTGGGTGGATTTTCGGCTGGCTGGCCGACACCCGTGGGCGCAAGGTGTCGATGATTATCTCGGTGTTCATGATGTGCGCCGGGTCGCTGCTGATCGCGGTGATGCCGACCTATGAAACGGTAGGTATCGCAGCACCGATCATGCTAGTCGTTGCACGGCTGATCCAGGGGCTCTCGGTGGGTGCCGAATACGGCACCGGCGCAACCTACATCAGCGAAATAGCAACACCAGGCCGGCGTTGTTTCTATGGCTCGTTCCAGTACTTCACGATCATCGCCGGGCAATTGCTGGCCCTGTTCACCGTAGTCATCCTGCAGCAGACCCTCAGCGATGAGCAGTTGCGTGAATGGGGCTGGCGGATTCCGTTTTTCATTGGCGCCATCAGCGCCGTGGTTGTCGTATACCTGCGCCGCTCGATGCACGAAACCGCCTCGAAAAAGGACATGCACCGCGAGGGTGCCGGGTCGTTGCGCGGCATGTTCAAGCATAAGCGTGCCGTCGGGCTGGTGATCGCCTTTACCATCGGTGGGTCGCTGTACTTCTATACCTTCACCACCTACATGCAGAAGTTTCTGGTGATATCGGCAGGCTTCGACGCGGCCACGGTGAGTTTCATCATGACCTCGGCGCTGATCGGCTTCATGCTTTGCCAGCCGCTGTTCGGCCTGATGGCAGACCGGCTCGGGATCAGGACGCACATGCTGATGTTCTCGAGCCTGGGCGTGCTGCTGGTAATCCCGCTGCTGTTCGCCATCAAGCATACCCACAACCCCTTCATGGCCTTTGCGCTGGTCTTCGGCGGGCTGGTCATCGCCTCGCTCTACACCCCGATCGCGGGCATCGTCAAAGCCGAATTGTTCCCCCCTGCAGTGCGTGCGCTGGGGGTCGGGTTCCCGTATGCCATCGGTAACGCGGCGTTTGGCGGGACCGCTGAATATGTCGCGCTGTCGTTCAGGGCCGAGGGGGCCGAGGACTACTTCTTTTTCTACGTGGCCGCCGTCCTGTGCGTGACCTTCATCGCATCGATGCTGATGCCCAACCTGACGCGGCATGGGTACATCAGTGGCGATGGCAGGGTCGAGGAGAATACCGGCATGCCGGCCAGCAAGGTGCAGACCGCCAAGGCCTGACCTCGCCGACATTGCCACTTTATTGACCCGCGCGGCCCTGATGGCTTCCCCGAGGAAGCCACCAGGGCCGCTTCGTTTTGCCTGGCCGGCCACTCCGCGAGCTATGCCATGACGGCATATCTCAAAGAGAAAAACGGTAGTCGTCGGTACCCCGCGTTGCCTGCATGATGAGGCAAAACAAGAGCAGCACTGGAGACAACCATGTCATCGCAAGAAGCTGAACAAAGCTGGCAAGAAGACGTTTTCCGCGTCCTCAAAGCCCACGACGTCAAGCATGTCGTGTTCGTTCCGGATGCCGGTCATTCGGCCGCTATCCGCATGTCGTACCAGGACCCTGATATCAAGGCCGTCGTTCTCACCACCGAAGAAGAAGGCATTGGTTATCTGGCCGGCGCCTGGCTGGGCGGCGAACGCGGTGCACTGTTGATGCAGTCCAGCGGCGTCGGTAACTGCATCAACACGCTGGCCCTGCAGAACTGCGCGGGTTTCCCCCTGCTGATGGTGGTGACCATGCGCGGTGACTGGGCCGAGTTCAACGCCTGGCAAACCCCCATGGGCCAGGCCACCGAGGCCTCGCTGCAACTGATGAAGGTCATGACCTGGCGTGCCGATGTGCCCGAAGACGTCGCGCCACTGCTGCATGGCGCCGCCACCATGGCCTTCAATGGTGATTCCGCCACTGCCTTGCTGCTCGGCCAGCGCCTGATCGGAGAAAAGAAATGGGTCAAGTAAGCGCCAACCACACGCTGTGCCGCCGTGAGGTGGTGCGTACCCTGCTCGCTGATCGCCAGGATGTACTGGTCGTGACCGGCCTGGGCTCGGCGTCTTACGACGTCATGGCTGCCGGTGACCACGATGGCAACTACTACCTCTGGGCGGCCATGGGCAGCGCCATCACCGTAGGCCTAGGGCTGGCCAACGCGCAACCCGACAAGTCGGTGGTGGTCATCACCGGTGACGGCGAGTTGCTGATGGGCTTCGGCGCGCTGGCTACTGTCTCCCTGCAGAAGCCTGCCAACCTCACCATAGTGGTGCTGGACAACGGCCACTTCGGCGAGACCGGCATGCAGGTCAGCCACGCCGGTTTCGGCATCAAGCTCGACCAGGTTGCCCAAACCTGCGGCTTCAGCTGGACCCGCGAGATTCGCGACATGGAAGGCGTGCATGACCTGCGCGAACGCTTCGCCAGCCGCGAAGGTGTGAAGCTGGCTACTGTCAAGATCAAGGCCGAGAACCCACCGCGCGTGCTGCCGCCGCGTGACGGCCACTACATCAAGAACCGCTTCCGTGCTGCCCTGGGCTTCCAGCCTCTCTGACTGTGTCAGGCGCAGGTTGGCAACCGAGCCACGACAAGGCTGCCAGCCTGCGCCGCCTGGAGAACAATAATGAGCGACTACGACAACGAAGAACTCAACGCCATCCGCGAGGGCGTGCGCGCCCTGTGTGGTGATTTCCCTGCCGAATACTGGCGCAAGATCGACGAAGAAAAGGGCTTTCCGGAGGCCTTCGTCAAGGCCATGACCGATGCGGGCTGGCTTTCGGCGATGATTCCGGAAGAGTATGGTGGCTCCGGCCTGGGCCTGGCCGAGGCCTCGGTGATTCTTGAGGAAGTCAACCGTTGCGGCGGTAACTCCGGCACCATTCACGGCCAGATGTACAACATGTTCACGCTGCTGCGTAACGGCAGCGAAGAACAAAAAGGCTATTACCTGCCAAAACTCGCCAGTGGCGAACTGCGCCTGCAGTCGATGGGTGTCACCGAGCCCACCACCGGCACCGACACCACCAAGATCAAGACCACGGCCGTGCGCAAGGGCGACAAGTACGTCATCAACGGCCAGAAGGTCTGGATTTCGCGCGTCCAGCACTCCGACCTGATGATCCTGCTGGCCCGTACCACACCGCTGGCAGAGGTGAAGAAAAAATCCGAAGGCATGTCGATTTTCCTCGTCGACCTGCGCGAAGCCATCGGCAACGGCCTGACCGTGCAGCCGATCGCCAACATGGTCAACCATGAGACCAACGAGCTGTTCTTCGACAACCTGGAAATCCCTGCCAGCAGCCTGATTGGCGAAGAAGGCAAAGGCTTCCGCTACATCCTCGACGGCCTCAACGCCGAGCGCACGCTGATCGCCGCCGAGTGCATCGGCGATGGCCGCTGGTTCATCGAAAAGTCCAGCCAGTACGCCCGCGACCGCGTGGTGTTCGGCCGCCCAATCGGGCAGAACCAGGGCGTGCAGTTCCCGATCGCCGAGGCGCACATCGAGATCGAAGCAGCCGACCTGATGCGCTGGCGTGCCTGTGCCGAATACGACAGCGGCAAGAACGCCGGCGCCGCGGCCAACATGGCCAAGTACCTGGCGGCGAAGGCCAGTTGGGAAGCCGCCAACGCCTGCCTGCAAACCCACGGCGGTTTCGGCTTTGCCAACGAATATGACGTCGAGCGCAAGTTCCGTGAGACGCGCCTGTACCAGGTGGCCCCGATCTCGACCAACCTGATCCTGTCGTACGTCGCCGAGCACCTGCTGGAATTGCCACGCTCGTTCTGACCGATGCCGCCCCTGGTCGCCAAGGCGCCAAGGGGCCCTGCCATGACAAGAGAGATAACCATCATGAGCCAGCCTACGGCAATCCGCCCGCTAGACGGCATCACCGTCATCAGCCTCGAACATGCCATTGCTGCGCCCTTCTGCACCCGTCAACTGGCGGACCTTGGCGCCCGCGTGATCAAGGTCGAACGGCCGGGGGTCGGTGACTTTGCGCGGGGCTACGATCAACGGGTCAACGGCCTGGCTTCGCACTTCGTCTGGACCAACCGCTCGAAAGAAAGCCTCGCTCTGGACCTCAAGCAGGACATCGCCGGCGACATTCTCGACCAGCTTCTGGAGCAGGCCGACGTGTTGGTGCAAAACCTGGCGCCGGGCGCCGCTGCGCGCCTGGGGCTGTCGTTCGAGGCGCTGCATGCGCGGTTCCCCACGCTGATCGTCTGCGACATTTCGGGCTACGGCGCGGGCGGCCCTTTTGAACAGAAAAAGGCCTACGACTTGCTGATTCAGAGCGAAGGCGGCTTTTTATCGGTGACCGGCGGCCCGGGTGACGAGCAGATGGCCAAGGCGGGCAACTCGATTGCCGACATCGCGGCCGGCATGTACGCCTACACCGGCGTGTTGTCTGCCCTGCTGCTGCGTGGCCGCACCGGCGAAGGCAGCCATGTGGAAGTGTCGATGCTGGAAAGCCTGGTGGAGTGGATGAACTACCCGCTGTACTACGCCTACGAAGGCGCGACCCCGCCGCCCCGCGCCGGCGCGGCGCACGCGACCATCTACCCGTACGGCCCCTTCCCCACCGGCGATGGCAAGACCGTGATGCTCGGTTTGCAGAACGAGCGCGAATGGCGCCTGTTCTGTGAGCAGGTGCTGCTGCAACCCGCGCTGGCCGACGATGCGCGGTTCTCTGCCAACTACCTGCGGGTGGCCAACCGTGAGGCTTTGCGTGCACTGATCATCGAGGCGTTCGCCGCCCTGGACTTGGACACGGTGGTTGCGCGCCTTGATAGCGCCAGCATTGCCAACGCACGGGTCAACGACATGCAGGGGGTGTGGCAGCACCCGCAGTTACAAGCCCGCGACCGTTGGCGCCAGGTAGCCACGGCAAACGGCAGCATACCCAGCCTGCTGCCCCCGGCCAGCAGCAATGCCTACCGCCCACGCATGGACCCAGTGCCAGCCTTGGGGGAGCACAGCGAATGCATCCTCGCCCAGCTTGGGCTGTCTGCCGAACGTATACAGGAACTGCGCCGCGATGGGGTCATCTGACCCCTTCAGGCTCAGCGTTGAATGATCGAGGACCACGACAATGACAACACACGACCTCAGCCGCTGGATTGGCCGTAGCGAAACCAGCCACGATCGCATCACCCACAACCTGGTCAAGCGCCTCGCGGCGACCCTCAGCGAGCCCGCACCCTCGGCGGGAGAACCGCTGCCCCTGCTCTGGCACTGGGCGTTCTTCCAGGACCCCGTCGAGGCCACCGGGCTAGGCGCCGATGGCCACCCCGCGCGCGGCGGTTTCTTGCCGCCAGCAGACAACCGCAACCGGATGTGGGCCGGCAGCCGCCTGACCTTCATCAGCCCTTTACAGGTGGAAGCGCAGGTAGCACGCCACTCGACGATTCTCAACGTCGAAGAAAAACACGGCCGCACCGGGTCGCTGCTGTTTGTCACCGTCAGGCACGTGTATGTCCAGGATGGCCATGAAGCGCTGATTGAAGAACAGGACATCGTCTACCGCGAGCCCACCCCACCCAAGCTTGGCGGTACCGAGCCGGCACCCGCCGGCGCTTGGCAGGAGACCGTGACGCCCGACGCAACCCTGTTGTTCCGCTACTCGGCCGTCACCTTCAATGGCCATCGCATCCACTATGACTGGCCCTATGTCACTGACACCGAAGGCTACCCGGGGCTGGTGGTGCACGGGCCCTTGATTGCCACGCTCAATCTGCGCGCCTTTGCCCGTGCCAACCCCGCCGCCCAGATACGCCGATTCAGCTTCCGCGGCTTACGCCCGTTGATTTCGCCGACCACTTTCGAGGTGGGTGGGCGCCTGCTCGAGCGCGGTAAGGCGCAGCTTTGGGCAACCGCCGAAGCGGGCATGGCGCAAACCGCAGAAGTCGAATTCAGCCTGGAGGCCAGCCAATGAGCCAGGCCATCGTGCGCTCTGCCCTGTTCGTCCCCGCCAGCCGCCCGGAACGTATCGCCAAGGCGCTGGCCAGCGGCGCTGATCGGGTGATTGTGGATTTGGAAGATGCCGTTGAAGAAGCGGCGAAGGCGCAGGCGCGGGACAACCTGCAGGCATTTCTGGCCGAGCAGCCCGAGGCCTGCGTGCTGGTACGGGTCAACGCCCCGCAGCATTGGGCGCACGCGGCTGACCTTGCGCTGTGCCAGCGTCACGCCGGTGTCAGTGGCATCCTGCTGCCCAAGGCCGAAACGGTCGAGCAGGTGCAGCGTGCGCGTGCTACCGGCAAGCCGGTCTGGCCAATTATCGAGAGCGCACGTGGGCTGGTCGCCCTGCCCTTGCTGGCGGCCTGTGAGGGCGTCGAACGCTTGTCCTTTGGCAGCCTTGATCTGGGCCTGGACCTGAACCTGCGCACGGCCAGCGAAGCCGCCGAACAGGTGCTCGGGCAGGCGCGCTATGCCGTCTTGCTGCACAGCCGCGCTGCCGGCCTTGCGCCGCCGCTCGATGGCGTGCACCCGGACATTCAGGACGTCGCTGGCCTGCAGCGGCACGTACAGTTCGCTCGCGACATGGGCTTTGGCGGGGCCTTGTGCATTCACCCCAGCCAGGTCAGCGTGATTCATCGCGCCCTGCAACCTTCGCCCGATGAGTTGGAATGGGCGCACCGCGTGTTGGCTGCGGCCGAAGGCGGTGCCGGCGTGTTCACCCTGGATGGGCAGATGGTGGATGCGCCGGTGATCCTGCGCGCCCGTGCCCTTGTGCACGCCGCAGGCAAGGGTGAATAGCCATGCCCGACGCCCGTCACGTGCAACAGTGCCCCAGCCCTCTGCTCACTGTGGCACAGGGCTTAATGGCAGAAGTCGGCTATGGCGCCATGAGCATGCGCCAGCTCGCGGCCCGGGCTGGCCTGCAACCGGGCAGCCTTTACCACCACGTTGCGAGCAAACAGGACCTGCTGCTCGATGTATTGCTGGACATTCTCGCCCAGCGCCTCGAAGCCTGGCGCCGAGGGCCCTACACCCGCGACCTGCGCGGCTACCTGCGGTTTCAACTCGCGCGCCAGGCATCGCATCCCTTTGAGGCGTTGTTGCTGCGCCACGAATCACGCCATGTCGAGCCTGGCCAACGTGGGTGGCTGGAGCAGGCGCTCAATCGTTCACGCGCGCCTTTGTGCCAGATCATCGAACACGGCCAGCAACAGGGGCGTTTCACGGTGGGGGATATCGCCAGCGCAGCCGAGGCGATTCTGGCCCTGATAGACACCGCCGAAGGTATGCGCCGTCGGCCAATGCCGGTCGATGACGCGAAAATCGAGGCCTGGGTGATACAGATGAGCCATGCGCTGCTGTCAGCATGCCCGCCTGCGAAACGGCCGGCACGCGCCGCCCGGCTGACGGGAGCCGCCTGAAACCGCGTATCATCGGGCCTCACACCAGAGGCCTGTCATGTTCGATTGGGAAGACCTGCGTCATTTTTCTGCATTTATCAGCGCCGGCTCGCTGTCGGCCGCTGCCAAGCGCTTGGGGGTTGACCACGCCACCGTGGCGCGGCGGATCAGTTCGCTGGAAGCCTCGCTGCAGTTGAAGCTGGTGGACCGCCGCCCACGGGCTTACGCCCTGACCGAGCAGGGCGTGCGCGTTGGCGAGTTTGCCGAGCAGATGCTGGCATCCTCGTTTGCGCTGGAGCACTTTGCCAGTGCCGACCAACAGGCCGTTGCAGGCGAAGTCGTGATTGCCGCCCCGCCCGCGCTGTTGGGCAGCATGGTGGCGCGTAGGCTGGGCGAACTGTACAAACGTTACCCTGCCTTGCAACTCACCCTGGTCGGCAGCAAGTCGCGCGCGTCGCTGGCCCGCCGCGAGGCGGACGTGGCAATCACCTTGGCCAGGCCCACCGAGCCAACCTTGGTGGCCAGCCTGCTCGGGCATCTCGAATACAGGCTGTACGCATCGGCGCCCTACGTGCGCCGACGCGAACCGCACCTGTACATCGGCTACGACGACTCCCAGGCGAAATCCCCACAGCAGCGCTGGCTGCTTGAGCAGGCCGCAGGTCGCCCTTTCGCCCTGCACAGCAACGACCTGCGCATCCAGGCCCAGGCTGCAGCCGGTGGCGTAGGGGTTGCCTGCCTGCCCGCCTTCATGGCCGAGGAGTACGGGCTCAAGCACGCCTGCGAGGACGACAGGTCGATGAGCATCGAAATTTGGCTGGCCGTGCACGAGGACGTGCGCAACACCCCTCGCATCAAGGCCGTAACGGATTTTCTGCTCGAGCAGGTCAAACCCCTGCTGCGCTTGTGAATTTTTGCAGATATCACCTGCACATCCTGGGAATTTGCACGCTCGCGTCGCGCCGCTAACCTTGTTCCATCGCTCGGCTACACACGCTGGGCAATGCTGACCAAGAGGATTCACAGATGCAGTACGTCAAACTCGGCAACACCGGCCTGGACATCTCCCGACTGTGCCTGGGGTGCATGACGTTCGGTGATCCGGATGCCGGTACCCATCCCTGGACCCTGGATGTACAACAGAGCCGCCCGATCATTCGCCACGCGGTAGAGCAAGGCATCAACTTCTTCGACACAGCCAATAGCTACTCGGCGGGTACATCGGAAGTGATCCTGGGCCAATTGCTGAAGGAATTCACCCGCCGTGAAGACACCGTCATCGCGACCAAGGTCTTCTACCCGGCGAACATGTGGCAAGGCGCAAGCAAGCCGAACGAGCAAGGCCTGTCACGCAAGGCGATCCTCAGCAGCATCGACGCCAGCCTGACCCGCCTGGGCGTGGATTACGTCGACCTCTACCAGGTTCACCGCTGGGATTATCACACGCCGATCGAAGAAACCATGGAAGCCCTGCACGACGTGGTCAAGGCCGGCAAGGCACGCTATATCGGTGCGTCTTCAATGTATGCCTGGCAGTTCGCCAAAGCCCAGCACGTCGCAGCGGCCAATGGCTGGAGCCGGTTCGTGTCGATGCAGAACTACCTCAACCTGCTGTACCGGGAGGAAGAGCGGGAAATGATCCCCTTGTGCCTGGACCAGGGCGTCGGGCTGATGCCCTGGAGCCCGCTGGCCCGTGGCCGGCTGACCCGGCCCAAGGGCCAGGAAACCGCGCGCACGCTCAGCGATGTTTCTGGCAAGTCGTTTTATGCAGGGACGGAAGTCGAGGATGGCCGTGTGATCGATGTAGTCGAGCAGATTGCCAGCGAGCGTGGCTTACCCATGGCTCAGGTTGCCTTGGCCTGGGTGCTCAGGCACCGCGCCGTGTCGGCGCCGATTATTGGCGCATCGAAGCCTGGGCATCTTGACGATGCCATTGCGGCATTGGGGGTGCAGTTGTCTGATGAAGAGGTTGCGCGGTTGGAAGCACCGTATGTGCCGCATGCGGTTACCGGGTTTAAATAGGGGTTGTAGGCCGTGGTGCAAGGCTGGCGTTTCGTGGGGCTGCGGACATCGAGCGCCGCCCGCGCGGCGCATCGCGAGCAACGCTCGCTCCTACGTTTGTTTCGGGCCAATTATTCCTGGGGCAAACGCACGCGACCGTCTTGGTGCATGGCGCAATATTGCGTCAAACCCGCAACGCGGTCGCGCGCAAATATCACAGGCCTCACTGGCCCGAAACAGATGTGGGAGCAGCCTTGTGCTGCGAAGCGCCGCGCGGGCGGCGCTCGATCTCGCAGGCGCTAAAGAGCTTGAGGCATGCGCGTCTCGCTCCCCCCCTCAGCCGCAACCTGATCGCCCTCCGGCCAGGCGCGTGGGTCCAGGTCTAGATCGCGGAACTGGCTAGCATCAAATACCGGTATCTGCACCCCGGCCTTGCGCTGCTGGTCATAATCGTCAATCAGGCGCAGCACCACCTTGCCCAACAACGCCAGTGCTACCAGGTTGACCAGGGCCAGCAAGGTCATGGTGATGTCGGCAAACGCGAACACCGTACCCAGGTTCTGCACCGAACCCCACAGAATCAGCAACAGCACCACGCCACGATACACCAGGATCGGCCACCGTCGGTTACCCGCCAGGTAACGCAAATTGTTTTCGCCCAGGTAGTAGTTGTAAAGAATCGAGGTAAACACGAACAGCGCCAGCGCAACGCTGATAAATACCCGCCCCCAGTCGCCCACCACCGCCGCCAGGGCATCCTGGGTCAGCACCAGGCCATCCCCTTCGAAACCAGGTGTGTAGAAGCCCGACAGCAAAATCAGCAACGCCGTGCAGGTACAGATGACGAACGTGTCGAAAAACACACTGAACGCCTGTACCACGCCCTGGGCGGCAGGGTGTTCGACCTTGGCCACCGCCGCGACGTTAGGTGCACTGCCCAGCCCAGCCTCGTTGGCGAACACGCCGCGCTTCACGCCCATGACGATTGCACTGCCCACCAGGCCCGCAAACGCCGGCTCCAGGCCGAAGGCACTTTTGAAGATGGTGGCCAGCATGTCGGGCACGTGCTCGAACTGCAGCACGATCACATAGAGCGTTACCCCGATATAGGCCAGCGTCTTGACCGGCACCAGCAGGTCTGACACGGCGGCGATGCGCTTGATGCCGCCGATGAATACCAACCCAAGCAGGACAGCGATCACGATACCGCTATGGCCCGTCGAAAAGCCGAAGGCGTTCTGCAACGAATGAGTAACGGCGTGCGATTGCAGCCCGTTGAATGCAAAGCCGAAGGTCACCAGCAGCAGAACCGCCATCAGCTTGGCCAGCCACGGTCGATGCAGGCCATGGTGAATGTAGTACGAAGGGCCGCCGCGATACTGCCCATGGTCGTCGCAGCGCTTGTACAACTGGCCGAGCGAACATTCGAAGAAACTGCTGGCCATGCCCACCAGCGCGGTCACCCACATCCAGAACACCGCACCTGGCCCACCCAGGGTCACTGCCAGGCCGACCCCGGCAATGTTACCAGCACCTACGCGCCCGGCCAGGCTCAGCATCAGTGCCTGAAACGAGCTGAGCTGGCCGCCGCTCTTGCGTAGGCTGTCCTTGAACACCGCAAACATGTGGAAAAAATAGCGAAACTGCAAAAAACGTGAGCGCCAGGTGAAATAGCTGCCCAACCCTACGATCAGCACAATCAGCACCTTGCCGGATAGAAAACCATTGATGGCTTCAAGCATGGTCAATACCTCTTTGTTTTTATTCGCGGCTTGAAACGGACACACGGGTGCCCCTGCGCAGCGCCGCGGCCGCACATCGATTCTTTAGGGTGGAAATGGCACCCCCGCGAAACCGGGGGGGGCTGACAGCCTTAGCCGGCGTGACGCGCGTGGAAGCCGGCGATTCGGCGCCACATTTCGATAGGGTTGGAATACATCGGGAAGTGCCCGCACGCGGGGATGCTGGCCAGCTCTACACCCTGCGCCTGGATGTCCGCCAGGTAAGACAGGTGACTGTTCTGCTCGCCATACATGAACATACGTGGGCACGGCAGGCCGAGGAATTTGCTCATCAGGTCGCCGTGGTCAGACAGTTCCACCATCGAGCTGAAGATCCCCCGCACGGCCTCTGCCCGCACTTTGTAAGGCAGGCTGGCAGCGTACAAGGCACTGGCCGGGTCACTGCTGTGCCGGGTGCGCTCGATGAACGCGTCGAAGAACACCTGCGGGTCGTTGGCCGGGTAGTCATCGATCTGACGGCTGAGGAAGCAGTCTTCCGGGGCGATATTGCCTTCGATGTCGATGAAGCTGATCACCCGCTCGGGGCATTGATGCGCCAGCAGCAACGCCGTCAGGCCGCCCATCGAGTGGCCCACCAGGTGAAAACGCTGAATACCGAAGTGCTCCAGCACCTGCAACGCGGTCGCCAGCAGCAGCGGAATCGAAACACGTGAAAGGTCGCTGCAGTGGCTCTGCCCGCACCCCGGTGCGTCGTAGGCCACGAATGGGCGGCCGGCAAACGCCGGCTGGCGTGTCAGCCCTGCATAGTCTTCCTTGGTCGAGCCGAACCCGTGCAGAAACAGGATCGGCGCCCCACGGCCCTCGCGGTGGACAGTGGACAGTTCAAGCTCGACGCCCTCCACGTTCAAAGGCAGGACGAACTGGCGGAACGAATGGGATTCGGGCACGCCGTAAACTCCTCTTGTAGTTGAGAGGCACACTCTCGACGCCCACCAACAATCTGTAAATTCCTCATCAGCGATCAATTTCATAGGTCAAACCTATGAAATGCATTCGCTCAGCTGGTTTACCAATGCCTGCACCAGTGGGTTGGCGCGCTCGGCATTCCAGGCGTAGGTGGTGGTCACCACACTCACCTGCTGCGCCAGCGGGCGTATGACCACATTCGCCGGGGCCAGCTTGTTCATGGCCGCCGGTACCAGGGCGATTCCCTGCCCGCAGCTGACGAAGGCTATCTGGGACGCCACCGAACGCACTTCGTGCAGCACTCGAGGCGAAAACCCGTTGGCGCGGCAGGTGGCAATCAGGTTATCGAAGTACAAGGGGCTGACCTTGCGCGCGAACATCACCAGCGGCTCGCTGGCCAGGCTCGCCAGCGCGATCTCGCTATGGTTTGCCAGTGGGTGATCAACCGGCAGTGCCACCATCAATTGCTCCTCGGTGAGCGGGCGCCATTCGATGCCCTTGCCCAGGTCGCCATCCAGCCTCGCGAACGCCAGGTCGATATCGCCCGCCTCCAGCGAAGGCACCGCCTCGACGCTGTCGATTTCGCGTACCGACACCGTGACCTGAGGGTGGTCCTGCTTGAAGCGCTCGATCACCTCCGGCAGCACGTCGAACATGGCCGACGAGATGGCACCGATGGTGACCATGCCCTGATGGCCCGCCACGGCTTCTTCCACGGCCAGTTCCAGGCGTTCGAGTTGGTCGGCGAACTTGCGTACCGCCGGCAGGATGGCGGCGCCCACCGGGGTCAACGCCGCACCGCGCCGGGAACGGTCGAACAGCTTGACCTTCAATGCCTGCTCAAGAATCTGGATCTGCTCGGTGAGCGGCGGCTGGGTCATGCCCAGGCGTTTGGCGGCCCGCCCAAAGTTCTTTTCCTCAGCAACAGCCAGGAACAGCCAAAGGTGGCGGATAAGGCGGAAATTGATCATGGCGGTTCCATAGGTTAGGCATATGTTTAACATCCTTGATAAGGAATATACCTATCAAACAGCCTGTCGGACACTCATGCCTCCTTCACCAAAGAGGTTCACCCATGAGCCAAGACAGCGTGCTACAACGCCTGGCGGCGCTGGACACCAACACCGTGTCCGACGCCCTCGACTTCCTCGGCCTGCCCGGCGCCACGTTCGGTCTGCGCCCGTTATGGCACTGCCCCAAGGTGGTCGGCCGCGCCAGCACTGTGCAACTGGCCGCCAAGACCGACCGTGCACCGACCGTGCACTTGATCAGCCCGGTGATCGAAGCGATCGCCAGTGATGACCGCGTACTGGTGATCGCCGGCGGCATCGACGGGATCTCTTGCTGGGGCGACATTCTGGCCAATGCCGCCGTGGCCCGGCACGTACGCGGCAGCATCATCGACGGTTGCAGCCGCGACATCGACGGCAGCGCCGACATCGGTTATCCGGTGTATGGCCGTGGCGTGACCATGGTCAGCGCACGCAATCGCGTGGTCCAGGTCGACGCGGCCTGCACCGTCCAGGTGGCAGGTGTAGCAGTAGATGAAAACGACTACGTGATTGCCGACAACTGCGGCACAGTCTTCGTCACCCAGGCCCACATCGGCCAGGTGCTGGACCTGGCCGAGCGCATCGCCCGCCGCCAGGCCGGCATGGTGGATGCCGTGCGCGCAGGCCGCTCGGTGGCCGACGTGATGCATGACAGCCAATTTGATGCGATCAATACGGAGCACCACCGATGAGCGAGCAGGACACCGACGGCAGCATCCAGCGCCTGAACCTTAACCTGGCCAGCGCCCGCCCCTCGGCCACCTACGGCATCATGGACCGCGTTGCCCAACGCCGCGCGGCGGGGGCCACGATCATTTCGCTGTGCGCGGGCGAGCCAGACTTCGACACACCAGCGCACATCCGCGACGCCGCCAAGCAGGCGATCGACCAAGGCCATACGCGCTACACCCAAGTCGCTGGCAGCCGCGCCCTGCGCGAAGCGGTGGCGGCCAAGTTCCGCCACGAGAATGGCTTGCAGGTCGAGTGGCAGGACACGTTGGTCGCCAGCGGCGGCAAACAGGTGATCTACAACGCCTTGGCAGCGACCCTCAATGCCGGCGACGAGGTCATCGTGCCAGCGCCCTACTGGGTCAGCTACCCGGAGATGGTCCAACTGTGTGGCGCCCACAGCGTGATCGTCACGTGTGAGGCCAGCAGCGGTTTCAAGCTGACGCCTGAAGCGCTTGGTGCCGCGATCACGCCGCGCACCCGCTGGCTGATCCTCAACTCGCCGTCCAACCCGACCGGCGCGGTCTACAGCGTTGCCGAGCTGCAGGCCTTGGCTGCGGTGCTGCTGGCAAACCCACAGGTATTGGTGCTGGCGGATGACATTTACGAGCACCTGATTTTCGACGATCAGCGCTTCCATACCCTGGCCCAGGTGGAACCTCGGCTCGCCGAACGCACGCTGACCATGAACGGCGTATCCAAGGCCTATGCCATGACGGGCTGGCGCATCGGTTTCGCCACGGGCCCGCGCTGGCTGCTGGCGGCCATGGAAAAGCTGCAGGGGCAACAGACCTCGGGTGCGTGTTCGGTCTCTCAGCAGGCGGCGGTTGCTGCGCTGGTAGGCCCGAAAGCGTTCATCCATCAAAGCCGGGACGTGTTTCAGCGCCGCCGTGACCTGATGGTGAAGGCGATTGATGGGATCCCAGGGCTGCACTGCGAGCAACCGGCCGGGGCATTCTATGCCTTTGCCAATTGCGCCGGGCTGATCGGCAAGACCTCCGCGGGTGGTCGTTACCTGGCCACTGACGAGGATGTCGCGCTGGCGATGCTCGACGAAGCCGATGTCGCCGTGGTGCATGGCAGTGCCTTCGGGCTCGGGCCTTACCTGCGCATTGCCTACGCGCTGGACGATGCGTCGCTGATGGCGGCGTGTGATGCGCTCGGGCGCTTCTGTCGCGCGGCCAGGTAGGAGCAGCCTTGTGCTGCGAAGAGGCCGGTGAAAATACCATCAGTCTTCGTTGCTTGCACTGGCCTCTTCGCAGCACAAGGCTGCTCCTACACCTAAGGGTTGCGCCTGTGGGCGAGGCTGCGGCCTCGACGTTTTGGCCAGAGATTGTCTATGATCCCGCGTTGAACGTTTCAGCATGTTTCAAAAGGGATTCAAATGTCTGTCCATGAAGCACCACCGCTAGCCCTGCCGAAAAGCACTGTCGCCAAGATGGAAGCCGCCATGGCGCTGGGCAGTTTTGCCATCGGCACCGGCGAATTCGCCATCATGGGGTTGATGCCGGACATCGCCAGCAACCTGCAGCTGAGCGAGCCCCAGGTGGGCCACGCCATCAGTGCCTACGCGCTGGGCGTGATGGTCGGTGCCCCGACCCTGGCGATTTTGGGGGCCAAGTTGCTGCGCAAGCACATGTTGCTGCTGTTGATGGCGCTGTATGCCCTTGGCAACCTGGCCACGGCGTTCGCCCCCTCGTTCGGCGGCCTGGTCGCTTTCCGCTTCATCAGCGGCCTGCCCCATGGCGCCTACTTCGGCATCGCTGCGGTGGTGGCATCGAGCATGGTCGCCAACAACCAACGGGCAGGCGCCGTGGCGCGGGTGATGATGGGCCTGACGCTGGCCATGTTGCTGGGCAACCCTGTTGCCACTTTACTGGGCCAGTACTTCGGCTGGCGCTCTGCCTTTGTGTTGGTCGGGGCGATCGCCCTGTGCACCATCGCCCTGGTCTGGCGCTTCGTGCCGCAACCGCACGATGAAGTGCGCAGCGACCCGCGCAAGGAACTTAAAGCGTTCGCCCTGCCCCAGGTGTGGATGGCGCTGGCCATTGCATCGATCGGCTTTGCCGGCATGTTCTGTGTGTTCAGCTACCTGGCGCCCACCATGCTGCACGTGACCCAGGTATCGCCGCAGTGGATCCCCTTCGGCCTGGCGGCCTTTGGGGTCGGCGGCATCGTCGGCAACATCGCCGGTGGCAAGTTGTTCGACCGCTTGCAGTTCCGCGCCGTCGGGCTGGTGCTGATCTGGTCGATTGCAGTGCTGCTGTTCTTTACCTTCGCAGCGCATTCATTGTGGACCCTGCTGCTGGGCGTCGGCCTGGTGGGCACCATGATTGCACTGGCAGCCCCCTTGCAGATCCGCCTGATGGACATTGCCCATGAAGCCCCCAGCCTTGCAGCAGCCTCGAACCACGCCGCGTTCAACCTGGCCAATGCGCTTGGGCCGTGGTTGGGTGGCATGGCCATCACCGCAGGCATGGGCTGGACGAGTACGGGTTATATCGGCGCTGCAACCGCGTTGGTCGGCTTGGGCATTTACCTCGTTGCCCGGCGTATGAAGGGTGGGCATTAAAACCGGTTATTCGGGGGCGCTGTGCGCCTCCGATCCCGCTATGAAACAGAACAACTTGGACTAATTAACGCAGCAAACTTCTATTAATTGTCCCATCCGTAATATCGCTCAAAACCCCCGCCCCACAGCCTCCCGCTCGCATAACCTCAAGTAATACCAGACAGAAAATTAAGCGCATTGACGCCTTTTCAGGGCCACTTCAATAATCCGCGCCAGACGTCTTGGTCGATTAAAAATAAAAGTGCCTGAGGACAACAATGCGCCCTTCATCGAGCAAAACCCATCGCGAACTGATTGCATCCCGCCAACCTGGTTTTGGCATGAATGGCGCGTTGTACAGCCGCCAGGATGTTTTCGAAACTGACATGGAAATCTTCTTCAACCAGCATTGGATACAGGTCGCCGTTACCGCCGATGTCGATGAACCCGGTGATGTCTTTACCGTCGATATCGGCAAATCGTCGGTGCTGATCCTGCGCGACGATGATGAACAGATCCGCGCCTACCGCAATGTATGCCGCCACCGCGGCGCGCGCCTGAAAGAAGCAGGCAAATCCACTGTCGGCATGCTGGTATGCCCCTACCACCAGTGGACCTACGACCTGGACGGCAGCCTCAAGCATGCCAGCCACATGGGCAAGGGCTTCGACCCCAAGTGCCGCAGCCTGATCCCGGTGCACTGCAAGGTTGTCGGGGCCCATGTACTGGTGTGCCTGGGCGACAACCCGCCTGAAGATATCAAGGACCTCGAAGCGGTGATGGGGCCGCGCTTCGCGCCGTTCGACCTGGCCAATACCCGCATCGCCTACGAACTCGACTACATCGAGAACGGCAACTGGAAGCTGGTGATGGAGAACAACCGGGAGTGCTACCACTGCGCCGGCACCCACCCGGAACTGATCGTGTCCTACCAGTCCGAAGACCTTGGCGTCAGCCTGGAAGAGATGAGCGACGAGGCTCGCGCGTCCTACGATGCCTATCAAATTCGCAAGGCCGGCATCGAAGCTGACTGGGCCAATTCGGGCCTGCTCTACGAGACTGTGGAGCATTTGCAGGATGACGCCCCCACGCAGTTTCGCACCCAGCGCATGATCATCGCCGGTGCGGGTGAATCGCAGACACTCGATACCCAGGTTGCCTGCCGCAAACTGTTGGGCAACCTGACCCGTCGCGACCTGGGCGATACCCACCTGTGGGGCAATAACGCCTGGGCTCACGTGATGAGCGACCACGCCATGATCAGCTGGATCATCCCGCTCTCGCCGGACCGCACCCTGGTGCGCACCAAATGGCTGGTGCACCGCGATGCCGTCGAAGGGGTCGACTACGACCTGCAGCGCCTGACCGAGGTCTGGGTCGCCACTACCCAACAGGACGCTGCCCTGGTCGCCATCACCCACAGTGGCACCCAAGACCCCGCCTTTGTCCCAGGCCCCTACTCCACCTACACCGAGCCGTACGTCGACCAGTTCGCCCGCTGGTACACCTCGCGCCTCGCGGCACATGGGGTGTGAAGGAGATGACCGTGCTCGAGAACCTTGCCCAGAACATTGCCGGCCTGCGTGCCGACCAGCGCTTCACCGACACCGACCACTGGGCCACCCATGGTGCCCAGTGGGCCAGCGGTGAAAGCAAACGCATCGAATGCCTGAGCGTCGTGGACGAGACCCACGACGTGAAAACCTTCACCTTCCACAGCCCAGACTACCCGGCGCTTGCCTACGAACCAGGCCAGTTCCTCACCGTGTCGCCTGTGATTGCGGGGGCCAGCGTGTCGCGCTGCTACACCCTGTCCTCGACACCGACCCGGCCGTTCACCTTTGCCATCACGGTCAAGCGGGTGCCGGGCGGCACGGTGTCCAACTGGTTGCACGATAACCTGCGCCCTGGCCACGCCCTGGCTGCCTCTGGCCCCGCGGGCGTCTTTACCCCCGTGGCGGGCCCTGCGCGCAAATTGCTGTACCTGTCGGCCGGCTCCGGCGTCACCCCGCTGATGGCGATGACCCGCGCCGCCGCCGACCTGCACGCCGACCTGGACATCGTCTTCGTGCACAGTGCGCGTACGCCTAAAGACATCATCTTCCGCGATGAACTGGCGCGCCTCGAACGCTCCATGCCAGGGCTGCGGACGTTGTTCTTCTGCGAAGGCGCTGGCGACGAGCCCGACTGGGACGGCCCGATCGGGCGCCTGTCGCTGGACGCACTGCAGCGCCAGATCCCCGACTTCAAGGAGCGGGCGGTATTCACCTGCGGGCCAAAAGGCTACATGGAGGCGACCAAGGCCTTGTTGGCGGGTGCTGGTTTCGACTTGGCCCGCTACCACCAGGAAAGCTTCGACATCAACGCCGAAGCCGAGCCGGCAGCCGCCCCCGGCCAGGCCCTGGACAGCTTCACCGTGCGCCTTGCCCGCTCTGGCAAGGCATTCACCATGAGCGCCGACCAGACCGTACTGGCCGCTGCCAAAAAAGCCGGTGCCGTAGTCCCCTCCTCGTGCAGCCAAGGTGTGTGCGGTACCTGCAAGACCGCGGTATTGCAGGGCAGCGTCGAGATGAAGCACAACGGCGGCATTCGCCAGCGTGAAATCGACAAAGGCCTGCGGCTGCTGTGCTGCAGCCGCCCGACGTCGGACCTGGTGATCGACCTCTGACATTCGACAAGGACGCCCTGTTAGTGGGGCGTCCTTTTTTGCCGTCTTGCGAAAATAAAAAGGATATGGACGATGCGTGCAAAACAAGGCCTTTTCAAAGGCCTGAACCCTATTGTAACGGTAGGGTCGATCTCAATCGTGGTGGCGTTCGTGGTGCTCTGCGCCTCACACGGCGACCAAGCCGCGGGTGTATTCAAAGGCGCGTCGGACGCCATTCTCGACCACCTCAAGTGGTTTTACCTGGCGCTGGTCAGCGCCATCCTCGGCTTACTGGTGTACATCGCCTTCAGCCGCTATGGCACCCTCAAGCTCGGGCGCCCCGACGAAAAACCCGAGTTCAGTTTTGCCGCCTGGATCGCCATGCTGTTCAGTGCGGGCATGGGCGTTGGGCTGATCTTCTGGTCGGTTGCAGAGCCGGTGCTGCACTACGCCAGCAACCCGTTCACACCGGGGCTCACCGACCAGGCCGCGTCCATGGCCATGCGTATAACCCTGTTGCACTGGGGCCTACACCCTTGGGCGATCTTCACCGTGATCGGCCTGGGCCTGGCCTACTTCGCCTACCGTGAAGGGCTGCCGCTGGCGCTGCGCTCGATCCTCTACCCGATCATCGGCAACCGCATCTACGGGCCGATTGGCCATACGGTCGACATCATTGGTGGCGCGGTCACTGCATTCGGGGTGTCGCAATCGCTGGGGTTGGGCGTTGAGCAGATCAACATGGGCATGCATCAGGTGTTCGGCACGCCAGTCACCCTGTCGTTCAAGCTGAGCATCATCGCCGTCGTCACCGTGATCGCCTCGATCTCGCTAGTGGCCGGTGTATCGCGTGGCATGAAGCGCCTGTCGACGCTGAACATGTGGATTTCCCTGGGGCTGATGCTGGTGGTGCTGGCCCTGGGCCCAACCAACTACATCATGAACCTGCTGTTCGAGTCGGCGGGCGACTACGCGCAGAACATCATCGGTATGAGTTTCTGGACCGACGCCCAGGCCGACAGCAGTTGGCAGAAGAGCTGGACCGCCTTCTACTGGCCGTGGTGGATGACCTGGGGGCCGTTCGTTGGCCTGTTCATTGCCCGGATTTCCCGTGGCCGGACCATCCGCGAACTGGTGTTCGGCGCGTTGCTGGTACCGACCTTGGTGACTATTTTGTGGATGGCCGTGTTCGGCGGTGCCGCACTGAAGGATGAGCAGCAAGTGCGCCACGCCTATCAAGCACTGCCGGTCGCCGAGCAGGCAGCGGCCGGCGCGTTCCAGGGCGGCCCGATTCTGGAAGCCACGCGCAAGGAAACCACCACGGCCATGTTCACCTTGCTCGACCGCCTCGACGGCCCGACGCTGGGTGCAATCCTCAGCGTGATCATCTGCCTGCTGCTGGCCGTGCACTTCGTCACTGCGGCCGATGCCGGGACCCAGGTGCTGTGCATGCTCAACTCGCTGGGCAGCATCGACCCACCCAACTGGATACGCGTGCTGTGGTGTGTGCTGGAGGGCGCCATCGCGGCCAGCCTGGTGATTGCCGGCGGCTTGCTGGCGATTCAGATGGCCAGCATCGTGGTCGGCCTGCCGATTGCGTTCTACATGTTGCTGGCCGGGTACAGCCTGATGCGCAGCTTGTTTGCCAGTGATGCGGTGATTACTGGACCGGCGCCGGTGCATGCGGGCGCTGAAATTCCACGGCCTGCCAACGAACTGGCCGCTGGCTGACGTCATCGCATTGTAAGAGCAGCCTTGTGCTGCGAAGAGGCCAGTGCCAGAGACGAAATACTGTGGTCTGTACCGGCCTCTTCGCAGCACAAGGCTGCTCCTACCAGGACCGCGCTTGACCGGAGGGGGATTCAATCCAAATCAATAAGTTAGATTTCGATTAGAATGCAGTTCCTTAACTGAAACCTGCTGCCCCCCATGAAAAAACTGCTTTATGCCGTAGCGCTCCTGCTCGCCGTCAACCTCCCCGCCTTCGCCAACCCGCCTTCCACCTTCACCGAAGCCAAGGTCGTCGCCAAGCAAAAGGTCTACCTGGACCAGGCAAGCAGCGCCATGGGCGACCTGTATTGCGGCTGCAAATGGACCTGGGTCGGCAAGTCAGGTGGGCGCATCGATGCTGCCTCCTGCGGTTATGAAACCCGCAAACAGCAAAACCGCGCCGAGCGTACCGAGTGGGAACACATCGTGCCGGCCTATACCTTCGGCAACCAGCGCCAATGCTGGAAAAACGGCGGCCGCGAGCATTGTGTCGATGACGACCCGGTCTTCCGCGCGATGGAAGCCGACCTGTTCAACCTCTACCCGGCCGTGGGCGAGGTCAACGGTGACCGCAGCAACTTCAACTACGGCATGGTCGCTGGCAACGCTGGGCAATACGGCCAGTGCTCGACCAAGGTCGATTTCGTGCAGCGCGCCGCCGAGCCGCGTGACGAAGTGAAGGGCCTGGTTGCCCGTACCACCTTCTACATGTTCGACCGCTACAAGCTGAGCATGTCGCGTCAACAGCAGCAACTGCTGATGGCCTGGGACAAACAGCACCCCGTCTCGGCCTGGGAAAAAGAACGTAACCGGCGCATCGCCGCCATCATGGGGCACGCCAACCCGTTCGTGACGGGCGAGCGCAAATGGACAGCCGACTACAAGCCTGTTGGCAGTGGCGTCGTGCAAGCCATGCCGAGCAAACCGGTCAGCGAAGCGGCCAAGCCCAGCCTGGCCAGCACTGCAGCAACAGGCGCTGTGCTCGGCAACCGCAACAGCCATGTCTATCACCTGGCCAATGGCTGCCCGGGCTACACCCAGGTGGCCTCCAAGAACCAGGTGATGTTCGGCTCCGAGGGCGAGGCGCAAGCGGCCGGCTACCGCAAGGCGGGCAACTGCCGGTAACCGCTGCGCTTCGGTGCATCAACGCCCGGCTGTTGGGTTCACCAGGTTTGCCGGGCGCTCACCGGCCAACGCGCTGAGCAGGTTGTCTACCGCACAGCGCGCCATGGCCTCACGGGTATCGTGGGTGGCCGAACCGATATGCGGGGTCGCCACCACGTTGTCCAGTTGCAGCAGCGGTGAATCACTGGGCAACGGCTCCTGGACGAACACATCCAGGCCCGCGCCGCGGATGCGTTTCTCCCGCAAGGCCTCGATCAGCGCGGCTTCATCCACCACCCGTCCACGCGCAATGTTCACCAGCATTGCCTCGGGCTTCATCAAGGCAAGCTCACGCGCGCCGATCAGCCCCTCGGTGGCGGCACTCAGCGGCACGGTCAGGCAGACGAAATCAGCCTGCTGCAAAAGGTCGTCAAGGCTGCAGTGGCGGGCGTCGTAACGGGCCTCCACCGCAGGCTTGGCGCGTGGGCTGTGGTAAAGCACACGCATGCCAAAACCGGCCGCGCCGCGCCGGGCCAACGCTTCGCCAATCCGCCCCATGCCAATGATGCCCAAGGTCTTGCCGTGCACATCCGTGCCAAAGTGCGCAGGCCCAAGGTTGGCTTGCCACTGGCCGTCACGCACCCAGCCCGCCAGCTCCACGACCCGACGCGCACTGGCCAGGATCAAGGCAAAGCCGGTGTCGGCGGTGGTTTCGGTCAGTACGTCGGGCGTGTTGGTCAGCATCACGCCACGCCGGGTCAGGTCGGCGATGTCGTAGTTGTCCACGCCTACCGACACGCTGGCGACCACTTCCAGTTGCGGGGCCAGGTCCAGCAGGCCGCTGTCCAAGCGCAGGCTGGCACCCAACAGCCCTTGAGCGCCCGGCAACGCATCGCGCAGGCGGGCAAGGCCATCGGGCCCGGCCGTGTCCACCCAGGTCACGTCAACCTGTTGCTGCAGGCGCGCCATCAACGTGTCGGACAGGCGCTTGTAAAGGACGATTCGCTTCTTCATAGCAGGATTTCCTAGTGGCTCGTGGCCAGATGAGAGCCGCCGCGCTTGGCCCGGCCAGCGGTGTGTGAGGTTTTAAGCGCCGCCGTGAGCGCGACTGCCGTCAGCAGTGCGCCGCACATGAACAGGTACGAGGCGCCCGGCCCGCCGGTGGCGCCATTGAGGTAACCGACCAGCCACGAGCCGCCGAACGAACCCAGCGCGCCCATGCTGTTGATCAAGGCCATGGCGCCACCGGCGACGTTGCTGGGCAGGATCTCCGGCACGATGGCGAAAAACGGCCCATAGGGCGCATACATGCAGGCGCCAGCAACCACCAGCAATGCGTAGGACAACCAGAAGTGCTCACTGCCCAAGGCATAGGAGCCATAGAACGCCAGCGCCGCAATCAACAGGGGCGGCCAGACGAAGCGCTTGCGCTTCTGCAAGCGGTCCGATGCCCAGGACACCCCGACCATGGCCAGCACCGCCGCCAGATAGGGCACCGACGACAACCAGCCGGCCTGGACGATGTCGACGTTGGCCGCCTGTTTCAGAATCGACGGCAGCCAGAGCACGAAGCCGTACACGCCGATGCTCCAGCAGAAGTACTGCATTGACAGGATGATCACCTGAGGCGAGCGGAACGCTTCGCGGTAGTTCTTCACCGGTTTGATGCCCTGCTGTTCTGCTGCCAGGGCGTTTTCCAGATCGGTCTTTTCCTGCTCGCTAAGCCACTTGACCTGAGCCGGGCGGTCGTCCACCAGGCGCCACCAGAAGAACGCCCAGATCACCGCAGGCAGGCCTTCGATGATGAACATCCAGCGCCAGTCGTAGTGCTTGATGAGGTAGCCCGAGACCACCGACATCCACAGGATGGTCACCGGGTTGCCGAGCATCAGGAAGGTGTTGGCACGGGACCGTTCGGCGCGGGTGAACCAGTGGCAGAGGTACACCAGCATCGCCGGCATCACGGCGGCTTCGACCACGCCAAGCAGGAAGCGGATGCCGATCAGCATGTACACATTGCTGATCATGCCGGTCAGGGTGGCCAGGCCGCCCCAGAGGATCAGGCTGACGAAGATCAGCTTCTTGACGCTGCGTTTTTCGGCGTAGATGGCCCCAGGTACCTGGAAGAAAAAGTAACCAAGGAAAAACAGCGCCCCCAGCAACGACGACAGCACCGGGGTGATTTTAAGGTCGTCGGCCATGCCGGACGCTGCCGCGAACCCATAGTTGGCACGGTCCAGGTAGGCCAGGCTGTAGGTGATGAACACGATTGGGATGATGTACCACCAACGGCGACGCGCGAGACTTGTCGTTTGCATCATGTGTACTCCTGAGCTTTTTGTTTTTGTCGCAACAGGTAGGGGCCAGGCGTTCAGGCGCTTATGCGCAGGTCATGGGTTTCGAGTTCGTGACGCAGCGGCAAACCTTCCATGTCGCCGCGCGACTGCACGGCGCGGCTGCCACACCAGTTGCCACGCGCCACCGCCTCGGGCAGTTCACGGCCTTCGAGCAGCGCACTGAGCACGCCGACAGCAAAGGCGTCACCCGCACCGACGGTGTCGACCACCTTGGCCACCGGCACCGGGGCTACCTGGCCATCGCCTTTGGCGGTGCGAAAGTACGCGCCTTCGTCACCCAGCTTGATCACCACCAGTTCCACTCCTTTGTCGAGGTAGAACGCGGCAATGTCCGCTGGTGCGTGCTGGCCGGTCAGCAGGCGGCCTTCTTCAAGGCCCGGCAGTACCCAGTCAGCCTTGACTGCCAGGGCGTTGATCTCGTGGATCATGCGCGTGCGGTCCGGCCACAGCGCTGGGCGCAGGTTAGGGTCAAAGGAAATGCTGCGCCCGGCAGCGCGCATGCCATCCACCAATGCATGCGACAAGGCCCTGCACTCGGCTGAAAGCGCCAGCGGAATGCCGGTGGCATGCAGGTGGCGGGCCTGCAACCAATGTGGGCGGATCAATGCCGGGGACAAACGGCGCGCCGCTGAATGGCTGCGAAAGTATTCCACTGCCGGGTCACTGCCATCATCGCAGCGGGCTTTGAGCTGAAAACCGGTGGGGTGTTGCGGATCGACTTCAACGTCGCTGCAGTCCAGGCCTTCTCGCCGCAAGCTGTCGAGGACAAAGCGCCCCAGGGAGTCGTCGCCCACCCTGCTCAGCCAGCGGACCTTGAAGCCCAGCCGCGACAGGCCGATGGCAACGTTGCTGTCGGCACCGGCGATGCGTTTGCCGAACTGCCCGACATGCGCCAGGTCCCCTACCTGCTCGGCGACGAACATGGCCATGGTTTCGCCGAAGCACAGCACGTCATGCTCATGCATGGCTGACCTCCTCGGCCAGGCCCAGCGCAGACAGCGCCACTACCTGGGCACGGGTCAGCGTGAGCAAGTCGTCGGCGGCCAACGGGTATTCCACGGCACGCACCACGCCGGGCGTGAACGCGGCCAGCAAGGCATCCCACGCTTGCAGATCGTCAGCCTGCGGCGGCACGGCGACCAGTCGCCCACCGGGCTGGCGCTCGACCGCCTTGCAGTGCACATAGCGCACCCAATGCCCCAGTTGGCGAGCCGCTTGCTGCACAGGCTCGCCCTGCCATTGCCAGTTACCGATGTCGAACGTCATGCCCAGCGCCAGCCCAAGGTCATCGGCGCGCTGGAAGAACGTGAGCAGCGGCGCGATGCGCCCGCCTTGCTCGGTCTGGTCGTTCTCGACCAACAGCTGGGGGCCATCGTCAGGTAACAGCGAGCGTAAGGCCGCCACATCACAGGTGTCATCGAAATGCCCCAGCGATACCTTCAGGGCCACCGCGCCCATCGCGCGGGCCAGCGCCAGTTTCTGCGTCAGGCGTGGGTCTGGCAGGCCCTGCGCCGTCCACAGTTCAAGGGGCGAGGAATACAGGCATTCGAGCCGCAACGCGGTGACGGCGGCGGCCAGCGCGTGGGTGTCCGGCGCGCTTTCGAACAGTTCTTCACGAAATTCGACACGGGTTACGCCGGCAGCGGCCAGCATGTCCAGAAAATGCACCTGTCCGCGCTGCCGTACCAAGCTGGCACCGTAGCTGGAGAGGCTGATGGAAACGGGGTTCGAGCGCATTGTTATTGTCCTTATGAAACCGGTTTCATTTTTATGCACGTCAAGCCGCAACGTGCCTTTCATTCAGTCGCGTGAGTGGGTTGAACCTCGGATGATCAGGTCGGCCTTGAAGTCGATGCGCCGTGGCGCCCCGCGTTCGCCGCGCAGGCGGCCCAGCAGGCACTCGAAAGCCGCCACGCCGATACGCTCGGTGGGTTGGGCCAATGCCGTGATACCGCTGCCAACCAAGGGGTACCAGTCCAGTTCGTCGAGGGCGATCAGGCCAACGTCGTCGAACAAGCCGCAGCCGGCCTCGTGCAGGGTTCGGGTGACGGCCAGCGTCGCCACACCGTTGAAGGTGAAGATAGCTTGAGGGCCATGACCGCTGGCTGATAGGAATGACGCCAGGCCGGCGTGAAGGTCGGGGCTGACTTCTAGCACCTGTTGACGCATGCCCGGGCGCCGGTTGATGGAAGCGCCAAATGCCTGTACTCGCTCCTGGCGCGAGCTGGTGCCATCGAGCGGTTCGGTTACCGCCAGAATGTCGCGGTAGCCTTGCGCCTGCAGGTGATCCAGGGCTTGTTCGACGGCGTCGGCATTGTCCAGGCCGACCAGGTCGACATTGAGTTCAGGCAGTTGACGGTCCACCAGCACCATGGGCATGTCGCGCTGCAGGTTCAGCAGTTCGCCGGGATGATGGCCGAGGGTGTTCACGATCAGGCCCTCGACGTTGTAGGACTGCAGGGCCACCAGGTGATGGCGCTCTTGATCGTCGTCGCGGTTGGTGTTGCACACCACCAGGCTGTAGCCGTGTTGGCGGCAGGCGGTTTCGACGCCGTGCATCACCGCCACCGAATAGGGGTTGAGGATATCTGCCACCAGCATGCCGATCAGCCGAGTCTGGCCGCGTTTGAGGCCCCTGGCCATCTGGTTGGGGCGATAGCCGAGGCGCTCGATGACTTCTTCCAGGCGCTTGGCGGTCGCCTCGGCCAGCAACTGGCGATCGCCACCGATGTAGCGCGAGACGGTGGCCTTGGACACACCGGCCACACGGGCTACTTCACTGATGGTCACCCGCTCGCGGGCATTGGCAGGCAAATCGGTCATGGGTGTCCCTTGTGATTATTGTCGGTGACAGGCTATGAAACCGGTTTCAATACACCAAAACCGGCGCATTTCGTCACCTACCGTTCGTCGGCAAGTTTACACGTTCCCGGTAGGAGCAGCCTTGTGCTGCGAAGAGGCCAGTACCCGCCACGAATTTCTGTGGTCTGTACCGGCCTCTTCGCAGCACAAGGCTGCTCCTACAGGGGGCATGCAAGCTCTGAATTTTGCGCAGTATTAGTGGCTCGTCACCTGCCCAAGGTCATCCCCAGAGGTGTGTTTCAGGTCATCCGTGCGCAGCTTGGCGATATCGTCGGCCTTCACCGCCCCGCCCTGGTTGCCCCAGCTGGTGCGAATAAAGCTCACCACATCAGCGACCTCCTGATCGCTCAGGCGCCAGCCAAACGCCGGCATGGTGAAGTTCGATGGGGCCGTGTGCGTCGCAGGCACCTTGCCACCGGCCAGCACCACATGGATCAGCGAGGTGGCATCAGCGGTCTGCACCACCGGGTTACCAGCCAGTGCCGGGAACACCCGGCTATAGCCATGGCCATCGGTGCGGTGGCACGCCGCGCAGTTGTCGATGTACACCGACGCCCCACGCTTGCTGTCATCGCCGTTCCACAGCGCCTCGGCGACCTGCTTGTCATACGCATGCGGCTGGTCATCGGGGTTGCTGGGCGGCAGCGTTTTCAGGTACCGGGCAATGGCCGTCAGGTCAGCCTCGCTCATGTACTGCATGCTGTGCTCGACCACATCACTCATGCCTCCGAACACCGCACTGCGGTCGCTTCGGCCGGTCTTGAGAAACTGCACCAGCTGCGCTTCGCTCCAACTGCCCAGGCCATCCTTGTGATCACCGCGCAGGCTCTTGGCAATCCAGCCTTCAAGCGGGGCGCTGCCTGCCAGAAACTGCTCGCCATCCTGCGGGCTCAGTGCCTTTTCCTGCATGGTCAGGGCGCGCGGGGTATGGCATGCACCACAGTGCCCCAGCCCTTCGACCAGGTAAGCGCCGCGGTTGACGACCGGGTCGGCGGCCGCCGAGGCCTGCCAGGCCTTCACCTGCGGCGCGAACAAACCCCGCCAGATCGCCAGCGGCCAGCGCATGCTCAACGGCCAGGGGATGTCCGTCGCCTTGTTCGGCTGCGCCACCGGCTCTACGCCCTGCATGAAGTAGGCATACAACGCGCGCATGTCGTCATCGCTGACGCGTGCATACGAGGGATACGGCATCGCCGGGTACAGCGTGCTGCCGTCCTTGCCGACGCCATGGCGCACGGCTTGGTCGAAGTCTTCGAAGCTGTAGTTGCCGATGCCGCTGGCATCAGGGGTGATATTGGTCGAGTACACCGTGCCGATGGGGGTTTCCATGGGCAGCCCGCCGGCGAATGGCTTGCCGCCTTTGGCCGTGTGGCAGGCCACGCAGTCGCCCGCGCGCGCCAGGTACTCGCCTTGCTTGACCAACCCGCTGTCAGCCTGGGCTGAAAGGCTTGCACCGCACAGGATGGTGGCGATCAACAGTGTCTTCATGCTCATCGCTCCTCAAGCCTGAACCAGTGGGCCAGGGTTTTTCAGGTACTGCTCACGGATCGCCCGTGCAGACCAGTACGTCAATGCCGCGACCAAACCGGTCGGGTTATAACCCAAGCCCTGCGGGAATGCCGACGCCCCTGGGACGAAAACGTTGTGGACGTCCCAGCTCTGCAGATAGCGGTTAAGCGCACTGGTCTTGGGGTCAGTGCCCATGATTGCGCCACCGTTGAGGTGGGTGGTCTGGTAGCTGGCAGTGTTGAAGTGTTCCTTGACCTTTTTGCCCAACACAGCAATGGACTTCGGGTTCATCGCCTGGGCGATCTTGCTGAGCTTGTCGACCATGAACTGGTTCATCTTGATGTCGTTTTCCTGCCAGTCGAAGGTCATGCGCAGCAACGGCTGGCCAAAGGCGTCCCGGTAGGTCGGGTCCAGGTCCAGGTAGTTGCCACGGTACGACTGGTGCGCGCCATGCGCGTCCATGGAAACCTGGTGGGTGTAGTAGTCGGCCGTGGCCTTTTTCCAGGCGCTGCCCCAGGTGGGCGTGCCGGGCGGGTTGGCGATACCGGCGATCGGGCGGCTGCCCGCCTGGTTGACCCACATGGGTGAGCCACCGACAAAACCGTGCGGCCCGTGATCGAAGTTGTCAGCGTTGAAATCATCGATCGCAATGCCGTTACCGCCAGCACCGATGAAGTTGTTGGTGTAAGTGTCCTTGTCGAAGAACGCCTTGACCGTTCCCATGTTCTGGTACGCGAAGTTGCGCCCGACCACGCCTTCGTTCTTGACCGGGTCATAAGGCTTGCCGATGCCGGACAGCAGCATCAGGCGCACGTTGTTGAACTGGAAGGCCGCGAGAATCACCAAGTCCGCCGGTTGTTCCACCTCCCGGCCTTGGGCGTCGATGTAGGTCACGCCCGTGGCTTTGCGCTTGCTGTCATCCAGGTTCACGCGCAGCACATGGGCATTGGCGCGCAGCTCGAAGTTCGGCACCTGGCGCAGTGCGGGCAGGATGTTCACGTTGGGCGAGGCTTTGGAGTACATGTAGCACACGTAGCCGCTGCAGAAGCCGCAGAAGTTGCACGGCCCCATCTGCGCACCGTACGGGTTGGTGTAAGGGCCCGACGTGTTGGCCGATGGCAGGTTGTACGGCTTGTAGCCGAGGCTGGTGGCGGCCTTCTCGAACAGTTTTGCCGATACCACGTTTTTTTGTGCAGGCAGCGGGAACGGGTTGGAGCGATCAGGCGCATAGGGGTTGCCGCCCTTCCCTTCACCCACCACCGCGCCGTTCACGGTCCAGGCCTGGCCCGAGGTGCCGAACACCTTCTCGGCAAAATCGAAGTACGGCTCAAGCTCCTGGTAGGTGACGCCGAAGTCCTGGATGGTCATGCCTTCAGGGATGAACGCCTTGCCGTAGCGTTCTTCGTAATGGCTGCGCATGCGCAGCTCGATCGGGTCTACTCGAAAATGCACGCCGGACCAATGCAAGCCCGCGCCGCCCACGCCCTTGCCTGGCAAGAAGGCGCCCAACTGGCGGTTGGGCAACGCAACGTCGTTGACGCTGTGACGGATGGTGACGGTCTCTTTCGATACATCGACGAACAGCTTCTTGCGCACGCTGTAGGTCAGCTCATCGATCACCTGCGGGTAGCTGCCCTCAGGGTAGGTGTCCTGCATTGGCCCGCGCTCGAGAGCGACCACCTGCAGCCCCGCCTCGGTCAATTCCTTGGCCATGATCGCGCCGGCCCAGCCAAAGCCCACGATCACGGCGTCTACTTTCTTCAACACATTCGCCATGCTTCAGGCCCTCTCGCCACGGATCGACACTGCCGGGAACGGGTAAGGCTCGTTGCGCTCGACCCAGTCCATGAAGTCTGCCCGTGCACCGGGGAAGCCGATCTGGGTCCAGCCCACCATGCCTTTGTTGCCACCGTGAATCGGATCGCAGAAGAACCCCTCGCGGGTGTTCTGTACCAGCAAACTGAAAAACAGCGTGGCCGGCAGCGCGTCGAACACCAGCTCACCGGCTTCGACCTTGGCGAGAATGCGGTCTCGGGTAGCGCTATCTTGCGCAGCAAACACTTGGCCCGAGTTGGCTTTGCACCAGCCGTCCACGGCAGCGATGCCCAGCCGGTAGATCTGTTGCGGGCTGAGTTGCAGCTGGTAGCCCAGTTCTGGTGGGGCGTCGGCGTTAAACGGCCCCTGCATGTACCACTGGGCGCCAGTGGCATACGGGGTATTCATCTGGCGGTCGATGAACTCGGCGGCACCCGCTTCGAGCGCACCTGGGCCCAGTTCGTCCGCAGGGATGATGCGGGCTACGGCCGCTTGCACGAAGGCCCATTCTTCGGCGGTGAAAAAGGTTGGCTGATAATCGCCCGCAGGCGCAGCGACAGGCACCTTGGGCTCACGCACAGGTTCGGCCAACAGTTGGCTGGCACCCAGGCCCAGCCCGGTGCTGGCCACGGTGGCGACCGGTATCAAGGTCAAGGTCTTGCGCAGGAATTCCCGGCGCGGATTGTCTGGGGCATGCTCAGGCATTTCAAATCCTCATCAGCGGTAGGGGCGGCCTTGGTTTGCGCCATCTGATTTTTCCATGGGGTACTCGCGCAAGCGGGCGCGTGTAGAAGACAGCCGAATAATCTAGCGCGTTCAGAAATGTTTTGAAACCGGTTTCATTCTTGACATTGTTGGCCTTCAGCAATAATGCCCAACATCGCGGATAAGGTATTTTTCACATCAGCCTCACCCTCTGGCGACATCCTGCTACCTAAAGTGCGCGCACTCTCAATGGATCCGAGCCACCGGTTCCGGTCCGTTGTTCGCGCTCACTGGAGTGACAGCATGCTGCATGGCGTCATCGACACCCCGCCGGCCCTTAAGCTCGCCCGGCACTACCGATTGCCCCGCGCCAAAGCGCTGCTGGTGGCGATGTGTGTATCGGTTGCGCTGGTGGCTCTCGCTGCATGGGCTGCCGCACGCCCTGCCCTTGCAGACCTTGGCAACCCGCATACGTTGCACAGCAGTGGCTTGCACAGCGCCTGGTCCAAGGGTTCTGTCATTGTGGTGATTCGTCACGCCGAACGCTGCGACCGCTCACGGGGTGCCTGCCTGGACGACCCCACTGGTATTACCCTGGCGGGCAGCCGGGTATCCGCCGACGTCGGCCAGGGCCTGCAACGCCTTGGCCTGCGCAGCGCCGATGTGTGGGCCAGCCCGGAAATGCGCACCCGGCAAACCGCGCAGTTCATGTTCGGCAAGGCTATCGCCACCCAGGACTGGCTCAACCAGTGTGACCACACCTTCGCCAGCAATGCCTTCGCCCACAAGCAACCCGGCCGCAACCTGGTGTTGGTCAGCCACAGTAGCTGCCTGGAGCAGATGGAACGCCAGCTCAACGTCGACACTGATGCGGATTCCAACCGCTACGCCAGCGCGCTGTTCATCACCCAGGGCGAAGATGGCAAGGCCCGCGTGCTGGGCCAGCTGGATGCCAGCCAGTGGCGCAAACTCGCTGATGCCCGGGAAATCTGACCATGCCTGTACCTTCACGCGCCGCCTTCTACCGCAACAACCTGCTGCTACCGCTGCTGCTGGCGGGCATCGTCTTCGTCGCCTTCGACCTGACCGAACTCGACCGCTGGATCAGCAACCTGCTGATCGACCCGGCCACCGGCCAGTTTCCGCTGTTGCACAATCAATGGTTCGAAAAGATCACCCACAAGTGGCCACGGGTATTACCGAACTGGACCGGTGAACTGGCCGTGATCGGCTCGCTGCTGTCGTTCGCCTGGCCGCGCCTGGCCAATCACCCGCAATGGGGCCTTACGCGGTCGCTGGAAACCGCCCGAATCGCGCCGGTATTGCGCTTCACGACCCACCACCGTCGCGACTTGTTGTTCGTGGTGGTCGCCTTCGCGCTGTGCACCACCGTCATCCATTACCTGAAAAGCCATACCAGCGTGTACTGCCCGGTGGAAACGACGCTGTACGGCGGCCAGCAGGTGCGGGTCGAGTGGTTCGAGCACTTCGCCTGGCTGGACAAGGCTGGCGATGGCCGATGCTGGCCAGGCGGGCATGCGTCCAGTGGTTTCACCTTGCTGGCCCTGTACTTCGTGGCGCTACGCCACCGCTGGATGCATGCGCGCAAGCTGCTGGTGGCGATCCTGTTGCTGGGGTTCGTCTACGGCACCACCCGCGTGCTGCAAGGGTGGCACTACATGTCCCACACGTTTTGGGCAGGTCTGTTCGTCTGGTTCACCACCTGGGCCACTGCCTTGCTGTTCTATGGGCGCCTGGCCTTGCAGGCGCCAAATCACAGCCCTGCAAGGCATTGTTCCCCAGCCCATTCGATCAGCTCACTACCCTTGCAAGCCCAGCTTTGCGCCGAGCAAGAACCGCATCGAGATGCTTGAAAGCACTTTTCGCCTTCACTAGCTGCAACCAAGTGTTTCTTAGCAGAGTAGAAATCGAACTTTCCTACACGTTTATAGGACGCTCAATACTCACCCATGAATTGATTCCTCGTTAGTGTTCAGGCTTCAGCCAAATGCTTGCGTCTGGCCGCATGGTCGGCCCATGCCCAGTGCATACGCTGCCCGCCCAAACACGAGGACCAGGAATGTTCAGTGAGCCCGATGGCACTGGTAAAACAGTGCCCACCAACACGCCAATCCTGCTTGAAGTCGTGCGTGAGGATCAGCCATCGCCTACCCGTGCACGACGTGAAAGCACCGCCACTGCGCAAGCTGCCGGCATTACCCCGGAGCCCGCAGTTGCTCTCCGTCATCCCCGCCGAAGTTCTCGAGTCGCTCAACGTCATCTTGCAGCAGTAGCGGGCAAGTGCTCGTCATGACCGTACTCAGGCACTTTCGGGGGAATTCACATGCCTAGCCAATCCGATTTGCGCTTCACCTTCCAGCCGCTGGTCGGCCAGGTTGAGTTTGAAGTGGTTTCGTTCGAGCTCGACGAAGCGGTCAGTACACCTTTCCAATTAAGCCTGGAGCTGGTCAGTTACCAAGACGATGTCGATTTTGGCCAGCTGCTCGACAAACCGGTGCTATTCACCCTGTGGCGGGGAGACCGCCCGTTGCGCTACGTGCACGGCCTGGTCAGCACCTTCAGCCAAGGAGAGACAGGTTTTCACCGTACGCGTTACCGCGCCTTGGTCGAACCCACGCTGGCGCGGGCCGGGCTGCGCTCGAACTGGCGCATCTTCCAGGAAAAAACCGCCACGCAAATTCTTGAGCTCATGCTCAAGCGCCAAGGCATCCTTCATTTTGAACTGCATAGCCGCGGTGAACATGCGATACGGGAGTTCTGCGTGCAGGCCGGTGAAACCGACCTGAACTTCATCGCCCGCCTGGCCGCCGAAGAAGGCTTTGTCTACCGGTTCGAGCACACACCAAAACATCACATGCTGGTCATCACCGACCGATTACTTTCGATGGGTCAGATCAGCCGTGGTGTCATCAAGACCGATGATGACGATGAAGGGTTCGTCGATGACGATGACATCGACCCCAACGCAGTGCTGTACCACGCCAATAGCGGTGGCGTTCAGGCAACACCTTGTCTACGCAGACTGCGCTACAGCGAGCAGGTGCGCACTGCACGACAGGTGCAACGCGACTATACGTTCACCAACCCCGAATACCGCCTGGAACATCGCGCAGAAGCAAGTGGCCTGACACACCAGTCCACCGCGTACGAGCGTTTTGACTACCCCGGCCGCTACAAGTGTGAGGCGGTCGGCGTGCCCTTCACCGCGACCCGGATCACCGCGCTGCGCCATGATGCCTGTATTGCCGAAGTGCAAGGCGATGATGTGCGCCTGCAACCGGGGCTGAGCTTCACCCTGATTGAGCACCCGCGACAAGACTTGAACGTGCACTGGCGTGTGATCAAGGTGCACCACGAGGGTACCCAGTTCACCAGCCTGCAGGAGGAAGCCGCCGGGGCCAGGCAAGGCACGCGCTATAGCCAAGACGCCGTACTGGTGCCAGGCAGAACCGAATGGCGCCCAGCGCCGTTGGCCAAACCACGCATTGACGGCCCGCACATGGCCACCGTCGTCGGCCCAGTTGGCGAGGAGATCCATTGCGACCAGTGGGGCCGGGTCAAGGTCAGCTTCCCTTGGGACAGGGAAAGCAAAAACAATCAATTCAGCTCCTGCTGGGTGCGGGTGTCGCAAGGCTGGGCTGGTGGCAGCTGGGGCTCGATGGCCATCCCGCGTATTGGCCAGGACGTGATCATCCAGTACGTCAATGCCGACCCAGACCAGCCGATGATCACCGGCCGCACCTATTGCGGCAATCAGCTGCCACCGTACGACCTACCCCAGTTCAAGACGCGCATGACCATCAAGAGCCAGACCCATAAGGGCGCTGGCTTTAACGAACTGCGTTTCGAGGACGAGCTGGACCGCCAGGAGGTGTTCATCCATGCAGAAAAGGACCAGAACAACGTTGTAAAACATAACAAAACGACGCGCGTCGGCAACGATCGCGACGAACGGGTCGAGCGTGACGAAAAGGTTTGGATTGGCCGGGACCGCCGGGAAGAGGTCGTCCAGGACGAGTCCGTCAGCATCGGCCAAGACCGGGTGCACGAGATCGGCAATGACAACAGCCTGACGATTGGCCGGACGCACACGATCGTCACAGGCCAGGACCGCATCGAGACGGTTGGCAACCAGCGCCAGGACGTTACCAAAGCCAACCACACGGTTGAAATTGGTGGCCACCTCGAACAGGTGGTGGGTGGTCATCACCTGTTGCAGACCGGAGAAGCCATCCGGCACACCACCAAGGTTTATGACATACAGGTCAGCGAGAGCCTCACCATCCGGAGCCCAGGCGGGCTGCTGCGAATCGATGGGGCCGGTGTCACGCTGGACGGCGTGGCACTGGCCTTCAAAGGGCCGGTCCACCAGCAGCCAAAGGGCAGCCATTTCACAACGTCGACCGCGGGCATTCCAGAGCCCGGCGAGCCCGTTTGCCTCAGTTGTTTGCTGAAAGCGATCACAAACGGCCACAACATGATCCGGATGGCAGGAGCGCACTGATGCCCAGTCCATTCGTCAGAGCACTGGTCAAAGTCCTGCGAACATCCGACCGGTACCGCCTGAGCGCGGTTGTGGAAATGGCAGATCTTCCACCCGAGGTTCGGGAAAACCTGACTCAGTACTACTCGCAGCGCTGCTGGCCACTGTTGCAGCAAGCCCAATTCAGCAACTTGCAGGCAGTGGGCCCGTGGCTGTTCGGTTCGCGTCCTGGCTCCGATGTTTCAGCCCAGTACGACTTTCAATGGCAGCTCGAACAAGGTGCAGGCGGCGCCGTATGTGGCTGGATAATCAGCGCATTGCCACCTGCCGAACTCGCCCTGCACTTGAGCCAGGCCAACATCGTCACAGGCGCAGATGGCCATTCGTACCTTCTGCGCTACCACACCGCTGCTGCCCTGCAAGCGCTCGATAGCCACCGTCACTTGCCTGGGGTGAGCGAATGGTTGGCACCCATCCATCACTGGTGGGCACCTGTAGCACATCCGCACAAGACGCTGTGGTTGCAAATAGCGGGCGGCGATCAACCTCACGCTGCGCATGTCACGCCGATCACACTGGACGAAGTTTGCTGGGCAGCATTGGCCGGCGACCCGCTGAGCTACCAACTTGCCGATGTACTGAAGGACGGTCAGCACTGCCCAGCCTTGGCGGGTGCCTGCCACGGCACGCGCGTCGGCCTGATCCAGCATTACCTCAACCAGGCACGCGAGCAAGGCCTGGCCCGTGAGGAGGATCTCATCACCTATGTACTGATGATGGCTCGCGACGGTGATCAGCTCAACACCTCACCGGCCTGGCAGGAGGCAATCGTCGCCACCCGCGAACAGCACACCGCCCTTATCGACAACGTGCAGCGACGCCTGCGCACAAAGGACTAAAACACACGCCCATGGATTCGCTCACCGACACGCTCGACCTGTGCAGACGTATCACAACCGGCTACCGCCCCGCGCTACGCAACAGCCCCGTCGCCGACTGCACCCGCCGCTTCGAACTGCTGCCCTTGCGCTATGCCGCCGTTGGCGGCAACCCGGCACAACGCGCCCGCTTGCCCAAGTTGCCGGGCTACCTCAGCCCCTTTCAGGAGGTGGCTGCACTGACCCACTCCAGCTACGCCATCCGCCCGCTGCGCGAAGGCTTTTTTTACCTGCTGATCAAACGCCACAGCGCACCGGCGCACGAATGGCACAGCCAGTACCGCGTGGCGCCGAATGGCTCACTGTTGTACATCAGCGCCGACGCCCCATGGGAGCCTGCCCCTAGCGCAGGCAACCTGGAGGACATCGTCCGCGCCTTCGGCTGGACCATCACGCTCTACGACCTGGACGACATCCAGGAGCTGCGCCCGTTGTTCAGCCCCTCCCCGCTCACGCCGCGCATGCTCGACAACTACCGCCTGCTCGAAGACGAGTACCGCAGCAGCCTGCCCGCGATCGATATCGCAGGGTTCATTCAACCCTCTGACGCGCCGCCACAGCCCCATGTGCTCAAGCACGACCAACTGAACTGGGTAGCCGACTTCAAGGCCCAGGACGACGCAGACCTGCAGGCCCTGCTCGACCTGCAGCCGTTCAACAACGCTCAGATCGTATCCCCGCACGCTTCACGGCAAGCCCTGGCACCGCCCATGAATCAAACCAAGCCGCGCGGCGCCGCTATCGTGATCGAGGATGCCCTCGGCATTACCCAAGAGCTCAATGCCTGGCGCAACGCAGCCGTCGACGAGGTGAAGACCCACTGGCTGCAGCGCGTTGTGGAGCCCGGCGTGGACAATGAGCGCAAACTGCTTGTTGCGCAGTCGTTTCTGGAGATCGAGAAGCTCTACCCGCAGATGATGGCCGAGCGCATCGTCAAGCGTGAGGTCATGGCCGAGGCCGTGCGCAAGCAGCCGGTGACGCCTGTGGACTTCTATGGGTTCACCGACCACGCTCGCCAGCAGGCCGATGCACATGACGCCCGGATGAAACCTCATCTGGCGCACTACGAACGCGAAGTCCGGGCCAAGGTTCAGGCCCGCCAGGATGCTGGCGAATTCAGCAATAAGTTCGACCAGAAATACGGCCATCTGGTCGACCGCCAGGCCATGCACGATCAGCTCGCAGGCTTCGAGCAAGCGATGCAACAAGCCCAGCAAGCTGCAGAAGACCGCGCCAAGGACCATACCCGATGGCTCCTCAGCGAACGCCTGCTGCAGGCCCTGGACCGTTACGACAATGCCGACCTGATCAATGGCTTGGCCTTTGCCGAGCAAACCGGCCAGTGCGTAATCGGCATGGAGCTCAGCGAGTGGGGCGCGACGGTACTGGACCACTGGTGGCGCAGCGATGTGGCGCATCGCGGCAATCTGGCAATGCGCGGCATCACCTACAACCAGGTTGACATCCGCGAAGCGCTTGCCGCGCTTCTGGAAGCGGCCAAGGCCGAGCCGGCATCAGAGACATCGTTCACCTTGCGTGAGTCGCTCGCCCGGCAGGCGCACATCGCGGCGAATGCCTTCGGGCGCATCAACACGCTGTACGAGGAGCTACAAAGCAGAAACAGTACCGCCAGCATCGGCTTGTATGCCTGGTACGTCGCGCTGGGGCGGCAAGTACTGCGTACCGGGGCACCCAGCAGTGTGGACCGCGCGCTGCACCATGGCCTGCGGCTGACATTGTTTGCCTCGGTTCATGAAACGGCTGTCGACATACGCCTGGGCGAAGCGGCTCGCAGCGGGCAGCCCTTGAACCCACAGCGCAGTGGTGCCCAGGTTGCACGCTATCTGGACCAGGCCTGGGCCGAAGGCCTGATGCAGGCCAACAACAGCGACTTCTACAAGGTGCGTGCAGCAGGCCTGGTGTGTTTGCTCGAAGGCATGCTGATGGCCTTCAAGGCGCGCGAACTGCCTGACAGTGATGCACGGGTGAAGACCGAACTCTTGGCAGCGGCCATGACTACGGCTGCGGCGGGCTTCGAGATTGGCGCCAGTTACGTGGACCAGGTGGTGACGCGGTATGGCGCGAATAGCGTGACTGGGAGAGGGGCGGCGGTGACCTTGGGGAGGTTGAAGCTTTGGGGGGGTAGTTTGGCCAGTATCGGCGGGGGGGTGCTGGCGTGGTGGGATTTTTCAGACTGGATTAAGCATCTAGAAAGCGAACCGACTACGAAGCAAGAGAGGAGGAAGTCGAAGATTCTGGCCACTGCATACGCTTTCAGAGGAGCGGCAACCATTACATTATCATTGGCAGAGTTTGGAACAGCCGTCGCGATTGCGAGACCACTGTTCGAGCACTTGGCTAATTCAAGCTCCAATAAATTAGTAAGACTTTTTAGCCGAACCATGGCAGGGCTCGCAAACACTCTCGGCACACAAGCTGCTCGTCTGCTACTCGCTCGATTAGTGCTGGGAGCCTTTTGGATAGGCCTCGCCCTAACGCTCATAATTTACCTCCTTGAAGATGACGCACTGGAGAAGTGGTGCAAGCGCAGTTGTTTCCGCATCGGAAATACCGCCAGCATTTACAAGGAGGAAGATGAGTTGAGGGCTCTATATTCGGCATTCAGTGAGGTTCTGTAATGTACTTGATGGAGTGGGCATTTTGGCAGATGGCAACCGAGTCAGAAGTCGCACGAAAAGCCTCCGAAGCACAGATGACACCTTCAGAGAAGCGATCAGCTAAAGACTTATACGAGGGGGATCTGGAAGAAGATATTCATTTCCGGTCTGTCAGCGAAAAACCTAATACGCGCGGCCCCGTTTTCGCCTTCAACGATGATTACATGGAGATGCGCTGCGGTGGTTCAGAAGAAAAACGTGGACTACTTACGCTTGCGATGCTCGTCGGAGTTATGCCAATCATAGGCGTCACGACAATCACCGCACTAAGTTTCCTTTGGGTTGATATAACGGACCAAACCTCACGCTCATTTATATCTGTGATGCTCACTCTCATCATGATACTAGTCGCTGGCACCACACTATATCTATATTCAAAATATGGGATGAAAATCACACGTTTGGAGATGCTGACCAGCCGTCACTTACTCATTCGCTTCAATCGAAAAACCCAACAGGTCCACCTCCATCGACCAAGTTATTGCGGCGGCATCGTAACTTTCCCCTGGAGAACAACCGGAAGCACAGGCTTGTATCCAGAGGACGACTCGCTCAGCGTAGGCGTGAGACTAGGCCTGATATGGCACCCCAGCCATACCGGCCTCCCCCACATGGAAATGGCCTTCGTCGGCAAGCAAGGCCAAGGCGGCAGCGAGCTCCGCGACGAATGGGAGTTCATCCGCCGCTACATGGAAGAAGGCCCTCACGCCGTCTCCCGCCCCCGTCTAAGCACCCAGTTACCCTCGCCCATCCAGGCATTCAGCGCCCAATTCGAAGGCCTCGGCCGTTTCTTCCGCAAAAGCAGCTGGCTGTTCAAACTCGCCCTGCTCATGGTCTGGCCCGCTTTCGTCATCGTCGGCACCGCGCACTGGTTCAGCCTGCTGCTGTGCTGGCGACCACGCTGGCCGAAGGTGATCCGCGAAGCCGGTTTGCCAGGCAAGCCAGTGCCACCGCCCACCACCTTGAGTGACTACCCGCCCGACATACAGGAGCGCTTGCTTGCCAATGCCGACCGGTGGCAGCTCAAGCCCGGCAAGCGTCCCGAGAAGAAACCACGCAAACCGCGTACGCCCAAAAAGTCGAAGGAGTTCGATTGATGTCATCCATGATCGACCTGCGCAGGTGTATCACTTCCAGCTACGGCTCCGAGCAACAGCCAACTGCATCTGAGCGACAGGAGGAGTTAGGCGCTCCATATTCGGCTTTCAGCGAGGTATCAAATTGTATTTGATCGAATGGGGATTCTGGAATACATGCACTGAGTCAAAAGCTACGCGCACGGCAGCTGATGCCGAGACAGTACCAACCCATAAGCATCTAGCTTGGGATCTGTACGAGGGTGACTTACGGGAGGGTGTTCATTTCAAATCGGTGAGTACTACTCCGCATTCGCGCGGCCCCGTATTTGCGCTCAATGACACCTACATGGATATGCGCTGTGGCGGCTCGGAAGAGAAACGTGGAGTAATCACAATGATGACTCTCGGAGGCCTAGGCCCAATGACCTACGCATGGCTGCATATAACCTTTGGCTCCATTTACATCAACGCCACCCAAGCTGAGTTCCTTTCAGTATTCTCTATTTTATTCAGCACATACATGCTGTCCATAGGCTGTGGGTTTTACTATGTTTATGCTAAATATGGATTCCGCTTTACACGTCTAGAAATACTCACCAGTCGACACCTGCTTATCCGCTTCAATCGAAAAACTCAACAGGTTCATCTTCATCGACCTGCATACTGCGGGGGTATCGTGACGTTTCCATGGAAAACCACCGGAAGCACAGCTGTATCTCCTGAGGATGACTCACTCAGTCTCGGCATGAGACTCGGCTTGGTCTGGCACCCGAGCCATACCGGCCTGCCCCACATGGAAATGGCCCTACTCGGCAAGCAAGGCCAAGGCGGCAGCGAACTCCGCGACGAATGGGAGTTCATCCGCCGCTACATGGAAGAAGGCCCTCACGCCGTCCCCCGCCCCCGTCTGAGCACCCAACTGCCTTCGCCCATTCAGGCATTCAGCGCCCAATTCGAAGGCCTCGGCCGCTTCTTCCGTAAAAGCAGCTGGCTGTTCAAACTCGCCCTGCTCATGGTCTGGCCCGCTTTCGTCATCATCGGCACCGCGCACTGGGTCAGCCTGCTGCTGTGCTGGCGACCGCGCTGGCCGAAGGTGATCCGCGAGGCCGGTTTGCCAGGTAAACCAGTGCCATCACCCACCACCTTGAGTGACTACCCGCCCGACATCCAGGAATGCCTACTCGCCAATGCCGACCGTTGGCAACTCAAGCCTGGCAAGCGTCCCGAGAAGAAACCACGCAAACCGCGTACGCCTAAAAAGTCGAAGGAGTTCGATTGATGTCATCCATGATCGACACGCTCGACCTGCGCAGGTGTATCACTTCCAGCTACGGCTCCGAGCAACAGCCAACTGCATCTGAGCGACAGGAGGAGTTAGGCGCTCCGTATTCGGCTTTCAGCGAGGTCTCAAATTGTATTTGATCGAATGGGGATTTTGGCAGATGGCAACCGAGTCAGAAGCCGCACGAAAAGCCTCCGAAGCACAGATGACAGCTTCAGAGAAGCGATCAGCTAAAGACTTATACGAGGGGGATCTGGAAGAAGATATTCATTTCCGGTCTGTCAGCGAAAAACCTAATACGCGCGGCCCCGTTTTCGCCTTCAACGATGATTACATGGAGATGCGCTGCGGTGGTTCAGAAGAAAAACGTGGACTACTTACACTTGCGATGCTCGTCGGAGTTATGCCAGTCATAGCAGTCACGACAATCACCGCATTAAATTTCCTTTGGGTTGATATAACGGTTCCAGCTTCACGCTCATTTATAACTTTGGTACTCACCCTTATCATGATGCTAGTCGCTGGCACCGCACTGTATCTATACTCAAAATATGGGTTAAAAATCACTCGCTTGGAGATGCTGACCAGCCGCCACCTACTCATTCGCTTCAATCGAAGAACCCAACAGGTCCACCTCCATCGACCAAGTTATTGCGGCGGCATCGTAACTTTCCCCTGGAGAACAACCGGAAGCACAGGCCTGTATCCAGAGGACGACTCGCTCAGCGTAGGCGTGAGACTAGGCCTGATATGGCACCCCAGCCTTACCGGCCTCCCCCACATGGAAATGGCCCTACTCGGCAAGCAAGGCCAAGGCGGCAGCGAGCTCCGCGACGAATGGGAGTTCATCCGCCGCTACATGGAAGAAGGCCCTCACGCCGTCCCCCGCCCCCGTCTAAGCACCCAACTGCCTTCGCCCATTCAGGCATTCAGCGCCCAATTCGAAGGCCTCGGCCGCTTCTTCCGTAAAAGCAGCTGGCTGTTCAAACTCGCCCTGCTCATGGTCTGGCCCGCTTTCGTCATCGTCGGCACCGCGCACTGGTTCAGCCTGCTGCTGTGCTGGCGACCACGCTGGCCGAAGGTGATCCGCGAGGCCGGTTTGCCCGGCAAGCCAGTGCCATCACCCACCACCTTGAGTGACTACCCGCCAGACATACAGGAGCGCTTGCTTGCCAATGCCGACCGTTGGCAGCTCAAACCCGGCAAGCGTCCCGAGAAGAAACCACGCAAACCGCGTACGCCCAAAAAGCCGAAGGCGTTCGTCTGATGTCATCCATGACCGACACGCTCGACCAGCGCAGGCGAACCACATGCAGCTACCGCCCTGCGTTAGGTGGAAACCCCGCTCAACGCCCCCGCTTAATCAGCGAGGCCCTGTAATGTATATTGTGGAGTGCGGCCTATGGCGAATGGCCACAGAATCAGAGGTCGCGCGTAACAAATTCGACAGCGAAAGAAGCTCATCGGATAAACGTGCCGACGAGGATTTTTATGAAGGAGACTTAGAAGAGGACGTTCATTTCCGCTCCGTCAGCGAAGCACCCCGCACAAGGGGCCCCATATTCGCACTCAATGAAACCTATCTGGAAATGCGTTGCGGGGCCACTGAAGAGAAGCGAGGATTAATCACCCTCATGACCTTAGGGAGTTTAATTCCGATACTCTATACCGGAGCTATAACAACGCTTTACTCAATCTATCTAGACATACTATCTCCTTATGAAATCTCGCTCATCGACGTCATACTAATACTGCTTATGACAAGCATGGATTGCGCGATTATCTATTTTTATCTTAAGTACGGTTTACAACTTACGCGTTTGGAGATGCTGACCAGCCGTCACTTACTCATTCGCTTCAATCGAAAAACCCAACAGGTCCACCTCCATCGACCAAGTTATTGCGGCGGCATCGTAACTTTCCCCTGGAGAACAACCGGAAGCACAGGCCTGTATCCAAAGGACGACTCACTAAGCGTGGGCATGAGGCTAGGTCTGGTCTGGCACCCCAGCCTTACCGGCCTCCCCCACATGGAAATGGCCTTCGTCGGCAAGCAAGGCCAAGGCGGCAGCGAGCTCCGCGACGAATGGGAGTTCATCCGCCGCTACATGGAAGAAGGCCCTCACGCCGTCCCCCGCCCCCGTCTTAGCACCCAGTTACCCTCGCCCATCCAGGCATTCAGCGCCCAATTCGAAGGCCTCGGCCGTTTCTTCCGCAAAAGCAGCTGGCTGTTCAAACTCGCCCTGCTCATGGTCTGGCCCGCTTTCGTCATTGTCGGCACCGCGCACTGGTTCAGCCTGCTGCTGTGCTGGCGACCGCGCTGGCCAAAGGTGATCCGCGAGGCTGGCTTGCCCGGCAAACCAGTGCCTCCACCCACCACCTTGAGTGACTACCCGCCCGACATCCAGGAACGCCTACTCGCCAATGCCGACCGTTGCCAACTCAAGCCCGGCAAGCGCCCCGAGAAGAAACCACGCAAACCGCGTACGCCCAAAAACCCAAAGGTGTTCGATTGATGTCAACTATCACCGAAACGCTAGACCTTTGCAGCCGTCACATCCGGCTACCGCCCCGCGCTATTCAGCAGCCCCCATCGTCGACTGTTCCGGAACAACAGAAGGAATTAGACGATCTACATTCGGCTTTTAACGAGGCCTTAAATTGTATTTGATCGAATGGGGCTTCTGGCAAATGGCAACAGAGTCAGAGGCCGCACGTAAGGCGTACGAGGCAGAGATTACGCCAAGAGAGAAACGCGCCAATCAGGATTTTTATGAGGGCGACGTGGAGAAGGACATACATTTCCGGCAGGTCAGCGAAGAGCCCAACGCACGCGGCCCTATTTTTGCCTTTAATGAAATATTTATGGACATGCGTTGCGGCGGTTCGGAAGAAAAGCGGGGATTAATTACACTCATCACATTAGGCGGGGTTCTCCCAGGCATTGCCTTAGGAATATATATAGCAGTCGGCTCCATCTGGCTCGACATCACAAGCAGTGCTTCAAGCTCTTTTTTAGCAATAGTGCTAACGATAACCCTGGCCTTGGCTTCAGGAGCCGCACTATACTTTTACTTGAAATATGGCATGAAGCTTAGTCGATTAGAAATGCTGACCACCCGTCATCTGCTTATCCGCTTCAATCGAAAAACTCAACAGGTTCATCTTCATCGACCTGCATACTGCGGGGGCATCGTAACGTTTCCATGGAAAACTACCGGAAGCACCGCAGTATATTCTGAGGACGACTCCCTCAGCGTAGGCATGAGACTAGGCCTGGTATGGCACCCCAGCCGTACCGGCCTCCCCCACATGGAAATGGCCCTACTCGGTAAGCAAGGCCAAGGCGGCAGCGAGCTCCGCGACGAATGGGAGTTCATCCGCCGCTACATGGAAGAAGGCCCTCACGCCGTCCCCCGCCCCCGTCTTAGCACCCAGTTACCCTCGCCCATCCAGGCATTCAGCGCCCAATTCGAAGGCCTCGGCCGCTTCTTCCGCAAAAGCAGCTGGCTGTTCAAACTCGCCCTGCTCATGGTCTGGCCCGCTTTCGTCATCGTCGGCACCGCGCACTGGGTCAGCCTGCTGCTGTGCTGGCGACCACGCTGGCCGAAGGTGATTCGCGAGGCCGGCTTGCCCGGCAAACCAGTACCTCCACCCACCACCTTGAGTGACTATCCGCCCGACATCCAGGAACGCCTACTCGCCAATGCCGACCGTTGGCAGCTAAAACCCGGCAAGTGTCCCGAGAAAAAACCACGGAAACCGCGCACCTCCAAATCGCCAAAAACACCGACATAGAAGCGGGCTCCACAGGCAAGCGAGTGGGTCGCAACCACCGACCCAATTCCCCAATGCTGGGGGTACCGGGCCCATTGGCAAGCACCGTAAAAGAAACCCACGAAACGGCCGTATCCCCCGTTGTACAACGCCTGCGATTCATTTATTTCGGTTTGGCACGCCTATTGCCGATCTCCTCTCAGACGCCCCAAGTCCATGGGCCCGTTTGCAGGAGGAATTGACTCATGCTCCGACCGATACCCCACCCGCTGGCAGTGGCGATTTTCGCCGGCATGCTCCAGATCCCGGCACAGGCTGCATTGAACGCTGTCGACCCCGGCCCCTACAACCTTGCCAATGGCAACTTTGCAGGCTGGTACCAGGACAGTCATGGTCGCACCCTCGACCTGTGCTTGACCAAGGCGGTGAGTTCAAGGGTCGCCGGTGCTCCCGGCGCGCCGGCGTACATGTGCACACTGCTACCCACCCCCGGCGTGTTCGACGACACCCAACCCATAGCCTTCCCCACCAACTTCCCTGACGAAGCCTTCTGGTTCACCGCCGACGCCGCCATCGTCGACGCTGCACGGGGCATCGACCTGAGCTACGGCACGGCCATCGAGGCAGCATTTGCCGCCGAAGAGCCGGTCGAAGGCGACCAAGTCAGCTTCGCCCGGGTGCGTATTCGCGTCGATGTGCCGACCGCAGGCACCTACGTGGTCACCCATCCCTACGGCGTCGAAGTCTTTGACGTACCCGCCGGTGGACGCCGAGCGATCAACATGACCCGCGACATTGGCATCGCTGGCGCTGGCGACTTCAGCGGCGCACTCAAAGGCGATGTCGGGCCGTTCCTGCGCAGCGTCAATGGCCCCTACACCGAAGGCAGCGAGCGCTTCATCGGCGACCCGAACCTGGATGAGCGTGTGACCGGCAGCCCGTTCAACACCAACTTCGTGCGCATCGAAGGCCCGGGGGGCATCGACCTGCGGACCGAGCTGTTCTCGATCTCGGGCAAGCTTTCCGATGTTGCCCTGCCCACGCCGCTGATGCCGCAGCGCACCACCTACTCGCGGCGCACCGAAAATGGCGACCTGCACGCCCAGCAAGATGTCTTCGTCATGGCCCCGCCGCCACCGGCCGCCGTCACCCTGACCAGCCAGACGCCAAACCTGAACCTGACCGAAGCCAACGGCACCGGTGCCTGGTACGCTCAGTCGGTACTCAACCCGAATGTGCCCACCACGCTGGTACTGACCGCCGACAACAGCGTGGCCATCCCGACCAGCAGCCTGACCACGGCCAACCTGCCACTGACCGACCTGGTGACCATCACTCAGGCTGAATATCACCTGTCCACCGGGCAACTGACGCTGGTCGCCAGCACCAGTGACGAAACCAGCCCGCCCGCCCTCACCGCCCACACCGGCAACGGCACGTTGCTGGGCAACCTCAGTGGCAACGGCGCGGTGAAGACATTGAGCACATCCCTTTCGCCCATCCCACCGGCCAAGGTGCAAGTCACCAGCGCCAATGGCGGTAGCGACAGCGAAGACGTGGTGCTGGTGCCATGAACAGACAAAGGCTCAGCCCTCAAGGAGGCAGCATGAACACTTGGCCACGCCGTGCGCTGTTCGCCGCCGGTTTCTCCCTCACTGTCACCAGCGCTGCCTTCGCCGCGCTGTCCGATGTCGACCCCGGGCCCTACACCTTCGCCACCGGCGGCTACCCGATGTGGTACAAGGACGGCAACGACCTGTCGCTTGAGCTATGCCAGTCACGCGCCACCAGTTCGCGGGTTGCCGGCGCGCCGGGTGCACCGTCCTACATGTGTACCTTGTTGCCGGAGCCGGGCATCTACGACGACGCCTTGCCCCTGGTGTTCCCCGACAACTGGCCACCCGAGATGTTCTGGTTCCTGGCCGAAGCCACCATCCCGGCAGTGGGCAACAGCGGTTATGAGCTGGACGCTTATGTCGCCGGCCTTGAGGCCGCCTTTGCCGCTGAAAACCCGGTGGATGGCGACCAGCAGAGCTTTGCCCGCATCCGCATCCGCGTCTCGGTGCCCCGGGCCGGTGTCTACACCATTACCCACCCCTACGGTGTCGAGACGGTCAACGTCACCACCCCTGGCCGGCGCGCGATCAACATCACCCGTGACATCGGCATCGGTGCCCCCGGTAACTTCACCGGTGCGCTCAACGGCGCGCTGGGCCCATGGCTAAGAGGCGCTGGCGGGCCGTACCTGGAAGTCAACCCAGACACCGGCGCCACCGACACCTTCATTGGTGACCCGAACAGGCCCGAGACCGTGGTCGGCAGCCCGTTCAACACCAACTTCATCCGTATCGACGGCCCGCCCGGGCGCATCGAAACGTCGCTGTTCACGGTGTCTGGCAAGGTGCTCGACCAACGTGCGCAAACGCCGGTGACCCTGGAGCGCGCCACCTACTCGCGCAACGGCTCCGGCACCCGTGTGGAGGTGTTCGCCAAGGCGCCGCATGACGCTAGTCTGTGCATGCGCAATGGCCTGGCACTGATCGGCACGCCGCCTTCGCCTTGCCAGTTTAACCTGCTGACAGACAACAACGGGCTGTTCTTCAGCCAGCAGTTTGGCCAGGCCGTGCCGCCCGCCGTGGTGGTGGTGACTGCCAGCAACAGCACTGCCGGCACCCAGCCGACCGCACTGTCGAGCAAGCTGACTGACGTGGTCAAGGTCAGCACCGCACGCTACGACTGGGCCAACAAGCGCCTGTTCATCGAGGCCCGCTCCAGCGACGAAGTGGCCATCCCCGACATGCTCGCCCAAGGCTATGGCCGGATGTCAAAATCGGGCACGTTGCAAAGCCTGACCGTGAATGACCTGGCACAGCCGCCGGCCACTGTCACCGTCAAGTCGGCCCATGGCGGCAGCGATGTGGAACCGGTGATCGTGGTCGGCAATGCGCCGGTCGAGGCCGCCAACCAACCGCCGCTGGCCCAGGCCGATGTCGGCAGCACCAGTGTCGGCATCCCGCTGACCCTCAACCTGCTGCTGAACGACAGCGACCCGGACGGCAACGTACCGCTGGCCATCAGCGACCTGACCCAACCCGGTACCGGCCTTGGCGGCGTCGTGCTCAACGGCACCACCTCGGTCACCTACACCCCACCCGCCGGTGCAACGCAACCGCTGGTGGCCACCTTCAACTACCGGGCGGTGGATGCCAAAGGCCTGAAGTCGGAACCGGCCACGGTGACCATCAACGTTGCCCCCAACCAAGCGCCGACGGCCAACCCGGAAACGGTCGCCACCCTGGGCGTGCCGCTGACCATCAACGTGCTGGCCAACGACACCGACCCGGAAGGCAACCTGCCGTTGACCGTTGCCGCCGTCACACAACCCGCTGCCGGCCGAGGCACCGTCAGCACCGATGGCACGACGGTGACCTACACCCCACCGGCCACGGTGACGGCGGCCTTTACCACCACCTTCACCTACCAGGTGCGTGACTCGCTGGGGGCGCTGTCCAACGCCGGTACTGTCACGGTCAACGTGTCGCCACGCCCAGCCGCCGAGACCTTCGCGGTCACCGCAGCCACGGTCACGGCACGCTCCAACAACCGGTACAACTGGGACATCAGCGGCACCTCGTCGGTGACCACCGGCAACGTTGTGACCGTACGTGTCACCACTACCACCGGCGTGCAAACCCTGGGCACCACTACCGTACCGGTCACCGGGCGCTGGCGCCTGGCGGTCAGCAACAGCACCACGGTGATCCCGACCGCCGCGCCGACGGCGACCATCACCACCAGCCCAGGGACCACACGCACCGTCAACGTCGTCGTGCAGTAGAAGGCGGGAGAACGCCATGAAATGCCTGTATCCACTGTTGCTCTGCCTGGCCCTGGCGGGCCAGGCCAGCTGGGCCGAGGACCTGATGGACAACGCCGACCTTGCGGCCGGCAATGACCTCGGCGACCCCGTGATCATCCGCCTGTTACCGGTCGGCGCCGGCCAGGCAGCGGTGATCGAGCAGCAAGGCACGGGCAACCGCGCCGCCCTCGACCAGAACGGCCAGGCCCTGCTGGGCCGCATCGTCCAGGCCGGGGGCGCGCAAGAGGCGTACATCCTGCAAGAAGGTAGTGACCTGATGGCCAGCATCAGCCAGCAGGGATATGGCAACAGCGCGTCGATCCGCCAGAGCGGCAGCAGCAACAGCGCTGCCATCGACCAGATCGGCAACAACAACAGCGCCAACATCGTGCAGTCCGGCACGGGCCTCAACAGCTCCGTGACCCAAGCCGGCAATGGCCAGCATGTTCAGATCACCCAATACCGATAGACCTGGAGGCACCACCATGTTCAAGCTCGCTCCCCTCAGTGCCGCTATCGTCCTCGCCCTTGCAGGCCAGGTCATGGCTGCCGACAGCACCTCGACCCAAACTCAAGACGGCAAGGAAAACATTGCCGAAGTGACCCAGACCCTCGCGCCGTTCGCCTCGGCCACCCAGTCGCAGACCGGCAAGGGCCACAATCACCTGGCGGTGCAGGCCAACAGCACCAGCGATATCCAACAAAGCGCAAACGGCTCGTACAACGCAGGCTACGCCGAGCAGTTGTTCGAAACTGGCAGCCAGATCACCCAGCAGGCCGGCGGCAGCTATAACGATGCCTTCGCCAGCCAGTCGCTGGGCGAGAACAACCAGTCGCTGCAGACCCAGCAAGGCACTGAAAACCGCTCGACCGTGTGGCAGGACAGCCAGCTGGGCAGCCAGGCCACCACCCAGCAGTCCGGCCAACGCAACGAAGCCTTCGTCGAGCAGACCTTCGGCGGCAGCAATAACCAGAGCATGATCATCCAGGCAGGCGCCGACAACTACGCCGCCGCCGAGCACCTGACGCATAACGACGGCAACATCCAGATCTACCAGGACGGCAAGGAAAACTGGGCTTACGGCGACCAGCGCGACGGCGAGGGTGGCACCATCGGCCTCAGCCAGACCGGTACCGGCAACTCGGTGGAGGTCTGGCAAGACACACAAGTTGGCAGCCAGGCCAACGTCACCCAGACCGGCCAGCTCAACGAAGGCTACATCGACCAGAGCTTCGGCGACGCTAACAAGGCCACACTCACGCAAAAAGGCAAGGCCAACGCCAGTTGGTCGGACCAGTTCGAGAGCAACAACTCGACCACCACCATTTCGCAGACCGGTAACAACAACCTGCACTACACCTACCAGAACGGCGAAAACCTGAACTTGACCGTGACCACCCAAGGCAACGGCAACAAGATCACCGCCAGCAACTGGAAAGGCGACAAGATGGGCGGCCAGTTCGGCGTCAACCAGACGGCCGTGATCAACCAGTACGGTAACGGTAACGGCGTAAACCTGACGCAGAACGGCGACAACCACCTGGCCACGCTGAACCAGACCGGCAACAACAACGCGATGCAGACCAAGCAGGCCGACAGCAACAACGAACTGTTCTTCGAGCAGAACGGCACCGACAACATCCTGGTCGCCGACCAGCGCGGTACCGACAACTATGCCTTCGGCAGCAGCGAGGGCACCGGCAACGTCATCAACCTGGACCAGTCCGGCTATAGCAACCAGAGCTACACCAACCAGCTCTACGGCAGTGGCAACGAGGCCACCATCAAGCAGGCCGACAGCATCAACGTCGCCTACGTGACCCAAGGTGGCCAGGGCAACAAGGCGTTCGTCGACCAGAGCGGCATGGCGCAAACCGCCACCATCAGCCAGCTGGGCAGCGCGAACATGGCCACTGTGACCCAAAAATAACCTGCTCCCCCCTTGAACCGCGGTGCTCACTCTCCCTGGTGCCGCGGTTCCTTTTTATTGTTTCCCTGCTACCTCACCGCCCTGTGTAGGAGCAGCCTTGTGCTGCGACGAGGCCGGTGACATCAGCGCAAATTTACTGTGTTTTCACCGGCCTCTTCGCAGCACAAGGCTGCTCCTACACGGGGAGCGCATGAGCCGGGGTAGAATGGAACACCGTAAGCCTGGTGCTGCTTCCATGATCCAGTCCGACCTCGACCTGTTCGGCCCCCAGCCGCAACGCCTGGCGAGCCATACCGTGCTGCTGCCCGGCTTCGCCCTGGCCGAGCTCGAGGCCTTGTTAGACGCTTTGCGCCCGGTGCTGCGCGCCGCGCCGTTCCGGCACATGCACACGCCTGGTGGCCTGCACATGGCTGTCGCACTGACCAATTGCGGGGCACTGGGCTGGGTCAGTGACGAGCACGGCTACCGCTACACCCTGACCGACCCGCACAGTGGCCAACCCTGGCCCGCGTTACCGCCGGTGCTGCTCGGCCTGGCAAACCGCGCTGCGGCCGTCGCCGGATTCGACGACTTCGTGCCCGACGCTTGCCTGGTCAACCACTACTTGCCAGGCACCCGTTTGAGCTTGCACCAGGACCGTAACGAGCAGGACTTCAGCCAGCCGATCGTGTCGATTTCACTGGGCTTGCCGGCAGTGTTCCTGCTGGGCGGGCTGCAGCGCTCGGACAAGACCCAGCGTGTGCCGTTGAGCCATGGCGATGTGCTGGTGTGGGGCGGTGAGGATCGCTTGCGCTTTCATGGTGTGCTGCCCATCAAGCCCGGCGTGCATCCGCGCATGGGCGAGCGGCGGATCAACCTGACCCTGCGCAAAGCGGGCTGATCAGGTAAAAACTTGAACATCCGGGCCTGAAAGGCTTCTAAAGAGGAGCCGCGTCAGCGTTCACAAGGAGCCCATGCCCATGAAAATGCCCGGCCGCGCACCCAATACCTTTGTGCAGCTGGATTACGTACGCGATACGTTGTTCGGCCCGGTCGCCCAGAGCGTGGAATGCCAATGCCAACTCGCCGCCCTCAACCTGCAGGGCCGCCCTGCCCTGCGCTTGCACATCTGCCCGCCGCTGCCCGACAAGGTCGATCGCGCCCACAGCGTGGCGTTCGTCTGGGATGGCCGCACCTACCGCGGGGTGGTGCGTGACCAGGGCAAATGTGGCGATGGCGGGCTGAACCTCCTGCTTGAGCTGCAATAAGGTGATCAACGGCGATCAAATGCGCTGAACCTGCCCGCAACTGCGCGTCTCCATAGAAAAGAGCCCATGCCTTCTGGAGACCGTCATGAACAGTCCACTGCTCAAGCTCTTCACCCGCCCGTCCGATGCCTGGATGGAGATACGCCGCGCCGAAGAGGACCATCCGCAGCAATACCTGCCTCGGCTGCTAGCCCTGGCGCTGATCCCTGCCATTTGCCTGTTTGTCGGCACCACCACGTTCGGCTGGAGCCTGGCCGCCGAAGAACGCGTGCGCCTGAGCATTGGCAGCGCGGCGCAGTTGGCAGGCCTGCTGTACGCAGCCACAGTGGTCGGGGTCATGATCATGGGCGTGATGATTCGCTGGATGTCACGCGGCTTCGATGCGCAACCCAGCCTGCAGCAATGCATCGGCTTTGCCGCTTACTGCGCCACGCCGTGGTTTTTCGCGGGGGTGGTTGGGTTGCTGCCGATTCGCTGGCTGGCGCTGACTGCGCTATTGGCTGCTTCGGCTTATGCCAGCGTGCTGCTGTTTGGCGGGCTGCAGACGTTTCTGCGGTTACGCAAGGAGCAGGCCATGCTGTTCGCCGCCTGTGTGTGGGGGGTTGGGCTGTTGGTGCTGGTGACCATCCTGGTGTCGATGATCCTGTTCTGGTTCAACGGCCTGATGCCGGAATATGTGCGCCCGGCCAGCCTCGGCTGACCGGGACACAAGGTGCAGGCTCAGGCAATCGCCCTTATTGGCGTGGTCGGCTTGTCACGCAGCGCATGCAGCTGCGAAACCAGGTTCACCACGTCGCGGCAACTGTTGAGGTCCTGCAGAGCAACGCCTGTCAGGGTAACGCCCGCTTCGAGGCGCTGCCCCTGGCCCAGGCGGATGGTCAGGTGGGCGCCATCCGCGCAACTGACCTCGCAGCGATCAGGCAGGCAGGCTTGCTCGATCATCTGCCGCATCTCTAGCATTGAAACGCCTATCAACGACATTGTACGACCCTCTCTGTACTGGATGGCCTGTTGTTTAGGTACGCCTTTGCCAGGCATGGTGCCAATTGATATTGCGCATGCTCAGGCGGCCGTCCATGCGCCGGAGCAATGATGGTGCGCGGGATCATCTAGCACCTTAGTGGAAGATCACAGGCCAGCCAGGACTGTTCGATCGGCTGCACAGAATTGACGACGAGCGGTCTCAACTGCCCTCGGCCTGCATCTGCCCGAACCGGCCGGCATGGAAGTCGTCGAACGACTCAGCGATTTCTGCCTGGCTGTTCATCACGAATGGGCCATAGCCAACGATCGGCTCATCGATCGGCTCACCGCTGAGCAGCAGCACACTCGCGCCTTCCAGCGCCTCGAGCACAATGTCCTCACCACCACGCTCGAGCAATACCAGGCTGGCGGGCCCGGCTTCCCGTTCACCGTTGACCCGCACAGTCCCGCGCAGCACCACCAAGGCGGCGTTACGCCCCGCCGCTACGGGCAATTGCAAGGTCGCTTGTGCATTCAGGCGCAAATCCCAGACATCCATCGCGGTGAAGGTCCGCGCAGGGCCTTGGTAGCCTTGGAATTCACCCGCGATCACCCGCAGGCTGCCACGCTGGTCATCCAGCGCCACCACCGGGATATCCGTGGCAAGCAACGTCTGGTAACCCGCCGCGGCGCGCTTGTCACGTGCGGGCAGGTTGACCCACAGCTGGACCATTTCGAGTGTGCCACCCGTGCGGGCGAATGCCGGCGAATGGAATTCTTCATGGATAATGCCATTGGCCGCCGTCATCCATTGAACGTCGCCGGGGCCGATCAAGCCACCGGCCCCCGTGGAATCGCGGTGTTCGAGCTCGCCTTGGTAGACGATGGTCACCGTTTCGAAACCACGGTGCGGGTGCTGGCCGACGCCGCGTCGGCCACGTGTAGGGGTGAAGTCGTGCGGGCCGGCGTAGTCCAGCAGCAAGAACGGGCTGATCTGGCGGGCCAGGTCGTCGTAGGTGAACAGGCTGCGCACCGGGAAGCCATCGCCTACCCAGTGGGCGTGGGGGCTGCGGTGAATACCCAGAATCTTTTTCATGAGAAGTCTCCTCTCTTGGCTGGGATCACCTTACCAATGATGCCAATAAGCCGGTAGGCAGCTTAAATGGCATGCATCGTCTCACCTATGGAACGACAATGTCACGGTTGCAGGAAGGCCAACACCTGCTCGGCGGCCATGGCCGGGTCCTCCTGCATGAAGCAGTGCCCACCGGCGACCTGCCGCGCGCTCACGTTGGGGTTCAGCGCCGCCAGGCGTTTGACCGAATGTGGCACGAAGGGATAAGTCTGTTCGCCATACAGCACCCGCGTCGGTGTGTGGATCGCGGCCAGGTTTGCCCACATGCGCTTGGGGAACGAACTGAAAATTTCCACCTCGCGGCTGGGCCGGCACTTGAGCACTACCGCCTCGCCACAATCGCCAATGGCATGCTCCACATAGGCCAGCATTGCCGCATCGGTCCAGCCTTTGAAAATGCCGCGCCCCTGCAGCGAGGCCAGTGCCGCCTCACGATCAGGCCAATGGCTGCGGCGGTTGGCCGCCTTGCGCGCCAAGGCATGGCGCTGATGCAGGCCGACCAGCGCAGCCGCGCCCATCACCCCGATCATACGGCGGCTGAACAGCACCGGGTCAAGCAATACGGCCCGCTCGAACAGCGTGGGTGCGCTGGCCAGGATCAGCCCCGTGAGCACGCCACCAAAGCTGTGCCCGAGGGCAAAGCGCGGCACCTCGCCATACTCGCCACGCCCGCTTTCGAACGCCTCCACCGCCAGTTCAGCGGTGCGGTTCCACCCGCGAAACACCCCGCCATGGTCGCTGTCACCATGGCCTTGCACATCACACAGCCACAGGTCGAAATGCTCGCCCAGGCGCACCAGCAACGGCTGGTACGCCAGGCAGCAGAAGCCGTTGCCGTGCAGAAAATGCAGCAAAGGCTTGCCACTGGCGGGTGTGCGCCACCCGCGCAAGGTGAAGCCTTCGGGGCATAGGTGTGACCAGGGGATCAACTGCATCGGCTTGCTGTACTCATCGGTCTATGAAAACGCCGATTCTACAAACAGCAGCGGGTAGAGTGAAATCACCAGCAGTAAGGCCATCAGGACATTGAACAGCATCAGCCAGCGCGGGTTCTGCAACAGGTTGCGCAAAGCGCTGCCAAACATGACCCAGACCCCGACGCTGGGCAGGTTGACCAGGGCGAACAGCGCGGCGATGACGACCACGTTCATCACGTAGCCCTGGGCCGGTGTATAGGTAGTGATGGCCCCCACCGCCATCACCCAGGCCTTGGGGTTGACCCACTGAAATGCGGCGGCGCCCCAGAACCCCAGCGGCTTGCGGGCCTTGGTCGAATCCGTGCCGATTGGCCCCGAGGTCGCGATTTTCCACGCCAGGTACAGCAAGTAGGCCGCGCCGGTGTAACGCAGCACGGTGTACAACGGCGGCCACGCCTTGAACACCTCGCCCAGGCCCAAACCCACGGCCAGCACCATGACCATGAAGCCAAGGCTGATGCCCATGGCGTGCGGGATCGAGCGACGCACGCCGAAGTTCACACCCGAGGCCAGCAGCATGGTGTTGTTCGGCCCCGGGGTGATGGAGGATACGAAGGCAAACAGCACGAACGCTGTAAGCAGGTCGGCAGAGGCAAGCATGGCAGGCATTCCACAATCATTATTGGTGCTGTCACACTAACGGAGTCGCCCTGCCTTGCGACCGGTACAGTTTTGCTAAATTCAATAGATACAAATACTGTACCGATCCCATCCCGTTCAAGGAAGCCTGCCCCATGAGCCTCACTATCCGCCCCGCGGTACGTACCGACGCCGCGCAGATTCTTGCCTTCATCACCGAGCTTGCCGACTACGAACGTGCACGCCACGAGGTGATCGCCTCGGTTGCCGATATCGAACGCAGCCTGTTCGACGAGGGCAGTACAGTGCACAGCCTGATCTGCGAGCGGGATGGCCAGGCGATCGGTTTTGCTGTGTATTTCTACAGTTATTCGACGTGGCTGGGGCGTAACGGGATTTATCTGGAAGACCTGTACGTCACGCCCGAGCAGCGCGGCGATGGTGCCGGGCGCACATTGCTGCGGCACATTGCCCGCGAGGCCGTGGAGAACGGCTGCGGGCGCCTGGAATGGAGTGTGCTGGACTGGAACGAACCTGCGATCGGGTTCTACCAGTCGCTAGGGGCCGAAGCGCAGGCTGAGTGGGTTAAATATCGACTGGATGGCAAGAAGCTGTTGGCGTTTGCCCAGGGTTGACCCCAAATACCGCCGAAATCCCCCTGTAGGAGCAGCCTTGTGCTGCGAAGAGGCCGGCAAGGCTCATAGAAATAGTGTGGCAATACCGGCCTCTTCGCAGCACAAGGCTGCTCCTACCCGGGCAATGAAAGCCGAACGTTGTGTTTGGCTCAGTTCCGTCGCCACACCGCCCCAGCAATATCCACCCGCTTGGGCAGCACCTTGTTCTGGAAAAACAGCTCCGCCGTGCGCTGCTGCGCTGCCACGATCTCATCACTCACCGGTATCACCGGCGACGCCGGCCGATGGCTGAAGCTGCGCCGCACCACCGCCTCCGGCAAGCCCATGAACTGTGCAAGCAACTGGATGCTACCGGCTTCATCACTGCGCGTGAGCGCCTCGGCCTGGCTGATCGCATCCAGCAGTTGACCGACAAACGCCCCGTTGGCCTCGACGTACTCACGCGCCCCCAGCATGAAAGGCCCGATCAAGCCCAGCCCTTGGCCATCGGCCAACAGCCGTGCCTTGCCCTCCAGGTCAATGGCCGAATAGAACGGGTCCCAGATCGCCCAGGCGTCCACGCTGCCGCGCTCGAACGCCGCACGCGCATCGGCAGGCGCCAGGTACACCGGCTGCACATCGCGGATGCTCAACCCAGCCTTGGCCAGGCTGCGCAGCAACAGGTTGTGCGCACTCGAGCCTTTCTGCAGGGCAACTCGCTTACCCTTGAGGTCGCCGACGCTGGCCACCGGGCTGTCTTTCGGTACCAGAATCACCTCAGCCTGCGGCTTGGGCGGTTCAGCGCCGATGTACAGCAGGTCGGCGCCGGCCGCCTGGGCGAAGATCGGCGGAATATCACCGGTCGAACCGATGTCGAGGCTGCCAATGTTCAAGGCTTCTAGCATTTGCGGGCCGGCCGGAAACTCGATCCACTCAACCTGGGTATGGGCAAAGCGTTGCTCCAGAAGGCGATGCTGCTTGGCCAGGACCAGGCTGATCGAGCCCTTCTGATAGCCAATGCGCAACGTCGCAGGGTCTGCCGCCTGGGCAGCAGCGGCCAAGCTCAGCAGTAACAGAACGGCAAGGCGTAGCACACGCATGGGTCACTCCTTCCAGTCGGTCGAGGGTTTTTCCCAGAGGTTGATTCCGCCTTCCACGGCGTACTGGTCGATGGCCGCCAACTCCTCGGGGCTGAACGCCAGGTTATCGAGTGCGGCCACGTTTTCGATGATTTGCTCCGGCCGGCTTGCACCAATCAGTGCCGAACTCACGCGCGGGTCGCGCAAGGTCCAGGCCAGGGCCAGTTGCGCCAAGCTCTGGCCTCGCCCCCGGGCGATTTCATTGAGGGCGCGGGCGCGGGCAATGTTGTCTGGCGACAGGTGCTGGGGCAGCAACGAGCCACCGCCGGCGCGGTTGACGCGGGCATCGGCGGGAATGCCGTTCAGGTACTTGTCGCTGAGCAGGCCTTGGGCCAGCGCCGTGAATACGATCACCCCGGCCCCGAGCGTATCAGTGGTGGCCAGCAGGTCACGCTCGATCCAACGGTTGAACAGGTTGTACGAAGGCTGGTGGATCAGCAGCGGCACTTTCAGCTCGGCCAGCAGCGCCGCAATCTCAGCCGTCTTGCCCGCCGAATAGGACGAAATGCCGACATACAGCGCCTTGCCCTGACGCACGATGTCGGCCAGAGCAATGGCGGTTTCTTCCAGCGGCGTGTCGGCATCGAAACGGTGCGAATAGAAGATGTCGACGTAGTCCAGGCCCAGGCGCTGCAGGCTCTGGTCGAGGCTGCTGATCAGGTATTTGCGCGAACTGCCGCCCTGCCCGTATGGCCCTGGCCACATGTCCCAGCCCGCCTTGCTCGAGATGATCAGTTCGTCGCGGTAGCTGCGCAGGTCTTCACGCAGCAGCCGGCCGAAGTTGGTTTCGGCGCTACCGTAGGGCGGGCCATAGTTGTTGGCCAGGTCGAAGTGGTTGATGCCCGCATCGAATGCGGTGCGCAGCAACGCGCGTTGGGTATCGATAGGCGTCGCATCACCAAAGTTGTGCCACAGGCCCAGGGACAGGGCCGGCAATACCAGGCCACTGCGGCCGACACGGCGATAAGGCATGCGCGCGTAGCGCTCGGGGTGGGCGGCGTAGCTCATGGTTGACCTCGTTCGGTAAAGAAGGGATTGGCAGGGCGCTGCAGCCCCAGGTGTTCACGCAGGGTGCGGCCTTGGTACTGACGGCGGAACAGCCCGCGGCGCTGCAACTCGGGCACGACCAGGTTGGCGAAATCCTCCAGCCCCAGGGGCAGGTGCGGCACCAGCACATTGAAGCCATCGGCGGCACGGCCCTCGAACCAGGCCTGCAGTTCATCGGCGATGTGGGCCGGGGTGCCGATCAGGCTGTAGTGCCCTCGCCCGCCGGCGATGCGCCGGCCAAGCTGGGCGAGTGTCAGTTGCTCGTTGCCGGCAAGTTCGGTGAGCAGTTGCTGGCGGCTGCGCTGGCCATCTTCGGTGGGCGGCAGTTCGGGCAGCGGGCCGTCGAGCGGGTAACCGGAAAGGTCGAAATTGCCGAGCATGCGCCCGAGCAAACCAACCCCGACGCGCGGGTCGACCAGTTCCTGAAACTGCTGGTACTTCTCTTCGGCTTCAGCCTGGCTATGCCCAACCACCACAAACACGCCAGGCATGATCTTCAGCGAATCCTCGCCCCGCCCGTAACCGGCCAGCCGGCCCTTGACGTCGGCGTAGAACGCCTGGGCGCGGGCCAGGCTCGGTTGCGCGGTAAACACCACCTCGGCACTGTGCGCGGCCAGCTCGCGGCCGGTTTCCGAGGAGCCCGCTTGAACCAGCACCGGCCGCCCCTGGGGCGAGCGGGCGACGTTCAGCGGGCCTTTGACGCGAAAGTGCTCGCCTTCGTGATCCAGGGCACGCACCCCATCAGGACGGTGGAACAGCCCACCGGCCTTGTCGTGCACGAAGGCGTCGTCAGCCCAGCTGTCCCACAGGCCCTGTACCACCTGCTGAAACTCCCGGGCTCGAGCGTAACGCTCGGCATGCGGGATATGCGCCTGGCGGCCGAAGTTGCCCGCTTCGGCGGCCGCGTCCGAGGTGACCAGGTTCCAGCCAGCGCGGCCGCCGGACAGGTGATCGAGCGAGGCGAACTTGCGTGCTACGTGGTACGGCTCGTTGTAGCTGGTGGTGGCGGTGGCGATCAGGCCGATGCGCTCGGTAACGGCACTTAACGCCGACAGCAGGGTAAGCGGTTCGAAATAGGTGGAGCGTGCACTGTGGCTGGCCAGGGCGTCGGTAGGCGCGGCAACGCTGTCGGCGACGAACAACGCGTCGAAACAGGCCGCTTCAGCGACCTGCGCGGCGCGGCGGTAGCTGCTGAAGTCCATGGGGTCGGCCGGTACGTCCGGGTGGCGCCAGGCGGCCACGTGGTGCCCGGTGGCCATGAGGAAGGCGCCCAGGCTCAGTTGACGGCTCATGTCGATCTCCTTGATGGGGTTGTCGCTGCGCTTTTGTAGGAGCAGCCTTGTGCTGCGAAGAGGCCTGTAACGCCACAGCCTCTGTATAAGCCGTACCGGCCTCTTCGCAGCACAAGGCTGCTCCTATGTATGGACTCGCCCACACTGTCTAGCTGCTTTTGAACTTAGGAACCCGGTTGCATCTATGTATCAGGCCTATTCGAGGAAGCTTTTTGCTTCT
>Ga0213823_1000025_pt1 | contig 167281 bp, 160 predicted proteins | sample MC6MC0907MG_FD_179887 | JGI IMG/M metagenome (GOLD analysis project Ga0213823, IMG submission 179887) | Enriched soil aggregate microbial communities from Iowa State University, Ames, United States - MC6-MC0907-MG | ecosystem: Environmental > Terrestrial > Soil > Unclassified | place: USA... | reverse complement strand
ATGAGGTAGATAGGTTCGAGGTGGAAGTGTGGTGACACATGGAGCTGACGAATACTAATCGATCGAGGACTTAACCAAAAAAGTTTGAAACAATCAATGAACCGTTTATCCAGTTTTGAAAGAATAAAAATATTATAATATACTTGTAATTTTGATAAAATATGTTATAATAAGTATTGTCTTTCAAATAGTCTAGTGATGATGGCAAAGAGGTCACACCCGTTCCCATACCGAACACGGAAGTTAAGCTCTTTAGCGCCGATGGTAGTTGGGGGCTTCCCCCTGTGAGAGTAGGACGTCGCTAGGCTGTATACTAAAATTATTCCGAAGTAGCTCAGTTGGTAGTAGCACCTGACTGTTAATCAGGTTGTCGCAGGTTCGAGTCCTGCCTTCGGAGCCATTCTTGGAGAGTTGTCCGAGTGGCCGAAGGAGCACGATTGGAAATCGTGTAGGCGGTTAACACTGTCTCAAGGGTTCAAATCCCTTACTCTCCGCCAGCACTTTTATTCATTCCAAACGAAGGCCCCTTGGTCAAGTGGTTAAGACACCGCCCTTTCACGGCGGTAACACGGGTTCGAATCCCGTAGGGGTCACCATGTATATACCCAGATGGAGGATTAGCTCAGCTGGGAGAGCATCTGCCTTACAAGCAGAGGGTCGGCGGTTCGAGCCCGTCATCCTCCACCATTATACTTATTAACAATTAATAACATATCATTATCGCGGGGTGGAGCAGTGGTAGCTCGTCGGGCTCATAACCCGAAGGTCGTTGGTTCAAATCCGGCCCCCGCAACCAAAATGGTCCCGTGGTGTAGCGGTTAACATGCCTGCCTGTCACGCAGGAGATCGCCGGTTCGATCCCGGTCGGGACCGCCATTTATTTTAAAATATGGGTCAGTAGCTCAGTTGGTAGAGCATTAGATTGAAGCTCTAAGTGTCGGCGGTTCGATTCCGTCCTGACCCATCATGTTTTTTTGCCGGTGTAGCTCAGTTGGTAGAGCAACTGACTTGTAATCAGTAGGTCGTGGGTTCGACTCCTATCGCCGGCACCATGTATTCCCGGAGGGGTAGCGAAGTGGCTAAACGCGGCGGACTGTAAATCCGCTCCTTAGGGTTCGGCGGTTCGAATCCGTCCCCCTCCACCAGTTTTAATATAATAGGGGCATAGTTTAACGGTAGAATAGAGGTCTCCAAAACCTTTGATGTGGGTTCGATTCCTACTGCCCCTGCCAATTTAATTTTATGGCGGTTGTGGCGAAGTGGTTAACGCACCTGATTGTGGTTCAGGCATTCGTGGGTTCGATTCCCATCAGTCGCCCCATTTAACTTTAAATTAGAATAATACAAAATAGTAATTATGGCGGTTGTGGCGAAGTGGTTAACGCACCTGATTGTGGTTCAGGCATTCGTGGGTTCGATTCCCATCAGTCGCCCCATTTTTATATAATTATCTTTTGGGGTATAGCCAAGCGGTAAGGCAACGGATTTTGATTCCGTCATGCCCTGGTTCGAATCCAGGTACCCCAGCCATTTTTTTTGCGGAAGTAGTTCAGTGGTAGAACACCACCTTGCCAAGGTGGGGGTCGCGAGTTCGAACCTCGTCTTCCGCTCCATTTAACTATTTATGGCGGCATAGCCAAGTGGTAAGGCACAGGTCTGCAACACCTTTACCACCGGTTCAAATCCGGTTGCCGCCTCCATATTTTATTTTTCAATCGGATTATCCGATTTTTTTTATCTACACTATGCCGGTGTGGCGGAATTGGCAGACGCGCACGACTCAAAATCGTGTTCCTTTGGAGTGCCGGTTCGACCCCGGCCACCGGTATCATTTAAATCGTTGATTTGACGGGCGTTTCATGCGTAAGCATGAGGCGCTTTTTTACGTTTTAGACGTATAATGTGCGTCAAATTAGTCATTATCATGTTCGCTAGTAGACCGTTTTCCTTAAATACTAAGGAAGGCGGTCTTTTTCTATGTCTAAGCGTAATAACGAATTAGTAGGACGGGAACTCGATCTCGTGAGTCGTTCGGTATCAATGCAGGTGACTACATTTGATGAAGCGTTGGCGGTGTTTATAATGGATGCGAAACGACGTGGTTTGCGCGAATTTACGATTACTTACTATCAACGTGAATTAAATCATTTCCGTACGTTCTTAGTCAGCGTAGGTCATTCGCTATTTATCCACGACGTACAGCGGAAACACCTAGAGGAGTTAGTCGAGGATATGCAAGTACGCGGTCTCCGGACAACAACGATAAACTCTAAGCTACGCGCAATTCGAGCGTTCTTTCATTGGCTACTCGAGAATAAATACTTGGCCGTAAATGACCTGGCGAAGTTTCCGTTAGTACGTGATCGTAAGAATAGCGTTGAAACATTTACCGTTAAACAATTACATGCGCTATTCAATGCGACGGACAAGCGTACATTCACTGGCCAGCGAGACTATACGTTTATGATGCTACTGCTCGAAACTGGCATTCGTTTAAATGAATCTTGCGGTATTTTAATAGAGGATGTAAAGCTATCGGAAGGTCTCGTGTTTATTCGTAATACGAAAAATCACTATCATCGCTATGTACCGATACAAGCGAAGATGAAGGAGCAGCTTCGTCGGTATCTTCAATTAAGAGGGACATGCGAAACGGATGCGTTATTTGTCACATTAGAAGGTACAGGAATGAAACGTAATTATCTGCAGAAGATTGTTGCTCAATACGGTAATAAAGCAGGGATTAAGGGTGTCAGATGTTCACCTCATACAATGCGGCATACGTTCGCTAAGCTATCCGTTATGAATGGCGCTGGCATATTCGAATTACAAAAGATACTCGGTCATTCAACAATGGAGATGGTAAAAACCTATGTAAATCTATTTTCAACGGAAGTACACGACAAACATCGTGAGTTTAGTCCGTTAAATAATCTTTAGACAAAAAGAAAAAGCCGAGTGCGCTAACACTCGACCTTAACTGAATATGACTACCGAGAAAACGATAGCATACACACCAATGTATCGCTATTGTAGAGCCTTTTCGAAAAAATTACAATGTCTAGGCTTATTTAAGTGCGCTTTTTTTCGGTAATCCAACGTGGAAACCTAGTAACACGTTAAACTTGATCGGTTTGTACGATAGCCGCCGCAATAATTATCGTTAGGACAACACTATAAGGTCGACGTATTTATCATTCGAAGGTTAGGGCGCCTTAAAATGCGCTATACAAAAGGAAGAACATCGCTTCACTGGTGATAAGCATAACGCCTTTATTTAGCTTTTATAGCCGTTGCTAAAAACGGTTTTAAATCATAAGTTGGTGTAATTATTTTTAAAAACACTTCGACCCTAAATCAAAGGAGGATTGAACGGAATGAATATCGCAGTAGGCATCGTTAATATTCAACGGAAGCTATTTGAAAAGACTGAATGTAAAACTGACGCATATTACAGCGAAGGTCAGGGGGCTTTGTATGTATTAGTGGGTGAACCTCTGGCGATCAGAAACGTAATTTATGCAGCATCCGAAACGGAACTTATGTTGAACGCAATTTAACGAAGGAAGAAAATTATTAGAAACATGTCCGAAACTGAATTTTCATTCGGGTATATAAGGTAGGAAGAGTAGAACAAAAGGAGACGATATTATGACGCAAATTCAGAAAAAACAAAGATCGTTACTATATGCATAAGTGTCCAGTATATGGTGATTTACTGGACACTTGTTTTTTATCTAATTTTTCAACAATTGCTGTTCATATAATAAAATATCTTCAACTAGCCATCTTTTAATAGTAGAAAAAATATGACTAACTGTTGTTTAAACTGAGACTTCTAATAACTTTTTGACTTCAAAAATCATTAAACATCCAAAGAAGTATCTTTTTTATTGATTTAGTGAAAGGAGGAGTACTTTAAATACTCTTTCAGTGGCAATAAAGAAAAATGAAAAGTTAGGGTCTTAACATTTCTCCTTCTTCCCAAGAAACAATTAATCGATTCAATCTTCTTAGCCTAGTTTCTTCTTTTTGCGCACTCATTATCCACCAAATAGAATCTCTCTTGTAAGAAGGAGGGAGCTGATTAAAAAATTCCCAAGAACGTGGATTTTTTTTAATTTCATCCTCATACGCTTTCGTTAACGTAGCATGCCTATTGGTTGAAGAATATCCTGTTTTGTCATTTCTTTGATTAAAAACATTCAATCCTTCAGGCCTCATTTGATTTAACTCTATCAACTTATGTACCTTTTCGACATTAACTTTACTCCATACGCTATTTGGCTGACGTGGAGTAAATCTAATTTTATAACTATTATCATCAACGGTTTTTCGTATCCCATCAATCCAACCAAACGAAAGAGCACAATCAACTGTTTCAGTCCAAGTGAGACTTGCTATATTAGTTTTTTTCTTAAAAAATCCTATCCAAATTTCACTAGTTTTTTTGTGATTACACTCCAGCCAATCAATAAATTCAGTTTGATTCCTAAAAAAAATTACTTGGTTCATTTTTTTAACCATTCTAAAATTGTTTGATTAAGTTCTTCTGGTCTTTCTTCTTGAATCCAGTGACCAGCATTTAAGCTCTTAATATCTATGTTAGGCACAAAGTCTTTTATATTTGGAAGCGGAGGAATAATATCTTTCTCGCCATAAACCATCAATGTTGGTTTATAAGTAATAGGTTCTACATTAGCTAGTAAATGCCAATTACGATTTAAATTTCTATACCAATTGATACTTGGAGTGAATCCTGTCTTATTGAAGGCAGAAATGTAAACAGAAAGATCGTCATCACTCATAACAGGTTCACCTAATGGATTGCTCGCTTCAGCCAGATTAATCATTTCCATTCCTTCAACAAGACCTTGTGATGGAACATTCTTTCGATATAAGTTACGAAGAAACTGGGCTTTATTTTCGTCTAATATAGCATCTGCAACACCTGGTTGTTTGTTAAAGTGAACAAAGTAGTAATTATCGCCAAAAACATCCTCCATAAAATCAATCCAAGGTCTTTCTCCCCGAACTTGGTATGGCAAACATAAATTAATCATTTTACTAACACGTTCTGGATGTAGTAGAGCCATGCTCCAAACAACACTTGCACCCCAATCGTGGCCCATAAAAATGGCATCTTTGTATTGATAGTAATCCAAAAGAGCAACAAGATCGCCTGTTAAATGTTCAATGTCATATTTTGTAACTTCTTTTGGACAAGAAGACTCTCCATACCCTCGTTGATTTGGAATAATAACGTGATACCCTGCTTCTACAAGAGCATTTACTTGGTGTCTCCATGAGTATGCATGCTCTGGCCATCCGTGACAGAGTATGATAGGACGTCCCCGATTTATTTCTCCAGCTTCAAAAACTTCTAGTTTCACATTATTAACTGAAATAAGTTTTGGTGTAGGAAATTCATTATTATTTGTCATTTAATATCCTCCTAATTAAAATTGTCTTACAAGGACAATATTATCATTGAGTTTTGACAACAGTCTGTCAGCATTGAAATTTAAAACTTGCTTAACTGTATTTTTCATTCATTAATTTGAGCTTAGAGGCAATTTTTTGACGCAATTCTTTCGGTTCTAGGACTTCTACATATTCTCCAAAACTAAAAATGAGAGAGAACAACCATTCTTTTTCGGGCAACGTTGCTTTCACAAGAAGTTCACCTGTTTCTAACACAGTAATATCTTCTTTATTAAAAACATCCTCTACACGAGACTTCATTATTGGGGAAACTTTCAAAACAATTGTTGTCATCGTTGTTTGCTCATTTAACAATGTCGTAATTTCGTGATATGATTTTTCTCGACGTTCAAATGATTGATTTTCAATGTGAAAATCACTTATCCGAGAAACTCTAAATATTCTGAAATCTTCTTTTAAAAGACAATAAGCAAATAAATACCAAGTGTAATTTTTAAAAACGAGTGACATAGGTTCAACTTGTCTTTTGCTTACAATATTATTATAATTTCTGTAGTCAATAGTCAGTAACTCACTCTGTTTAATAGCTTTTCTTAATGTTTTAACTAATATTTTTTGATTTGGAGAGTCTCCATAAGGATGTAACTCAATGATGATTTGTTCCATATTAAGTTTTAGAGAATCCACCTTATTTTTAGGAATTATATTTTCTAGTTTTTCTATAGATGACTCTAACTCAATATCATCAACTGTAGAATTAATATCCTTGAGTACAGAAAGAAGGGAAGACATGTTGTTAAGAGTCAGTACTTGATGATTTATTTTATAATTTTCATATATGCTGAATCCACCATTATTTCCAGAATGTGAAATAATAGGAATGCCAGCTAGATTGATAGTTTCAATATCTCGGTAAATAGTCCGAATTGACACTTCAAACTTCTCAGCTAATTCATTTGCAGTTACACGATTTCTATTAAGTAACATCACTATAATAGTTAACATACGTTCTATTTTCATCGTTTTCTCCTTAAAAAATTTTTTTTACTTACTAGGTAGATAATAAGAGTAATTAAATAAATATTATACCCTACAGTATTAAGAGTCAGTTTGAGAATTGATTTTGTTTTACACAAGTTTTTACACAAGCTGTTATAACCTAGGAACAGCAAGGGGAGCCATTCATGTTTCTAACGGTTCAATACATGATATAATGTATTGGATAAATAATGAATACATACCTTAATATTACATACAAAGTTGGTTGATAAAAATTTAGGATTAGTATTAAAAGGATCATAATTCTTTTGAAAGGGTGATCATAATGAAAACGATTTATATTTATCCTAAATTAGCAATGGGGTTTAGGGGATTTGCAACAGGTTTAGATAGAGAAGGATTCTTTTTGAAGAAAAGGTCAACGAGACTAAAAAAAAGTATAGAAAATTCGTTGAAAGAGTATAATTTGAGTTCTTTTAACGTAGAAGTTACTCATGGGTTTGAATCTCCAGAGGAATTATTAGAAAATGATGGCGTTTTGGTTTTGATTTCTCCATACTTAAAAAGTTTACTTGGTCACATTGATTTTTCTAAAAGTGGATACTATCTTTTATCTGAAGCAGAATATAATTCTGAAAATATTGATAATATCTTAAAGTATATAAAAATGCTATAAAACTATAAGATTAATAGAAAACAATAAAAATGCTAAAATATATTTAGGTTAGATATCGGGGATATATGTAAAACAGAGATGTTTATATTAGCATTCTTGTTTTTTGTTTGATACAACATTGTATATAAAGTATTCTTCATTATAGACTTTTATATAATGAAAAAAAGTAATGTTATTGGTGATTATTTAATATTCTTAATACTTACAGTGGATATTAAATCAAGAAAATAGACAACACATCTTTTACCGGTAGGGTTAGTATTTTTATCTTGTTCATGTCTACTTACCATTCATCAATTATTCAATGCTCTGCGAAATCACAGGCTCTTTATACACTTTTGCAAGACCATATTCGTTTCAATTTCTTTTATTATATGATGCATGGAACGAATCAAAAAAACTTATTAAATAAAGCACATTTAAATGGAACCACGGGATTAATACTTGAACGACCATAAGGTGAATAAAAGTTTTCGACTAATGGATAGATAAACGAAAAATAGATCGCAGCCTCGAGTTTTCGAATGCGTAAGAACCTATTGGTGTTGACATTAAAACTGTACGGTGATTGTTAGTTAACAATCACCGTGCAGTTTATATATGTATAGGTAGATGGACTTGATGTTGATGAAATCAATAAGCACAAGAGTTATCATTTTACTCCATTACGTTTATGTCATCATAAACATAATGGAGTAAGTAGCAAAAATACGGTTATGAGGAAGAAAGAAGATGTTAAGAGTAAAGATCTTATGACTGTATATAGTAGTCAGGAAGTTCACACAGCAAAGAAGAGGTAGTAGTAAAAGAGATGTGTGTAAAAGATCAAAGTATCTTCTTTCCTATAAAGTAGAGGATGAATATCTAATTTAATATTTATACGAATCAAATTTACGTACTAGATAAATTTCGTTCGTTTATTAGGGAAGAGTTAGATAGAATACCGATAATCTCTGATATTTCCAGATTAATAGCTAAAAGAACATCGGTACTTTTGATGAATTGATAAATAATAAAGCATTATTTTATCGTATGCATCAAGCCCAATCCAAATGGTATGAGCGAAAGGCTTGAGAGATAATACTACTATTAGATAAAGCTTCACTGCACACTGATCCTTAAATTTATCACTTCAACCAAAATCAAAGATAAACAAATCGTAGAGGTTCATTTTAGTTTTCAAAGAGGTCTGAAAGTTAATTAGACGAAGCACCTACTGATGATCATAGTTTTAAGATGAGAGTGATAGGGTGTCTTAATTCTAACCAGAAAATATCTTTGTTTTTCTATGTTCACAGTTATTTTGACAATAGATTTTTTACTCTCCTTGACATTGTTAAGGAGTTTTTGTTATGTTGATATAAAATGATAATGATTCTCATTATCAGTAAAGGTGCTGAAGTTGTAATATTCATGGGAAGGAGCAATCTAATGGACAGGATAGATAACGTTCGTTACGTAGCATTATTATGAATATAAGCGATCAAATTCAACTGTGGAATCAAATCGTCATTAGCGTACTGGACATTCAGGTAAAGCGAGTTGGGCGTGGTGACGAAATTCGAGATTATGTAACACCAGCAAGCATGTTTATGTTTATCGCAAATGGACGTGCTGAATTGTGGACAAATGATGAAGTGTGGATATCCGAACGGTTTCGTTTAATACATATCGGCAAGGGAAAAAGGATAACTGTTCAATCCGCTGACTTTCTTGACATCTACATGATTTTATACAATGCTTCTTTGCCCGCTTCAGCATTGCGGGAGTTTCATATGATGATGCAAACAGACAATCCATTTATGAAAAGTTGGGCAATATCGCCATCTCAACCGCTTATTATGTTGGAGATGCTAGAAACAATGCTTGCCGACTGGCAACAAATAGACAATGGGCAGATGGACAAAGAGAAAAAAATGAAAGATGTCCATGAATTGAGAAGACTGAAGGCCAAAGGAGAATTCATCCGTTTTGTACATGCTGCATTACAGGAGCGAACGGAGATTGCATACGCCCCAACTTTGGCCGAACAAGTTGTCCGCTATATCGGAAGGAATTATCGTGGAATGATTTCCATGGAACAGTTGGCCCAGCAAATGAATTACACCCCACAATATGTTTCGAGGAAATTTAAAGAACAGATGGGGTACAGTCCACTTGATTATACAATTCGATTACGCATAGACTTGGCGCAAAAATTGCTGTGTGATACCGAAGCGACGCTACAGGAAGTAGCTGCTTATGTTGGTTATCCAGACACTATATATTTTAACCGTATGTTTAAGAAACAAACAGGTATAACTCCAGGGGAATACCGCAAGCAAAACCAGTATGTAGGTTCGAAAGATACAATGAATTGGTCAGATTTGTCCATTGTTGCACCACATCCAGCACTGTATCATTTAAATGGTAATGATATTCATTATCAATTAATGCTAGATGGAGGAAATGATATGGCAATTAGCAAAAAAAATCTGTTAGCGATGGCACTGTTGTGTCTGACTATGGTCACATCGGCATGTGGGACATCATCAGAAGGGACAAAGGGAAATAGTGGAGCAGCAAAATCGATTCAAGTAAAGACAGAAGCACCCGCCAACATCCAAATGCGAACAATTACGACGGCACTCGGAGATGTGGAAGTACCTGCAGATCCACAACGTGTAGCTGCACCGGCATTTTTAGGAACTGTGTTGGCACTCGGCATCCAGCCAGTTGCATCTGATTTATTATTGATGGAAAGTCCGTATTTAGAGGGGATGCTCGACGGTGTAGCTAATGTGGGAGATTCGCTAGAAGCACTGGTTGAATTAAAACCGGATTTAATCATCACAAATATTAATAAAGAAGAAACAGTGGACAAATATTCGCTCATAGCGCCCACGGTAGCTATGCCTTACAATAGCTTTGAAACTATTCAGGAGGAAATGCGTTATTTCGGTGATTTATTAGACAAAAAGGATGTCGCTGAACAATGGATTACTGATTTTGAGAGTCACGCAAGTAAATTACGTGGTGAAGTTCAAGCTGCACTTGATGAGGGAGAGACAGTATCCGTCATGCAGGAATATGATGGAAAGGTATTCTTATTCGGACCAAAGTCCGGACGCGGCGGTCGAATCATGTATGAAATATTAAGTGCGAATCCACCTTCAACGATTCCAAAACATATGCTTGCTGAATCATATTATGAATTTTCACTGGAATTGCTTCCTGAATACACAGGAGATTATTTGATTCTAACAACAAAATCGACGCTGGAAGAACTACAGGCTGATCCGGTTTGGGGGAATTTGCCTGCGATTCGAGATGGAAAAGCATACTTGTGGAATGAAAGTCAGTCATGGTTTAGAGACCCGATTGCAGTAGAAGGACAAATAGAAAATTTAGCTAATTGGATGATTGAAATTGCCAAAACACAATAAAAATGTGGTATTATCTCAACTACTTTCATAAGTATGTTTGTGATGAGCAAATATTCATTGTTATATAATAGAGACATTTCGATTGTGGAAATGTCTCTTTACCTATTTTTATCGATTGCGAGTAGTTTTACATGTTGAATTTTGCTGGAGTTGTTTTTGGTAATTCATAAACAAAGATTATACTAAGTGGAGATTTAGAGAATCAGAATTAATCTGTACTCTCTTTTTCGTTATTTAGAAAATTTCAAAAGAGCTACATTCTAGCTAGATTATAAATCAAAGCAAGATATAGGTTTGTAAATTTTATTTTTTGCTTTTGAAAACATAAGACAGAGTTAACGCTTTTATTTAGTTTATTTATAGACTTTGCATTTATAAATGACAATTATTTTTCTAATGGAATGGACACGATGTTTGAAGTCAATTCACATAGTTTTGTAGTAGGGGGTATTCAACATTTATCGAAAGGAGTACTACACAATGAAACAGAAAAAGACAAACAGATATTTTATGAAGGGTATGGGGGGATTTAATAGATCAAACCGAATACAACTACTTTAAAAATGGATTATATGAATTTTTTTAAATTCATAAGTCTTAAACCGCTCTATAGGATAAAAAATGTCCTTTATAGAGTGGTTTTTGTTTTTTCATCATTTTTAATGATTAGTTCATGTTCTGTTCATATAACCATTTTAAGCTATAAGTAATTAATGAAATGGAGGGGTTAGTGATGAATCTTGCCTGGAAAGAAATAAAGAAGAATAAAGTACGATTTTTAATTTTGGGCTCCATTATCTTCCTAGTTAGTTTTTTAACGTTTATTATTTCGGGTTTGGCAAATGGTCTGTCGCAGGATAATGCAGCTTTAATTAAAGATTTACCGAAAGGTCAATTTTATATGGCTGAGGATGCAGAGGGTACGTTTAATTTATCAAGAATCGATAGCGATCTTCAGCAGGAAGTCATGAGTGGAGAGAAAGAGGCAGTAGCTTTTTCCATTCAAATGGGCTTTTTAAATGACAAGGACGATAAACAGCAGAGTGTTGCTTTTGTTTCATCTACAGAATCCACACTGTTTAAAAATGTACATCAAGGTGAAGTACTTTTAGATAGCTCGTTGGAGGAAAAAGGGATACAGGTTGGTGACGTATTGACGAATAATCAATACAGTGGTGAGTTCATTGTGAAAGGCTTTGTAGAGCAAAAGAAATATAGCCATGCACCCGTTGCTTATATAAGTAAAGAGGCCTATCAGGAAATGTATCGGGTAAAAGATATGCAGCTAATTTATATACCGAATGGCAGCCCAAAAGAATCTAAGGGGCTACAAGCATATAGCAATAAAGAGTTTCTCAATACAATTCCTAGCTATAGCGCGGAACAGTTATCTTTGAATATGATTATATGGTTTTTAGTTGTCATTAGTGGCATGTTATTCGCCATTTTCTTCTATATGATGAATGTACAAAAAATTGGCTTGTATGGCATCTTAAAAGCAATCGGTTTAAAAACAAGTAAGCTGTTTCAAATGATTTGGACACAAATGGCAATTATTACAATGATCTCACTTGTGGTATCCGTCAGTCTTAGCCAATTATTTAATATTGTGGCACCAAAAGGAATGCCTTTCACCTTAACAATTGGCACCACAACGCAGCTATCCATCGTGTTTCTTATCATTGGTTTTATCGGAGCTACTTTGTCTGGTCTACAAATTAAAAAAGTCGAACCGTTACAAGCCATACAACAAGGGGAGGCTTAATCATGACGCTATTTACAATTGATGAAGTACGAAAAACGTTTAAAAATGGCGAAGTCGAGGAGGAAATTTTAAAAGGTATCAATCTTTCATTAAAAGAGGGAGAAATTACAGCATTAGTAGGTGCATCTGGTTCAGGGAAAAGTACGTTGTTAACAATAGCTGCAGGACTACAGCCAGCAACAGATGGGCAAGTGCTTTTTGAAGAACAAAATCTTACAACAATGAGCACCGAGCAGGTACGAAAATTACGTGCAAGTAAATTTGGCTTTGTGTTTCAGTTTGCGCATCTCGTACCATTTTTGACAGTGGAGGAGCAGCTGTTGTTAATGCTGGATGTTGCTGAATCGCCATTAAAGAAACATGAACAGCAGCATGAAGTCAATCGTTTATTACATTTAGTTGGGTTGACACATCGTCAAAATGCTTATCCTTCTTCGTTGTCAGGTGGAGAAAAGCAACGTGTAGCAATTGCACGTGCCATCATCCATCAACCGAAAGTATTGTTTGCAGATGAGCCAACAGCAAGCTTAGATTCTCAGCGCTCTAAAGAAATCATGTTGTTACTAAGAACATTAACCAAAACTTTAAATATAACCACATTACTAGTAACGCATGATGAAGAGATGTTGGCTTATACAGATCGTATTATTAAAATGAGCGATGGTGTCGTATTACAAAATAAACAAGGCTCCCACTAATATGGGAGCCTTGTTTAGCTTTCAAATTCCCAAGATAATTAGGAAGGAAACTCCAGCTGTTACATTGAATTATTCAATATGCTAGAAGTAAAAAAGGATATATATAAGTGGTTGGTTTTAAATTAAATAGTCAAAATCCAGAGGAAGCGGCAGCGTTTTATAGCAAAGTGTTTGGTTGGGAGGTAGCAGCGCCAAATTGGAATAATTGGGAAGTTACGACTGGGAACGAAGAACAAACTGGGATTAATGGAGGTATTGGTAAAGGACCAAGCGATTATCCACATGGTACATGGATTCAAATTGGAGTGGATGCAATTGATGAAATTATTGCACAGGCAAAAAACAACGGGGCTACTATTTTGCGTGAGGGAATGGAGTTTAATGATTTATATCTTGCCTATCTATTTGGTCGATTCAATAGGCATAGGAATCGGTTTAATTCAATATAAAACGAATAAAGTCTCTTTTAGTAGAGTCTTTTTCCATTTTAAGCATAAGTACACATCATTATGGGTAAAGAATCAATGGAGGAGGGATAATGTGAAGTACATATTGAAACTAGTATGTTTAATCCTGATAACGATGGGCTTATTACCGAAGGAAGTACAGGCAGGTAGTTTTATCGATTTAACAGATGATACCTTGATGACGGAAATTCATTATTTAGTGGAGCAGGATATTGTGAAGGGCTATTCCAATCACTTATTCAAGCCGAATGACTATGTTACGAAAGCACAGGTAGCTGTGCTGCTAACACGTGCTTTAGGATTGAACACGATCAATGTACAAAATCCCAATTATCAAGATGTAACGCCAGCTAATAAATACTTCAAAGAAATAGCTGCTGTACAAAATAAAGGGATATTCGATGCAGCCCATAAATTTAACCCCAATGCACCTCTGACTAGAGGGGAAATGTCTATTGTGCTAAAAAGGGCCTTTCAATTAAAAGGTTCAGATCCTTATTATTTTACTGATGTGACGGAGCAGACACCTGGTTATAAAGAAATTTTAACTATGGCCCATAATCATTTAGTAAGGGGCTATGATAATGGTGCGTTTAAACCTAATGACCCTGTAACACGTGCCCATTTTTCAGCATTTTTAGCGCGAGCATTAACTCTTTCTAAGCCTAATTTGCTAAAGGATCCTGCATTTGTTTATACGTATGCCTATTATTCTTTAAGTGACAATAAGCGTTATACTTTAAGCTATCAATATCATCAACATGATGGTAAAAATGATGTATGGACAGTCAAAAATGTAAGTACAGGACAAACTCTCCCTGACGAGCTTTTATATGGTCATGATCGTGCATATGGTCAAGTCGTTGCTAGTGATGCTAACACACATTACGATTTATATTTGGAACTACCTCTTAGAGTAGGGGTTATTTTACATGAAGAAGATGCGGGGGTTACTGCAGGTGAACGAGTAACTGTAAAATCAACTGATAGCACAGTAAAAGCTGGTGAAGTGCAATATACGGGTGTGGTTATAGTAGAGAAAAAAACTAAATTTAGTGATGTGGTGAAAACCTATTATTTTGTAGATGATATTGGTTTAGTCAAAGAGCTACACAATGACATTGTTGTTTTTGAGTTGCTTAATCGGACAATGAAATAATTAGTAAAGGAAAGCAAGCCACTGAGGGACTCGCTTTCCTTTATTGCTGTATGGAGATATGAAAAAAACGTAGTAGAGCTTGCAGCCAATCCTTGTCATTATGTGTAGTATAGGTAGTTAAGGATGGCCCCTCATAAATTCTAAATTCGTTGTTCATCATAGTGTGACGTCCACGAGCTGTTCGAATCATTGCAATTTTATTTTTTTGCTTAGAGAGTCGTGGGGCAAATTTTGCATCATTTGCATCATCATGAAAACAATAAAGCAAACGCCAATGATGTTTGGTTTGCTCAAAAAGCATCCAACCATTTTCTTCATCATACTCTATTTTATATAATTCTTGCCCTTCACGGTGTTGATGCCCCGCTATTAATGGTACTGGTGTACAAGGTGCTAAGGCACCCACGCCCACATCTGAGATATAGTATTGTCCTGCATCATTTACTAATAATAGCTGATGCATAGGGATATCTTCAGGAGAAGTATTTTCTTCAACGTTGCGCCAAAATTGAGCATAGCGATTGGTAACTGAAAAGCCAAGCTCTCGTAAAAGCCAGCTAAATAAGATATTGAGTTCAAAACAATTGCCACCACGTTGTTCAATAATTATCTTTTGAAATAAATCAGGAATAGCGAAGGAGATACCAAGGTTCAAGGCAACATCTAAATTTTCATAGGGAATGGTCAATAGATGCTTCGTCTGTAGCTGTCCAAGTAGTTGGACGGTTGGCTCTAAAGTTCCTTGAAATTGAATATGCTGTAAATATTGCTGAATCTGTGCATTCATAAATTCGCCTCACTTCCTTATTAATAACATAACCGAAACAGCTTAAGAATACACGCATAATATTACGAAGGAAATGATAGAAAAATAGCTAAATAACTTGTAGAATTAATATATTAGCTACTATAAAGTGAAAAATTTTCCAATACAGTTAATAAAAAAAGATTAAGGTAGGTATAGTAGAGACAATGAAATGGATAGAAGTCAATACATATGATGAAATGAGCGAAGTTGCCGCAAATATTTTCTTCAAGCAAATACAGGAGAAACCAAATAGCGTTCTTGGATTAGCAACTGGTGGTTCACCTGTAGGAATGTATAAGGATTTAGTGGCGCGACATCAAGCTGGTCAATTATCATTTAAGGATGTACAAACTTTTAATTTGGACGAATATGTAGGCCTTAAGCGAACAAGTCCAGCAAGCTATTGGACATTTATGCAAGAAAATCTATTTAATTTTGTAGATATTCAGCAGAGAAATATACATTTGCCAAATGGCAAGGCAGAGGATTTAGCTGCTGAATGTGTTGCATATGATGCAAGAATTGATGCAGCGAGAGGCATTGATTTACAGCTTCTTGGAATCGGTGTAAATGGTCATATAGGCTTTAATGAGCCAGGTACCCCGTTCGATTCTATGACGAATATTGTTGAATTAACAGAGTCTACAAGAACAGAAAATGCGATTTACTTTGATGATCCATCAGAGGTGCCAACACATGCCATTACGATGGGCATTCAGTCCATTATGAAGGCAAAAGAAATTGTCCTTATTGCCTTTGGTGAAAAGAAGCTGGATGCCATTAAAAAATTGAAAAGCGGGGATGTAACAGAAGATTTCCCTGCAAGTCAATTATTAAAACATCCTAACGTCACGATTATTTATGGCGGTACAAATTAACAATAATAGGCAAAGACTTCTTATAGTTGAAGTCTTTGCTTATTTGTTTTCCCTGATAATATAACCCCCGCAACAACTGCTATTCCACCAATGATTTGAAATGTATGTAGTTTTTCATCAAGAAAAAGAACGGCAAAAATAGAGGCAAAAACAGGAATGAAGTTCAAATAAATACTCGCCTTATTTGCTCCCAGCTGTATGACGCCATTATTCCAGCAGAGAAATGCAATTATCGAAGCTAAAATTCCAACATATAATATAGCGGCAATGGTTGATCATTCCCATTGAATAGAGATTGTACTAGACATAGTCTCAGATAGATAAAAAGGGAATAAAACAATCACGCCAAGCCCAATTGTTGCTAGAAAGGTAGACTGACCTGGTAAGCGTGTTGCATACTGTTTAATGAGCAGAGAATATACGCTCCAACAAAATACTGCGACAATAACAATTAAATCACCCTTGTTGAAAGTAAAATCTACTATCCTTGTCAAAGAGCCTCCTGTAATAATAAATGCAACCCCACTAAGGGATAGAATGGTTCCTATAAGCTGGAATTTCGATAATTTCTCCTTCAAGAAAATAAATGACAGGATGTAAATCATAATGGGGGTAGATGAGTTCATCAATGATGCATTGATAGACGTTGTGTAATGTAGTCCGATATAGACAAGCGTATTGAATGCTGCAACGCCTGTTAAAGATAAAATAATAACGATGAACCAGTTTTCCTTCAGCATTGGCCATTCATACTTTAGTTGGCGATAAGCTATCGGGAAAAATATTACAAATGCTACACACCAGCGTAGAAAGGCAAGTGTTAATGGTGGAATATCTCCGCTAACTGCACGGCCAATAACAAAATTACCACCCCATAAAAGTGTTGCCAATATTAATAGCACATACGGCGGGATTTTCATGAAGCTATAACTCCTTTAATGATAGAATATTAAGGTTTATTATAGACATGAAGCTTTGGAATAATCAATGTCTCCAACAAAGCTATATGCTAAAATAAGGAAAATAAGAGGAGGAAATTAAGTGAAAAATACCGTACCACGTTTACAAAAGGGAGATGTAGTAGGTTTAATTGCCTTATCAAGTCATGTAGAACCTGAAAAGCTTGGGGATGCATTATCCTTTTTAGAGGAGTTGGGTCTTCAGTATATCGTAGGTGATACGATCCATGCAAAGCATGATTATTTAGCAGGTAATGACGAAATCAGGTTAGCGGATTTCCATGAAATGGTAAAAAATCCAGAAGTGAAAGCGATTTTTTGTGTAAAGGGGGGCTACGGCTCTGCTCGAATAGCTGAAAAAATTGATTATACGTTAGTAGAAGAAAATCCAAAAATTTTCTGGGGCTTTTCAGACCTTACATATTTACATTGTGCAATCAATGAGTACGCCAATTTGGTGACATTCCATGGACCTATGCTAATGGCGGCAAGTAAAATGGATGACCTATCGAAGAAAATGTTTTTACAATTATTTTCCCCTATTGAGATTCAGTATACGGAGTCAATATCTCCTTTAACAACCATTGCTGATGGAGTGGCACGCGGAGAAATAATTGGAGGGAATCTCTATCGCCTTGTCAGCACATTAGGAACGAAATTTGAGGTGCGGACAGAGGGTAGAATTTTATTGATAGAGGAACTAGCTGAAACGATTCCTAACATTGATTCGATGCTTCAGCAATTAAAGCAAGCAAGGAAGCTAGAACAGCTAGCAGGTGTTGTCATTGGCTCCTTTACGCAAACGGAAGCTGATGAAGTGGCATTACACAATTTAATGAAAGAGTATTTTGGGGATTTAGGCATTCCAGTTGTTGCAGGTTTTAAAATAGGACATGAAACTACGAATGTTGGCATTCCTCTGGGGGTAGAGGCCATTTTAGACGCACAGGAAAAAGTGCTGAAGATATTACCTGGTGTGAATTAACGGTAAGGAGATGTAGAATGGATATTGAGAAAAAGCTCTATGATGCAGCCGTCCAATTAGTGGAGAAAAGATACCCTTCAGGTTGGGGAGGAGCTGCCGCTTTATATACTGAAGACGGTCATATTTTTACTAGTATCGCACCAGAGGTCATTAATGCAGCTACTGAATTATGTATGGAAACAGGTGCTATTCTCGAGGCGCATAAATTCAATGCAAAAGTTACGCATTCGATATGTGTTGCTAGGGAAAATGAAAAATCCAAATTCGTAGTGCTTACACCATGTGGGGTCTGCCAAGAAAGACTTTTTTATTGGGGAGAGAATGTGAAAGCAGCGATTACGAATTCAGACGGTAAACTGCTATTCAAAACTTTAAAAGAAATACAGCCTTATCATTGGCGTAAGGCCTATGAACAATAATACAAAAGGACATTACAAAAAATGTAATGTCTTTTTAGTTTGGTGTTAATAAGGCTCCGCATTATGTCCTTTATTAATCGCATCTTGAGGGGCATGATCACCATCAATATTACCAAGTGGCTTTGAAGGAGAAGATTCCTTTCTAGCCTTATGCAATCCTTCTTTTAGCAAACGTCCATATTCTTCATCTGCTTCTTCAGCTAGAGCAATCATTGCGTTTTGTATATCCATATGGCAGACCGATAAATCACGGATTAGATTGGTAAGTAGCTCATCGCGCTCCCATTGCTCAAAGTTACGGTAAGTTTCTCCAGCTTGCTTAGTATTGCTTTGACGATCAATTGATTCGCGAACAAGGTTTCCTTCTACATATGGAGTATATTCATTGCCAATCTGTGTTGCTTCTTTTAAACCATTTAACATGGATGGCTCATAATTAATATGTGGATTTTGACCAGGTGCTAAATCTCGTTTATACATCATTTGTCCACCATTTTGATTGGTTGCTACACGCTTTTTAGGCGCATTAATAGGTAATTGGAGATAGTTGGCTCCTACACGATGACGCTGTGTATCCGAATAGGAGAAAGTACGACCTTGCAGCATTTTATCATCTGAAAAATCTAAACCATCGACCAGTACGCCTGTGCCGAAAGTAGCCTGTTCCACCTCTGCAAAATAATCCTCAGGATTTTTGTTTAACACCATTTTCCCGACTGGATACCATGGGAATTGATCATTTGGCCAAAGCTTTGTGTCATCCAATGGATCAAAATCAAGCTCAGGATGTGGACCATCTTCCATAATTTGAACATGTAGCTCCCATTCAGGATATTCTTCACGAGCAATGGCATCATATAAATCCTGTGTGGCATGATTAAAATTTTTTTGTTGAATTTCTTCTGCTTCTTTTTGGGTTAAATTTTTAATGCCCTGAAGCGGTTCCCAGTGATATTTGACAAGGACCGCTTTGCCTTCATGATTAACCCATTTATACGTATTGACTCCAGAGCCTTGCATCATACGATAGTTAGCTGGAATGCCCCAAGGCGAGTATACGAATGTTACCATATGGAAGGATTCTGGCGAGCTAGCACAAAAATCAAAGAAACGTTCAACGTTCTGTATATTAGTAATAGGATCAGGCTTAAATGCATGGATCATGTCTGGGAATTTCATCGCATCACGGATAAAGAAAATTTTTAAATTATTACCTACTAAATCCCAGTTGCCATCCTCTGTATAAAATTTTACCGCAAAGCCTCGTGGATCACGTAATGTTTCAGGGGAGTGACCACCATGTATAACCGTTGAAAAACGTACAAATACAGGAGTCTTTTTCCCTTTATCCTGAAAGACTTTTGCACGAGTATACTTAGAGATGGGTTCATCGCCAACTACACCATATGTTTCAAAATAACCATGTGCACCAGCACCACGAGCATGGACAACTCGTTCTGGTACCCTCTCTCTGTCAAAGTGACTGATCTTCTCTAGAAAATCATAATTTTCAAGTGTTGCAGGACCGCGATTACTGATTGTTCGTAGATTTTGATTGTTAGTAATTGGGTGTCCTTGTCGATTTGTCAATGTCGTATCTTGCTCATGTGTTGAATCATGTTGCTGTGTCATAGTATGACCCCTTTCGAGTAGATACTTCCATTTTGTCCTTGAATGGGGCAAACTAGACATCAGAATTTTTTTACATATATACACATGAAAAAGCTCTCCATACATAAATGTTGGAGAGCCTAGGATGGCGTTTTCAAATGGAATCAAGTTGTTTTGAGTATGGCTTTTGCCTATAGTTGGTCATTAGTCATCGGTCATACAGTAACAGGTTACTTGTCATTGGTTTTTAACTAAATTAGCTGAAAAAGCTATATTTGAAAACAGCACATCCAACTCGGTTTGGAGTCTCACCGCCCCGAGACTAGAAATAAAGGGAATCATCAAAGTTAATTTGTATACTGTAATTTTTCGAATTAATAAGATTGGATAGTTTATGAGCCTCTTTTTCAAGTTTCATTGCACGCTCCCGATAGTCATCAGGTTCATATAATGCGATTTCGTACAACATTGCACCTTCACCATAGCCAAATCGGACGCTTTCTTTTTCCCGCATACTAAATTCCTTACATAATTCAGCTTCAGCACGAAGCTGCGTAGCAAGTTCGATCGCTTCTACTAGTGCTAGCTTCTGATCTTTAAAGTCTACTACGTTTTGGATGTTTGCTTCATATATTAAACGATCTAACGTACGTGTATCTAGACGAACTTGTGCTAACTCAGTTTCAATAAGAGGGAGTGCACGGTTACTTGTTTTAGGAGCTTGTCCCTTTTCTACTGTCACGAAAGCACTACGATGTAATTCACTAATAAGCTCTTGAGTTTTCTTTCCTAAAATACTTTTTAGTTTAACAGCTTCTGCAAGATTGATCACGAGAACACGTCCTTTTATAGTGTTGTAGATGGCGCATTATTTGACAAGAGGGCAATTTGATAGTCACCGCCATGAATTTGGTTAAACATTTTCCCTGCTGACGCCAAAAGTTCATTCGCTGCTTCATGGGTTAATGATGGTCTGAGGTAAAAAATATGTAGCGCCTCAGTCGTTTTCTCAGTAACAGCCGTACGTTTAGAATCGACAAATGGAGAACCAAATGCTCCCTCTTCATCGCGACTGTAGAGTATCTTATTTAAAGTATTAAAACGCCCATTTAAACCCTCATAACCAATTTCTTCATGGCCAAGAGCTATTTCTATAGACCCACTGATGTGGGCTACATCATACAGACCAATTGGAATTTCATATTGAAGAGAGAAGAAGTTATTTAAATCCACACCAGAATGAAACGGTGTTAAATAGTTTTGTTTACTAATTCGACGCATAAGACTTTCAGCTGAGTGACGATAACGATTTGGATCTGCACCTAGCTTCTTCCATAGCCCTCGCCATTCTGCAATACCCTCACGTTGGGTCACAGGAAGGTCCTGCATTTCTAAAGAAAGGTTTTCCTGATACAACTGCATCCGACCTTTAATCATTTGAGGGGATTCTGCTACAACAATTTTGGTATAATGAATAATGCCGATTTTTAGCTCGGGATGTTGTGCTAAAAGAGATTCGTTAATGGAAATTTCCAAAGTACATCACCTACTTTATCTATTTCTATTATTGTACCATGTAAGGAGTTGGAAATAAAATGAACATACATGACCTACAACGTGATTTTGTGGCATATGCAATGTCCATTGGCGTTGATAAAATAGGTTTTACAACCGCGGCTCCCTTTACAGAATTAAAAAACCGACTGCGTCGTCAGCAGGAGCTTGGCTACCAGTCTGGCTTTGAAGAAAGTGATATTGAAAAACGTACCGAACCCCTTCAATTATTAGATGAAGCAGAGAGTATTGTTGCGATAGCTGTTGCTTATCCCTCACGTATGCAAAACGCACCTATTGGAAAAAAAGGAGCAAGACGAGGAATATTTTGCCGTGCTTCATGGGGTGTCGATTATCATACAGCACTACGTGAACGCTTGAAGTTATTATCTGCTTGGCTCGAGGAACATGTCGAAGGTGTACGTATTGAGTCGATGGTGGATACGGGTGCACTTGTAGACCGTGCTGTAGCAGAACGTGCAGGGATAGGCTGGAGCGGTAAAAACTGTTCGATTATAACGCCTGAATTTGGGTCTTACGTGTATTTAGGAGAGCTCATCACCAATATTCCATTCGCACCAGATAAGCCAATGGAGGATGAATGTGGAGAGTGTCGCCTATGCTTGGATGTTTGTCCAACCGGAGCATTAATCCAAGGAGGACAATTGGATGCGCAACGTTGTATTGCCTTCCTCACTCAAACAAAGGGAACACTTCCTGATGAGTTTCGTAACCACATTGGCAACCGTCTCTATGGCTGTGATACATGCCAGACAGTGTGTCCCAAAAATAAAGGAAAAATTAATTGGATTCATGAAGAATTTATGCCAGATCCAGAGCTTGCCAAACCATTACTAACACCCCTATTAACGATTTCTAATCGAGAATTTAAGACGAAGTTTGGCCACGTTTCAGGCTCATGGCGAGGTAAAAAGCCCATTCAACGAAATGCCATATTGGCACTTGCTCATTTTAAAGAGGAAGCAGCTATACCAGATTTAATCGACCTCCTCAATAAAGATGATCGTCCAGTCATTCGAGGCACTGCTGCATGGGCTTTAGGCAAGATAGGTGGAGAACAAGCTAATTTTGCCTTACTTGAAGCTGTTGCTGATGAGCAGGATGAAGAAGTACTTAACGAAATTCGCAAAGGGTTGCAGTTTTTTCAGTAATGGTGAATGAAGGAACAAAGGGTGATTTTGTTCAAACGAGCAGAGCACTTGGCGTGAAGCTGAAAGCAAAGGAACCGGCTCAATGTAAAACGAGTTCCTACTAAATTCTTACAATAAGGAAGTGTATCATTATGCCATTGCATATCGTTTTATATCAACCAGAAATTCCAGCTAATACAGGGAATATTGCTCGCACCTGTGCTGGCACAAATACATCGTTACATTTAATTCGTCCACTAGGCTTTTCGACGGACGATAAAATGCTAAAACGTGCTGGCTTAGATTATTGGCATAGTGTGAATATTGTCTATCATGATTCCCTTGATGATTTTATAGGGTATTCCAAAAATGGAGATGTTTATTTAATCGAAACATATAGTGATGAGCCGTTCACGACACATGATTTTTCTGATAAAGATCGTGATATTTACTTTATGTTTGGAAAAGAAACAACAGGCTTGCCGAAGGACTTTGCATATGAACGCCGAAATATGTGCTTACGTATTCCGCAAAGTGATCATGTACGTTCGCTCAATTTATCTAATACCGCTGCGATTGTTATATATGAGGCATTGCGACAACAAGGATATCCAGGGTTACATTAACAAAAGCAGTTCTCACTTATGAGAACTGCTTTTTACTAAAGTTTCAACAATACAACATTTCCAGCAGGGTCCTCAGTTTGGAATCCTCCAGCTATATCTATAACAGGTGCACCCATTGCACGAAGGTTTGCTTTCATCGTTGCTGCTTGTTCTTCATTATCTAAACGTAATGAGTATGTTTTTAAGCCCACTTGGTTTTCTCCAAGCTTTGGAGCTCTATCTGAGTGCCAAGTGTTTAAGCCAATGTGATGGTGATAACGACCTGTAGAAATAAATAATGCCTGTGAACCATAGCGGGAGACAATATCATATCCTAGGCCCTTTATATAAAATTCCTCAGCCTCTGCTAAGTTGGAAACAGATAAGTGAATATGTCCCATGACTGTACCTTCAGGAAGTCCATTCCAGTTTCCATCACCTTCTTCTAAGATCGATCGAATATTTAATGGCTCAGTCACCATATGCACTTGATCCACATGCCATGTCCATTGATTTTCAGGGCGATCAGCATACACCTCAATACCGTTATGATCAGGATCATTTAAATAAAGTGCTTCACTGACAGCATGATCAGAAGCCCCAAGATATACGCCTTTTTCTTGAAAATGCGTAATAATATTTGCTAAATCACGTCGAGCTGGTAACAGTAATGCGAAATGATATAGCCCAGTCGTCATACTTAGTTTTTCTTCTACTGTTTCAGGCTGAACAATGGTTAAAAGAGCTGTTTCTCCATCTGCAGTTAATATAGCTTTATGTGATTCTTGCTGTAAAATTTTAAAGCCAATGACTTCTTGATAAAAGGTTAAAGAACGTTGTAAATCGCTTACTTTTAATTCAACATTCGTTACATATGTGTTCGGTTTTTCATGGAAATGCATATAGGATACCTCCAAATAGTTATCTTTTTTCATTAAGTTACTTTATGTAAGTTAGTTTATTTTAAAAATAAAAGAAAGTCAAGTATTTCTATTGTTCCACAAAAAAAGAAAATCACTAAGCCTTTCAAAATGCTTAGTGATTTTCTTGAGATATTATTTGTCTGTTTTGTAGTCGCCTTCGTATCCAGCAGTAAAAATAGCTGTTAAGAAAGCAACTGTTACACCAATGATTAATAATAATTTCATGGAAGTACCCTCCTCATGTTTATAAAGACATCTTTTTTTAGTATAGCCTATCTACTATAAAAATGAAACGACATAGCTGAATAAAATATGTCAGAAATGGTTCAAACATATCGTTATCGGGAAAACTATATAGGAGGTGATCATTATGGAAAAAAAAGTGCCAAACATTGAAAATGGTACGATGGCGAGAGATATGAAAGAATTAAAAGATTTGGGCAAACAAATGGAGCATTTACGTGATGGTCTAGAGCTTGCAGAGGATGAGCGGATTTCTGATCCCATTCAATTGGAGGATATCGAAGAAAAGAATGAATAATGTTTAAGAACAGCAGCTTCCTTAGTTTTCTTAAATCCAATTTTTTGTATAATGGTACTAGGAAAAAGAAAGGGGTTGTGATTCGTGCATTTACAATCAACGAAAACATTATCAAATGGAGTAGAAATGCCTCGCTTCGGCTTAGGTGTTTACAAAATGACAGATCATGAAGAAACATTACAATCCATCGATACAGCGTTGAAGTTTGGTTATCGAGCTATCGATACAGCATCCTTGTATGGGAATGAGGTAGAGGTAGGAGAAGCTATTCGTCATTCAGGTGTTCCACGTAGTAATATATTTGTCACAACAAAAGTATGGAATAATGACCAAGGATATGATGAAACATTACGTGCTTTTGAAGTATCACTCAAGAAATTAAATATGGATTATGTAGATTTATATTTAACACATTGGGCTGTTCCAGAAACATTTGAAGAAACATATCGTGCGATTGAGCGCCTATACGATGAAAAATTAATTCGTGCAACAGGTGTTTCAAACCATCATGAGCATCATTTAGAAAAAATACTGGCAAAGGCCAATATGGCGCCGATGGTTAATCAGGTGGAAGTACATCCATATTTACAACAGCAAGCATTAAGCACATTTTGTCTTGAACACCAGATTGCTGTTACTGCATGGTCACCATTAGGACGAGGTGGCGTACTTGATGATCCTACCATCGTGGAAATCGGCAGGGAAATCGGCAAGACGGCCGCTCAGGTAGTGTTACGTTGGCATTTACAAAATGACACACTGATTATTCCTAAGTCAGTGACACCGAGTCGAATCGAAGAAAATGCACAGATTTTTGACTTTGAATTAACACAAGTACAAATGGAGAAGATGGCAACATTAAATCGTAATCAACGATTTGGGCAAGATCCTGATCATTTTAAATTTGATTTTTAGTTCTATGTAAAAATCCCGCTTTCGTAATAGAGAAGCGGGATTTTTTTGTTATTGCTCGTCCTTGACTATAATGCGTTTATTTAAAAATGGATGGTCAAATTCTAATTGTATAGCATGAAGTTCATAGTCACCACTTGCGGTTTCTCTTGCACCGTACATCGTATCGCCAATAATTGGATGACCGATATAGGCTAAATGGACACGAATTTGATGTGTTCGACCAGTTTCAAGAATCAGATGGACAACACAAGAATTTTTATAGCGTGCCACAACTTCATAGTGTGTCACTGCATGCTGTCCAGAATTAGACACAACACGTCTAGAAGCATGATGTCGATCTTTGCCAATGGACTCAGAAATGGTGCCGGTTGAGGTGCGTATATTACCTTGTACCTCTGCAGCATACGTCCGAATAATCGATTTTTCTTCAATCATTCGATCAAAAATTGATTTTGCTAAAGGATGTTTTGCTACGAGTAATAAACCTTGTGTCCCTTTATCTAATCGATGGACATGCTCTGCATAAACCCCACCTTGTTCTTTAATATGTGCCATGACATGGTTCATACAGGTATGCGTATCCCGTTCATCATTGGGATGTGTTGCCATACCCTTTGGCTTCGATACGATTAAACAATGATCATCCTCATAGACTATATCAATTGCACAAACAGGTGTTGGTTTATAGCTAGATGTTGGGATTGGGAATGTAAATTTGACAATAGTGCCTACCTGTAAAGGAGTATTCCATTGAACAAGTTCGTCATTAGCTAATGTAATAGCTTTTGCCATACGTAACTCATGTACGAGCTTTTTGCCCAGTCGCCAGTGATTACGTAACAGCTCTTCAATCGTTAAGTTATCTTCGTTGAATGCATAAAGAAACATTGATCTTCCTCCGTAGAAAAGACCGTATTCCAATGGTAGAACACGGTCCCTCGATTATTTTGCAGCTTTTGTAGCTTTTATTAAATAGATGCTTGCGCCTGCAATTAAAATAAATGCAGTTAATGCTAAAAATGGAATAGTAATAAAGCCTAACCAGTTAATATATTGTCCTGTACATGATACAGCACCACAAGAAGGGGCATTTTCCGCTAAAAAACTAAGCTTTTGAATGCCGTAATGATAGAGTGAGATACAGCCTCCAATAACAGAAAAAACAGCTGTTGTTACAGCAATACGAGCATTTTTTTGTATTAAGGCTACAGTTGTCATGATGACGATTGGATACATAAAAATACGCTGTATCCAACATAATTTACATGGGTCATAATGGCGAATTTCAGAAAAGTATAACGAACCCAGTGTAGCCACAGCAGAAACTATCCAAATAAATAATAAGCCATTTTCCTCTTTTTTAGACATATCGATTCTCCCCTTCATAAAAACACTACTTGTACGATTATAGTTGTTCTAGTTTTATATGTAAATTAACTTACACAAAATAAGGACGATAATTTCAGTCTAAAGTATGAACGGCTAATGCAGACGGCTTAACGCCTTAATGGTATCATTAGCAATAGAAATGCTAAAGAAGAGGTGTTTTCGTGAGGGAAAATGAGCATTCCAATATTAGTATTTTAAAGGAAATTGCAGAACTATTAAATGAAGAAACTGAAATTGTTACGATGCTAAAAGGAGCACTCATCAAATTTTTAAATGGCACAAATTTTGAAACAGGCTGGATTTTTTTTATTGATGCAAAGGGACGCTCGGAGCTTGTTGTCCATGAAAATTTACCAGAGGCATTGGAATTTAACAATTGTCATTATTTAAAAAAAGGCGGCTGTTGGTGTGTATCCCGTTATCGCAATGAGGAGCTAAAAAAAGCTTCTAATATTATAGAATGTCAACGCATCGAAAGTGCTATAGCAGCTAATGTTGGGGATCATGAAGGTATTACCCATCATGCTACTGTACCACTTCAATCTGGACAAGAGCGTTTTGGTGTATTAAATGTTGCTTCTAAAGATACTGTACGCTTTTCAGAGGAGGAGCTAGCTTTATTGGAGTCGGTAGCATTTCAAATGGGTTCTGCTATTAAGCGAATTTTACTGACGAAACAAGAACAAGAAATGGCCCTAGTAAAGGAGCGTAACCGTCTAGCACGAGATTTACATGATTCTGTCAATCAACTATTATTCTCGGTTACGTTAACGGCGAGAGCTGGTATTGAAATGACTGAGGATAGCGATGTGAAAGAAACGTTTAAAGAGATACAGCATTTAACACAGGATGCATTAACAGAAATGCGGGCATTGATTTGGCAGCTGCGACCAAAGGGATTGGAAAATGGCTTACTTGAAGCGATTAAAGTATATGCTGAAATGCTTGGCTTAAAATTACATGTTACGGTTTCAGGTGTACTACAATTTCCCTCACGTATTGAGGAGACATTATTTCGGGTAGCGCAAGAGGCCCTAAATAATGTGCGACGCCATGCGGGTGTTTTGGAGGCAGCCCTTTATATTACCGTCACGTCTACAGATATTTTATTGGTAATCCGTGATGAGGGAAGAGGGTTTGTCATTGACAATAATACGAAGTTACTGTCAATGGGCTTACAATCCATCAAGGACCGTGCAAAATCAGTGGGTGGCAGTGCTGACTGGGTAAGTGAAATGGGCAAAGGTACGGAGCTTCTAATCCGCTTGCCATATTAAGGGGGAGAGGACATGATACGTGTATTAATTGCAGACGATCACCACGTGGTGCGTCGAGGATTATTGTTTTTCTTAAAGACACAAAAGGATATTGAGGTTGTTGGAGAGGCAAAAAATGGACATGAAGCCGTATCATTAGCAGAAAGTATCCAACCGGACATTATCTTAATGGATTTAGTGATGCCTGAGATGGACGGCATACAGGCAACAAAACGCATTAAAGCAAAGTTTCCACAAATAGAAATTTTAATGCTTACAAGCTTTTCTGATCGGGATCATGTTGTGCCTGCAATGGAGGCTGGGGCAGCAGGCTATCAATTGAAAGATATTGAGCCAGATGAATTAGTCTTATCTATTCGTCGCATCATGCGTGGCGAAAATACATTGCACCCAGAGGCTACAACGACACTTGAAATGGATCGCCAGGAGGCGCAAAATGCCCCACACTTGTTAAATCCATTGACACCTCGCGAGCAGGATGTACTGGCAGAGCTAACGAAAGGAAAAAGTAATCGGGAAATTGCATCCTCATTATTTGTTACAGAAAAAACAGTTAAAACTCATATTTCGAATATATTTACAAAATTACAAGTACAAGATCGTACACAGGCAGCCTTATATGCAGTTAAGCATGGTTTGACAGAGGGTAGCGGTAGCTAAAAAAACAACGACGAGTTCCTACAATGTAGTAGGAGCCCGTCGTTTTTAGTGTGGTGTTACTTACTTTGCACAAATAATTTTTTAGATATCTCTAATAAAGTGGAACTTGGAGCTAATGCTAAATCTTCTTTTAATTTTTGTTTATAATTTTGGTAAATTTTGTGTGCCTGTTCAGGAAGACCTGCCTGAATTAGCGTGTATAAATAGTGCTCAAGTTTTTGTTCATTATATGGATCATATTCTAATAAGGCATGTAAACATTCAATAGCTTTTTCAGTATCAGATAAGACCGTAGTTTGAAATCCTTTTTCTAATAACTCTATGTATGATTTCGTTAATCTATCTTTATAGGCAGTTGCCCATTCATAATCATCGAAAACAAGTAGGCCATTTTTATAAATAGAAAGACATTGATGTATCAAAGAGATGGAGGGAAACTCCAATCGCGAAAAATCCTCATGAAGTTTTTGAAAATCATATAAGTCACACACAATGCTTGGTTTTTCAAAGACATAGTACTTATTTGAAAAGACAATGCAGTTTTCATAGCCAATCGTATTTAACGTTTTTCTTAAATATGACAAAGCCGTATGAAGATTTGATTTGGCTCTTACATAGTCTAAATCTGGCCAGAGTATTTCAATTAAATAATCTCGGTGGATTGGAATATTTGGATGCAAAATAAAGTAGGCAAACAACTCCTTCGTCTTTTCTGTTTTAAATGCCACTAAGCTTTTATTGCTATAAACAGCAAATTGATCAAAGCATTGCACTTTTAATACCGTTTGTGTAGCTTGTTGAAGCATTTGCTGTATAGAAAATTCATGCTCTATACGAGTCATTGTTTTTTCTAAACGAGCATGGCTGATGGGTTTTAATAAATAGTCAAGACCACCAATTTCGTAAGCCTGTAAAGCAAATTCATGGTAGGAAGTAATAAAAACAACACTGACATGCGGACGCTCCATTTTGATAATATCAGCTACTACAAGTCCAGATAGTTCTTTGAGCTTTACCTCTAAGAATATAACCTCAAATTCTATGGAGGGCAGCTCATTAAGAAATGCTTCTACACTTGTAAAAGTTTGAATAACCTGTATTTGTTGAAAGGTTTGTAGTTTATTTTGAAAATAGTGTAAAGCTAAAGGTTCATTGTCTATTAAAACGGCTCGAATCACATCAAACTCTCCTTTTTACAATTAAATTAAAAACCATAAAACTCTAGTTCATTTTGGTTGAAAGGGCTTTCTATATATACTGAAAGGGCATGAAAAATGAAAATCACTTAATTTTGCTATTAAAAATTTGATACTAAAATAAAGCAATTTTTTATTGGTCTTCCACAGGCGAGAGTTAGTAATCCTGTGGGTGGTGTCACATCACGCCAAATCCTTCTTAGAAAGTATTCGCCGTTCATTATATAGAAGATAGAAGTTTTTTATTTGTGTTAAGAGAATTGAAATAATTGTTTAGGCATTTATTTATCAAACAATTCTTATAAAAAATTGAAACAATTTATTAGTTAGTAGGAAATAAATGCTGTAAGAGATGGACTCAATAAGGATTATTTTTTCTAAAATTGTAAAAATAGTATAATGATTGTAATAATTAATCAGGCGTTATTATAGTACATTTGTCTTAAATAAAACTAAAAAAGTACTTAAAAAATACTTAAAAAGATAGGATGATAGTAATTAAAATGCATTTTAGTGTGGAAGTAATAAGATATATTCGGAAAGGAGACTTGATGTGAAATTAGAGCGACTATTAACAATGACGATGATTTTAATCAATCGGAAAAAGGTTACGGCACAAGAGTTAGCAGAAGTATTTAATGTGTCCGTTCGTACAATTTATCGAGATATTGAAACACTAAGCTGTGCAGGTGTACCAGTTATTAGTCAACAAGGTGTTCATGGGGGTATTCGATTAATAGATGGTTATCGTGTTGATAAGCAGGTTTTAACGAAGGATGAGCTTGCTTCTCTTTCAATTGCTATTAAAAGTGCTTTGACTACCTATGAAGATTCACACGCAGAAGCTGTTCTTGAAAAACTAACAGGTATTGCAGATGATCATGTAAAACAATCCATTGACCATCTATTTGTAGATCTTAGTCCATGGGGGCCAAATGTCCTTTTTAAGGAATACATTACAATTTTAAAAAGTGCTATAGAAAACAAGCATTGTGTAAATTTCACTTATTCCAAGACGCATGGTGAGCTAACAAACCGAGTAGTTGAGCCGCATACATTAGTCCAGAAAGGGAAGATGTGGTATTTATATGGCTATTGCATGTTAAGAAAGGACTTTCGTTTATTTAAACTGGCAAGAATTAAGAACTTAAAGCAAGCAGATATTCAGTTTGAGCGTAAGGAAATTAATTTAAGTGAACTTCCATGGGGGAAAGAATGGCATAAGCCACAAAACGTAGTAGATTTAGTGATAGTTTTTGATACAGCCATCACTACATTAGTGGAGGAATCTTTTGGAGTGGAAAATGTCGATCATGAGCAGTCAAAGATTTTTATATCCATACCAGAAGATGAGTGGCTTTATGGATTCTTACTCAGCTTTGGCAATCGTATAAAAATTATGGAACCTTCCTACATAAGGGACATTATTTCAAAACGTGCTCAAGAAATTGTTGAATTATATAAAAATCCAGCTAATAGATGACAGACAGTTGTCAGGTTTCCTTTGCTATAGTAAGGACAAATAAAGCGAAGGGTGGAATCAATAATGATGCAAAATAATTGTCAAAGCTGTGGGATGCCTTTAGTAGAAGAGGCATTATTAGGAACTGAACAAGAAGGTCTCAAAAATCAAGAGTATTGTATATATTGTTATGAGAAGGGGACGTTTAAACAACCCGATTTAACTGTTGAAGCAATGATTGAAATTTGTGTGCCGCATCTAAAGGAAGATGGCATGCCTGAAAACGAGGCGCGTAATATGCTTGCATCTTTTTTGCCAAGCTTAAAAAGATGGAGAAAACACGAATGGTCAGAACCAAAAATCATGAAAAAAGATACGTTTCAAATTGTAGGAATATCAGCACAAACAAGCAATGCGAATGAACTAACGCCACAAGCTAGGATTCCACAATTATGGAATAATTTTTATGAGCAAGATATTATAGGGCAAGTATCTAAGATGGACAATCAAAATGTGTACGGTTTGTATTCGGATTATGAAACCGATGTAAACGGGAATTATTCAATTACCCTTGGTGTAGAAACAACGAATAAGGATGAAACACCTGCTGACTTGGTATTAAAGACTATTCCGGCAGCCAAATATTTAGTTTTTACATCACATAAAGGAACGATGCCAGAAGTTGTCATCCAAACTTGGCAAGAAATTTGGGCATGGTTTGCAAATTCTCAGGTGGAACGAACATACACAGGTGACTTTGAATTGTATGATGAACGTTGCGCAAACCCACAAGAAGCACAAGTGGAAATTTATATCGCTATTAAATAAAAACAAGTCTCTTACCAATCAATTGGTAGGAGACTTGTTATCATTTTGTGGGGGGATCATTTCAATATGCGGTTCGATATGCACAAGAACCTGGCAAAAACGATTTTCTCGCATAATGGTACGTTCTATCTCTTCTGTAATGCGATGACTTTCAAAAACATTTAAATAAGGGTCAACTGTTACTGTTATATCGATAAAGTGCATATTGCCGTGAGCTCGACCTTTAAAGTCCAAGAGCTCGATTACACCGTCCACATTACGAATTAGTACTGATAAAGTTTCCACTTCATCGATATCAAATGCATCCGTAAGGCTTTGAACAGCTTCCCAAAAGATTTCTACTGCCGTTTTAATAATTAAAAAGGCAACAACGAGAGCCGTTAGAGAATCAATAATCGGAAAACCAAAAATTGCTCCAAAAATACCAATCGCTGTGCCAATACTGACAAATGCATCTGAACGATTATCAAAAGCGGCAGCTTTGACAGCAGTGCTTTTAATTTTTTTAGCTAGCGCTAAATTATAGCGATAAACGATATACATGACTCCACCACTACCTATCGCTACAAAGGCTGTTAAGAGGGAAGGAGTTGTACCTGTTGGTGCCCATAGACTTTGTAAAGAATTAATCAATACTTGGAGACCAACAACAAGCATGATGAATGATGCTACTAAAGAGGCAACCGTCTCCGCACGCAAATGGCCGTACTGGTGATTGGAATCAGGTGGTCTCTGCGCAATCCGTAACCCAATCAATACCGCAATGGATGCGATGATATCAGTGGTGTTATTCAAACCATCTGCCTTTAAGGCCTCCGACGTGCCAATATAGCCAATGGTAAGTTTGATGGAGCTTAGGATGATATATGTACCAATGGATAACCAAGCGCCTTTTTCCCCTTGACGTAAATTTGTATAGAGCTCCATTTTGTTTCCTCCTCACAAAACTTTCGGATAGTAGAAAACGACCCCCTTTTAAAAGGGAGTCGTTTCATCTATTTATCACGGTATTAACTCCCACCTATATATGGTGTGAAGAAAAGCCCAAATTTATAGCCTAGATTATACAAGAGTGCTTTAAATAGTAGCACGACAAGTAATACATAGCAATGCAATTTTACTCAATAACAGCGTCAATTTCATTTGATAAATCATTTTCAGGTAATTTCAGAACTTCTAAGTATAAAATATGGTGACCATCTAATTCTTTTGCGATAAATTCATAACCTTGCTCCAGAATGCTGTCTCCTTCGACTGCATCAAAGCGCTTTGTCATAAACCAACCACCGATAGTATCAATATCATCATCTTCTATGTCAGTACCTAGCATATCATTCACATTTTCAAGAAGCATCTTGGCATCTAAAATAAAATGATTTTCTGCAATTTCTTGTACTTCCGGGATTTCATCTTCATCGAATTCATCTTGAATATCGCCGACAATTTCCTCAATAATATCTTCGATCGTCACTAAACCAGATGTTCCGCCATATTCATCCATTAAAATGGCCATATGAATACGTTCACGTTGAATTTTAAGTAATAACTCATTAATTTGCGTTGTTTCCATCACACGAATAATAGGTTGCATATAGTCAATAACTGGTTTATCCCCATTTTTCGCGTCTTTAATGTAAGCGGTTAATAAATGCTTCATGTTCACTAAACCAATTATATGGTCTTTATCGCCATCAATAATCGGATAACGAGTATATTGTTCAACACCCATTAAATCGAATACTTCTTTAATTGTCAGTTCTTTTTCAATGCCGACAATTTCTGTTCGAGGAACCATAATTTCTTTTGCAAGGCGATCTGAGAACTCAAAAATACTATTTACATATTCATATTCTGCGTTATTAATTTCTCCACCTTTTAAACTATCCGATAAAATCATACGTAGTTCTTCCTCTGTATGAGCTACTTCTGATTCTGACATCATTTTTAAGCCGAAAAGACCAGTTAAGCCACGAGCAGATCCGTTTAATAACTTTATGATTGGATAGGTAATATTGTGGAATAAAATTAATGGGCCAGAAAGATTTAATGTGACAAATTCTGCTTTTTGGATGGCTAATGTTTTTGGCGCCAATTCCCCAATAACAACATGCATAAACGTTACGATTGAAAATGCAAGTATGAATGAAAGGATAGATGTAATACTACCATTCAAATTTAGAAATTCAAACACTGGATGCAAAATAATTTCGAATGTAGGTTCACCTAACCAACCTAAACCGAGTGCAGTGATGGTAATACCTAACTGACATGCAGATAAGTACTCATCTAAATCTGAAACAACACGTTTTGCATTTTTCGCTTTTCTATGCCCTTCTGCGAGCAATTGATCAATGCGGGTAGTTCTCACTTTAACGATTGCAAATTCAGTTGCAACGAAAAATCCTGTCATTATAATTAGTAGGGCGAATGCCGCCAACCTAATGGTTATCTCCAATATGTCTCCGTCCAAATAATTCCTTTGTTCCCGCCCAAATGAGGGAAGTAAACAAAGTGTACACCTCCTATGATTTAAAAAATTGTTGGATGTTTCAATAATAAATTATTTAAAAGAAAAACACAAATATTGACAACCACTTTTTCAGTTGTTTTTCAATTCCTATTTGAAAAAGTAACTAGATTCAAAAGCATAGAGATTGAAAACGTCATTGCTATATGCTAACTTAAAATTGAGCAAAGATAGTTTGTTTAAGGAAAGAAGCATTTTGCATCTCATATAAACCGACACGTCAAAAATCTCAAGAGTGCTTTTACTTGCGGATTTTTTTAAATGAATTATTTTTTATAGCTAAAGGGGGCCTCAGCAATCAATTGAGACTCCTCTTTTTTATGACCCAATAAACAGCAGGAAAAGTGTTGGAAAAAAGAGGAGCAGTCTCAACAATTTGAGACCGCTCCTTCTATATTTATTGATTTATTCCTATTCCTGTTGAAAGCGCAATTTTAAACACGCCTTCTCAACATCATGAAAAGATTCTTTCAAAGGTAATTCACCCGTAAACGGTGCTATGGTCACAGGTGCTTTTTCCGTAATACCTTGCTGAGTTAAAACGTAGTTATTACCATTATAAGTAAAATACATTGTTTTAATTGACTTTTTACCAAAAGTGCTAGCAGAAGAGTCAAAGAAACCTTTTAATTGACTGCAATATTCGTTATAGAAATCGCTTTTAAAGCCAGAAATGGCTTCAAATTTTTTGCTATTTAAGATACCGGCTTCGTCAGCTAATTCGAATACTTTGGCGGAAAATTCAGAAAAAAATTCTTTTACTTTTACACGTACTAATGCTTTTGAATTATAACTGTTTAAGTCATCTGAAAGCGTGACTTTACTCATTGAAATGGCCCCCTGCATAAAAAACATATACTATTAAGTTGCTATCCTAAATGTATAAGAAAAATATAGGGATTTCAACATGTATCAACATAATTGGCATAAAGGACGTGCTTTATATAGTAAAAATAGGTATTTTTATGTGGAGATTTAGCGAAAAATATACTATTTTTTTTAATCGTACACATGAAATAGCATAAGCTCATGAATCATTTTTTTAACATCTTCTTCGTTTGGTGGCGTTGGTCCTGTCCATTGAATAGTGCCATCTTTTAAATATTCAGCAGCGTATCGCTCACGTTGATAAAAAAATGAAATGGTCCACCCTGGAAGTTGAGTATTTTCAAATAATGGTTTAAAACTGAAATGCTGAATCATCATCAAACCTCATTTCTATATTATGTAGTTCATATTATTCAAGGATAATGGTAATTTTGCAACTATTCACTTTTATCGTGAAATCTAAAGGGGGTATTTCTTTCGTTGAAAATCATTGCTCTGCTATAATGAGTGCAGAAGGCGACAAAAAACGCCAATCGTGAATACAATTGAATTGAGAGGATACTAATGGATAATTTCATCGTGACATTACTTTTTATGGCAATTATTGGCGCAGCAATCGGAGGCGTAACTAATCATTTGGCCATTAAAATGCTTTTTCGTCCACATAATGCAATATATATTAAAAACTGGCGCGTTCCATTTACACCAGGTCTTATTCCAAAACGACGCGATGAATTAGCAAAACAGCTTGGTCTTACCGTTGTCAATTATTTATTAACTCCTGAAACATTTAGAAAGAAATTTTTCTCGAAGGATATTCAGGAAAAGGTAGAACAATTTGTGCAAACTAAGGTTGAAGAAACCATCTTTACCAACGATAAAACCATTCAAGATTGGCTAAACTTAGCGGGCTTTGCCCATATGCCGGCTACCATTGAACAGAAAGTTGAAGCGATTGTTGAGGGACAATTTGCGTCAGTAAAGAATACACTATCAACAAAATCAATTCGTGCACTGCTATCTGCTGATATTCAAGATACTATTGATGCCAAAATTCCTGTAGCTGTACGTCATATACTAGAAAAAGGTGAGGATTACTTTTTATCACCTGAAGGCGAAATGACAATTAAAGCGATGATTGATGATTTTTTATCATCAAAAGGGTCACTTGGTGGTATGATCAATATGTTTTTAGGTGATTCATCGTCCCTTGTTGGAAAAGTTCAACGTGAGCTCGTGAAATTTTTACAAGCGCCAGGTACGTCAACGCTATTAACGAAAATATTTACACAAGAATGGGAAAAATTAAAAGACAGACCAGCCATAGACTTTTTACAAGACATACAGTTTGATCCGATTTTATCGAAATTACAGACGTATGTAAAAGAGCAATTAGCTGTCGCTGAACGGTTAAATCATCCCATATCCTATTACTGGCCTGAAGGAAACGAGTGGATGAAAAATTCGGTCATTCCACAAGTTATAGAAACAGCTTTTGGAAAGGCAGAGGAAAAACTAGAGGATGTACTAAAACGTTTAAACTTACAAGAGGTTGTTCGTGAACAGGTGGATTCATTCCCTGTAGAAAAATTAGAGGAACTTGTACTAGGTATTTCAAAACGTGAATTTAAAATGATTACCGTATTAGGTGCAGTTCTTGGTGGATTGATTGGAATTGTGCAAGGTTTAATTGTTTACTTTATTTAAAAAGGAGATTGTATAAATGATTAATATTTATAATGACATTAATGCGCTAGAAGCAACTTTCCGTAAGATTCCTGAATTTGAGGCTTTACAAACGGCGGTTGAAGTTGTGAAGAATGATGAAGAGGCATTAAATGTCTTTAAAAACTTCCGTAAAATCCAAATTGAATTACAAAAGAAACAACTAGCTGGAGAGGATTTATTGGAGGATGAGCTTGTTTATGCTCAAAAAGCATCTCAACTTGCACAGCAAAATGAAAAGATTTCTGCTATGTTAGAGGCAGAAATGAAACTAAGTAAAGTCATTGAAGAAGTGAATCGCATTTTAATAAAGCCAATTCAAAGCCTATATGAAGGAATTCAATAAAATACCCATATAGTAAGGAATAATTGTCCTAGGAATTGCACATATAACAAGTAAGAAGAAAACGTGTATCCGCTAGTCGGAGCACGTTTTTACTTTATATACACCAGTCAATAGTATTGGAGGTTATTACTATGCATGTAATCATTGAATGGACCTATAAAACACCGAAAGGAGCAAAAACTGTTTTACGTTCAGAAGAAATGCCTGCTGCACAAGCGCTATTACTAGCAGAGGATATGGAAAAGACGGGGAGAGTAAGCTCAATTCATTGTATAGATCGCCAGGATACAAGTTGGACAGTAAAAGAACTAAAAGCCTATTTAAAGGAAATAGATACGGAACCACATAATATTATTGTCTATTTCGATGGTGGCTTTGATCGTGGAACAAGACAGGCAGGATTAGGATGTGCTATTTATTATGAACAAAATGGTAAACCCTATCGTTTAAGACGAAATGCTTTTTCATCTGAGCTCAAAACTAACAATGAAGCAGAATATGCTGCGTTTTATTTAGGTTTAGTGGAGCTCGAATTACTAAATGTCCACCATTTGCCTGTCCAATTCAAAGGAGATTCCCAAGTAGTCATCAATCAATTAAGTGGGGAATGGCCAGCGTTAGAAAAGGATTTAGCGGGCTGGGCAGATAAAATTGATGCCAAATTAGCACAACTTAATATTCAACCTGATTACCAGCTTATATCGCGTAAGGATAATTCAGAAACAGACCGTCTTGCTACACAAGCTTTAAATGGCATAGATATTACTGGTTTGAGGGAAATGGTAAAAGAATAATTGAAATGAGGTGTCAGTGGCTACTGTCACCTCTTTCTTATAAATTTCCCTATAAGGAATGAAACTTTTTCCATCTTGAAACTACTACTCCTATGAACTCAAACAATAAGGAGAGATATTTTATGTACATGAAAAAGTTAGCACCAGCAGCTTTGTCTGCATTATTAATGGGAAGTGCTGTAATGCCGATAGCTTCGGCAAATGAGCATAATGCTGAAGTTGAGGTTCCACAAATTCAAATTGATCCAGTCCACATTTTCAATGATACGCATGGTACGGTTGAAGATGTCCGTGTTGGTAAAGACATTACATATTACACTGTAAAAGACGGAGAGCAAACGAATGTACTAGAAATTACTAAAGACACACTTGTGTTTGATAATACTGGTAAGAAAGTGGAGCTTAAAGAAGGTGATAAGGTAGTCGCTTATACATTTGCTAATAAACCACAAAAATATATCTATCCGCCGCAATTCAATCCAGAAGTTGTCATTGTAGAATCGAAAGATGTTGGCTTTGCTGAAGTGGATTATTTCTTTGAGGATTTAACAAACACGTATGATATTTTAAAATTAAATATTGGTAAAGAAACGGAGCTACTCAACACAAAAGGTGAAAATGTACCGGCAAAGGATTTAGCTGAGAAGCATCTAGTTGTTTTTTATACTGCATCTACTAAGAGTATTCCAGCACAAACAACGCCATCTAAAGTAATCGTTCTTGAGGACTATCCGGAAAGCTCTTTGAATCCAGTAGATGAAGACATTGATAACATCATCGCCACTGATTTTTATGGAGAAGCAGGGACAACAATGGTACCATTACGTAGCATTGCTGAAAAGCTTGGCTATAAAGTAGAAGCAACAGGTAAAGGTGCCATCCTAACTAAAGGCAACGTATCTTATACAATCACACGTGGAGAAAAAACATTTGGTTATAACAAGGCAATACGTACACTGACAGTGGCACCAACACTAAAAGATACGAAGACATATGTTCCTGTTGAGTTCATTGAAGAATATTTAAAATAAAAGTGGAAATAGTATGCCAAGAAAAGTTGGCATACTATTTGTATTTTTAAGAGACTATTTGGGAGAAATGAAAGTCGGATATCTTTTCGCAAATTGCTGTAGGCATTGCTTGAAAGAAGTAGTTTTCATAAAGTTTTTAGCTAATATCATTTCATCTGAATACAGTAAAAATTGCTGGAAGTGCTGTTCAATAAATACCCTTGCTTTCTCATAGTGCTTGTTGATAGAAACAGCTCCATAAATTTCTTGTTGGTCAATGATGTAGATAAAGTCAAAAAGAACGTTATGTGTACCATATTTAAATAATACCGTGACATACAATGTTTTTTCGTCACATCGTTCTAAGTCAAAATGGTGGAATGCTACTTCTACTTGATGAATAAAGCTAGAAATGGATGGACGGTTACTATTTTTTAAAAGAAACACTATCAACACCACCTTTTGTAAAAAATTATAATGACCAAAAAATAGTTTGTCTATATTTAGACTGAATATTCTGTTATTTATAGTTTCTAATTGTTACTTTGCTTAAAGTCATAGAAATTTGTTAAACTTAAATCTGCAATATATATGGAATAAGAAAAGAAGAGAGCGAAACAATATGAAAATTATTCACATAGATCAAAAATATCCTGAGGATTGGATTCGCGTATTAAATCATATAGCGAATTTATTTTTTGAGGATTCCAAACTGAGAGTGGAGCCAGAGGGTGCAGATATGTCAGTTTCATTTGCGTATCAGGTTGGAGACAACTTTTCTATAGCTACAAAAGCCATATTAACTGTAGATGGAAAACAATATACAAATGATTACAGCATAAAATACGAGTCAGTCGCAACTGGTCGTGAGCTCAATATTCGAATGAAACGTGCATTATCTCATGTATTTTTAGATGTTCTAGAGCAGCATACAGGGGTGCATCAACAATGGGGTATTTTAACGGGAGTCCGTCCGACTAAGCTCTATCATAAATTTAGAAAAGAGGGAAAAGGTGAGCGAGAGATTGCTGAACTATTAATTCGAGATTTCCGCTTGTCTGCGGAGAAGGTGGCACTTTTAAAGGATATTGTAGAACGACAATTAGTAACTATTCCAGATATTGATCAAATTGGGCAAGAGATCAGTGTTTATATCGGTATTCCATTTTGTCCAACGAAATGCGCCTATTGTACCTTCCCTGCCTATGCGATAGGTAGTAACCGTAAGCAAGGTCGTGTCACTACATTTTTAGATGGATTGCATATTGAATTACGTGAAATGGGTAAATGGCTGAAGGACAATAATATGAAAATCACCTCTATTTATTGGGGGGGCGGTACACCAACTTCAATTGAAGCAGATGAAATGGACTCCTTATATCAAACGATGTATGAGTCATTCCCAAATCCTGAAACAATTCGAGAGGTTACAGTTGAAGCGGGAAGACCAGATACGATTACACCTGAAAAATTAGAAGTGCTTAAAAAATGGGGAATTGATCGTATTAGTGTTAATCCACAATCCTATACAGATGAGACGTTAAAAGCAATCGGGCGTCATCATACGGTACAAGAAACAATTGATAAATTTTGGCTTGCTCGTGAATCAGGTATGAACAATATAAATATGGACCTCATTATTGGGTTACCGAATGAAGGTATTGAGGAATTCCAGCATTCATTAGTGGAATCTGCTAAGATGCAGCCTGAATCGTTGACTGTCCATACGCTATCATTTAAACGAGCATCTGAGATGACTCGTAATAAAGATAAATATAAAGTAGCGGATCGTGATACGGTTGCTGAAATGATGGAAATGGCACAAGTTTGGACAAAGGAAAATGATTATGTTCCATATTATTTATATCGTCAAAAAAATATTTTAGGTAACCTAGAAAATGTTGGTTATAGTAAAGCTGGTGAAGAAAGTATCTATAATATTGTTATTATGGAAGAAGTACAAACAATTTTAGGAATTGGTTGTGGGGCATCTTCTAAATTTGTTCATCCTGACACAGGAAAAATCACACAATTCCACAACCCAAAAGATCCAGCAGCATATATTATGACCTTTGAAGAGGCTATTGGGAAAAAAATCGAGTTTTTAGATGAATTATACAAAGTATAAAATAAGGCAATCTGATTTGTTCAGATTGCCTTTATTGTTTATAGAGTTCGTAATGTACACGCCATTTTTAATATAACTGCATCTTCGAAATATTGTGGGTCATAGCCTGTTAACTCTCTTATCTTATTTAATCGATATGCAAGTGTATGGCGATGAATGTTCAGATGTTGCGCACAAAGCTTTAACTGTAAATTGCAGTCAAAAAACGATTGTAATGTTTCAAGCTGTTTTGCGTTAATATTTTTAAGTATTCGGTGATGGAAAGCCTGTACTTCCTCTGATTCTCGATGCTTAAAAAGCGAAAATAACTCTACATCTTCAAAAAAAGTAAGCTCGTTATGGAGGGTAGCAAATTCTAGTGCAGTTTTTGCCCCTTGATAGCTATAGGATAGTTGGGAAAGATGTTGCACAACGGGACCAATACCAATTTGCAAGGAAGGTAGCTTTTGTTTTTTCTTACGTAGAGCTTTTATAATAGGACGACAACTTAGTTCTTGACAATTAGTCAGTAGAATATAGTATTCCTGTAATTGGCTATGCCCAGCTAGAATGGGCTGTCTATAAAATAAATCTTCAAAAAAGAATGGTATCGTATTTTCTAAATAAGATGTTTCATTTAAACTCAATAAAATAACTTGGAAGGGTGCTATTAGTGAGAAGGGTAATTTTTGAATTCGTTCATTTAATGTAGCATCTAGCTTACTCCCATGAACAAGTGCCTCGAATATGTAGTCGTTATTTTTCCGCTGCCACTCGCTTTTAGACTCAACGAGTGCTTGATGTGTCATAATCTCTGTTGTTAGTTGAACAAGGTTGGCGATTTCAAGCATATCCTCTGAATTTCCAGTTATACCAATAACGCCTACTACTTCATCTTGATACATAATAGGCATATTAATGCCTGGTTTTGTGTTTGGATACAATCTTATATTCTCTTCATTGATAATCAACGTTTGTTTTGTTTGTGCTACATAAAGCGCCCCCTCGTGAATATCTTCCACCCTCATCTTATCTCCGGAGGCTAAAATGACACCGGTAGGGCTAATGACGTTAATATTGTGACGTAAGCGCAACATCGTTTGATGGACGATTTCTTCTGCTAATTTTTTTGTCAACATGTTTATACACCTCGGATAAAAAACAGTCTGTTATAGGACAGATAAATTGTACTTCAATTATAATGTTTTCTGAATTTATTGTCATTATAATAATTTGTAAGCGCTTAACTTAGGGATTTGAAAATTTACGTAAATGTCAATGGACGACATAAGTGGAGGTATTGTATGAAAGTCATTATTAGTCCAGATTCATTCAAGGGTACTCTGTCAGCAGTTGAAGTAGCGAAATCAATACAGAAAGGGATTTTGGATGTAGATCAATCAATTGAAACAATCATTCTACCTGTTGCAGATGGTGGGGAGGGGACACTTGATTCACTTATTGCCTCTACGGGTGGTCAATATTTTACAGTGGATGTACTAGATCCAATAGGAAGAGTCATTCAGGCACAGTATGGTGTTTTGGGTGATAAAGTAACGTGTGTTATTGAAATGGCCCAGGCATCTGGCATCATGTTGTTGCAAGACGATGAAAAAAATCCCGAGTTTGCCACATCGTATGGTACAGGTCAATTAATCAAGGCTGCACTCGATAGAGGCTTTAGAAAATTTATTATCGGTATAGGTGGAAGTGCCACTAATGATGCAGGTATTGGCATGCTAAAAGCATTAGGTGTGCGGTTTACGAAAGAAGATGGTTCAGATTTAGAGAATGGAATATCCAATCTATTTCAATTAGCTGCCATCAATGTTAGCGGACTTGATGCTAGATTAGCAGATGCATTATTTACCATTGCTTGTGATGTGGATAATCCATTCATTGGTGAACGAGGAGCAACAGCCGTTTTCGGTCCTCAAAAAGGTGTGCAGGAATATCAAGTTGAACATTTTGATAACTGTTTAAAGCATTTTGCAAATATCGTGGAACGACAGTTTTCTATTCGATTGCACGATTACAAAGGGGCGGGAGCTGCTGGAGGTATGGGAGGAGCGTTAATCGCATTTTTAAAAGGGAACTTTCATGCAGGCATCGATATTGTAATAGATGCTGTACAGTTACAGGGTCATTTAGCAGATGCACAGTTAGTGATAACCGGTGAGGGAAAATCAGATCTCCAAACATTACATGGAAAGGCACCATTAGGGGTAGCGAAAGTAGCTGAATTAGCGCAAGTAGATGCGGTTTTATTGTCTGGGGGAATCGATATTAAGGCTAGGCCCACACTTCAAAAGTATTTTAGCGTTGTGGAGTCATTAGTCGATGAGGAGATCACTACTCAGCAGGCAATGCAAGAACCTGCTCGCTTTATTCGCTTAAAAACAAAGAGAATCATTGAGCGTTACATACAAAAGGGGGATGACTAGATGTTGTTCATCATTATTTTAATAGGGGTATTGTTTGTTGTATTGGGGACAGCCAAGTTAAAGCTTCATCCATTTTTGGCGTTATTAATTAGTGCTTTCTTCGTTGGTATTGCTTCAGGAATGCCGCTATTAACAGTTGTAGAAAGTATTAACACTGGTTTTGGTGGTCTAATGACAAGCATCGGTTTAGTGATTATTGCTGGGACCATTATAGGTTTAATTTTAGAAAAATCAGGCGCTGCCTATCGAATGGCAGAAGTGGTTTTACGAATTGTAGGTCCGAAGCGTCCACAACTTGCGATGTCTTTAATTGGTTATATTGTGTCTATCCCAGTATTTTGTGATTCTGGTTTTATTATTTTATCGAGTTTGCAAAAATCATTAGCAAAGCGGGCTAACGTAACAATTGCTTCAATGGCAGTAGCTCTAGCGACAGGCTTATTTGCGACACATGTATTAGTACCGCCAACCCCAGGACCTATCGCAGCAGCAGGGAATATTGGAGCGGCAGATTATTTAGGAACAGTTATTGTCATTGGGTTATTAGTAGCGATGCCAGCAACATTTGTAGGCTATATGTGGTCAGTAAAAGTAGCAACTAAGATTAGAGTACCTGAAGATGAGGTTGACGCATTAGATTATGAGGAAGTCATTAAATCCTTTGGCAAAATGCCTTCAACATTTAAAGCTTTTTTACCAATTGTCCTACCAATTGTTTTAATTGGACTTGGCTCGATAGCTTCATTAGTTGGCGATCCAGAGTCAACATTCAATACCATTTTTAAATTTTTAGGTTCACCAACAGTAGCTTTATTTTTAGGGGTAGCGGCTGCCTTTTTGTTATTACCTGAAATCAGTGAAACGACATTATCAGGTTGGATTGGTGAAAGTTTAAAAGAAGCAGCTCCTATACTACTCATTACAGGAGCTGGCGGTTCATTTGGGACAGTCATTAAAAATGCTGGTGTTGGAGAAATGCTTCAGGAAATGGATTTAGGGATGTTTGCATCAGGTACTTTATTCCTTCTTGTACCGTTTATTGTAGCGGCTGCTTTAAAAACAGCCCAAGGTTCTTCTACCACAGCCCTTGTTATTACTTCTACTTTAGTAGCACCGATGCTTGTGACGCTTGGTATTGAGGGTGCTGTACCATTAGCATTAGTGGTGATGGCCATTGGAGCTGGTGCAATGACGGTTAGCCATGTGAACGACAGTTTCTTCTGGGTAATTACACAGTATAGTGGAATGGAAGTTACTCAAGCTTATAAAGCACAAACAGTAGCCACATTACTACAAGGTATTGTCACAATCATTATTACAATGATTTTATGGTGGATATTTGTTTAAAGTACAAGGAGAGCAGCCGCATGGCAAGCTCTCTTTTTTGTATAATAGAAAGATAGAAAGGAAGTTAGTAGAATGAAAAAATTAATAGTATTGCTCCTTTGTATTTTTTTATTAACAGGGTGTACAGAAGCAGTTAAAACAGAGCAAGTCCCTGTGACGGCTGGTCATGATATGAGAGTTCATTTTATTGATGTGGGACAAGGGGATTCTATATTGATTGAATCACCAAATGGTAAGACAATGCTTGTAGATGGAGGTGTGAAAGGCGCAGGACAGCAGGTAGTCTCTTATCTAAAGGAACTGGGCGTGAGCAAACTTGATATGGTAGTGGCGACACATCCAGATGCTGATCATATCGGTGGGCTCATCCCAGTGTTAAATTCAATCCCTATTGAGCAATTCTATGATTCAGGCAAAGTACATACCTCTCAAACTTTTGAAGAAATGCTGATGTTGATTGATGAAAAAAATATACCTTATTATGTGCCAAAAAAAGGTGACCTTATTGAATTTGATAAAGATGTAACGGTGAAGGTTTTAAATGCAAATGAACATGCAACGGATAATAATGACGCTTCGATTGTCTTAAAAGTGGTTTATGGCCACGTATCCTTTTTATTAACAGGGGATGCTGGCATAGCATTAGAAAAAGAAATGATGCAAAATGATGTGACCGCAACTGTTCTGAAGGCAGGGCATCATGGTTCTAATACAAGTAGCTCAGAAGATTTCATTCGTGCTGTGAAGCCAGAAGTCACTATATTAAGCTATGGTGAAGATAATAAATATGGACATCCTCATACAGAAGTAGTGGATCGATTGCAAGCGATTGGTAGTAAAATCTATGCCACTGCTGACTTAGGAACGATTACTGTGTCAACAGATGGGGTAAACTATTCAGTAAATGGAAATGAAACTTCTCGAGCAGTAACCCCAAAAGAACCATCCAAAGAAGAATCATCAACATCAGCTGTTGAGATCATCAGCAAAGATTTAGTGACAGAAATTGTAGGTATTAAAAATAACGGACAACAAGCAGTTTCGTTAAACGATTGGCAGCTTATTTCGATAGAGGGTAATCAAGTTTTTAATTTTCCTAATGTATCATTACAGCCTGGTAAAATCATTTATATTACAAGTGGAACCAATGCACGAGAAGGGCAAAATTATTTAAAATGGACAACTAAACAGATTTGGCTAAACAGTGGAGATCCTGCACAATTACGGAATGAGAAAGGGGAACTTGTTAGTGAGCTCGACTAAATATGTTTTAGATCGGATTGAGGATGGTTATGCTGTTTTTTTAAAGTATCCAGAGGAAGAAGAGCAAATCATTATTTTACAGTCAGCCATGAACAAGCCAGTGCTTGTAGGAGATTATGTGCAAATAGAAGAAAAAGATGGCATTTACCATATTGAAATTTTAAAGGAAGAAACAGAACAAAAAAGAGTAGATATCCAGAATTTAATGGACCGTTTGCGTCATAAACATAAATAATAGATGACAAGCTGTGAGGAAGTTACTTACAGCTTGTTTTTATCGTGATTCAGCAATGTCCTTAAGCCTTCTGTAGATGGGCGCAAAGATATTTAGGTGTATTGAATATTGAGAGGAATTGGACATAATTTGTTATCCTAAATATTTTGAAAATATGCTAAACTAATAGTATTAATCAGGAGCTAGGAGCGGACAAAATGTCGATAAACACTATTATTTTTGATTTAGATGATACATTACTGTGGGATAAAAAATCAGTTAAAACTGCTTTTGAAAAAACATGTGACTATGCTGCTACGATACATAATGTGAATTCTGCTGAGCTAGAGGAAGCAGTTCGTCAAGAGGCTCGTGCGTTATACGAAGGCTATGAAATATACGACTATACAGTTTTAATTGGCATTAATCCTTTCGAAGGACTATGGGGAACTTTTGATGACCCTACTGAATCTTTCCAAACTATGAAAGGGCTTGTTCCGGGCTATCGTACGGCAGCATGGACAAAAGGTTTAGCTGCTCTTGGTATAGAGGATGCGAAATTCGGAGCAGAGCTAGGAGAACGCTTTGTGGCTGAACGCAAAGCCTCACCATTTTTATATGAAGATACATTTACTGTGTTAGACGAATTGAAAGGGAAGTACCAGCTTGTTTTACTTACCAATGGCGCACCTAGTCTGCAAAATTTAAAACTAGAAATTACGCCAGAAATAGCTCCGTATTTTGATCATATTATTATCTCAGGAGACTTTGGAAAAGGTAAGCCTGACGCTTCCATTTTTGAGCATGTTATGGAGAGAGCCGGCATTACAGCGGATAATGCAATTATGGTTGGCGATAATCTCAATACTGATATTTTAGGTTCTTCTCGAGTTGGAATGCCAAATGTATGGATTAATCGTGAAAATAATGTTGCCGACGGAGCTGTGACACCTACTTATGAGGTAAACTCGCTGACAGCCCTACTGGAACTAGTGAATAAGCTATAAAAAATGTACTGCTCCTTTCGAGGAAGCAGTACATTTTTTTAGATCGAAGCATTTAAATTCATATTGCTGAAAAAAGGGAACAAATTGAATAAACCTTTTTCGACACTAATGATCGCTAGGTTACGTGCAGTAGTTCTAAGCCATACAAGTATATAAAAGGGGTAAGTAAAATATCGTTCTGATTTCCAATCTGTGCACCTCCTCGTCCTTAAAGACGATACCCTTTCAAAAATCATTTTAGCAAAAAAGAAAAAGCAGAGAGTCGAAACTCTCTGCCTATCGCTTTAAACATTATAGATTAATGGCTTTTACTTCATCGATATTTTCAAGCTGTGCCACAAATGCTAAATCTTCGTCTGTTACAACATTATCAATCGTAAGCATCATAACGGCTGTACCACCAACTTGTGCTCGACCAACTTGCATGGTTGCGATGTTGATATCTTTTTCTGCTAGCTTAGTTGCTACACGACCAATTGCACCTGGTTTGTCAGTGTTTTTAATATAAAGAAGATGCCCTTGTGGAATAACGTCCACAACATAGTCCTCTACTTTTACGATACGTGCACCTAAACCGTTTAATAACGTACCAGCTACTGTATGCGTTTCGTTTGCTGTAATAATTTCAATCGTAATTAAACTTGTAAAGCCTTTGGCGGTTGTCGTTTTATGCTCAATAATTTTCATGCCAATCCGTTCAGATAGGTAGCGAGCATTGACATCATTTACGTGATTGCCGTGGTTTTTAGCTAATAAACCTTTTAATGCATTTGAAGTTAATGGACGAACATCATAGTTTGCTACTTCGCCAGCATAAGATAAGTTGATTTCTTTTACAGGCTCTGTCGTCACTTGTGATAAGAATGAACCAAGTTTTTCAGCTAATTCAAAGAAAGGCTCAACTTGTGCAAGAAGTTCTTTCGGAATAGATGGCATATTCACTGGATTCGTCACAGTGCCCGTTTTATAAAATTTAATGATGTCATTTGATACATCCACAGCTACAGACTCCTGTGCTTCAATCGTAGATGCACCTAAGTGAGGTGTTGCGATTACTTGAGGTAAAGTAAGAAGCTTATGATCTGTTGCTGGTTCAGAAACAAATACATCCAGGGCAGCACCTGCTACTTTTCCTGCTACAATGGCATCATATAAATCATCCTCATTGATTATACCGCCACGTGCACAGTTGATGATACGTACGCCATCTTTCATCAACGCAAATTTTTCTTTATTAATGAGATTACGTGTTTCGGGAAGAAGTGGTGTGTGTACAGTAATGAACTCAGCTGCTTCACAAATTTCTTCAACTGTCGCCTTTGTGACACCTAATTCTTTTGCGCGCTCATCAGTTAGGAAAGGATCATATGCCATAACATTCATACGTTGACCTTTTGCACGATAAGCAACTTCAACACCGATACGGCCAAAGCCCACAACACCCAAAGTTTTATTTTTAAGCTCTACACCAACATAAGATTTACGGTCCCATTTCCCATTTTTTAATGTATTAAAAGCTTGTGGAATATGACGTGCAAGTGATGTCATCATTGCAATTGTATGTTCAGCAGCAGAATTTGTGTTACCATCTGGTGCGTTGACAACGATAATGCCATGTTCCGTGGCAGCAGCAAGGTCAATATTATCGACACCTACACCAGCACGACCGATTAATTTTAAGCTTTTTGCTGCTTCAATCACTTCGCGTGTCACAGTAGTTTGAGAACGAACTAGTAATACATCTACATCTGCAATTTTAGCGATTAATTCTTCAGGTGCTAGGCCTGTGTCTACGATAATGTTTAAATCTAAATCTTTTTCTTGGCGTAATGGGAAAATACCATCATCACTTAGTGGATCAGCAATAAATACGTTAATTGTTTTTGTGGCAATAATCATTATAATTAGCTCCTTTTTAATAAAAATTGGTTGTGGCTTTATCTACGACAGTCTGAAATTTGTAAAATTCAAACATTTTACAACATGCAAACAATCTCCTTTCCAAATCGAAAACAATATAAAAAGCCTTTCACGCCTTACAAACACAGTTATTGTGTTGTAAGGGGCGAAAGGCTATAAAAAACATTAGTTCGCGGTACCACCCTTAATCACTGCTAGAAAAACCTATTCTTGCAGTCTTAGCAATATGCGTAACGTGCATGGGACGGATAAGCTTACTTTAGATTGTTCAGCTTAACTATTCAGGAGTGGAACTATTATCGTAGAAATCACTGATTTGCACCAACCATCAGCTCTCTTTGGATTTTCTTACGACTAGTATGTCTCCCTCGTTATATTTTTTTGTGATTAAATTTGTTAACATCATAATCCCTATTGTTCACCTTTGTCAACATTTTTTCAAAAAAACTAAAAAAACATGGACTTCAAAAGTCAGATAAATAATTAAAAGCGAACTATTTAAGCATTCGGAACAAATAATGTTCGTGTTTTTGGGGTGTACAATGAAAGCGCTAACGATATTTGAAAAGTCCGATCTTATCAGATTCCATGAAGAGTATAGTGGAAATATTATATGGTAATTAAATGGAATTAATTAGATGGTTTATGCTAGAACTTGATTGCACTCATAAAAGAAGGCGAACATTTTATGTTGTCACATTTTAGACAAAACTTTAAGTTTTAGAAGGTAAATAGACTATAGGAGAAGAATTTTAGTTTAGGATGATTGATTTGGGGGTGTAGTAATGAAGTACGATGTTGCAATAGTCGGTGCTGGACTTGCAGGCTTAGTGGCAGCTTGTGAGTTAGTCGATGCAAAGAAGAAAATTCTTTTAGTAGATCAAGAGCCTGAAAATTCAATGGGAGGACAGGCATATTGGTCTTTTGGTGGCATATTTTTGGTGAATTCTCCTGAACAAAGAAGGCTTGGTATTAAGGATAGTAAGGAGCTGGCATGGCAAGATTGGCAAGGGACAGCAGGCTTTGATCGTTTAGAAGATGAAGATTCCTGGGCATATAAATGGGCAAGAGCCTACGTCGATTTTGCTGCTGGTGAAAAATACGATTGGTTGAAGTCGAAGGGTATTAAATTTTTTCCTGTTGTTGGCTGGGCAGAAAGAGGTGGCTCACTTGCTGGTGGACACGGTAATTCAGTGCCAAGGTTTCATATTGTATGGGGTACAGGGCCAGGGATAGTCAAGCCTTTTGTGGATAAAGTAAAGAAGGCAATAAAAGAAGGCTTTATTGATTTTAAACCAAGACATCGTGTGGATGAATTTATTCAACAAGATGGAAAGATCATGGGGATTAGTGGGACTGTGCTAGCAGAAACCTTTATTAATCGAGGTGAAAAAAGTTCGAGATTAGGAGTCGGAGAATTTTCTTATGAGGCTGCAGCCGTTATTGTGGCAAGCGGTGGTATTGGGGCAAATTTTGATTTAGTGAGAAAAAATTGGCCAGAACGATTAGGGACTCCCCCTAAAAATATGATATGTGGTGTCCCGGCTTACGTAGATGGTAGAATGCTAGAAATTACAGAGCATGCAGGGGGACGTATTGTTAATCGCGATCGTATGTGGCATTACACCGAAGGATTAAAAAACTGGGATCCGATTTGGCCCAATCATGGAATACGAATTTTACCCGGTCCCTCCTCCTTATGGTTTGATGCAGAAGGTAATCGATTTCATGCGCCTAACTTCCCAGGATTCGACACGCTCACCACATTAGAAACGATTCAAAAAACAGGCTATGATTACTCCTGGTTTATTTTAACTGAAAAAATTATTGAGAAAGAATTTGCTCTATCTGGCTCAGAACAAAATCCAGATTTAACAAATAAAAGCATTGGCGATGTTTTAAAAAGGATAATGCCTGGACCACCTGCTCCTATCCAAGCTTTTAAAAATCATGGCGAGGATTTTGTGATTGCAAATGATTTAAAAGAGCTAGTAGATGGAATGAATAAACTAGCGGGGAATGAACTACTTAATTTTATGAAAATTAAAGAGCAAATTTTAGCAAGGGACCGAGAAATGGACAATAAGTTTACTAAGGATTTACAGGTGAACGCCATTCACGGTGCAAGAAATTATATAGGGGATAAGTTGGTACGTGTTGCCAAACCACATAAAATTTTAGATACTAAAAATTGGCCTTTAATTGCTGTACGTTTAAATATTTTAACAAGAAAAACCTTAGGGGGCTTACAAACTAATTTAGATGGTGCTGTGTTAGGAATGGATGGCCAGCCTGTACCAGGATTATTTGCTGCTGGCGAAGTAAGTGGCTTTGGTGGCGGTGGTGTACACGGCTACCGTGCTTTAGAAGGGACCTTTGTCGGGGGCTGTTTATTTAGTGGTAGGCAGGTAGGGCGCTTCTTAGCGCAAGGATAATGCCAATTATATTCTGATAAAAAGGAAGAGCATCGCAATGAACGATGCTCTTTTTGATAGATCGAAAATGTTTAGTGTTTGCCAAGTAATTGATCAAAATAGCATTATCTATTCACGTTTTGAACATCAGCAATTTTAACGATTTGCTCTTCTACTTGCTCTGTAGTCCAGCCATGCTCCTCAACGAAGAAGTTATGTTTGGCACGACGGCATTCATCAGAGCAGCTACGCATATAAAATGCTTCGTGCTTTTCTTCACATAGCATTAATTTATGGCATTCTGGGTTAGCGCAGTTCGTATAACGTTCAGATGGTTCGCCTGTGAAATAATCTTCCCCAATAACAACATGCTCCACTTGATTGATCGGCACACTACGACGACGATCAAAAACAAACATTTGCCCATCCCAGAGTTGACCTTTTACTTCAGGATCTTTTGCATATGTGGCAATTCCACCATGTAATTGACCAACGCTTTTTCCATAGCCCTCACGTTTTAACCATCCAGAGAATTTTTCACAGCGAATTCCACCTGTACAGTAAGTTAAAATCTTTTTATCAGCGAATTCTGCTTTATTTGATTCCATCCAAGCTGGCAAGTCACGGAAATTTTCAATATCAGGGCGAACTGCGCCTCTAAAATGACCAAGATCATATTCATAGTCATTACGTGCATCGATGATAATTGTATTCTCTTCTTGCATTTGTTCCATAAATTCTTTAGGAGATAAATACTCTCCTGTTATTTCTAAAGGATTGATATCATTTTCTAAACCTAAGTGGACGATTTCGCGGCGAGGGCGAACATGCATTTTTTTGAATGCGTGTCCTTCAGCTTCATCAATCTTCCACATGATATCGCTAAATCGAGGGTCCGCCTTCATATAATTCATGTAAGCATCTGTTTGTTCAATAGTCCCCGAAACAGTTCCATTAATACCTTCATGACCAACTAAAATTCGGCCAAGAAGTCCGATTTCTTGGCATAACATTAAATGTTCTTCAGCAAATACTAGAGGGTCTTCAATCGTAATATATTTATAATAAAGTAATATACGATAGTCTTTTTGTGTCAAAATACGTAACCACCTTTATAACAATATTCGTCCTTTAATATAGCATAACAAGAGCAAATTTACTTAGAGGAGGAGGAGTTTTCTAAAAAAACACGAATAGTACATAGTGAATGACTATTCATATTTGGGGGTAATGAAGATGGAATTTTCAACGATTACTTTAGAAATGTTAGATCGTCGTGCAACTTTAACGTTGAACCGTCCACAGGCAATGAATGCTATGGATGATGTTATGATGCGAGAACTCGCTGAATGCTTTGAGGCTTTGCAACACGAACAAAATATACAGGTACTATTTATCCGTGGAGAAGGGAAGGTCTTTTCTGCTGGAGGCGATATTAAAGCGATGCTCGATACAAACAAGCCTCTAAATATTGATGAGGCGATGGTTTATCTTACACGCATTGTTAAAGCATATTATCAGCTACCAATGATTGTAATTGCGGCAGTTCATGGTGCATCTGCAGGTCTTGGTTTTAGTTTAACACTAGGGGCAGATATTGTTGTGGCATGTGAAAATAGTAAGCTAGCTATGAATTTCATAGGAATAGGGCTGATTCCGGATGGGGGCGGTCACTTCTTTATGAAGGAGCGTGTAGGAACTGTTAAAGCTAAACAAATGATTTGGGAAGGGAAGGTTCTTACAGCAAAAGAAGCATTAGATACGGGGTTAATTGATTATATTGCACCGGAAGGCACCGTATTTGCAATGGTAGATCAGCTTGTTGGTAAAATGCTTGCTTCACCAATTTCTTCTATGATTACGACAAAAAAAATTCTACATGCTCAAAATTTATCGCAACTCGAAAATATCCTTGTAATGGAAGCGGAAGGGCAATCAGCTATGCGTAAAACGACAGATCATTTAGAGGGTATTCATGCATTTGTAGAGAAAAGAACACCTGTCTTTGAAGGGAAATGAAAATAGGAAAAGGCACGTAGATTTCCTACGTGCCTTTTCCAAATTATTAAACATGGAATAAAATTAATTTACCTGATGCGTTTACAAGACGATGAGTTTTGTTGGCAACACCTTTTTCTTCAATTTGTTGTTGACCATTTAATTTAGCAGTCTCATCATTTTCAAATGTCCATGTTTCATCAAACAATGTTTCCCCTGTTTTTTCGAAAGCTGTAAAACGATAATTCTCCATACAAACCCCACCCTTTTACTTAAATATATATCTATTATACATAGAAGATTTATAAACTTCACGGTAAAACTAGTAAACTTTTTGATAAATTACGAAAATTGTGGAAAAAGTAAGTCGACGCATTTTTTCAGTTATACCATTTTTCTTAAATCGTGAAGTATGATAAAATAGAACAAATATTCGGTTTTGTAATCATATTACTGCTTTGGTTGATAGTTAATAGTAACTATCCAAGGTGGGAATTATCTATAGTTGAGGTGATTGGATGTCAGCAATTCGTTTTTTTCATATGGCAGATTTACATTTAGATAGTCCATTTAAGGGCTTATTTGGCTTACCTGAACACATTTTGAAGGAAATTCGATCAAGTACCTTTGATGCTTTCGATAAAATTATTCAGAGGGCGATTCAGGAGCAACCTGATTTTTTATTGATTGTTGGAGATATTTATGACGGTGAGAATCGCAGTTTACAAGCCCAAAGAAGATTTCAAGATGCAATGGAGAAGCTTTTTCAACACAATATTCCTGTGATTATTAGCTATGGAAACCATGATCATTTAAAGGGAACTTGGACACGCTTTGCTTTACCAAGTAATGTCTATGAATTGCCCAGTGAGACAAGTGTTGTCCAGTTAAAAATCCGCGGTCAGCAGGTCCGTATATACGGTTTCAGCTATAGTGAACGCCATTTGAAGGAGTCGGTTATTGAAACGTATCCAATTGCTCAGGATCCTCATGCCATTCATATTGGTATGTTGCACGGCAGTGAGGCCAGCGATACTTCACATGCTTTGTATGCTCCATTCACAAAACAGCAGCTGCTTGAAAAGAACTATCATTATTGGGCTTTAGGACATATTCATAAACGACAGCTCTTACATCAAAACCCTCCTATAGTTTATCCAGGCAATATTCAAAGTCGTCATCGCAAAGAACAAGGAATAAAAGGTTTCTATGATGTGACTTTATCCCAAGCAGCTTGTGAACTTGATTTTATCCCTACCTCCGCCATTGTTTATAGCACGATAGAGGTAGATTGTACGGATGTGGTACATGCTAATGAATTACTCAAAAGATGCGAAGAAGCAATCGCGGCCAATCGGACTACTTTGGGAGCATCAGTAGTTGAGCTACATTTAAAAAATATTGATGAACAAACGGAAGCCTTGTTTGAACATGCGACGGTGGATGCTTGGTTGGAGACCATTCGAGAGGCGGAAGAAGGTCTAGAGCCAATGTGTTGGGTACAAAAAATGGTGTTGCAAAAGTCTTCAATTTACTATGAACATTCTGCTTCTACGCAATCCGTTGTGAGTTTAATGGAGCAATGGGACAGTAATGATTGGAAGGATATACTAAAAGACTTGTACCAGTATGCTGGAGGCGCTAGGTTGATAGAACCTTTAACCGAAAAGGACATGAAAAATCTAACGCACAGTGCACAGGCACTATTGGCAGAAGAAATTCAAAGGGCGTGAAGCACATGCTGACAATCAAAAAAATACAAATTTATGGCTTTGGTAAGCATGAAAACCTGACAATTTCCTTAAATGAAGGCGTTACTATTTTTTATGGATTAAATGAGGCAGGAAAAACAACAATTCAGCAATTTATTTTACAAATGCTATTTGGCTTTCCAACAAGGCAGCAGACACAGCGCAAATATGAACCCAAAGCTTCGACGAAATTTGGCGGCCAACTGACATTATTGCATCCCGTTCATGGTCAATGCATCATTGAACGTGTGAAGGGCAAAGCTGCAGGTGATGTCACTGTTTATCTTGAGGATGGCACAACGGGACAGGATGAGCTGCTAGCAAAGCTATTATATGGCTATTCTAGAGCCTCCTTTGAATCCATTTTTTCTTTTTCATTGCATGAGCTTCAAGGCATTGAAAAAATGTCTGAGGAGGAGTTAACACATCTTCTTCTTGCTTCTGGTACAACAGGCATCCAGCACTTATCCGCTCTTGAAAAGAAAATGGATAAAGAGGCGAACGAGTTATTTAAAAAGACAGGTAAAGTTCCAGTGATTAATCAAAAAATTGAGCAGTTAAAGCAACTGGAACGAATGATTAAACTGGAACAAGGAAAAATCCAAACATTTGAGGATAAATTACAGCAATTGCAACTTTTTGAGCAAAACCTTGAGAACTTGTATGCCATTCAAAAATTGCAACAACAACAGTGGCAACAGCTAACTGTTCAAAAACAGGCATTACCTCTTATCAAGCAACAACAGACTTTGCAACAGACATTGGTTAACTATCAGCATGTTCAGTTTCCTCCAGAAGGCTTAAGACGTTATGAACAATTAAAGGACCGTCTTTTACACGAAAGTCAACAGCTGATGCAATTAAAAGAACAATGTCAATCTTTACAAAACAAAGTGCTTGCAACAGTAGATGAGCAAACGGTAAACGAAATGGGCCGTCTCATGCAAAAAGAGGCAACATGGCATCAGTTGACGGTGAAAGAGCAAAACTTACGAGACGATCTCTTTATGCTAGAGCAAGAAATTGATGCGCAGTTTCGTTTATTAGGTGTACAAGAAAAAGAGGCACAGGAGATTCTTCTCGGGGAAACAGTATCCTTACAACAGGAACAACAATTTCAACATCAATTAAAAAAGCTAGAGGAAGCGGAAGAGGAGCTAAAGTTTCACTTACGTTCATTAGAGCAAGTCCATCATGAGTTAGATGCCATCACGCAACAGAAGCAAAGGCTAAAGCGCGAGTCATTAACAAAGGAAGAAGAACATATTTTAGCACAGTGGCCTCAACAAAAACGAAGGCTTGAGCAATTGCGTGCTGCCAAATCCCAACGTACTAAACATAAGCAGCCCGATATTTTTTTCTGGATGGTGTTATTTATTGGTTTATTGTCATTTGCTTATGGTATTTTCCAAAAAAATGTGGCAGTGGCCGTTATTGGCGCTGTTTTAACAATGTTAACAATATTGTTGATGAGATTTGTTAGACAAGCAACTGAGACGCCGAATAAAGAACAAAGTCACCTCTTCCGACAGTTAGAACAAGAGGAAACGACTGTACAATCTATATTCTTAAAGAAGGAAAGACTGGAAGATCGTTGGTTACATGTCAATGAACAGCAAAGTGAAAAGGAGCAGCAATACACCCAACTTGAATATAAAATTCAACAAGCAGAGTTGGAGAGTGAGGAAGCTTCGCAGTCATTGCAGCATTTTTTAAAGCGCTATCGATTACAGGGCACAATAGCCAGAACGTTAATGCCAGAATTATTTATGCGTATACGGGGTGTGCAAGAGCTGGCAGTTAAAAGGAAGGGTAATAGTAGCCTTTTGCAAGAAACTCAGGATGAAAAGAAAAGTCTCTATGAACAGCTTCAACAGGTGCTAGATGGAACTTTTAATGAACATGAAATATATGTGTATCTACGCACAGCCTACCTTGAAGCCCAACAACAACAACAGCAAGTACAGCAAACAAAAGATCAGCTAGCTGATATCGAGAGGAACCTACAAGGTGGACAAACAAGGATGGATCGTTATACCACTGAGATGACACAGCTATTGAACGAAGCGCAGGTACAAAACGAGCAAGCGTATTATGAGAGGTATGAGCAATTTGAGCAACAGAGAAAAATTACGACTGAGCTTCAAACTGTCCAGGCTCAATTAGCTTCACTTAATTTTCCTCATGACAAGCATCTGATAGAGGACTCTGTTATAGAGGATATGCGTGTTTTAGAACAAGAGCAAGATTCTTTGCAGTTGGAGATTGACCGATGTCTTGAACAACGTGCTGCACTGCAGATTGAAAAAGAACAGTTATTAAATGATGAGAAATATGGAAAATTGCTGCAACAGTTTGAACAGGAAAAATCAGAGTTGCAACAGCTTATTGAGCACTGGGCAACGAAAAAAGCTGTGGCTACTGCCATTCATGAAACATTATTTCGTCTTCGAGAAGAAAAATTACCTCATGTTTTATTGAAGGTCAATGCAATATTTCGTTTACTAACAGGAGGACGATACGATCAACTGGTGATTCATGACGAAGGCTACTTTGTTGCGCAAGATGTGGCTGGATTCCGTTATCAAATGGTTGAATTATCGCAGGCAACTAAGGAGCAGGCCTACATTGCATTGCGCATGGCGCTTGCGCAAACGTTGACGACCTCAGCGCCATTCCCGATCATTATGGACGATCCATTTGTCCATTTTGATCGAAACCGTACAGACAAAATGGTACAATTAATGAAAGAAGTAGGATATGAACGACAAATTTTATATTTTACTTGCCATGACGCAATGCTCAAACATTGGCCAAAAGAGAAAATTATTGATGTAGGAGCACTAGCAAATGAAAGGGGAGTGGCGTCAACATGAAAGGAATTACAACGCTCCAAGTTGGAGAATCAGTTGATCAATACTTATTAATTAAACAAGCGACAAAAGGAGTTACTACTGTTGGAAAGCCATTTATGTCGCTAATATTACAAGATAAAAGTGGAGATATTGAGGCAAAGCTCTGGGACACAAATGAAGATCATGAAAAGATGTATCATGCTGAAGCCATTGTGCGTGTCGGTGGAGAAATTCATGACTACAGAGGAAAAAATCAATTGCGTATCAAAGCAATTCGTGTGGCAAAGCCAGAAGAAGGAATTGCCATTCATGATTTAGTGCCCTCTTCTGAAACACCAAAGGAACAATTATATGAAGAATTGAATCAATTTTTCTTTGATATTAAAAATCCAAGTATTTCTCGTATTACGAGAGCGGCAATTAAAAAACATCAGGACGCCATTTTAGTTTTTCCAGCGGCCACTAAAAATCATCACGATTATGCTTCTGGCTTATTAGATCATATGGTGTCCATGTTAAAACTAGGTAAGGCCATTGCCGATTTATATCCAACTCTTAATCGTGATCTGTTATATGCAGGTATTATTTTGCACGATATTGGAAAAGTTGTGGAGCTATCTGGGCCAGTTGCCACGATGTATACAGTGGAAGGCAATTTATTAGGACATATTACGATCATGGTGAATGAAATCGCTAAAATTGCTAGTGAACTAGAAATTGAGGGTGAAGAAGTTATGCTTTTACAGCATATGGTTTTATCTCACCATGGCAAGGAAGAGTGGGGTAGCCCGAAAAAGCCAATGATTCAAGAAGCGGAAATTCTACATTATATTGATAACATTGATGCTAAGATGAATATGCTGACAAGAGCACTAGGTAAAACGGCACCAGGTGAATTTACAGAGAGACTCTTCCCACTGGATAACCGTTCATTTTATAAGCCCACTTTTTAAATAATTGTGAAATTTTAGTTCCTTAATAACTATTTTTATGTGTTTTTATGTAAGTCTAATTAGGCATCTGTAGAATATTAGTACCTATCCATTGTACCAATACTGTATTTATTTTAGAATAAAGGAAGAATTTATAGGAATGGGGAAAAACAATGGATAAAGAGGGACTAGTTTCACGTAAAATTAAATTTTGGAAAAGCTTAATTTTCAAAATGATACTAGCTATTGGTATCAGCTTATTTATTAGCTCACATATTTCAGAATTTATTAGTCAACAAATCGAAAAGGTAGTGGCGTTAAATGGTAGTGCTGGTGTTGTCATAAACACATTTATTTCGCTATTTATTGGTACAGTAATCATTTCGTTATGTACAAGGTATATCGTCTTAAAGCGTGTAAAGCGTGTGTTAAAAGCAATGACACAAGCAGCAGATGGTGATTTAACAATACGTATTGATGATAAATTGAAAGATGAAATCGGGCAATTATCGACTGAATTTAATCATATGTTAGAGCAAATTGGCACAGTCATTGAAAAGGCGAATAAAGCATCTACAGATGTTTCTGCCTATACAAGTGAATTTACAACTATTACAGAGCAAAGTAGTAACACAGTTGAAACAATTTCTGTTGCTATAGGAGAAATTGTCGCTAGCGCAGAAGGACAATTGAAGCAAATGGACTTATTATCTGAATCAGCTAATTTAATTTCCAAAGATATGGATCATGCTTCATCTGCTGTGCAGGCAGTTGCAAATATAGCGAATGAAACGAATCAAAAGGCTGATTTAGGATTACAATTAATTGAGCAAACGATTGAAAAAATGAATACAATTAATGAATCTGTTCATCAATCAACAGAGGTTGTGAATGCTTTAGGAGAAAAATCAAAAGAGATTAGTACTATTGTGGCACTAATTACAAGCATTACAGATCAAACAAACTTGCTTGCATTGAATGCATCCATTGAGGCGGCTCGAGCAGGAGAGGCTGGTAAAGGATTTGCAGTTGTCGCTGATGAAGTAAGAAAACTAGCAGAGGAATCTGGTAAGGCTGCTGATAATATTCGAACATTAGTGGATGATATCTTAAGCCAAACATCAAGTGCAGTTTATGCTATTAATAGTGGCACGCAATTTGTGGAAGAAGGGCGAGAAGCTGTTGAGCAGACAGGCGGTGCTTTTAAAAATATTGTAGAATATTTACAACAGATTAGCCATCGTACAAAGGAAGTTACGGATATTGTATTGCGTGTAAATGAAAAGGCAAGTCAAACCGATTATGCAACGAAAGAAATTGTAGGTATTGCGAATGGTACGTCTTCAGGTATACAGCATATTGCGCTATCAATTGAGCAACAAACTGCCTCTAATGAGGAAATTGCAAGTGCAGCAAATGTGCTTCAGACGATGTCGAATGACTTACAAGCTGAAATAAGCCAATTTAAAGTGAAATAGAAAAAGATAAAGGGAGCATCTGAAATGTGAGATGCTCCCTTTTGATTTTGTTCTATTAGAGGAAAAGTATAATCATCCTGATTATTTAGATTCTTTATCAGTATCTTCTGCTTTGTCGCCAGACTCTTCTTTAGAAGCTTTTTCATCTGCTTTTTTAGCAGCTTCCTCATCTGCTTTTGCTTGTTCTTCACTTGTTGTTGTAAAGAATTCTAGTGAACCTTTTAAATCTTTATCAGAAGTTTTAACATTCGCATCTTTTGCCATTTTTGCAACAATGTCTTTTAGAATAGTTTGTGCTTCACCTGTTTGATTCAGCTTACTTAACATTGTTGTGCGAATTTTTTCTTCTTCATCTTTAAATGAACCGACATCTTTCACATCACGCTTGTCCGTAATTTCGATTACGTGATAACCAAAGCTAGATTTTACTGGCTCACTTAAAGTTTTTAATTCAAGCGCATAAGCAGCATCGTTAAACTCATCAACCATCGAACCAACAGAGAACCATCCAAGCTCTCCACCTTTTTGTGCAGAACCTGTATCAGTAGAGTACTCTTTTGCTACATCAGCAAATTTAGCGCCACCTTTAATTTTTTCGATGACTTCTTTTGCTGTTTTTTCATCTGCTACTAAAATATGACGACCATTTAATTCTGTTTTCATTTGCTCGTAGTATTTTTTCACATCTTCTTCTTTAATAGCTTGATCTTTTAAAGCTTTTTCTTGAAGAAGTTGAACACGTAAAGAATCTTTAAAGCCTTGTTCTGTTAAGCCACTTTCAGCAAGTGCTTGTGCAAAACCATCACCGAATTGTGAAGCTGTTGTATCGTAAGCTTCTTTAATTTCTTTATCAGTTACTTCATATTTGTCAGACAATACTTTTTCAGTCACCATTTGCTGTAATACATATGAACCTGTTAAAGCTTTGGCTTTTTCATTAAAATCAGCAACTGAAATATCGCCAACTTTAGAAGTAACGATTGCTTTGCTATCTCCTCCGCTACACGCACCGAGCGCTAAAACAGAAGCAGCTAAAGTTAAAGATAAAACTGTCTTTTTCATAGTGGATATTCTCTCCTAACATGGTTTCGTCCATTTTTTACTATAACATAAACGTTTTAAAAACAAAATGGTTCCCCTTGAGTATTGCCTATATTTCAAATTTTGAAGCGCATAGGATATAGAAAAGAAAGGGGGTGAAGTTATGGGCAACGGAGGATACGGTGGCGGTGGCTACGGCTCAGGCTTTGCTTTATTAGTTGTGTTGTTTATTTTATTAATTATCGTTGGCGCAGCGTTCCTATACTAATTAATAAAACAGCGAAAAGCTAAGAGATTCATTACTCTTAGCTTTTCTTAACAATGTCAGACATTCGCGCCGCATGCCAGAGATCCAAGCCATTAGTAATGGTTTGAACAAGTTGTTCTATGGGGGCTCAACTTATCTTTGAGCGTGCGGATGGGCGCGAATGTATTTTACTTTTCCGTTATACTGCGTATAAAATTTCAATATAGAATGAAACAAGTAAAATGGTAATAAGTATATTTATAGTTCGGAATATTTTTGGCTGGTTTTCTTCGGGAATTTCACGTCGCATGCATAGAGCATATGTCATGCGATTAATTTGAAATAAATAGAATACCGAGAATAGAACTACAATCATTAATAGCAAGTCTATTCCTCCCCTCTTTCAATAGTAATAGCATAACAAAGAACGCCATTAAAAAACAAGTACAAGCAATTTAGTGAACGGTTGGTGGAACTAAAATTTCATAGCCCTTAGGTGTTTCTTCAATTTGTGAATTTTTGGGAGAATTCAATAAATATTTCACGTAAAGAATATCAATCAAACATAGACTACAGTGATACGCTAACAGCAATGTGCCATAATGTGTATATGCTGGTAATAGCCAAGTACCTATTATAATACTAGTATTGAGAACGATAAAAGGCGTAAGAAGTGCTAAAATATAACGATTTTTAGATAAAGGTTCACGAATACGCATGTGTAAAACTGGAATTAGATAAAATTGAGTGCGTACACGCAACTTTAAATGCTGGCGTAAATCATATAGTGCCAGAAAATGTAGGAACTTGTGTACCGGATAAAGTGTTAATACAGCTATCACAAAGAGCCAGAATAAACGATCTGTATAGTGCTCTTCATTGAATAAATTAAATGTCACATACGTTACTGAAAAAACGGATAAAAAAGTAATGACACCCATTATAATAATACGCGTAGTGCCGTAATGATGTTCAAGATTTAAAATTTTCCAACAGTGCATGGTTTATTATCAACTCCGAAAATAGGAAGTGTCCTATTTAATGTAAATTGAATTGTCTTAGAATGCAAGAGAAAGGAGGTACTTCAGAAATATTTCTGAAATACCTCCTTTCACATGATTTATTCCTGAATGAACAGCAAGAATCCTCAGGAAAATAGCTGTACTATAGCCTTATTTTATCCTTTTACAGTTGTACGTTCTTCAATCGTGTCAAAGGAATCTCGAAAATGTTGGAAGGAGCGTTCAAAAATATCAATGAAATCCTCACCATAAATATTACGAATGACAGCCATCACGTCTAAAAAATCCGGGAAACGGCCATATAAATCTTTTAAGGCCAATGATCCTTCTAGTACGGAATGATAAGTGTTATGGTAATTTTTATTCATTTCTATAATGAGCTCGGTACCAGCTTCTGTTAGCTCAACATACGTATTACGCTTATCGTCATCACGCTTCGAAAACTTAAGGAAGCCACGCTCTTCTAATTTTTTGGAGAAATTAAATGCTGTGGACACATGCATTACTCCAAATTTTGCTACATCAGAAATGGATGCCCCTTTTAAATGATATGAAATCCATAAAATATGGTGTTCATTAATATTTAAATCATAGGGTTTAATCCATTGTTGCCAATCTTTTTCAACCGCTTTCCATAGAGCTTTCGATAATTGCGCGATTCTTTGACTATAAAGCATAGCTTCTTTTTGTGTATATAATTCCTCTGACAAAACCATCACCTACTGCTTTCTTTCACATTTTTAAAAATATTATAGCAGTAAAGAAAAAAAGTTTAAAGTTAGAAAAATTAAAAAATTGAAAAGTGGCTAAAAAATAATATTATAGCAATAGTTTTTGATAAAAAAATAGATAAATCACCATCCGAAAAGGACTTTAGTCGCTAACTTTTTCCTGCGGTTTTTTCTTATTTTCTGTGAATTGTGCAATGTTTTTCTCGATTTCGCTTATCGAATTCTGTAAAGCATCTAATTCTTGTTGTAAATTATTTTTACTTGGCTCGATTTCTTCTGCAAAAGTAGTAATTGTTTGTTTTAAATCATTTATTATTTGGGGGATATTATTTTTGACTTCGTTTGTTAATGTATTGACAGATTGTTTCACAGTCCCTACTTGTTGTTTTACATCGAGGAGCATACCTTTTGTTTGATCTACATTTTGTTTTATAGTTGTACGTAACTGCTGGCCTGATTGTGGAGTTGAAACTAGGACAGCAACTGTTCCACCGACAATACCTGTTGTTAGTCCAATTAAAAATGGTTTTGCTTTCATATTATATACCTCATTTCTTGTCATGTTTAACTACTATTAAACCATGAAATGCACGAATACAAAAAGAAAAAAGAAACTAAACGAGTGATTGACTATCACAGTTCAGTTTCTTTTATATTTAAAGTTAGTATTTATGAAATTTGAGAAATGGCTGTCACGAATTTAGAGCGCTTCACTAATTTTGCAACGATAGGATAAATGATGGCAAAAGCAACGACGTTAAATGCGACTGCTGGAAGGACAACCCCTATAAATAGCATCGCAAACGTTGCACCTACATTTGCATTGAATACAAAAAGTGCTACTGCTAAAAATACCGTACCTGATAGAATAGTACCCAAACCAACTAAGAATGCAGAGACAGCGAAATTATTTGCTATCTTTTTTAGAATGAATACAGCAGCTAAAAATACAAAGCCTGTAACAGCTTTATCAATAATGTTTGGAACAAGACCAGCAGGAAATGTTGTGAACAAACCTGAAAGTACCCCTGTTGCTAATGAAAGTAAAAACGTTTCTTTCACTGTAGGAAACAATAAAATGCCAATGAACATCATCGTCAACATGAAATCTGGTTTCATGCCGTTAATCATTCCTGGTGTAACCACATAAAGGGCCGCACCGATACCAACTAAAAGGGCCATTAATACTAAATTCTTTGTATTCATTTTTTATCTCTCCTCAACTAAGCTAATCTATTAGTTTCCAAACGTGTCCTCTTGACCGTTAGCGAAACTTATTTGTGATTGTACGCTAAAATTTTTATATTTGCAATACAGTATTCGGGTTATTAATATGTTAATATATGACAAATGTTTTTATAAGTTAGCTTTAATACTTTCTGCTACTTCAGCCAATTGTTCTGGTGAATATTTTTGCGTTTGCCAAATTAAGTCTAAACCTTCTTTTTCATCATAACGCGGAATAAAATGTAGATGATAGTGGAACACAGTTTGTCCCGCTGCCGCACCATTATTATTAATCGTATTCAAACCTATCGGCTGGAACGCTGCCTTAATGGCATTCGCAATTTTCGGTGCAGCAGCATACAAATTACGTGCAACATCCTCAGGCATTTCGTATAGGTCTTGGCAGTGATGCTTTGGAATTAGTAAAGTGTGACCTTTTGCAACTGGTGAAATGTCTGTAAATGCATAGACATGATCGTCTTCATAAACTTTTGTACTTGGAATGGATCCATCGATAATTTTACAAAATAGGCAATCGCTCATGAGATTTTCCCCCTTAACGTATATGTAAATTCATTCTATCATACTCAAACCTGTATCATTTGCTAATTTTTGATAAAATATAAAACAAGAAGAGGAGTGAGGATATGTCAGTATTAGAGGTACAGCATGTGACAGGTGGATATACAAGAAAACCTGTTATTAAAGATTTATCTTTTTCTATTGAAAAAGGAGAGCTTGTTGGCTTAATCGGTTTAAATGGAGCCGGGAAAAGTACAACGATTAAACATATAATAGGAACAATGTTGCCAAAAGAAGGGGACATCCGCCTAAATGGGGTAACATTAAAGGAAGATACGGACAAGTACCGTACAGCCTTTTCTTATATTCCAGAAACCCCTGTGCTATATGATGAGCTAACATTAAGGGAACACTTAGAATTAACAGCGATGGCTTATGGTATTGATAAGGCAACCTTAGATGCTCGTTCAGCTGTACTATTAAAAGAGTTTCGAATGGAGAAAAGATTAAACTGGTTTCCTTCACATTTTTCAAAGGGAATGCGTCAAAAAGTTATGATTATGTGCGCCTTTCTAGTTAATCCTAGTCTTTATATTATTGATGAGCCTTTTGTGGGATTAGATCCACTTGGAATTCAATCATTATTAGATCAGATGGATGAGAAGAAAAAAGAAGGTGCTTCTATATTAATGTCTACACATATCTTATCAACTGCCGAAAAGCATTGTGATCGAATTATTTTATTGCACGAAGGAAGAGTTCGAGCACAAGGAACGATGGCAGACTTGCGACAAACATTTGCGATGCCAAATGCAACATTGGATGATCTTTATATTGCTATGACAAAGGAGCGGGACCATGAAGAACTTGCGTGATGTATGGTCCTCTCGCTTCATGCATTATATAGGAGAAGTACAAAAGTATATGCAATTTATTTTTACAGGGCATATTGCGATTGTACTTGTATTTCTAATTGGAGCAGGAGGCTACCAATATAGTGAATGGTTGAAAGTTGTACAGGCAGATTTCCCAGCAGAAATAATTATTGCTGTTTTTGTAGGCGTTTTATTGGCTTTTAGTCGTCCTACTACGCTATTGAGAGAGCCAGACCAAGTGTACCTATTGCCCCTAGAGTCAAAGATGTCGCTGTATTTTGGGAAGGCTTTAGCTTGGACGTTTTGGTCCCAAGTGTGGATTGTAGCGATTGCCTTCATTGTTAGTATCCCATTATTAAAAGCAGTGACTGATTTAACAACGATTGAAATTTGGTCGATATTCATTCTTGTGATTGTGCTGAAATATATAAGTGTTCAAGGAGAATTCAGCTATCGATATAGTGAACGTGGTCAAATGGTTTGGGTGGACAGGCTTGTTCGAGCAATCATATTTGCTGCAGCTGTTTATATGGGCCTTCAAGCTCAGTTCATGCTAGCTGTTGTCGCTATAGTAATTAGCGTCATTTATATGATTGTCTTTAGAAAAAAATCTGTAGGGGAACCAGTACCATATGAACATTTTGTAAAGCTTGAACAAAATCGTATGATGAGTTTTTACCGTTTCGCTAATTATTTTACAGATGTACCTCATCTACATGGAAGCATTCGACGTCGAAGTTGGATGGACTGGCTTTATAAATTCGTACCATATGGAAAAAATAACGCTCAAAAGTATTTGGTGTATCGCACCTTTGTTCGTACAGATGATCATTTCTATTTATGGGTCCGTCTTACGGCGATTTCAGCAGTGATTGCAGCCTTCGTAGACATTCCTATAGTCACATGGATTGTTGCTGGTGCTCTGAGCTTTGCGACAACTATTCAATTAAAACAAGCATTACTAACAAGTGGAGAATTCCGCATGGACATGCTGTTTCCGGTGCCAGATAATGCTCGTCAAATAGCTGTGAAGCAGATTGTACGACTAGCTATGGTTACACAAGCGATTATCGTTGGTTTATGTGCGATTACACAGCCAATGTTTTATATTGCAGTTGCCATTGTTTTAGTAATCAGTGAATTGACTGCGAGAGTTGCTAAATAATGAAAAGCTCATCTTCCCAATAATTGTTGAGAAGATGAGCTTTTTTGTCATATACCTATTCTGTATCTTCTTTCGGTATAGCATTATAAGTTGTTACATAGGAAGCTGCTGAGAAGATGTTCTGCTGATTTACACCTGTTGAATCATCTCTTTGAGCATGCGCATTTTCAAAAGCTTTAGAGCTTTTCCATGCTTCAAATGAATGCGGGCCATGCCATTGTGTCATGACAATATAAGTATCATTTTTGATAGGACGTAGTAATCGGAAGGACACAAAACCTGGCTCATCCTCAATGGCATGTGAACGTTGTAAAAAGCGATGTTCGAAAACGGGACGTCCTTCATCTGTTACGGGAATATTATTAAAAACAAAGAATCCGCGTTCTTCTAACTCGTTTACCGAATCTAATACTTCAAATTTGCGAGGTGTGGCAAAAACAGATTTTCCTTCTGTTTCATGAATTAATACGGAGTTTCCTTCTCCGTGAATTAAGACCATATGTTCATTTGGATACTTATTTTTCAGCTGTTCTAAAAAGTCACCAGTACCAGAAGTTAAATAAATATACATCAATTTATCCTCCTTATGAATCTTATTAATTATAGCGTGATTATACCCTTTTCAGCATAAGTCTAACGTTTTGTCCAAAAAGAATCTGTCTAGAATGAACAATTTTATGACATTTCACTAGGAAAACTATACAATAGCAGAGGAAGCGTTTACTATTGAAAACGGATATCAATAATAAAGGAATAAATAATACATTTTTTTCTTGATGCAGCAAGTGTTTTTGTACCGAAAGCAAAAAGTAAGGTACAGATTTCTCTTTCTTCTATAAGGGGAGGTAAACTCACTGAATCAAGATAAAGCCTATGGTGAATGTAAAGATTTTGAAGAGAAGCTTCTTGAGGCAAACTCGAAAAAAATCTAGATACAATTACGCCAAAGCGTAAAGGGATAGTAATGAATTTATCGAGGGGAAGGAATTATTCATGACAACTTTTAACGATACACTTCTGCGTGCTGCACGTGGAGAAAGGACAGCACACACGCCAGTATGGTATATGCGTCAGGCAGGACGTTCTCAACCAGAATACCGTGCCATTAAAGAAAAATATTCATTAGAGGAAATTACACATCAACCTGAGCTATGTGCGTATGTCACTCGTCTACCTGTAGAAAATTACAATGTTGATGCAGCAATATTATACAAAGATATTGTCACACCTCTTCCTGGGATTGGGGTAGATGTAAAAATTAAAGCCGGCATTGGCCCAGTTATATCTAATCCTATTCGTTCAGTTACAGATGTTGATAAATTAGGTGAATTCAATGCAAAAGAGCATACCCCATTTGTATTAGAGACAATTAAGATGCTAACAGAAGAGCAATTAAATGTTCCTCTAATAGGTTTTGCTGGAGCACCGTTTACGCTTGCAAGCTACATGATTGAAGGTGGTCCTTCCAAAAACTATAATAAAACAAAATCATTTATGGTATCGGAACCACAAGCTTGGTTTGCGTTAATGGATAAATTAGCTGACATGATTATTGCAGATGTCACTGCTCAAATTAAAGCTGGTGCAAAAGCAATCCAAGTATTCGATTCTTGGGTTGGTGCCTTAAATGTTGAAGATTACCGTGTATTTATTAAACCAATTATGACGCGAATTTTTGCAGAATTACAAAAAGAAAATGTACCATTAATTCAATTTGGTGTCGGTGCGAGCCATTTAGCGAAGGAATGGAATGATTTACCGATTGATGTTGTAGGCTTAGACTGGCGTTTACCTATAAAAGAAGCACGTGCAAATGGCATTACAAAACCTGTCCAAGGTAACCTAGACCCAGCGCTATTATTGGCAGATTGGTCAGTCATTGAAAAACGCACAAAAGATATCATCGATCAAGGTTTAGAAATGCCAGGTCATATATTTAACCTTGGTCACGGTGTTTTCCCAGAGGTTGATCCAGATGTCTTAAAACGTTTAACTACACTTATTCATGAATATAGTGCACAACAAATTCAAGCTCGTTCTTAAAATAAGCGAATTCAAATGTGAAATGTATCCTTTTCTATGTGTGGAATTTTCATCATAGAAAGGGAGCTGTCCAACATGATAGATTGGGCAGCTTCTTTTTATCACATAATGTATAAAAACATAAAACAATTTTAGAGGTGAAAAGGGTAATGAAAGAAGTTAAAGGCTTATTGGTAATGGCATACGGAACACCCTATAAAGAAGAAGATATTGAACCTTACTATACACATATTCGTCATGGTCGCAAACCTTCGGAAGAGCATTTAGAAGATTTACGTAGTCGCTATGAAGCAATCGGAGGTTTATCTCCTTTAGCAGCGGCAACACAGGCACAAGCTGAAGCTTTATGTGCACGTTTGAATGAAGTACAGGATGCTGTAGAATATAGATTGTTTATTGGTTTAAAGCACATTCATCCATTTATCGAAGATGCAGTAGAGCAGATGGTGGCAGAGGGAATCAAAGAAGCGGTATCAATTGTTTTAGCCCCTCATTTCTCAACATTCTCTATTAAATCTTATAACGGTCGTGCTGTAGAGGCAGCAGGAGGTCGCTTAACGATTACTTCTGTAGAATCTTGGTATGATGAACCAAAATTTATAGAGTATTGGAAACAACAAGTAAATGATACATTTGAAAAAATGTCTGAAGAAGAACGTGAAACAGCATGTTTAATTGTGTCAGCCCATTCACTTCCTGAAAAGATTAAAGATTTAGGCGATCCTTATGAGGATCAATTAATTGAAACAGCTCGACTTATTCAAGAAGCAACTGGTTTGAAAAATGTTGAGGTTGGATGGCAATCTGCTGGTCAGACACCAGAGCCTTGGATTGGTCCAGATGTTCAAGACTTAACACGTGAACTTTATGAAGAAAAAGGCTTCCGTTCATTTGTTTATACGCCAGTAGGTTTTGTAACAGAACATTTAGAAGTGTTATATGATAATGATTTTGAATGTAAAGTTGTTTGTGATGAACTAGGCGCAAAATACTATCGTCCAGCGATGCCAAATATACACCCATTGTTTATTGATGCGATGGTAGATGCGATTCATAAAAAATTAAGCTAAGCGAAAAGAAAGTGATGATGTTGGTGACTCAGAAAAGACGAAAGGTAGTTGTCATAGGCGGAGGCATTACTGGCCTTACAGCTGCATTCTATATGCAAAAACAAGCAAGCAAAAATGAATTGCCATTAGATATCGTACTTGTCGAGTCGTCATTACGTCTTGGCGGAAAAATTCAAACACTAAGAAAAGATGGTTTTATTATTGAGCGTGGGCCAGAATCTTTTTTTGATCGTGAAAATTACGTAAATGCTTTAGCAAAGGATCTCGGTATCGAACAGAAGATCATGACAAGTAATGCCGGACCAACTTATGTTGCTGTCGGTAGTCAGTTATACCCAATTCCTAGTCATCTGTTATCAGGAGAAACGCCACATATCTCGTCATTCATTACATCAGGCTTGTTTTCACTAAGCGGTAAAGTTCGTGCGGCGGGAGATTTTTTTATCCCCCGTTCGGCACGAGATGATGATCAACCGTTAGGGGCATTTTTTAGAAGAAGATTTGGCGCTGAGATTGTCGAAAATCTAGTTGAACCGTTGCTTGCGGGCACATTTGCAGGAGATATTGAGCAATTGAGTATGAGCTCAACTTTCCCGCAGCTTTATAATCTAGAGCAAAAATATCGTAGCTTACTTTTAGGTATGAAAAAGGCCGGAACAAATTTCTTAAGTAATGATTTTATTGATGAAAATAAAGGGATTTTTCAAACCTTTAGCAATGGGCTTGAAACACTTATAGAAAGTATAGAGGAATCTCTACTTCCTGGGACAGTTATGAAAGGTGTCAAAGTGGAGGAAATCGAGCACGGCAAAGATGGGTCCGTACATGTAATGTTAAACAATTTCTCTCATATTAAAGCGGATGCGGTTATTATTGCTACACCTTTTAATATGGCAGAGAAGATGTTTAGTAAGCATGATCTGTTGAATGAACTAGGGACAATGAAGGCTGCAACTATCGCAACCGTTACAATGGCCTTTAAAAAAGAACAACTTGGTGATTTAGACGCACTTTCTTTTTATGTCTCTCGAAATAGTGATTTTTCAATAACTTCCTGTACTTGGATGAATCGAAAGTGGCCAGGTACCTCACCTGATGATTATGTGCTATTACGTAGTTACATTGGCCGAGTGGGAGACGAAGCGATTGTAGCATTATCAGATACTGAGATTGAAAAAACGGTGTTACAGGATTTAAATAAAACAATAGGTATAGATGGGGAACCAATAACAACAGTGGTTACACGTTGGAAGAATGCGATGCCACAATACACTGTTGGGCATGAGGCGAAAGTCCAGCGCATAAAACAAGAATTACAAGAACATTTTCCAACTGTTAAATTAGCAGGTAGCTCATTTGAGGGAATATCCATACCAGAATGTGTGCAGCAAGGTAAACATGTTGCAGAAGAAGTGTTAATGGATATTTTTTAAATAATAGAAGCGTAATAGTACAAACATTAATGTTTGTACTATTTTTTATGTAAGTTCAAAAAACAAAAGGAAATAGCAAACTAAATTTTTGAAAGTTTGCTATTTCCGCGCCTATATTTCAAAAAGTTCTGGTTAACCTAGTACTAAGAAATTCGATGACATGACCAAACGATACCACCAGAGTTAGCTCCACCTAGTGTAAGTGCGATAGTCAATCCACTGGCTTCATAGAACAAATCAATAGTATCTCCAGCGTTTAAATTCACTTCTCCTGCCAAAGTGACGGTGCCATTTCCAAGTACTGCACGCAAAGTTAATACAAGTGCGACATTTACATTTAATACAGGGAATAAGCCGCTGATTAAGTTCGTAGCAGCATTTTGCCTTATTGCAAAGGAAGGGTTTATTCCAGCCCCTAAAGTAACACTAATGGCCGCAGCAGTAGAGTAGTTAATGGTCGCTTCAAAGGAATATCTACCTGTAGTTGGGACAGTGAATATTCCAGTTGTTGGATTGAAAGCGGGCGTCGTAAAGTAAGGTGATGCTACACTCCAGTTAGTGATCGAGGTAGATGCACTAACGTTCAATGTATTTTTAAATGCTGAGAACCCTTCAGTAAACGCAGGTCCAGTGGAACCGGTAACGCCAGTAGGTCCAGTAACCCCAGTAACCCCAGTAACACCAGTGGCACCAGTAGGTCCTCTTTCGCCAGTGGCACCCGTAGCCCCGGTAGCCCCAGTAGAGCCAGTAACACCAGTAGGGCCAGTAGAGCCAGTAGCCCCAGTAGCCCCAGTAGCCCCAGTAGCGCCGGTAGTCCCAGTAACCCCAGTAACGCCAGTAACCCCAGCAGTTCCAGTAGCGCCGGTAGCCCCAGTAGCGCCGGTAGCCCCTGTTATGCCAGTAGCGCCAGTAGGACCAGTAACGCCGGTAGCGCCCGTAGTCCCTGTTATGCCAGTAACCCCAGTAGCCCCGGTAGAACCAGTAACCCCAGTAGCCCCGGTATCCCCAGTAACCCCAGCAGTTCCAGTAGCGCCAGTAGGACCAGTAACGCCGGTAGCCCCGGTAGCCCCGGTAGCCCCGGTAGCCCCGGTAGCCCCGGTAGCCCCGGTAGCCCCGGTAGCCCCGGTAGCCCCAGTAGCCCCAGTAGCGCCAGTAGAACCAGCAGTTCCAGTAGCGCCGGTAGCCCCGGTATCCCCAGTAACCCCAGTAACCCCAGCAGTTCCAGTAGCGCCGGTAGTGCCAGCAGTTCCGGTAGCGCCCGTAGTCCCTGTTATGCCAGTAACCCCAGTAGCCCCGGTAGAACCAGTAACACCAGTAACACCAGTAGGACCAGTAACACCAGTAGGACCAGTAACACCAGTAGCCCCAGTAACGCCAGTAGAACCAGTAGGACCAGTAACACCAGTAGGACCAGTAACACCAGTAGCCCCAGTAACGCCAGTAGAACCAGTAACACCAGTAACACCAGTAGCCCCAGTAGCACCGGTAGAACCAGTAACACCAGTAGCCCCAGTAGCCCCAGTTATGCCAGTAGAACCAGTAACACCAGTAGAACCAGTAACACCAGTAACACCAGTAACACCAGTAACACCAGTAGAGCCAGTAGAGCCAGTAGAGCCAGTAGCCCCAGTAGCCCCAGCAGTTCCAGTAGCGCCGGTAGCCCCTGTTATGCCAGTAGCGCCAGTAGGACCAGTAACGCCAGTAACGCCGGTAGCCCCGGTATCCCCAGTAACCCCAGCAGTTCCAGTAGCGCCGGTAGCGCCGGTAGCCCCGGTAGCACCAGTAGTGCCAGCAGTTCCGGTAGCGCCCGTAGTCCCTGTTATGCCAGTAACACCAGTAGCCCCGGTAGAACCAGTAACACCAGTAGGACCAGTAACACCAGTAGAACCAGTAGCGCCAGTAGCCCCAGTAGCCCCAGTAACGCCAGTAGAACCAGTAACCCCAGTAGTCCCGGTAGAACCAGTAACACCAGTAACCCCAGTAGCGCCCGTAACGCCGGTTGGTCCGGTAGCGCCCGTAGTCCCTGTTATACCAGTAACACCAGTAGCCCCAGTATCTCCGGTAGCGCCCGTAGAGCCAGAAGCCCCAGTAACACCAGTAGAACCAGTAACACCAGTAACACCAGTAACACCAGTAGAGCCAGTAACACCAGTAACACCAGTAACACCAGTAACACCAGTAACACCAGTAACACCAGTAACACCAGTAGAGCCAGTAACACCAGTAGCCCCGGTAGAACCAGTAACACCAGTAACACCAGTAACACCAGTAACACCAGTAACACCAGTAACACCAGTAACACCAGTAACACCAGTAACACCAGTAACACCAGTAACACCAGTAACACCAGTAACACCAGTAACACCAGTAGCCCCCGTAACACCAGTAACACCAGTAGCGCCAGTAGCCCCAGTAACGCCAGTAACACCAGTAGCCCCGGTAGAACCAGTAACACCAGTAACGCCAGTAGGGCCAGTAACACCAGTTATGCCAGTAGCGCCAGTAGCCCCAGTAACGCCAGTAGCCCCAGTGGCTCCAGTAGCCCCAGTAACACCAGTTATGCCAGTAGCGCCAGTAGCTCCCGTACTTCCTGTTGGTCCAGTAATACCGCCAGTAGGTCCGGTAGGTTTTACAGGCCAAATCGGACAACTTGGACTAGGTCCAGTTTTACAACAACAAGGAAAAGAATTGCACTTACTGCAAACTCGATCTAGAAATTTTCCAAAATGCATATAATCTCACCTCCTCTCTCAAATATCGTATTCTGAGAAATAATAGAGGAGATAGACACATAACTACTTATTTACTTGTAAGATAGAGTTATTTTTAGCATCTCGAAGTTTATTTTTAGCAACTTGTATTCTACTAAAATGTAAATGTATTATTTATTGGTTTGTAATTAGGATTTTTCACGAGTCAACCTGTTCATTATTTAAAATACGCTCGAAATACTTTTTATTGTGTAAAACTTTTGCATCGTTAGGGATAAAAGAGCTGGCTAATTCATTATGTGCGTTTGCCAGTTGGTGTTGTTGTAGACGGTCAAATAGAACACAAAGCTGCAAGTGAGGAAGCCAAGTTGAGAAGCTTTTATTTTGAAAAGGAGCGTTAGTATTTTGTTTAATGATAAGTGCTTGTTCGTACCAAAAAATAGCTTCATAATTTTTATATTGCTCCATGAAATGATAACCTAGGCGACAGCATGCTTCAGGGCGGGGGACGTCGTATTCAAAGCTTTTTAATACAGCAATAAAGTTGTTTTCCTTTTCACTTAAATTTGAATAGCAATCTGCTAATTTAAAGCAAGCACGAATATTATCTTCCACCCAGCCTTGTTTTGATGTTAAAAACAATTCGTAATAGTAAATGGCTTCCTCAAATTGACCGTGATCTAGTAATTCATTGGCAAAATAAAATGTATCTCGTGGTGATAGTGTTTCTCCAGATTCAATTAGTTGCTTATAAATCGTAATATTACGTGAATGATCATGCGATAAAGGTAAATGACTGACGGCTATATCGCTATCCATCAGTTTGCCACCTACTTCTAAATATTCATGAACAGCACCGATCCATTGGAAGTTTTTATCTTTTCTTACAAGGCGATTTCTTCTTATTAAAGCATCTACATTTCCTTCACTATCAAAACTAAGATTGTAATTCATTGAAACGGCATCAAAGCTGGGGAGAAGGGAATTCTTTAACGCCCTAAATTTTTCTTGATCTTCTTCTAAAAATACGTCGTCTGCATCTAACCAAAGAATATATTCCTTTGTTGCTTGCTGAAAGGAAAAGTTCCTGGCAGCTGCGAAATGATGAATCCATTCAAAATCAAAAATTCTATCAGTATATTGAGCAACAATTTGTTTTGTGCTATCTGAGGAGCCGGTATCTACAATATTGATTTCATCTACTAAATCTTTAACAGATTCAAGACATCTTCCGATGACAGCCTCTTCATTTTTCACTATCATACATAAGCTTATGGAAACCACTTTATATTCCTCCTTACCATTATCCTTGTAGTATATGTATCTATAGGAGTATTGGCTGGATGAATACAACTGAAATATTTAGTTTAAAATGTGAAATGTATTTTTATGGTTTGTCATAAATTTACCTCTCAAGTTTCACCCGGATTTCACAATTGTGAAGTATAGTAGAGGGGCAGAGGTGATAACGTTGAAAAAATGGGCATTCTTCATTTTTTCTTTACTACAAATAGTCTGGTTAGCAGGTTGTACGGAGAAATCGTATGAGTCAATTGAACGTGATCGAAATTTTATAGCTTCTTTAAATATTCAAGAACCATCTTTGGATTTTATTGATGAGAATGGCCAAGTGTTAGCAAAATGGTTATTTGATAAAGCTTACTCAGGGGCGACATTAATAGGGGATGATCAAGTCCTCTTGTACGGGCATCAATTAAATACGATGGACGTCTATACAATATCAACTGGAGAAAAGCTCTATTCCAAAAAAGTAGAGGTCGGTACAACGAATGTGTACTATGATGACAATATCAAGCAATTTTTTATAACGAATAGTAAAACTAATGCAGTGACAAGCTTTGATCAAGAAGGAAACGAGCTGGTCACACAACAACTTGGGAATTATCCTATGTCAATGGCGTCTTATAAGGATAAGCTGTATGTGGTAAATTTCAAAGATACAAAATTATCTGTTTTAAATATGAAGAATTTACATATTGAGCAGGAATGGCAGATCCAAAAATCTTCACATGGAATAGCCATTGTAGAAGAGACACACGAGCTCTGGATAGGTGGTCATGGAGAGGGAAGTAAGCCAAATAGTTCAGTTAAAAAATATGATTTGAACACTGGACAATTACATGGAGAGATTGACATGCCATTGATGCCAGTGGGGTTAAAAAAGACAAGGGATGCTGTACTTGTTGTAAGTCATGGACATAATGAGTTATATGTTGCTGACTTTGATGGCCACATAAAATGGCAGCAGGAAGTAGGAGCAAATCCTTTCGTGGTCAATCAATTTAAAGACTATATTGTTGTCGCTGGCTATGACGATCACAAATTGTACTTTATAAAAGACGGCCAGAAAGAAAAAACAGTTGATGTAGGGAAAGGTGCTTTTCAACTGTTAGTAAGGGAGGAAAAATAATGACAACTGTATTAATAGTTGATGATGAGCAGGATATGCGGAATTTAATAGAAATGATGCTCAATAACTCTGATATTGAAACATTTACTGCTGCAAGCGGGACAGAGGCTTATGATGTAATTGTACGTGAGAAAATTGATTTAGTATTACTGGATGTAATGATGCCGCACGAAGATGGCTTTGTAGTTTGTCAAAGTATACGTGCTATGTCCAATGTTCCGATTATATTCCTTACAGCACGTGACGCCAATGATGACAAAGTGAAGGGTCTTACACTCGGTGGTGATGACTATATTGTTAAACCCTTTACTCATGATGAGCTAGTAGCTAGAATTTACGCAGTATTAAGAAGAAGTGGCGCGAATATTGCAGAATTACAGCAAAAGTATGTAGTATTTGGACCCATTAAAATAGATGAAATAGCACGTAAAGTATCGGTCGATGGTAAAAGTATCCCCCTTACTTTAAAAGAATTTGAACTACTGCATTTATTTATGAAAAATCCAGGAAATGCCTATACACGAGAGCAATTATTAGAACGCATTTGGGATATTGATTATGTAGGTGGTACTCGAACTGTCGACACTCATATAAAAACCTTACGCATTAAGCTTGGAAAGGAAGCGGCTGCACATATTCAAACGGTCTGGGGAGTGGGCTACCGCTTTGATCCTGGCGAATGAAAAAAATAGCCACACGCATTTGGTTGTTAATTTTCGCATTTTTAATTATTACCGTTGTTTTTATGTACGTCCTCACGAATTTTTTATATCAACGTTTATATGTACAAGATACAGAAGATACAATGGTCGAGGTTGGCTTAAAGCTCCAGACAAAATATAACAATGGAAAGGTAACGGATGAATTTATTGCAGATATTGAACGTTTTAACGATTATTCAAATTTAAATATATTTGCGGTAAGGAATCCACGTGAGCTAAGTGCCTGTGTTCCATTTGATATAGATTATGAAACATTAATTGGACCTGAGGAAAGACAGAAATTACTTGCTGGGAACTATGTGCAAAAAATTGGTTATGAACCTCGTTTTGATCGACAGTTAATTTCTGTAGTCATCCCCCTTGTCGATCAAAATAGATTAGAAGGCATTATTTATATTTACTTTCCTCTAGCCAAGATTAGTGAATTAGCAAATAGTGGGGTGATTTTGTTATTTATTAGTGCCTTCATATTTTTAGTGGTTGTAAGCTATTTAATTTATAAAGGTATTCGGCATATTATGCGACCATTAAACGATCTGCAACGTGCAGTGGAACAGATGTCCTACGGGAATTATGAGACACGTGTACCTGTAAATTCACGAGATGAAATCGGTAAATTATCTAGTACTTTTAATAAAATGGCAGAGGCAATCCAGCAAGAGGATGAAGCACAAAAAACATTTTTAGCAACTGTTTCTCATGAATTGCGGACACCAATTAGCTATGTAAAAGGCTATAGTGAAGCGATGCAAAATGGCATCATCACAGAAAACCAAAAAGAGGAAACGATTCAGCTTATTGTTCGTGAGGCTAATCGGATGGAACGGTTAACGAACGAATTACTTCAACTTGCCAGAACCGAAAATGAACAAACAGAGATTGTAGTATATCCAATACCTCTGGGAGAGACTTTACGTGAGGTTCAAAAAATCTTAACACATCAAGCAGATAAAAAGAACATAACATTACATTTAGATGTGGATGATGCTTTAATTATTCAGGCAGATGAAGTAAAGCTCAAACAAATTTTTATAAATATTATTGAGAATGCTATTAATTACTCGTATGAAAATTCAAAAGTGGAAATGGTTGCTATTGAAAAGAATGGTAGTGCGCAAATTACCATCAAGGATTATGGAATTGGTATCCCTCAAGAGGATATTTCACACGTAACAGAGCGATTCTATCGTGTTAATAAAGCGCGGAGTCGAGCAGACGGCGGTAGTGGACTAGGATTATCAATTGTAGAACAACTATTGAAACAGTTACAGGGAAGACTGGAAATTGAAAGTATTATTGAAAAAGGCACAATCGTTAAGATTATATTGCCATTAATGGAGGATTAAAAAATGAAAAAGTGGTTATTTGCACTAATTGCAGTTCCTGCCTTGTTGGTAGGCTGTGGAGAAAAAAAGGAACAAGCGGCTTTACCAGAACCAGAAGTTCCTCAAATACCAGAAGTTGAAATTTTAACACCCAAAGAAGTAGCACTTAATGAAACAATTGAGCTGGCAGCACATGTTGAGCAGGGTGGCAAAAACGTAGATGACGCAGTTGTAGAGTTCGAAGTATGGGAATCAGGGAAACGTGATGAAGGTCAAATGATTGATGGGAAAATAGAGAAAGATGGCGTATATAAAGCGACAACTACATTTGATCATGACGGGGTGTATTATATGTATGCTCATACTACTACAGCTAATGGTGTTCATAATATGCCTAAGCAACAGATTATTGCGGGAAGTCCCGATATGACACAAGTTTTGTCTGAGGATGAGAAAGGTAATAACAGTATGGATAATAACATGATGAATCATAGTAATGACACATCTAACGATACGGATCAGAACGACGAAAAAAAAGATGAAAAAAATCATCATTAAAGACTTGCATTTTTTTAAAAATAGGAATATGATAATGACCAGATGACCGAAATGGTTTTCTGGTCATTTTTATGAAAATGTACTTTAGATGTACATAACCTAACAAGAAAGGGTGTTACTAATGGATCGTAGGCAGGAAATTCTTGAAGCAGCTGCAAAATCTTTTACATTGTTTGGGTACAAGGCGACAACGATGGAGCAAGTGGCAAAGATAGCCAATGTAGGTAAAGGTACGATTTATACATTCTTTGCAAATAAAGAGATTTTATTTCAAGAAATCGCTATGTCACTTGTACGAGAGATGAAGGCGGAAGCAGATGCAGTGTTGGATGCATCAGCAAGCTTTATGGATAATGCACATAATGCTTTAATGAGGATGCTACAGTTCCGTGAAAAACATCTTTTATTTGCGAAGTTAATAGAGGAAGAAAAAGAACTACGTACACCAGCTGTTAAACAGGTGCTATTACGCATCGAGACAGAAATTTTATCGTATGTTGCAGAGTTAATACAGCGACGTATTAATAAAGGTGAAATTAGAGATTGTGATGCAGAGCTTGTTAGTTATTTATTATTAAAGGCCTATCTTGCATTTGTTGTTGATTGGCATGAACTACACGGCGATGCTATTCCAGAAGAGAAGATTCTTAATCTTTTCAAGGAAACAATCTTTCGAGGTTTAATTCTAACTTGATTCGATTTAAATAGAGAATGAAGTGTCGAATCAAGTGTTCTTTTTGCAAAGTAGTAGGGGTTTATATTTTTTTTGAATAAAAATGACCAAATGACGTTTTCGGTCAAATAGTATAGGAGTGAAGATAATTTATGATTAAAGCTGAGTGGCTGAAGATCTTTAAAACAAGAAAAATGCTTGTATCAATCATCGCTGTATTATTTATCCCAGTAATGTATGCAGGTATGTTTCTATGGGCGTTTTGGGATCCTTATGCAGGCCTTCCTAATTTACCAGTAGCTGTAGTAAATGAAGATACTGGTGCTGAAATGGATGGTGTTAAATTAGACTTAGGAGACACCTTGGTCGATAAGTTGATAGATAGTGAACAATTTAACTTTATAGAAGTTTCAAAAGCTGACGCTGAAAAAGGTTTAAATAGTAGGGATTATTATATGATTCTAGAGATTCCAACAAATTTCTCTGATCATGCTACAACATTATTAGATGACAAACCATCAAAATTAGTAATGAACTACATTCCGAACGAGGGACTTAACTTCCTTGGTGCACAAATTGGTGAGACTGCAATGGATCGCGTGCGTGCAGAAGTAAATTCACAAGTTTCAGCAACTTACGCTGAAAAATTATTTGACTCTATTGCAACACTTGGAGATGGCTTTACAGAGGCATCAGATGGCTCTAATAAGCTAGACGAAGGTGCACAAAAAGTAGCGAATGGTGCAAAAGATTTAAAAGGTTATCTTGAGCAGCTAGCATCAAGTACAGTTGAACTATCAAATGGTACTGATAAATTAACAAAAGGTGCTGGGGATGCTGCAAAAGGTGCAAATGATTTATCTAGTGGTTTAGTAAAACTTCAAAACGGTACTGTACAATTACAACAAGGTGCACAGCAGGCTGCAAATGGTGCAACTAGTCTTGAACAAGGTGTATCACAATATACACAAGGTGTTGCAAAAGTAGGTGCAGGTTTAACTACTTTAAATGACAAACAACAACAAATTAGTGCAGGTGCAGCGTCTATTGCTGAAAATGCTGGTGCATTAAATGGTGCAGCTGGCCAACTAACAGATGGTTCTGCAAAAGTTGAGGCAGGTATTACTGCCCTATCCAACCAATTACAAAGCATGATGGCTTCAATGCCTGAAGAACAAGCAGCAGTATTAAAACAAACATTAGCAGAATTACAAGCAGGTAGTGCCAGTGTGCATAATGGTTTAACATCGTTATCAGCAGGTACAGAAAAATTACAAGCTGGTGCTAACCAAGTAAGTTCAGGTGCAAGTCAAATTGCAGCAGGGCAAGCTGAAGTACTAGCGGGTGCAAATGCATTAACAGCAAAAAGTACTGCTTTAGTGGAAGGTGCCAAAGGTCTACAAGCAGGTAATGCAACATTAGCTGCAAAACTAGGTGAACTGAATGCGGGTGTGAATACAGCTGTAACAGGTTCTAAAACATTGGCATCTGGTTTAAATGAATTAGCAAATGGTACAACAACATTAAATCAAGGTACATCTACACTTGCTTCAAAATCTGGTGAACTAGCACAAGGTTCAGCAACACTTGCAGATGGTTCTACTGAGCTTGCTGACGGTACATCTACATTATCTAGCAAATTAGGTGAGGCAAGTGAAAAAGCAAATGAAGTAAAAGCAAATCAAGATACTTACGATATGGTAGGTAGTCCAGTTGAAGTTGAAAAAGAGTCTGTAAACCATGTTCCTAACTATGGTACAGGTTTTGCACCGTACTTTATTTCTCTTGGCTTATTCGTAGGTGCATTATTAATTTCAATTGTATTCCCACTTGTTGAACCAGCTATTCGCCCAAAAAATGGAGCATCTTGGTTCACAAGTAAAGTGACTGTATTAGCAGTCGTAGGTTTAGTACAAACGTTACTAACAGTGGTCATTGTTAAATGGGGTCTAGGACTTGAAGTGAATAACATGGGCTACTTCATCCTAACAGCACTATTAACAAGCTATGTATTCTTAGCTTTAATCCAAATGCTTGTTTCCATCTTTGGTGATCCAGGACGTTTCATTGCGATCGTTGTACTAATCCTACAACTAACAACAAGTGCAGGTACATTCCCACTTGAATTAATTCCATCACCATTACAAGTATTTAATAAGCTACTACCGATGACATATACGGTTCAAGCGTTTAAATCAAGCATTTCCACTGGCGATACGTCATTCTTAATGCAAAACTATGGAGTTTTAGCTGGCTTCTTAGTAGCATTCTTAGCCATCACATTTGGTTATTTCATGTTACTGCATAATAAACGTTACTCTAAAATAGCTGAAGAAAACTAAAATGTCTTTGAAGCACTCACCAAATAAGGTGGGTGCTTTATTTTGTCTATAAAAGTAAGTGCTTCCTAAGTCAAAAAACAACAGCTGATATGAGCGTATCAGCTGTTGTTTTTGTAAGTGTAAGAGATTTAATTAAAGGTTCATCAAAAAAATGATGAAGGATGTCATTATTAGTACGTGTGGGGCACGTATATGACAATTACAGAATAGGCAAATGCTTATAGGTGGTTACATTTTTCACAAGTGTTGCTGTAACATTCGCTTTGTTCATCAATTTTTTCACCGCACTCTGTACATTGCTTAGCGGGTAAATTCTTGAAAAATTCAACTACGTTTTCTAACATTGTGGACTCCTCCTTTAAGTTCATCTGTACTATTACTGTTCTGATATTTACTAGTGTATTATAACAGATGCTTTTCGTCAACACAAAATGCCTAATTTACGTTAAAATAAATATGGATATTTTATGAAGGAGGAAGCGTAAACTATGATTTTCGTTGATAATAAAGGGATCCATGATCCACGTATTAATCTTGCTATTGAGGAGTATTTGCTTAAAACAATGGATGTTGAGAAGGAGCCAGTGCTACTTTTTTATATAAACCAGCCATCCATTATCATTGGTAAAAATCAAAATACTATTGAAGAAATCAATACTGATTATGTAGAGGACAATGGCATTATTGTTGTCCGCCGTCTATCTGGTGGTGGGGCAGTGTACCATGATCTAGGAAATCTAAATTTCAGTTTTATTACAAATGATGATGGCGATAGCTTTATGAATTATAAAAAGTTCACTCAGCCAGTAGTAGACGCCCTAGCAAAAATGGGTGTTAATGCAGAGCTTTCAGGGCGTAATGATATTCTTGCAGAAGGGCGTAAAGTCTCTGGAAATGCTCAATTTTCAACACGTGGTCGTATGTTCAGTCATGGTACGTTGATGTTTGATACGGAAATAGATGCGGTTGTATCAGCCTTGAAAGTCAAAAAGGATAAAATTGAATCGAAAGGAATTAAATCCATTCGTTCTCGAGTAGCAAACATTTCAGAGTTTTTAACAGAGAAGATGACGATAGAAGAGTTCCGACTTGAAATTTTAAAATCCATTTTTGGTGGAGAAGCAAACATTCGTTATTATGAGCTTACGGATGAAGATTGGGTAAATATTCATAAGCTTTCAGCAGAACGTTATCAAACATGGGAATGGAACTATGGTAAATCACCACGTTTCAATATTCAAAAGACGCACCGTTTCCCAACAGGAGGCATCGATATTCGCCTTGAAGTAAATCATGGTGTCATTGAAGAGGCACATATTTTTGGAGATTTCTTTGGTGTAGGTGATATGGCTGATATAGAACAACGCTTAGTTGGGACAAACCATGATCGAACGGCCATTGCTAAAGCATTAGAAGACATTGCTATTCCAACTTATTTTGGTGGAATTTCAACTGAAGACTTTTTACAATTAATTTATTAAGAAAAATACGATTTCGTGTAATGATTTAGCCTAAAGGTTCGCTGACAATTATGTCGTCGAACCTTTTTTTGATACAATATAGATAGAAAGGAGTGTTGATATGGAAAAGCATCGAATATTCATAGTTGAAGATGATGTCAAGATTGCATCATTACTAGCGGAAACGCTTAGAAAATATCAATACGAAGTTGAAACCATTCAAGAGTTTGATCATCTTATAGAAGAATTTACAGCATTTAATCCACATATGGTGCTGCTCGATATAAATTTACCTTCTTATGACGGCTACTATTGGTGTCGTCAGTTACGTCAGCATACAACGTGTCCAATTGTTTTTATTTCTGCTCGTTCAGGTGAAATGGACCAAATTTTTGCACTTGAAAATGGGGGCGATGATTTTATTACAAAGCCCTTTAATTATGAAATTGTCTTGGCTAAAATTCGTAGTCATTTGCGTCGTACATATGGTGAGTATGCTACAAGGCAAGAAGAGCGGACAATTAAGCAAGGGCAGCTTATTCTTCATTTAGAGAGAATGGAGCTGCATAAAAATGATTTAGAAATTCCTCTTCAGAAAAAAGAGTGTATTATTTTAGAACTACTTATGGGGAATGCTCCGAAAGTAGTAGCACGTGAGCAACTTTTAGAAGAGCTTTGGGATGATCAGGCATTTGTCGATGAAAATACGTTGAATGTTAATATGACTCGCGTCCGTAAAAAGCTAGCGGATTATCATATTTCGTCAACCATTGAAACTGTGCGTGGTGCAGGCTATCGATTCATATTGAGTGCGGGTGAGCTATAGTGGGCTGGAAATTATTTTTACGCGATTACGCATCATTTATTGTATTCCAGCTCTTATTAGTTGGCTTCATCATGGTTTTATATGGACTAGATGGTTTCAGAAATATTGATACAGCTATATATTCTTTCTGTATCAGTCTTGTGCTACTATGCTCATTTTTACTGGCCCGTTATTTAATGCGACAACGTTATTTGATGAAGATATCCCAGCTTCCTACAGCTATGGAAGATGTGTTACAAAAAAACGCCAAAACGCCAGAGGCAATGCAAACCGAGAAATATATGCATGAGTTATACCGATTTTATCAACATGAGCTGCATTCATTATACGCAAGTCAAAAGCGTCATGATCAATTTATGAATCAGTGGGTGCATCAGATGAAAACACCTATTTCTGTGATTGAGTTACTTTTGCAAGACGATCGGCCTCTTGATAAGAAGAATGTGCAGGAGGAGATTGATCGTTTACGTAGAGGCTTAGACATGGTGCTTGTGAATGCGCGATTAGAAAACTTTGAAGATGATATGCAAGTGGAACAGGTAGCGTTAAAGGCTATCGTGACTGCAACTGTTAATGAAAATAAACGTTTATTTATTACGAAAAGAGTTTTCCCTGAAATTCATATTGAGGATGATCTTATTGTTGCTAGTGATTCGAAATGGCTTCGCTTCATTCTCGGTCAGTTTGTAACCAATGCGGTGAAATACACATTTGAAGCCAATAAAAAAATAGTCATTTCTGCCATTGAAAAAGATGACTATGTACAACTAGCCATTTGTGATGAGGGAATTGGTATTCCAGCTTCCGATCTTTCACGTGTTACGAAAGCCTTTTTTACTGGTGAAAATGGGCGGAAAACAGGGGAATCTACTGGGATGGGCCTTTATTTAGCCAAGGAAATTTGTGAAAAACTTGGACATGAATTGGTTATTACATCAGAGGTAGGAAAAGGGACAATCGTTACAGTGACATTTACAAATTAGGGGGAGCTAGGATGACAGAAGTAAGCATTGATGGTTGGCTATTAAATATTGATAAGGAGCAAACAAGGTCTCTTTATATGACACATATGCAAGAGGGCGATCGTTTATCCTATCAAAATTTCGTCATGGCAAATGAAGTACTAGATGAAGAACTATTACATTTTTCAAATATCCTTGGGTTAAACTTACAACAACCAACATTATTGAATGCATTTCCCGTCGAAGGTCAACAGATTATGTATAGTGGTCATTACACTGTATGTGGTGAAATTATAGAGGGGGAAATGGATGCTTGGGATGTCATTATAGGTGAGCATTGTTTTAGTTTGGTAGAGGAAGAGTCCATTTTAGAATTAACTGAGCCCCATTTTCAAATCGGCTTTGAGGTTGTATTACAGTGGCTTTTACCACAATCCTTAGAATTAATGAAGAAATAAGGTGAATGAAGTATGCCTATTTTACAAATTAAAGATGTGACAAAAGTTTATGAGGGCAAGGTCACACATCGTGCCTTAAATCAATTGAGTTTTGAGGTGGAGGAAGGTGAGTTTTTAGCAGTAATGGGACCTTCCGGAAGCGGCAAAACAACATTATTAAATATTATTTCTACTATCGATGAACCAACGAGTGGTGAAATAATTTTGGATGGTATGAACCCACATAAGCTCAATGCAACAGAGCTAGCTTATTTTAGAAGAAGGCAGCTAGGTTTTGTGTTTCAGGACTTCAATCTTTTGCATATGCTGACGGTTGAAGAAAATATCGTGCTACCATTAACATTAGACCAACAGCCATTAGAGGTAATGGAGGAACGTCTAGCTAGTATCGTCGAAAAGTTAGACCTAACGCCCTTCTTGCACAAACGTCCAAATGAAATTTCAGGTGGCCAAGCACAAAGAACGGCCATTGGTCGAGCGCTTATTCATAATCCAAGCCTCATTCTGGCAGATGAGCCAACAGGTAATTTAGATTCGAATTCTTCACGTGACGTCCTTGAACTTTTGACGAAAGTAAATAAGGATAAACATACGACGATTGTGATGGTCACACATGATCCAATTGCAGCAAGTTACTGTGATCGAGTGTTATTCATCAAGGATGGCGAATTTTTCAATGAAATTTATCGAGATGACCGTCGACAAATGTTTTTCCAACGTATATTGAATGTATTGAGCTTACTAGGAGGAGGGCAAGTAGGTGACCTTTCGACAATTCGCTTACCGTAATGTCGTACGGAACAGCCGGATATATGGTGCCTTTTTCATGGCGAGCTTTTTTTCTGTGGCTGTATTTTTTATCTATTCAATGCTGATGTTTCATCCTGATATTGAACGCGGGATATTAGGAGAAGTATCACTTATTGGCATGGTGGGTGCTGAAATTGTACTCGTACTTTTTACGTTATTCTTTTTATATTATTCCATGAGTGCCTTTTTAGAGGCTAGATCACATGAATTTGCGATTTTATTGCATTTAGGAATGGAAAAGCGTCAGATGAATAAACTTGTCTTTCTAGAGACAATGATTATTGGGGCGGGTTCCATCATTGTGGGAATTGTTTTTGGTTTCTCCTTTTCGAAATTCTTTTTCATGATTGTGCGGGAAATTTTGCATTTGGATGAGTTACCACTGTATGTTTCCTGGCAGCCATTCCTACTGACAATAGGTGTTTTCACAAGTGCCTTTGTCGTGATTTCCTTTATTAGTGTGTATTTTACACGAGAGAGAAAATTGCGAGATCTCATTAAAGGCAGTGATTATTTAAATAGTTTAACAACTTATTCCAAAATTCGTGCTGTATATGGAATTACTTTAATATTAACGACGTATATTCTAGCGTTTGTTGTGGGACATACTTCCTTGATAGGACTCACGCTATTGATACCATTTTCAGCAACATTTGGGACTTATTATTTTTTTAGCGACTCTGTTCCATGTTTTTTAGACTTAGCACGTGGCAAACGTAAATTTCATTGGCAACGATATCGTCTTCTTTCACTTGCCGAGCAAACACATATTATGATGGATAATGTGAAAATGTTTTTTGTTGTCACTATGGTATCCACACTCGCTTTTTTATCTGTAGGTGTATTAGCAACAATGTCTTCCTATACAACCCAATATGATCGTTTAAATCCACTAGGATTAGTTTATAAGGGAGACATTGATAATCCTTATGAACGGGAGCATATCAATTCATTGCGGCTACAATTAGAAGAGAAGGGTTTATCTTATCAGCTGTCCCGCTTTGTTGTTGTTAAGCAAACATCTTCTTTCACACAAAATGAAGTGGAAGTTTTTCGAGAGTCCGATATGAATGTCTTGCTATCTTCCTATAGTTATCCATTACTAAATATGGATTCTGGAGAGGCAGTTTTTATTCCTTATTCAGAGGATTCCCTAAAAAAATTAAAAGATAGAGTTGTGCATACTGTACTTGAAGAAAATTCGATACCGATTACGATCGATAGTGTCTATCCGAAGATAGTGTTTCCTGGTTCTATTGTAAGTGTTAATTCTATCGTTATTAGTGATGAGGATTTTGCAAATCTTATTAATCCGATTTCTGAAAAGAACATCATTCAACCAAGCTATCATTTATTTACATTTGTGATTCCACAGTGGATGGAAACAAAAGAAATCGGTAAGGATATAGATTATTTAGAATCCAATTTATATTTTCTTAAGAAGGATAAATTTAGTCCATTCTACTTTGAAAATGCTGGTTTAAATTATTCTTATATATTAGCTACCTACTCATTATTTACATTAGTGGGTGTTTTAGTAGCTACCGTATTCTTACTAGCTGCGGGAAGCTTTATCTATTTTAAATTGCATACTTCACTAGAGCGAGAAAAGCGTAAATTTGATGTGTTAAAGCGCATGGGTTTAACAGATATAGAGTTAAAGAAGCTTGTTAACCGCCATTTATTTCCCCAATTTTTCTTACCTTGGGGCGTTGCTATGATGCATAGTGCCTTTGCTTTTCTGATGGTACAGGGCATTTTGAAAGATATTGCGAATATTTCCATAGTTAAAGAGGTATTCTTTGCTTTTGGCTTTTTTGTGTTAATACAGGTAGTGTATTTTTATTTAATTCGTTGGCGATACATTTCTCATATTCGTTCGTGATGTATTTGTTTGAAAGAGAAAAAAATGAATTATTTGACGTAATTTATGACATGAAATAAAAAGACTCATTGTTTTTTAGATATATTTCTTATATAATATTACTGAATAACGATTCATTTTATACGATAAGGGGATGGTGTAATTGAATTTAGTTTCACGTGTTCGCCAACAGGCAACAGAACAACCGGATAAAGTTGCGTATCATTTTATGGGGAAGGATACGACATACGGGGAATTCGAGCATACAGTTGGTCGCTTTGCAAAGGGGTTACAAGATTTAGGGGTTGAAAAAGGGGACCATGTGGCGTTTTTACTCGGCAATACACCACATTATTTAATTGCGTTGTATGCAACAATGCGTTTAGGGGCAACGGCAATTCCAGTTAACCCAATTTATACACCAGATGAAATTTCTTATATTTTGCATAATGGGGATGTAAAAGCGGTCATTGCGCTGGATCTTTTGCTGCCATTGGTAGAGAAAGGTGTACAAGCATTTCCACAAGTAAAAGCATTTGTAGTCTGTGAAACAACGGCGGATATCGCGGAAAAAGTAGCATCTTTATCACCAACAGCACAAGAAAAAACACATTTATTTACACAAATCGTCGCCAATACCTCTCAATCTTTACAACCTGTTGAAGTGGCAGATGATGAAAATGCTATTATTTTATATACTTCTGGCACTACGGGCAGTCCAAAAGGGGCTATGCTGACACATGGGAATGTGTATTCAAATGCTCGTGATGTTGCCCATTATTTGGGAATCAAAGAAGATGATCGTGTCATTGCCACATTACCAGTATTCCATGTCTTTGCCTTAACAGTTGTAGTAAATGCGCCATTATTAAGTGGAGCAACGATTTTACTAGCACCAAGATTTAGCCCTACGGAAATTTTTGCTTTAGCACGAGAGCAAAAAGCAACAGTATTTGCTGGGGTTCCAACTATGTATAATTTCTTATATCAATTACCTGAAGGCAATCCGGAAGATTTCTCGACAATTCGTTTAACTATTTCAGGGGGAGCCTCTTTACCTGTTGCACTATTACATAATTTCGAGCAGAAATTTAATGTGCGTGTGTCAGAAGGATACGGGCTTTCAGAAGCTTCACCCGTGACATGCTTTAATCCATTAGATCGTGATCGTAAAGCTGGATCTATCGGTACATCAATTAGCAATGTAGAGAATAGAGTAGTTGATGTGAACGGTCAGGAAGTACCTGTTGGTGAGGTTGGGGAGCTAATAGTACGTGGCCCTAACGTTATGAAGGGTTATTATAAAATGCCAGAGGAAACGGCGATGGCGATCCGCGATGGCTGGCTCTATACAGGGGATTTAGCGAAAGTTGATGACGAAGGCTATTTTTACATTGTCGATCGTAAAAAGGATATGATTATTGTAGGAGGCTATAATGTTTATCCTAGAGAGGTTGAGGAAGTATTGTTTGCCCATAATAATATTGTGGAGGCAGCAGTGGTTGGGTTCCCTGATCCTAACTTAGGGGAGGCTGTTCATGCATATGTTGTATTAAAAGAAGTTGCAGCCACTACGACTGAAGATCTTTTATCATATTGTGGCAAGCATATGGTGAAATATAAGGTGCCAAAGGTGATTGAAATTATGGATGAACTACCTAAAAACACGACTGGAAAAATACTTCGCCGCTCTTTAAAAGAAAAGGTATAAACGAAAAAAGCTACTATTGAAAAATGGTAGCTCTTTTTTTGTACATTATTCGTATAATAGTAAAATGAGTTGAGCGTAGCTATCTGTAAGTGATAAAATCAAACTTGTGAAATCTTCTACATACTTTTCAAGAGCTTGCCATATAGTGAGGAAGTAATGTAAAAAGACGTACAAAACTGGAACCCTTTGATGTAAGGCTACGTCAAAGCTTTTAGGCAAAAATACTATTGAAAGAGAGCATACAAAAACATGATAGAACTCATTAAGGAGTTAATAAGCTTTATTATGCATATCGATGTGCATTTAGAAGAAATTATTCGTGATTTTGGCAATTGGAGTTATCTTATTTTATTTGCAATTGTTTTTGTAGAAACAGGCGTCGTTATTTTCCCATTCTTACCGGGTGATTCATTGCTATTTGCAAGTGGTACATTGGCTGCTGCAATGGGGGCCTTTGATATGTGGATACTAATTCCAGTATTTTTAGCAGCGGCCATTCTAGGTGATACAATGAACTACCATATTGGACATAAAGTCGGAACGTCCATTCCTCCAAAGAGTCTTCTTGGAAGAGTTGTTAAAAAAGAACGTATGGAAGCAGCTGAAAAATTCTTTAATACACATGGTGGAAAAACGATTGTTATAGCTCGTTTTATGCCATTTATCCGTACATTTATCCCATTCGTAGCGGGTGCAAGTAAAATGAATTATAGCTACTTCTTACTTTATAATATTTTAGGTGCAGTATTATGGGTATTCAGCTGTACATTACTTGGTTACTTCTTTGGTAATATTCCTATTATTAAAGATAACTTCTCTGTTGTGCTCATATTGATTATCTTTATCTCTGTCGTGCCTGCAGTAATTGGTGCGATTAAAGCCAAAGTTGGCAAATAATTAGGACAGTCCTAAAGTGGTGCAACATCACTTGGACTGTCTTTTTTTATGTAGAAATAAGGATTTAGTAAATCCTAAATGGTGATGATAAATTATACTGAAGTATAAGCATCAGGTCGTAAAAAATGTTATACTATTAATTACTAGAATATGGAGAAGTGGGGGCAACGAAATGGAAGTATTTATTGGCAGGCAGCCTATTTTTAATCTTCATGAACAGGTCGTTGCGTATGAATTATTATATCGTGGCAAAAACGTAAATGCCTTTCCAATGGTTGATTCAGATGCAGCAACTATTGATGTACTTGTGAACTCATTTCTTTCAATTGGTTTTGAAGAGGTAACGAAAGGTAAGCCAGGCTTTGTTAATTTTACTGACAACTTACTCATGAGCTCCATTCATGAATTTTTAAATCCTTCACAGGTTGTAATTGAAGTTTTAGAGGATGTTCCACTGACATCTCAATTAGTGGAACGCGTGATGGAGTTAAAAAAATATGGTTTTCAAATTGCATTAGATGATTTTATTATGGATGAACAAGTTGAAATATATGATGAATTATTTAAACATATTGATTATATTAAAGTAGATTTTCTAGCAACATCTATGGTCAAAAGAATGGAGATTGAAAATAAGGTAAAGGAAAATTTTCCACACATTCAATTGCTCGCTGAAAAAGTAGAGACTCGTCATCAATTTGAAGTGGCTAAATCTTCAGGTTACGTACTATTTCAAGGCTATTTTTTTGAACAACCTCAAATTATAAAAGCAACAGACATCCCTGCTAATGCGATTCAGTATATTCATATAATCTCTTTGTTAAAAGAAGAAGAACCTAATATTCAATTATTAGCAGAAAATATCGAACGAGATATTTCTTTGACGTATAAATTATTACAAATGATCAATAATTCTTCTAAGCGTTCAAAATCTAAAGTACGCTCCATCAAACAAGCAATTGTGTTATTAGGAATATCCAATTTACGAAAATGGATTTATCTATTAGCAATGCGAGAAATTGATATCGATGCAGATTCTGATCTTTTTAAAGAAGTGATGTGTACTTCGTTATTCCGAGCAAAAGTTTGTGAGAAGTTAGCCAAGCTATCTTACAAAAAGAATTTCTCAGAATATTTCTTAGTAGGCATGTTCTCGCTTATTGATACATTGCTACAAAGACCAATGTGTGTCATATTGCAGCAGCTACCATTTTCAGAAGATATTACAAATACAATCTTAGGTAATGAAACGGATATGACGCCTTTTCTAGAATTTAGTATTGCTCTTGGTAAATTAGATTGGGTACGACTAGAGGAGTTAGGTGCACAATTGAATATCCCACTTGTCGATATGGATCTTCTATATTATGAAGCAATGGAGTGGGCAGAAAAGTCATTTTAAGCCCCTATACTTAGAACAATAAGCTATCTTACATTCAGTTGAAGATAGCTTATTTTTTATCTTCCGCAATAGCAGATCCCTTCATCAAGATGAAGTTCTCAATGGAGAAAGGATTTGCTATAATCATCTAGTCTTTAAAAAATTCTGATAGTTGAAGTGGGCGTGGGGAAATGAAACATGATGTTAGGGAAAACATTGTGGAGTATGTATATGTTATTGTAGGGGCGGCAGTGATTGCTATTGGTTTTAATGTCTTTTTATTACCAAATCAGGTTGCTTCAGGTGGGGTAAGTGGAATAAGTACGATTTTGCATGGCTTATTTGGTTGGAATCCAGGTATTGTTCAATATGCCTTTAATGTTCCGCTATTTATAGCGGGTGTCTTATTTCTCGGCAAAAAATTTGGCATAAAATCATTTATTGGGACGATTACTTTACCGTTTATTGTCTTGCTAACAAATAGCTGGGAGCCATGGACTGATAATCCTTTGCTTGGAGCTCTTTTTGGCGGAATTGTTGTTGGATTAGGAATAGGACTTGTCTTTAAAGGGAATGCTTCTACTGGTGGCACTGATTTACTAGCGCAAATCATTACGAAGTTTACTGGATTATCGCTTGGTACAAGTGTACTGTTAATAGATGGCATCATTGCGATTAGTGCAGCAGTTGTTTTTGATTTAGAAAAAGGTTTGTATGCCCTAATTGGACTTTATGTAACAACTAAAACGATTGATATTATTCAGCTAGGTTTTAGTCAATCTAAAATGGTCTATATTATTACGTTGAAACAAGATGAGGTACGTGAAGCCATTTATGCTGAAATCAATCGTGGTGTAACCAAGTTGCAAGCATTTGGAGGCTATACAGGAGAGGCACGACCAGTTCTTATGGTTGTTGTTTATCAGACAGAATTCACAAAGCTGAAACAACTCATTAAAAGCGTTGACCCATCAGCGTTTGTAATCGTTTCGGATGCCTATGAGGTATTAGGAGAAGGTTTCAAACGTGCATAATTTTGGTATAATGGCGGCGTAAGGTTTTTATCGATTATGAGGAGGGGTACTAATGAAAAAAGCAATGTTAACATTAGTGTTCGGTTCAGCAATTTTCTTAGCAGCATGTGGTGGCGGAAATAAAGAGGCAACTAACAATGAAAGTGCTACTGCTCCAGATGGAGAAGCTATCGCAATGAAATCATGTGTTACATGTCATGGTGGCGAACTACAGGGTGCGACTGGACCAGCATTAAACAATGTAGGTTCTCGTTTATCGGAATCGGAAATTTTAGATATTATTAATAATGGTAAAAATGGCATGCCTAAAGGACTTGTAAAAGGGGCAGATGCTGAGGCAGTTGCTAAATGGTTAGCTACTCAGAAATAATACTTTAAAAACTAGCGGGCTGGAGAGCCGCTAGTTTTTTTGTTAAGAGTAAATACATTTCTTTTATACATAGACATGCTAAAATAAGGAGAACCTTATCCATTGATTGGAGGCTTTTTCATTGGTCGTAGTATTAACGAGAGATGTTATGGAGAAATTTAAGTTAGAGTTATTAGCTGGTGAGGAAGGAATCGGCAGAACGATTGTAACAAGTGATATTTCAAGACCAGGACTTGAAATGGCAGGGTATTTCACGCACTATCCAGCCAATCGGGTACAGTTGCTTGGCAAAACGGAGCTGTCCTTTTTTGAAATGCTACCAGCAGATGTCAAGCTTGATCGGATGCGTTTACTTTGTTCCCAAGATACACCTGCTATTATAATTTCTCGGGATTTAGTAGTACCTGAGGAGCTGATTCAAGCTTCCAACGAAAAGCATGTTCCTGTTTTTAAAACACATATGACAACAACTAAATTTTCAAGTAGATTGACAAATTATTTAGAGGGCCGCTTAGCACCAATGACAGCTGCACATGGTGTACTTGTCGATGTGTATGGTATTGGTATTCTTATTATTGGTAAAAGTGGTGTGGGTAAAAGTGAAACAGCCCTTGAACTCGTCAAAAAAGGTCACCGTTTAGTAGCGGACGATTGTGTTGAAATTCGACAAGAATCAGAAAATTTATTAATTGGTAGTCCACCTCCTCTTTTAGAGCATCTATTGGAGATACGAGGCATCGGCATTATTGACATTATGACACTATTTGGTGCTAGTGCGGTACGTCCGTATAAACGTATTACACTCATTATTGAACTAGAAATTTGGGATCCGCAAAAAGTTTATGATCGATTAGGCTTAGAAGAAGAGAAAATGAAAATAATTGATACAGAGTTGACGAAATTAACAATTCCTGTAAGACCGGGACGAAATGTATCAGTTATTATCGAAGTAGCAGCGATGAATTATCGATTAAAGAAAATGGGCGTAAATGCGGCTGAAGAATTTTCAAGACGTTTAGATGAGGTCATTTCGTCAAACGATGTGTTAGATGATTAAAAGTTAAACTTTCTTTGGTAACAGATAGTTGGAGAGGAGCAGAAGATGGATTTATTACTTTTACAGATTAACCCGATTGCCTTTCATTTAGGGCCAATACCAGTTCGTTGGTATGGATTGCTCATCGTATCGGGTATTATTTTAGCTTATGTGGTGGGCCAGAGAGAGGCCGTAAAGCGAGGACTGCCTGAAGACTTTCTTGCAGATTTATTATTGTGGGCAGTTCCAATATCCATCATTTGTGCGCGCATTTATTATGTGTCAATGCGCTGGGATTACTATAGTGAAAATCCAGGTAAAATCATTGAGATATGGAATGGCGGTATTGCTATACACGGTGCGCTGATTGGGGCATTTGTGACGGCTTACATATTTACTCGTATAAAAAATGTAAGCTTTTTACGAGTAGCAGATATTGCAGCGCCTAGTATTTTAATTGGACAGATTATAGGTCGCTGGGGCAATTTTATGAACCAAGAGGCTTATGGAGGAGAAGTATCAAAAGCATTTTTAGAAAATCTAATGCTCCCAGATTGGATTATTAATCAAATGTATATCGAAGAATTAGGTTCGTATGTACATCCAACATTTTTATATGAATCCGTTTGGAACCTAATTGGGCTTATCATTTTATTAGTTTTACGTAAAGTAAACCTAAACCGTGGTGAAATTTTCTTTAGCTATTTAATTTGGTATTCTATTGGTCGCTTCTATATTGAAGGCATGCGTACAGATAGTCTCTACCTAGTAGGTGATTTACGCTCTGCACAGGTTGTATCTATTATTAGTATCGTAGTTGGATTAGGTGCCATAATCTATCGTAGAATAAAGGTGAAACCAGCCGTAAAATACTTGGATAATAAATAAGGGGATGTAAAATATGGCTGTTAAAGCACTATTGTTTGATTTTGATGGCACGTTACTTAATACGAATGATCTCATCATTCAAACATTTATGCATGTATTAAATGAGCGATTTCCCGGGCAATATTCGCCAAAAGATTGCTTGAAATTCATTGGACCATCACTCAAACAGACATTTAATGACATTGCTCCTGGTGAAGAGGAAGCTTTGATCGCAAATTATCGCGCTTGGAATATAAAGCACCATGACGAACTTATTAGCGAATATCCTGATGTTGTATCAACATTAGTGCAATTAAAAGCACAAGGTATTCGATTGGCTATTGTTTCGACGAAACGAAATGATACCATTGATCGTGGACTTTCTATTATGGGAGCGACACATTTATTTGATGTGCGTATTGGCACAGATGATGTAACAAATGTGAAACCTGATCCAGAGCCAGTATTACTTGCATTGAAGCGTTTAGGAATAGACAAAGAAGATGCCATTATGATTGGTGATAATTCGCATGATATTGAAGCAGGACATCGTGCTGGTGTAAGAGCAGCAGGTGTTGCTTGGGCAATTAAAGGTGAGGCATATTTAAAACAGTATCAACCAGAATATATACTGCAACATATGACAGATTTATTGGCTATTGTGAAAGAGGGGTAATGGTAGATGGCACGTAAAACAGAACGCTACCGTGTTGAAGGAGCCAATTCACTTTGGAATATATACGACACGGTGTCCTTTTGGAAGGTGATGAAGTGTTTCATTGTCATTCAAATTGGACGCTTCACACCATTTTTACGTGTGAAAAACTGGCTGTATCGTACATTTTTAAACATGACAATCGGCGAGCGAACTTCGATAGCCTTAATGGTCATGCCAGATACCATGTTTCCCGAACGTATTTTCATTGGCGAAAATACGGTGATTGGTTTTAGTACTACAATCTTAGCACATGAATATTTAATAGAGGAATATCGCTTGGGTGATGTTCATATTGGAAATGAAGTAATGATTGGTGCAAATTCAACGATTTTACCAGGTGTAACAATAGGAGATGGTGCCATTGTTTCAGCCGCCACCCTTGTACATAAGGATGTGCCAGCTGGCTGTTTAGCAGGAGGCAATCCTATGCGAATTATTTATACTGCTGAACAAATGGCAGAGCGGAAGCGCAATGAGGTTGTAGAATGGTGTACACCAAAAAAATAATAAAAACGCACGTTGTATGGTTACATACTTTCGTGCGTTTTTTTTTTGTAGTAAAAGCTACCACAGTTTTGGAGTAGCATTTTTTTATGGTTTATGCAAGAGCTGCGTCATATTCTGACTTGAATTCACAATTATCATGATCGCCTAAGCAAGTTGATTCAACAAAGGTTGATTTAATTGCAGTACCATCAATATCTTCAGTTGTATGCAATGTTATTTTATCACCAGGATAAAAATCACCTTTACAAATACTAACGATCATTTGCTCACTAAGTTGTACGAATGGACATGCCATCATAAATCCCTCCAATGTGTAGATTATATGCTGTTTTATTATTAATGTTATTCTATATTAAGCTTTTTAAATTGTAAAAGTAAAAATAGAATGAGAGTAATAATCAATGGAAATATTGATATTATAGTGTTTCTGTTGATAATGAGATTGAGAATCATTTTAATTACTTGTCCTATTTTAATTATTTTAGTATAATTTATATTTTGTGTTATTGAGAATAGGTAACGGAATAATCAGTATCTTTGTCAACTCGAGAATCATTATCAATTTTTCACAGAGAATCTTATACAGCTATTAATTCACTTGTCACATTTTAGACATATTCTCATTCTCAGTTAATAGATTCGGTAGAATTTCATGAGCAGAACACTTATTGAAAGTTATGCTATGTATATAATTAACAGAATAATAAGTATTTAAAGATTTAGATAATTACAAGGATAATATTGACTGTTTAAATGAAATAAGTTAGAATTCTTTCATAATCTAATTCTCTAACACTCTAGTGAATTAAAGTGAAATGTAAGGAAGTGTTCAGATGTCGTCGATAAAAATGTTTGAAAAACCTCTTGGAATGCGTGATACATTTCCGCAAATCTTTGAAAAAGTTGAAGCAGTTAGACAGGCTGGCAGAGATTTTTTATGTAAAAGAGGATATGAGTTTATCAAAACACCTGCTGTGGAGTATTTCGATACAGTCGGAAAAGCTTCTGCGATTGCTGATACTCATTTATTTAAACTTGTGGATAGTCAAGGAAATACGCTAGTACTGCGACCAGATATGACTACCCCTATTGCTCGAGTGGCTACTTCGAAATTATTGAAAGAAATGATTCCTCAACGTTTAGCTTACTTCGCAAGTGTTTTTCGTGCACAAGAAGCAGAAGGTGGTAGACCAGCAGAATTCGATCAAATGGGTATTGAATTAATAGGCGACCAAACTGTATTTGCCGATGTAGAAGTCATAGTGACAGCAATGGAGCTTTTAAAGCATTTACAATTAGAAGCATTTAAAGTGACGATTGGCCATGCAGGAATACTAAACTGCATTTTACAAGATTACACGGAGAGTATTGACCAGCAAGCCACACTTAGAACATTGCTTGTGCAGCGGAATTATGTCGGATTTGAAGAAGCTGTGGAGTCATTTGATTTGCCTAAAGCTAAATCAGATACGCTCTTACAATTTATTGAAGAAGCAATGGACGTGAAACATATCCGCGATATCGAAAAATATGTACGTAAAAATGATGCATTAGAATACATGCAACAGCTTGCTCAACTATTAGAAATGGCCGACTTAGCAGATTATGTCGCGTTTGATTTTACACTATCGAGTCATATGAGTTATTACACAGGCATGCTTTTTGAAGTATTTGCCTCAGGCAGTGGTTTTCCATTAGGAAATGGTGGCCGTTACGATGGATTATTAGAGGTGTTTGGGTCAACTGTTGGTGCGACAGGTTTTAGTATTCGAGTCGATCGTTTATTGGAAACATTAAATGGACAGTCAGAGAAGCAACTAGAAGCAACTGTTGTGCTCTTTGAGGAAGAACAATTCGAGGTAGCTTTAGTAAAGGTAAAAGCATTACGGGCAGCAGGAAAATTAGCCACATTACAGTTACGTAGTAGCCTTGTCGATGAAGAAGCCTTTTTAGCATACTTTACAGAAGTAGTTGTAGTTAGACAGGAGGAAGTTGGCAGTGAATGATTTAACGATTGCAATGCCAAAGGGGCGAATCTTTGAAGAGGCCTATCAAATGCTGTTAGAGGCAGGTTTTAATTTACCAGAAGAGGTAGAAATGTCGCGTAAATTAATGATTGAAATACCAGAAGAAAAAATTCGCTTTATTTTGTCAAAGCCAATGGATGTGCCTGTCTATGTTGAACATGGTGTAGCCGATATCGGTATTGCTGGGAAGGATGTATTGTTAGAGCAACAGCGAGAGGTGCATGAATTACTTGATTTGAAAATTAGTAATTGCTATATCGCGTCAGCAGGTTTACCAGATACTGAGATGAATGAAATTGCTCCTAGAATTGCTACGAAATATCCGAATATTGCGACGAAATACTATAAAGGCATAGGGGAGCAAGTCGAAATAATTGAACTTAATGGATCTATTGAATTAGCACCAATGATTGGTTTAGCTGATCGAATTGTCGATATCGTTTCTACGGGGCGTACATTAAAAGAGAACGGGTTAGTTGAATATGAATTTATTACGGCTGTTTCCTCTCGGTTAATTGCCAATCCAGTAAGTTATCGCATGAAGGGTGAACGCATTATGGACCTTGTGAGGCGGCTAAAGAAGTGTGTGAATGAACAAAAAAGTAATCGAGTCTAGCTACATTTGAGTAACTGAAGGGGTTTAATTCAATGAAAATAAAAAAACTGGTAAAAGGCATTTCCTTAAAAAGACCACTTGAAGGAGGAAATGAGGAACAGTTAAAAATTGTACGACAGGTGCTATCAGATGTGAGAGCACAGGGAGATGTAGCGTTACGTGCCTATACAGAACGTTGGGATGGATATATTCCTACAAACTTGCGTGTCACGAAGGCAGAGATACAAGAAGCAGTAAATGCCCTTGACCATCAACTCTATCAGGACTTATCAGATGCGGCTAAAAATATTCGCCTTTATCACGAACAACAGGTACGTTCTGGTTATCGCTTAGAGATAGGGGATGGTTCTTGGCTGGGACAACGCATTACAGCTTTAGATGCAGTAGGGCTGTATGTTCCAGGTGGTACAGCCGCATATCCATCATCTGTGTTAATGAATGTGATTCCAGCACAGGTAGCAGGCGTGAAGCGCACCGTGATTACTTCTCCAGCAGGACGCGATGGAAAATTGCCAGCAGGTGTGCTAGTGGCCGCTCAGCTATTGGGGGTTGAAGAAATCTATAAAGTTGGTGGTGCACAAGCGATTGCCGCTCTTGCATATGGCACAGAAAGCATTGCGCCAGTCGATAAAATTACAGGCCCCGGAAATATTTATGTGGCACTTGCCAAACGGGAGGTATTTGGGGAGGTTGCGATTGACATGATTGCAGGACCGAGTGAAATTGCTGTGCTAGCTGATGACACAGCATTTCCGGACGAAATCGCTGCAGATCTTTTATCACAAGCCGAACATGATCCATTAGCTTGTTCCATGCTTGTCACGCCATCAGAGCAATTGGCCAAAAAGGTAGCTGAAGAGATAGAAAAGCAATTGAACACTTTACCACGTCAAGAAGTGGCACGTGCTTCAATCGAAAATTTTGGGGTCATTTATCTAGCTGAAACGGTTTCAGATGCAGTAGAAGCGATTAATTCATTGGCACCTGAGCATTTAGAAATTGTGACCAAAAATGCTGAGGCTATTGCAGAGCAAATAAGGCATGCAGGTTGTATTTTTATAGGTCGTTATAGTTCAGAGCCTGTGGGTGATTATTTTGCGGGGACGAACCATGTGTTACCAACAAATAGCACAGCACGTTATGCAAGTGGCTTAACTGTAGATGATTTTGTGAAAAAATCAAGTATTGTTTACTACAGTGAAAAAACCTGGAAAGACAATGCACCAAAAATTGCACGTCTTGCACGGATGGAAGGCCTAGAGGGGCATGCACGTGCAGTGGAATCTCGTGGATGGGAGAAGGAATAGCACAATGATTGAAAAGAAACGATATGCAAAAGTAGAGCGTTCAACCAATGAAACGCAAATTTCAGTAGCCATTGATTTAGATGGTGAGGGGAAGGCAGAGATCAAAACAGGCGTGGGCTTTATGGATCATATGCTGGATTTATTTTTCAAGCACGGTCTTTTTAATGGGATCATCCATGCAAATGGAGATACCTATATAGATGATCACCATACAACAGAGGATCTTGGCATTGTCTTAGGACAAGCAATTCGAGAGGCTCTTGGTGATAAGAAGGGCATTAAACGCTATGGAACGGCATTTGTGCCGATGGATGATGCACTTGCACAGGTGGTAGTAGATTGCTCGAATCGTCCACATTTAGAATACCGTGTGCCTACTTTAAAAGAAAAAGTGGGAACTTTTGATACAGAGTTAGTGCATGAATTTTTGTGGAAATTTGCACTTGAAGCAAGAATGAATGTACACGTGATTGTACCTTATGGACATAATACACACCATATCATTGAGGCGATTTTCAAAGCATTAGCAAGGGCGATTGATGCTGCGGTTGAAATTGACCCACGTGTTAAAGGGGTACCATCGACTAAGGGGCTGTTAACGTGAAAATAGGTGTGATTGATTATGGCATGGGGAATTTATTTAGTGTAGAACAAGCATTAAAACGATTAGGCTGTGAGGTGATTGTGACAGCTGATGAAGAAAAACTAGATGTTACAGATGCGCTTTTATTACCAGGAGTTGGTGCATTTCCGGATGCTAGAAGGCGTTTAGCTGAGACAAAATTAGATCATTATTTAAAAGATGCCCAAAGCCAAAATCGCCCTCTTTTAGGAATCTGTCTGGGGATGCAATTATTATTTGAGCAAAGTGATGAGGTTATACCAACAAATGGTTTAGGTTTCTTTAAAGGACGTATTAAGCGTTTTAGCGGAACGAATGAAGGTCAAGTATATCGAGTACCACATATGGGCTGGAACGAATTGATGATGAAGAATCCTCCTGCTTGGTTAGAAACTAGAGCACCTGCGAAACATGTCTATTTCGTTCATTCGTTTTATGCGACAGGTATAGAGGAGTCAGAGCTTGTTGCCTATGCAGACTATTATGGCATTCAAGTCCCAGGCATTGTAGCCAATGGTTCCGTGACTGGGATGCAATTTCACCCTGAAAAATCGGGAGAGTTGGGCGTATATTTATTAGAGCAATGGTTGAAAGGTGTGAAAGTATGCTAACTAAACGGATTATTCCCTGCTTGGATGTGAAGGAGGGGCGCGTTGTAAAAGGTATACAATTTGTATCTATTCGAGATGCGGGTGACCCGGTGGAACTTGCAAAATTCTATGATGAACAAGGAGCAGATGAGCTTGTATTCTTAGATATATCTGCTTCACATGAAGGTCGAGAAACAATGATAGATGTTGTTCGACAAACAGCAGCTACGCTTGCGATTCCTTTTACAGTTGGCGGCGGTATTCGGACGTTAGATGATATGAAACGTATTTTACGCGCTGGTGCTGATAAAGTGTCAGTGAATACATCCGCTTTAGAGCGTCCTGCCCTTATTCAAGAAGGCGCCGACTTCTTTGGTGCCCAATGTATCGTTGTGGCAATTGATGCTCGTTATAGTGAAGAGGACAGCACGTGGATGGTTTACACCCATGGTGGGCGCAACAAAACTACTTGGTCAGCTATTGAATGGGCAAAGGAAGCGGTGCGCTTAGGAGCAGGTGAAATTTTGTTAACCAGTATGAATCAAGATGGAGAAAAATCTGGATTTGATTTGGGGTTAACGAAAGCGGTACGAGAGGCCGTGACAGTCCCTGTGATTGCAAGTGGCGGTGCAGGACATGCCGAACATTTTTGTGAAGTATTAGCAGACGAAGTTGATGCAGATGCAGCGCTTGCAGCTTCTATCTTCCATTACAAAGAAACAAGCGTAGCCCAAGTGAAAGAGTACTTACGTGAAAAAGGAGTGGCGGTAAGATGATAGAGCGTATTCAATTTGATGAGAGAGGTCTTGTTACAGCAGTAGTACAAGATGCCAATACGAAAGAAGTGCTGACGGTGGCCTATATGAATAAAGAGTCATTGGCCAAAACAATTGAATCAGGTGAAACTTGGTTTTATTCTCGTTCACGTCAAGAGCTTTGGCATAAGGGTGCTACAAGTGGCCATAAACAAAAAGTAGTGTCAATTAAAACAGACTGTGATCAAGATGCATTAGTTGTGGAAGTTTTACCTGCTGGCCCAGCTTGTCATCATGGTACAACTTCTTGCTTCACGGAGATTGTTCAACAAAATGCTGAGGTTGGCTCTGTAGAGATGATCGCAAAACTTGTCCAAGTTATTGAAAAGCGAGAGCAGGAAATGCCAAAAGGAGCTTATACTACATATTTATTTGAGAAGGGCATTGATAAAATCTGTAAAAAAGTTGGTGAGGAAGCGACAGAGGTGGTCATTGGGGCCAAAAATCGCGATGCAGAAGAAGTAAAATGGGAGGCAGCTGATTTAATTTATCACCTTCTAGTTTTACTGCAAGAACAGAAGGTAAGTATTTTTGATGTCTTGTATGTGTTGGAAAAACGTCACGAGGAGAAATAACAGCATATTATTAATTGTATGGTATAATAGGGTTTACTGTGTAAAGGAACGTTTAATACGTTCCTTATTTCTTGTTTCGGAGGAAATGTATTGGAAAAGAAACGTCAAAATGAGAACCAATCGAATGTAGTATCGTTCATTCCAACAGGCGACTATTATTATAAAAAATCAATTCAAGCTATGAACAGTGGACAAATGAATAAAGCCTATAAATATTTGCAGCGTGCAGTAGATCTTAGTCCCGATGATCCAATGATTATCTTGCAGCTAGCCATTGTAGAGTTAGAAGGTCAACGTTTTGAAGAAGCGTATGATCTGCTTCGTCATGCATATCAAATTGATCCGGATAATCCAGAAATTATTTTTTATATGGCAGAAGTGTCAGGTTGTGTGGGAATCATGCAGGATGCTAAACGCTTTGCTGAGGAGTATTTGCAGCTTGAACCTGAGGGTGCTTATGCGGATGAAGCAGCAGAAATATTAGAATTTGTCGCATTCGAGCAAGATGATTTTGAGGAGCTTGAAGGATCTGGTGAGGATTTATATCGTCAGGAACAAGCTCGCCGCCATATGGAAAAAGGCGACTTTCCTGAAGCTATTAATATTTTAGAAGATTTAATTGAAGATCGGCCAGCCTTTTGGTCAGCCTATAATAATCTTGCACTTGCTTATTTTTATGTTGGGGAAGAGGAACAGGCGAAGGCTCTCTTACATACGGTACTGCGTGAAAATAAGGGAAACTTACATGCACTTTGTAACTTAACGGTAATTGCCTATTACGAAAAAAATGAAGAGGATCTACAAGAACTATTAAATATCCTTGTTAAAATTCAGCCATATACATGGGAGCATCGTTATAAACTAGGTGCTACATTAGCCTTAATAGGGCAATATGAATTAGCCTTTAAATGGTTGCGTAGTATGCAAAAAAGAGGGTATGTAGGAGATGCAGGATTTTACTTCTGGTTATCACATGCTGCTTATTTTTCAGGGCATGAGGAGATTTCCAAAAGTGCTTGGGGTCAACTACTAGAGTTAGACCCAGATAAAGAAGGCTTTGAACCTTGGCGCCAACATGACAATGAATTTGCGCTTGACGCATTAGAACATGATCGCGATTTTATAGTTGAAAAATTAGAAAGTAGCTATTCAAGTGAGCGTATCTTTGGATTGTTTTTATTGAAGGAAACAGCTCATAAGCAAGAAATAATCGCCCATCCTAAATTGGTCAATATTGAACAATTAGGTTCATTTGAGAAATTATTTTTAGCTTATGCACTTGGTCATGAATTTGATAAGAAAAACAAAATAGAGGCAAGCTTTTTACGTGCTGTTCATGTGCCGGAAATTTTATTAGAGCAGTATGGCAAATTATCAACACTGATTGTACCAATGTTTCAAATGTGGTTTGTCCTGTGCGAACAAGCTCTAAATCAAAATTACCGTTTCACAAATCCTGTTGCGATTGCAGGTGCAAATGATTATTTATTTAGATCTTCACAGATGCTTAAAGTGACAAAAAAGGAAATAGCTCAACAATATGGAGTATCTGTTGCCACTTTATCGAAGTATATTGATGAAATTTTAGCCTTTTTACCAAACAGTCATAATTAGTGTGTGAGCAACATAGTTGAATAACTTTATACTTTCACATACGATGAACATACTAACGTTATCATTAATTTGCCCTGGCGGCATTGCATTTGAATTTTTATCCTTGCTAGTTGCCAAGGGTTTATCTTCATCCCCTTTATTGTAAGTTGGGATCTTAAGTAGGTGACGTTACACTTTCACTACTATTTGTTGAATGAAGATAAAAAGTATTCTGTTTAGGGGGAAGTATTTATGTCGGAAGAAAAAATTTATGATGTAGTAATCATTGGTGCAGGTCCAGCTGGGATGACTGCTGCTGTCTATACATCACGTGCCAATTTGTCAACACTTATGATAGAACGAGGAATCCCTGGTGGGCAAATGGCCAATACAGAGGAAGTAGAAAACTATCCTGGTTTTGATACAATTTTAGGGCCAGAGCTTTCTACTAAAATGTTTGATCATGCTAAAAAATTTGGTGCTGAATATGCCTATGGTGATGTAACAGAAATCATCGATGGGGAAGAATATAAAACAATTAAATCAGGTACAAAAGAATATAAAACACGTGCCATTATTATTACTACTGGTGCAGAGTATAAAAAAATGGGTGTGCCTGGTGAAAAAGAACTTGGCGGCCGTGGTGTCAGCTACTGTGCAGTTTGTGATGGTGCGTTCTTTAAACAAAAAAATCTTGTAGTTGTTGGTGGGGGAGATTCTGCTGTAGAAGAGGGCGTATATTTAACACGCTTTGCTGATAAAGTAACAATTGTCCACCGTCGTGATAAATTACGAGCACAAAAAATTCTACAAGATCGTGCCTTTGCAAATGACAAAATTGATTTCATTTGGAATGCAACAGTAAAAGAAATTAATGAAGCTAATGGTAAAGTTGGCAGCGTAACACTGCAATCTACTGTTGATGGTACTGAATCAGAGTTTGAAACAGATGGTGTGTTTGTGTATATTGGTATGCTACCTTTAACAAAACCATTCGAATCTTTAGGGATTTTAAATGATGCTGGGTATATTTTGACAAACAATAATATGGAAACAACAATCCCAGGTATTTTTGCAGCTGGAGATGTACGTGAAAAATCACTTCGTCAAATTGTTACAGCGACTGGTGATGGCAGTATTGCTGCACAAGCTGTACAGCATTATGTAGAAGAGCTATTAGAGAAAATTAATGCATAAAATGGCTATTTTAAGGAAAAAAATACAATTTTAATGTGGTTTTAATATTGTTGTAACTTGAATGACATATAAAAGGTGTATGATTAAAAATGTAATTAGCAATCCCCCTTTTATTTTGTTTAGTAGGTTGTTTCCACCTCAATTGGGTGGGAGCAACCTACTTTTTTATTTGTATGGATCGTGAAAAAAACGTGAGCTTTGCACCCAATTAATGTGTAGCTCTTGAATAAAACTAAATTGTTAAATGTCTAGGTATGAGAGTTGCAAATGAGGACAAATCTTGCAAGGTCTTGCTATAATGGAGAGTAGAATGCAAAAGTGATTAGAGGTGTGCCTATGCAAAGAATTGCAAATTTAATTGCCGTAAAAGACGGTAAAGTATTATTACTCCAAAAACCAAGACGAGGTTGGTACGTTGCTCCTGGTGGAAAAATGGAAAGCGGAGAGTCAATCTTTGAAGCTGCTATACGTGAATTTCAAGAAGAGACAAATGTTATACCTCTAAATGTTCACCTAAAGGGTGTTTATACGATGGTCATTATAGAAAATGATGAAGTCGTAGATGAATGGATGCTTTATACATTCGTTGCTAAAGATGTAGAAGGTATACCATTTGTAGAAACTAGAGAAGGTAAACTTGCATGGCACCCAGTTGAGGATTTAGCACATTTGCCAATGGCTGAAGGAGATCGCACTAATTTACAATTTGCTGTTTCGCAATCAGGTATTCAGTATGGCACGTTTGACTATACAACGAATTTTGAATTACTACATCAAAAAATACAAATATCAAAAGAACAATAAAGGAGTTGCATGACAGTGGTGGTTGAAGGCCAACAAAGTACACATGAATTGGTTATTATTACAGGAATGTCTGGGGCTGGAAAGACCGTAGCTATTCAAAGCTTTGAAGATTTAGGGTATTACTGTATTGATAATTTACCACCGGCGTTACTTACAACTTTTTTAACTCTGCTAAGAGATTCTGGAAAAAATAGTACGCGTATTGCGGCTGTAATGGATATGCGTGGAGGCAACTTTTTTGATGCGCTTATAGGAGCATTAGACCATATACTAAAAGAAGGCGATATTGTTGCTCGTATTTTATTTTTAGATGCTGACGATGCCACGCTAGTAAGACGCTATAAAGAAACAAGAAGGGCCCATCCATTGGCAGTAAACGGTTTACCTTTAGATGGCATTAAACAAGAGCGAGCGCTTTTATCAGTAGTAAAGGGCCGTGCTAATTTTGTTTATAACACATCTAACATGAAACCAAAGCAATTGCGTGAAAAGATTGTCAAGGAATTTGCTAGTGATGCAGATACTATTTTTACCGTTAACATCATGTCCTTTGGCTTTAAGCACGGTATGCCAATTGATGCAGATTTAGTATTTGATGTTCGTTTTCTTAAAAATCCATTTTATGTGGAAGAGCTACGTCCAAAGACAGGTCTTCAAACAGAAGTATCCTCTTATGTTTTAGCTTTGGAAGATACGCAAATACTCATACAAAAACTAACAGATTTGTTCGACTTTATGATTCCTCTTTATCGACAAGAAGGTAAATCGCAACTTGTCATTGCTTTTGGTTGTACAGGTGGTCAACATCGTTCAGTAACCTTAGCAGAATTTTTTGGGGCCTATTTAGCCGGCAAAGAAAATACGGTTATTACGCATCGTGATATTAATCGTAGAAAGGAATGAGTGAATGGGGAAAAAGCAAACAAAGCTTGTGGTAATAGGTGGTGGCACAGGTCTATCTACATTACTTCGTGGGCTGAAGCACCACCCGTTTGATATTACTGCCATTGTGACAGTAGCAGATGATGGGGGCTCTTCAGGCCGTTTACGCGATGATTATGATATCCCACCACCTGGTGATGTTCGTAATGTCATTGCAGCATTATCAGATATTGAACCGCTAGTGGAGCAGATGTTTCAATATCGTTTTTCAGCATCAGAGGATTTACGTGGTCATTCCTTAGGAAACTTAATGCTAACGGCACTTACTGATATTACTGGAGATTTTAGTCATGCTATAAGTGAGATGGGGAAGGTTTTAAAAGTGCATGGCCGCGTGATACCAGCAGCCAATAAAAAAATAAACTTACATGCTGTGCTAGAGGATGGTTCAATCATTGAAGGTGAATCAAAAATTCCAACAGCGACAAAACGCATTGATCGCGTTTTTTTAGTGCCTGAAAATGTGAAACCGTTACCAGAAGCTATTCGGGCAATTCAGCGTGCAGACTATATATTAATTGGACCAGGAAGCCTATACACAAGTATTATTCCAAACCTGCTTGTAAAAGCGATTGGCGAAGCTGTTGTAAAAGCAAAAGGAAGAAAAGTGTACGTTTGTAATTTAATGACACAAAAAGGTGAAACAATCTCTTATACAGCAGGTGACCATGTAACAGCCATACATAAGCATGTTGGCGCTTCCTTTATTGATTCGATTTTAGTAAATGATGAAGAACTGCCGAATCCTGTTAAAGAATTGTATAAAGAGGAAAGAGCAGAGCCAGTGACATTTGATGTGGCAAAACTTGAAAGTATGGGATTAGAGGTTATTAGACGTGATATTGCAACAATTCGTCCGGATGGGACGGTACGACATAATGCTACGAATGTTGCAGAGTGGCTGGTAGATTATGCTGGTCTTTACCATCAACAGTAAGAGGACCAATAAAAGAAACATAAAGTGTTAATTGTATATGGTAAGATGAACATATACATAGAAATTATGATTGAAAGGGGGGCGTGATATGTCTTTTGCTTCTGAAACTAAAAAAGAATTAACCCAAATAGAAGCGGACGATCATTGTATGAAAGCAGAAGTATCTGCCCTAATTCGTATGAATGGTTCATTATCCTTTGCTAATAAACAACTAAGCTTGGACGTGCAAACTGAAAACGCTGCAATTGCAAGAAGACTATATACGATTATGAAAAAGTTGTATCCGTACAATGTAGAATTACTAGTTCGCAAGAAAATGCGATTGAAAAAAAATAACGTATATATTTGTCGTGTAAGAGAAGGGGCACGCGAGCTGTTAATTGATTTAGAAATCATCTCAGACGACTTTCAATTTAATCATACGATCTCTAGAAAGCTCATTAAAAAGAATGGTCAAAAAAGAGCCTATTTAAGAGGTGCATTTTTAGCAGGAGGCTCTGTCAATAACCCAGAAACATCAGCCTACCATTTAGAGATCTATTCTTTATATAAAGAGCATGGTGAGGCATTGATGGATTTAATGAATGAGTTTGAACTCAATGCCAAAACAATCGAACGCAAAAAAGGCTTTGTTACTTATTTAAAGGAAGCGGAAAAAATTTCAGATTTCCTTAATATTGTTGGTGCCCATCAGGCAATGATGAAATTTGAGGATGTTCGAATATTGCGAGACATGCGCAATAGTGTTAACCGTATTGTGAACTGTGAAACGGCCAATTTAAACAAAACAATAGGAGCAGCATTACGCCAGGTAGAGAATATTCGATTTATTGAAAATTCAATTGGTCTTGACCAACTACCAGAGAAGCTTCGTGAAATAGCACGATTACGTGTAGAGTACCAAGATGTTACGCTAAAAGAGCTTGGTGAAATGGTATCCAGTGGTACTGTCAGCAAATCAGGTGTAAACCATCGATTAAGAAAAATCGATGAAATTGCTGATGCATTAAGACGCGGTGAAAAAATAGGTGGTTAAGTTTTCATACTTTTCAGGTATGAATGTCATGCGTAATCGCTTATTGTTCTTTTGCTAGTAAGTAAGGTAAGATAAAACTAATAGATGAACGGTAGTGAAGGGGAGTTTTGAGAATGATCGAGAGAAGAGTCCAGGTTAAATTAAAATTAGGACTACAAGCTAGACAAGCGGCACTATTTGTGCAGGAAGCAAATCGTTTCAGTGCGGATATCTTCCTAGAAAAAGATGGAAAAAAAGTAAATGCCAAGTCGATTATGGGTGTCATGAGCTTAGCTGTTGCTAAAGGTACAGAAGTTACTTTAAGTAGTGAAGGCAATGATGCTGAGCAAGCGGTTTCAGCGTTAGCAACCATTATTGAAAATGAAGATTAACCATCAATCGTATGTTAATCAAATAAAAAAGACCTCACAGAGCTATTCTGTGAGGTCTTCTACTATTATTTAGTATCGCTACGGTGCATAATGTGATCGATTAAACCATATTCTTTTGCACGTTCAGCTGTCATGAAGTTATCGCGGTCAGTATCTCTTGCAATGACTTCAAGTGGTTGACCAGTGCGTTCAGATAAAATGCCGTTTAATTTTTCACGTAAGAATAGAATACGTTTAGCAGCAATTTCAATTTCTGTTGCTTGACCTTGTGCACCACCTAGTGGTTGGTGAATCATTACTTCCGCATTTGGTAATGCAAAACGTTTACCAGGTTCACCTGCAGCAAGTAGGAATGCACCCATAGATGCTGCCATACCAATACAAATTGTTTGTACTTGTGGCTTAATAATTTGCATTGTGTCATAAATAGCCATACCAGCCGTAATTGATCCACCTGGTGAATTAATGTAAAGAGAAATGTCTTTATCTGGATCTTCTGCTTGTAGGAAAAGGAGCTGTGCGACAATTGAGTTAGCAACATTGTCGTCAATAGCACTTCCTAAAAGGATAATACGGTCTTTAAGTAGACGTGAGTAAATGTCATATGCACGTTCACCACGACTTGTTTGTTCAATAACTGTAGGAATTAAATTCATGTTAAATCCTCCTTCAAAAAACTAAATTCGAATACCTTTGCTGAAATTTTCATTGTTATTTCAGCTGTAACCTTATCATACACATTATAGTCAGGGAAGGTCAAATATTAACCCTGCTAAAGTGAAATTAATTAAATAAAAAAAAATCCATTCTTTTTGCATTCTATGGTTGAATTATATGTGATACGTTTGTATAATGAGTAAGGTTATAAGTTTAAAGTACAAGTCACTGTTTTGCAGGTATGCTTCAAAATGAGGATTATCTACATCATGCTTTTTGGAAGCCTAGAGTGAGTACTTTTTTTTTTGCCCTCGTGGTGTAATGGATAACACGTAAGATTCCGGTTCTTGCACTGGGGGTTCGATTCCCTCCGAGGGCGCCATTTTACTGAATATTTATATACTGTTATAGCTCAATCTCCTAATAAGTAGTTTAGCAGCCTGCTTAGTGGGGATCGAGGGGAAAAGTAATGGGAATGCTGCCCTAGTTGGCATTATTCCCCTATTTATTCCTTTCAAACCTTCAAAAAAGCAACAACTCCAAATTATTTTTTAGTGAACATACTGTACGTGGTGGCTAGTAATAGTCGAAAAAAGGAATCCTTTCTGAGGGGATTCCTTTTTTTTTTGCCAAAATTTATCGAATTTCGGCATTGTTTTAATTGTATATATATTAGTTTTAGGTTTAATTTCTTGTTATTTATACTTATTTTTTCTATTTAAATGATTTAATCATTAATTAATATGAAAAAAAATTTAGTTTTATGCGAAAAGTTGTTGTGTAAATACTATAATGTTAATATAATTGACCTAATAGTCTAACATTTCCGAATTGCGAAAAATAATACGCATGTTGGAAAATATCGAAATAGGGGGAAATGCAATGAAAAAAACAGTATGGATGTTACTTATGGTTATAGCAGCTCTAACTTTAGCACTTGCAGGATGCGGCACAAAAGACAATTCATCTTCGGGTAGTACGCCTTCAGAAGATGGTGGAGATGGCAAGAAAGTTTATAAAGTAGGTACAGAAGCAACTTTTGCACCGTTTGAGTCTGTTAACGATACAGGTAAAATTGTGGGGATTGATGTTGATATTTTAAAAGCAATCGCTGATGAAATGGACTTTGAAGTAGAGTGGAAAAATATTGGCTGGGAGCCAGTTTTCCAAACAATTAAAAACGGTGAAACAGATATTGGTGCTTCAGGGATTACAATTACAGATGAGCGCAAAGAATCATTTGACTTTACTGACCCTTACTATGAATCTCAATTACTAATTGTTGTGAAAGAAGATTCAAAGATTAAATCATTAGATGAATTAAAAGATAAAAAGGTTTCTGTACAAATTAATGCTACTGGTCATATGGCAGCTAAAAAGCTACAAGGTGAAGCAAGTACAAATATTATGGCTTTTGAAAGCCAACCAATCGCGATTCAAGAGATGTTAAATGGTAACGTTGATGCAGCTATTGGAGATAATGCAGTAGTATACGAATATATTAAAGCGCATCCAGATCAAAAAATTAAAGTCATTCAAGATGATGCATTCGAAAAAGAATACTATGGCTTTATGGTTCAAAAGGGGAACAAAGAACTATTAGACAAACTAAATGAAGGTCTAAAAAAGATTAAAGAAAACGGTAAATTAAAAGAAATTACAGGCTCTGATTTCGAGTAATAAAATGGTGATGTCCTAGCATAGGTCACTATGCTAGCGGCTCATTTAATTTACGTAACTTTAAAGGGGAAATGGGGTTTTCGGATGGACATCTTTGACCTACGCTGGGACATTGTCTGGAACTACCGAGATATGTTTATACGAGGTATTGGCGTAACACTTATTTTGACACTTAGTGGTTATTTTGGCGGTATTCTTTTAGGACTATTTTTAGGACTAGGAAAATTATCGAGTAAAAAATGGATTTATTGGCCATCAAAGTTATATATCGATTTATTCCGTGGAACACCAATGCTTGTTCAAATTTTATTGATACATTTAGCAGTTATTCCAACAATTTTTGGTCATTCTTTAGGGTACATGGTTTCTGGGATTGCAGCGCTTATTTTAAACTGTGCTGCTTACAACGCGGAAATTTTCCGTGCAGGTATTCAAAGTATTGCAAAGGGACAAATGGAGGCTGCTCGTTCGCTTGGCCTAACACATAACCAAGCGATGCGTAAGGTTATTTTACCACAGGCATTTAGACGTATGATCCCGCCATTAGGGAATGAATTCATAGCATTATTAAAGGATTCCTCACTAGTAACAGTTATTGCAGCACCAGATATTTTATACGCTAGTAAAGTAGTAGCAGGTGCAAGCTTCCGCTTCTGGGAACCGTACATCGTTGCTGCATTATTATATTTAATATTAACTTATGGTGTAACGAAGATTGTCGCATTTATTGAGAAACGATTTAGCAATAGTTATGTCCCTCGTAAGGCAGAAGGGCGGGAAGCAAGATGATAAAAATTGAGAACCTACACAAATATTTTGGTAAGCTAGAGGTATTAAAAGGGATCGATTATGAAATCCAAGAAAAACAAGTTGTTTGTGTAATTGGACCTTCTGGTTCAGGAAAAAGTACTTTTTTACGTTGCATTAATATGCTAGAAGAAGTAACGGATGGTGCTATTTATATTGAAAATGTGAAGATCAATGATCCGAAAACAAATATCAATGCGATTCGAGCAGAAGTTGGTATGGTGTTTCAACAATTTAACCTATTCCCGCATATGAACGTCATCGATAATGTCACGATGGCACCTATGCAAATTCGTAAAATGAGTCGTTCAGAAGCTGAAGCGCTTGGACATGAGCTGTTAAAAAAGGTGGGTCTCGACAGTAAAGCCTATAATTATCCTGAACAGCTGTCAGGTGGACAACAACAACGTGTAGCCATTGCACGTGCTTTAGCGATGAAGCCAAAGGCCATTTTATTTGATGAGCCTACTTCTGCACTTGATCCTGAAATGGTAAAAGAGGTGCTAGATGTTATGAAAAATCTAGCTGCTGAAGGGATGACAATGATCGTTGTTACACACGAAATGGGCTTTGCTCGTGAAGTTGGTGATCGAGTAGTCTTTATGGATGGTGGCTATATTGTGGAAGAGGGTTTGCCTGAGGAACTATTCGGAAACCCACAAAATGAACGTACTAAAGCATTTTTAGGAAAAGTACTATAATTAGAAAAGGCAGTCCGTGATGAGAACTCATCACTATGGACTGCCTTTTGATGTTTAATGAAGGGGATTAGAGGTTGTATCGTATGCATTAAGCATTGTTTGCATATCTTGTTGAGAGTACTGAGGCACTTGATAATAGCCATTTTTATTTTGGTAAATGGATAGTTCGTATGCCATTTCAATACAGTTGGGAATACTATCAGCAACAACACGACGAACAACAGGGTTTGTCGTTTCTGTTGCAGCAGCCGTCATACATTTTGCTGCTCCTTTTTGAGCGCCTAGTAAGAAGCCGGAAATTGCTTCATCATTTATTTCATTGGCATTTTGCATCGGCTTTTTTGGTTGTCCCGGAGTTAAGCCGTATTTGAAGTCATTCCCTGTTTCCATTTGGTAACGCCCTGTAGGAACTGATGGATCATGACCCGTTTTAAAGGACTCAACTATTGTGTTATACATGCCCAATGTAAAATTATATTGGCGATCCAGAATGCTGAGTAATTCTTGATCCTTTACATGTGGACGTAAAATAATGGCTTGGTTCATACCGGCGATAATTTCGCCAATTACTTCATGCATGTCCATCATTTCGTGGCCACCATGATTTAGGCTATGTTGTTGATTGAAATTTGTTTGATTTGATGATTCGTTGTAAAACGATTGTGACAAAAAAAACGCCTCCTCATTTAATTTTTGTTGCAGTATTTAGTATGTCAAGCCTAACGAATTTCATACGGTATAAATTCAAAGGCAAAATTGTAAACTAACTATAGGAAATGCAAGTCAAGGAGGTTCTTGAAAATGAAGAAGTGGTTTGGACCAATTGGGATAATTGTCATCATTCTTATAGTATTTGCGCTACTATTGATCCCTAAATATAACAGTTTAGTAACTGGAGAGGAAAATGTAGATTCAAAATGGGCACAAGTTGAAAATCAGCTCCAACGCCGCTATGATTTAATTCCTAATTTGGTTGAATCTGTAAAAGGCTACACGAGTCATGAACAACAGGTGATTGCAGATATTACAAATGCACGAGCTCAAATGGGCAGTGCGAATACACCAGCGCAGCAAGCTGGAGCGAATGATGCTTTAACTGGTGCACTAAGTCGTTTACTGGTAGTCGTTGAAAACTACCCAAACTTAAAAGCAGATGTTAATTTCCGTCAGTTAATGGATGAACTTGCAGGCACTGAAAATCGATTGGCAGTGGCGCGCGAAGATTACAATAATGAAGTACAACAATTTAATAAACATGTCAAACGTTTTCCTGGTAATTTAATTGCAGGAATGTTTGGTTTTGAACAAAAAGAATACTTTAAAGCCGCAGCGGGTGCTAATCAAGCACCATCTATTGATTTTAGTCAATCGGGTACACAGTGATGCAGCGTTGTATTATACAGTTAATTATCGTTTGTTCGGTGCTTCTTTTTTTCACGGATGTGACGAAAGCGGCAATGCCGTCACCGATGAAAAATACGTATATACATGACTTTGCTAATGTCTTATCTACAGAGGTAAAACAGGAATTAAACCATTATTCGGAGCAGCTAGATAAAGGTACAGGTGCTGAAATCATGGTTGTAACCATTGACAGTCTTCATGGGCAGGAGCCGAAGATGTATGCGACAAAATTGCTTCGCTCATGGGGCATTGGCGATAAAGAGAAAAATAATGGGGCCCTTATACTCGCTACATTTGGACAGGGTGAAGGGAAAAATGATGTGGTGATAGCTGTTGGTCAAGGTTTAGAGGGTCCGTTACCAGACGGTAAATTAGGGCGTATTTTAGATAATGCTTTTTACCCTTTTGCAAGTGAAGGTAATAATGATCAAGCCTTTCAAGCTACATATGCTGAGCTATTTCGTGCTGTCGCAGAAGAATATAATTGGAATGGTGAATTACCAGCAGGCACAAATGAGGATGAAGGGATGCCAGTTTGGCTCATGATTGTCATCATTATCATTGTCATTATTATTTCTTCATTCTTTTCGAAAGGTGGCGGAGGACCCCGGGGTAGAGGATACGGTGGTTACCCTGGCAGCTTTGGCGGAGGACGTTCGAGTGGAGGCGGTTTTGGAGGCTTTGGTGGCGGATCTTCAGCAGGCGGAGGGGCAAGCCGGAAATTCTAATACAAATCTCAAGCGAGCTAATTGTTTAGTTCGCTTTAAATATGGATATGAAAATATTGACAATAATACTAAAATTGGTATAATTTAGATATATCGACCATCGATATAGCGTAAACTGATATAGGGAGGGATCATTTTGAAAAAAAGATTTTTAACTGCATCATTAGCAATTATTTTAACAACTTCTACGGTTATTCCTGCAACCATGCAAGAAGTACGTGCTGCCAATGCAACAAATATCGTCATAGCACAAGAGGAACATCTTTCAACGCAAGAATTTCTAAATTTAGCAGTAACAGCTTTAACATTCCAGCACGGCTCTGATTCAATGCGTCAACAAATTAAGGATCAATGGGTAAAGGCTGGTGAGATTACAGATTTAAGCTCTACTATTAAACATGATCAAGCAGCTCGGATTTTAGTAAGAGCTGTCGATAAAGAAGAAAAAGAAACGTCACTGGCAGAGTATTTAGAAAAAGCTAATAAGCTTGGTTTCTTTAATGGAGTAACATCAAGCACAGATTTTATTACGAAACAAGATGTTGCTAAACTTCTTAACAATGTTAAAAATATAAAAAATGGTTCCAATAATGAAGGGGTAAAACAAATTTCCGTCGAAGATTTCATGAAAAATCCAGGGAATTTTGGCTACGAGCTTTCCCCTGATGGTAATTATATTACATTTGCCTCTGCATGGGAAAACCGCTCGAATGTATTCGTGAAAAAAATGAATGATGATAGTGAGCCAGTTCGTGTCTCAGGATCTAAAGATCGAGATATCGCAGGTTTTTTCTGGAAGGATGATGCTTTACTTTATTTGAAAGATAAAGGTGGAGATGAAAACTTCCATATTTATTCTACAACATTTAACGGCTCTGAGGAAAAAGATTTAACGCCATATCCTAACGTGACAGTAGGAGTATTGGACAGCCTACAGGGTGTGAAAGATGAAATTCTTATTATGATGAATAAAGAGGATGCGACCGTTTTTGATGTGTACAAGCTGAATATAAAAACGGGTGAAACGACTCACGTTGCCAAAAACCCAGGCAATATTACAACTTGGTTGGCAGATCGTAATGGCGATGTACGTATAGCTGTTGCTACTGATGGAGTGGAAGGAGCTATCCTTTATCGAGACTCAGAAAAGGATGAATTCAGACCATTTATTGAAATGGGAGCTGGGGATGAAGTACGACCACTATCCTTCTCAAAGGACAATAAATTTATATACGCTACCTCGAATAAAGGCCGAGACAAAGTAGAAGTGGTGAAGTATGATTTACAGGGTAATGAAGAAGTAATAATGTCCAATGATGAAGTGGATGTTTCAGGTGTAATGTATAGTGCTGAACAAGATAAATTATTGTATGGCGCTTATGCTACTGATAAAATTCATTATCAATTCTTTGATCAAGACTTTGAAAAGTTATTCCGTAAAATTCAAAACAAACTTGGTGTTCATGAAAGCGAATTTGGTATAAATGACTACAATAAAGAGATGACAAAATTTATTGTGAGTGTCTCGAGTGACACTGTCTATGGAAAATATTATTACTATGATTCAACAACAGATGAATTAACAGAATTAGCGACATTAAGTCCTTGGTTAAAAGCTGAAGAACTTGCCGAAATGCATCCTATTTCTTATAAGAGTCGTGATGGGTTAATCATAAATGGCTATTTAACTTTGCCGAAAAATAAAGAGGCTAAAAATCTTCCTCTTATCGTAAACCCGCACGGTGGACCATGGGCCCGTGACATGTGGGGCTTCAATCCAGAAGTACAGTTATTAGCAAACCGTGGCTATGCAGTGCTACAAGTAAACTTCCGCTCTTCGACTGGATATGGGAAGGAGTTTCTTCAAGCCGGTAATAAGCAATGGGGTCTAAAAATTCAAGATGATATTACAGATGGTGTCCAATGGGCGATTGACCAAGGCATCGCCGATCCTGAACGAATCGGTATTTACGGTGCATCATTTGGTGGTTATGCAACATTAGCTGGTATTACGTATACACCAGATTTATATGCAGCAGCAGTTGATTATGTAGGAGTGTCTAACATTTTTACATTATTAGATACAATTCCACCATACTGGGAAACTATGCGCGACTTGTTTTATGAACGAGTAGGTCATCCAGAGAAAGATAAAGAATTATTAACAGCTGCTTCTCCTGTCTTCCATGCTGATAAAATTAAAACACCTTTATTTGTTGCGCAAGGTGCAAATGATCCACGTGTCAACAAAGCAGAATCCGATCAAATCGTAGAGGCTTTACGTGCTAGAGGTGTAGACGTAGAGTATATGTTAAAGGATAATGAAGGACATGGCTTCGCGAATGAAGAAAACAGAATCGAGTTCTATAATGCCATGGTAAAATTCCTCGATCAACATTTAAAATAACATAATAGCCAAAAGGCATTGATGTGCTTGTCATTCGCACTCAATGCCTTTAATTTTTTACAGTAGGTGAATAGTGTTAAAGCAGGTGTTCTTCTTACGGTCGAATGAAGATATACATTGGGCTAGCTCATTTATACCTTGATGAATAAAATGTTCATTCACCTGAGAAATACTCAGACGAATAAGGTTATCTTTTTTTAATGCTGGTAAAAACATTCTAGACGCATCATCCATGAGTATATTTTTATCCTTCAAAAAGTGAACAATATGTTGGGCACTTAAGTTTTCAGGGAGGAAAATGGAAAGATAAAATCCGGACGTAGGCTTCGTAAAGTGGATGTTACTTGGAAGTAAAGTGTTACAAGCCTCCTTTATAACATTCATTTTTCTTAGATAAAGTTCTTTAACCGTTTTAATATGGCTATTAAACATGCCACTTTTTAAATAAATATCCAAGGCTCCCTGCGAAAGAACCGAGCTATTGAAATCGGCACTAAATTTATAACGTAAAAAATGATGAATCATTAAAGATGGAAGTACGACTGTAGCCACTCTTAAACCAGGAAGAAATACCTTTGAAAAGCTTTTAATGTAAATGACTCTACCTGAAGGGTTATAAGAAAATAATGGGTCTGATTTGTTATTTGGATCTAAGTCCCCTAAAAAATCATCTTCCACAATATAGACATCATACTTTTCTGCTAATTCCACTATTTTTCTTTTTTCTTGATTGGTATAGCTATGGCCGAGTGGATTTTGAAATCTCGGTACAATATAAAAAAACTTTATATCATTATTACGAAAAATATATTCAAGGCGTTCTAAATCGATACCGTCCATTGATAAGTCAATTCCGAAAGTAGTAGCCTGCTGTAGTTGGGCAGATTCTATTAAACCAAAATAGGTGGGCTGCTCAATTAATATATTATTTTTACCATTTGGAAAGGGCATAGCCACTAATAAATGTAGAGCCTGTTGCGAGCCAGAGACAACAAACAATCGATCGGGGTCAGTGAAAACCTGTAAGCTTTGTAGATACTTTGCCAATTGCACACGGAGAGAGTGAAGTCCTTGCTGATCATTATAACCAAATAATTCTTCCTTGTAAGTATCAATAGCTTGATTGATACAATGCTGAAATTCAATATAAGGCATAATGCTTTTATCTGGTCCGGCTGACAAGAAATCAATAGTATGCTGTTGTGTGCTTGTCGGCTCAACTCTATTGACAACATAATAGCCGCTTTTGGGTATAGAAAAAATTAGATGTTCTTGTTCTAGTGCATGATACGCTCTTATCACCGTATTTTTACTACACAAATATTGCTCAGATAATTGTCGTACAGAAGGAAGCTTACTGCCAGTAGCAAGTAGGCCTTTCTCTAGCTGCGCTTTAATATCCTCTATAATCTTTATGTATTTGACATTCAAAATGATTTCCTCCTTTATCTGTACCAGGGACAGTTGGTAGAAAATTCTGTTTATTTATAATGTAGCACCTCTTATTATTGATTATATCAGGGACAGATTGATATAAAAATGGGAGGTTGGGTACAGTGCAGAAAAAAGGCAAAGAACAAATCGGTTTATTATTAGGATTAGTAGGGGTCATTTGTTTTAGTTTAACATTACCGGCAACAAGTATTGCTGTTCCATATTTTGGGGCAACAATCGTAGGTTTAGGGAGAGCTGTGATCGCAGCAATCATCGTAGCAATCGTCTTACTTGTAAGAAATGAAAAGTTACCAACAGCTCGACAATTTAGAAGCCTATTAGTGGTATCCTTTGGGGCGGTTTTAGGGTTTCCATTACTAGCTTCTTGGGCGATGACGAGCTTGCCTGTTTCTCATGGAGCGGTCGAATTAGCACTTTTACCTTTAGCAACAGCAGGCTTTGCCACTTTTAGAGCTGGAGAACGACCTTCTTTAAAATTTTGGCTTTCTAGCATTGTTGGTGCTATAGCCGTCATTATTTATGCTAGCTATCTTGGTTTAGGGCAATTACATATTGCAGATTTAGCCTTATTGGCGGCAGTGTTAATTTTAGGGCTTAGCTATGCGGAAGGTGGACAGTTAGCGCAGGAATTGGGGAGCTGGCAAGTCATTGCATGGGCAATCCTGATTGCCGCTCCATTTTTTATCATTCCAGTGATATGGAGTTTCACAACTGAGATGCTACATGCACCTGTCATTGCATGGATTAGCCTGTTGTATCTAGCTATTGTTAGTCAATTTTTAGCATATGTTGCTTGGTATGGAGGAATGGCGATGGGAGGCATTGCAAGAGTGAGTCAGATTCAATATTTACAGCCATTTTTAATGATTCTTTTCGCCACTCTATTTTTGAATGAATCAATCACGTGGTTTACAGTCGTTGTGGCTATCATTGTCGTCGTTTCTGTTTTCATTGGAAAAAATACAACCGTGACGAAAAAAGATTCTATCTCTACAACAAAAGCAATCAACGAGTAAAAGCACTTCGTTTATAATGGAGCCAGGAGGTGCGATCAATGATTGTTCAATTTTTTAGTCGGGCGAATTGTCCATTATGTGTGGAGGGCTTGCATACATTAAAGCTTGTACAGGAAGATACAGCATTCGATATCGAGATCGTGGATATCGAAGAGGATGATAGCGTTCATGAAAAATATATGTTAATGATTCCGGTAGTAGAAAAAGATGGTGTCGTCATCCAATATGGCAATCTGGATTATGCCACATTAATGGAGCGATTAGGCAGCTAAGTTGCATGCTTTAAAAAGTTATTAACGGTAAAAATCGCTCTATTATTAGCTGTAATTCACACAATTCACAAATTGTTCAATGAAAGCGGTTTGAATTTGAACAGTTTGTGAAGACCTTCACATTAAGCTTTCATTTTATAAAAATCAGAGTAGAATAGGTATTAAGTAAGAAGTTGTTATAAAACAGTTTATCAAAAGTATCACAGTTTCAAGTGATTGTTATATTACAAAAAAATGATGTGAAGGAGATTTTACAATGTGGGTTATTACAGTATTTGAAAAAAAGGATGTTCGTATTTTTGAATTTACAAATAAAAATGAAGCAACTAAAGCTTTAGAAGGATTCAAGAAAAACGCAATTTTATCTTTCACAAAATAAATAAATCAAAGTCTCGTAGCTATTTACACTGCTATGGGGCTTTTTTTTAATCCAAATCTATACAATTACTTGCGCTTTCCAATCATGCATATTATAATGAAATCATAAGTGGGACACAAAATGATATGGTGGGATAAAAACAAACCCACTACTATTAAAAGGGGAGTAGATAAATATGTTAACTATTCCAGAGGCACAGCAAAGGCTACTTCCTGAAATGTATCCGCTTCTGCAATCTAGATATCGAATTTTGCAAACCGTTCAACTCATGCAACCTATCGGACGTCGAACACTCGCAGATTCATTAAAAATGACAGAAAGAGAAATTCGTAAAGAAACTGACATTTTACGTGAACAAGGGTTATTAGATTCACAAAAGTCGGGTATGGTATGTACAGATGATGGTGAAGTAGTTATTGAAAAATTAAGAGCCATCGTTTATGAATGGTCTGGTCTAACCCAACTTGCAAAATTGCTTGAAAATCATTTTGGCATACAACGTGTCGTTGTTGTTCCAGGTGATTACAATGAAGACAATACAATCCTAACCTTGCTTGGCAGAGAAGCAGCTTTGCAATTTATGTCCACTGCTTTCGATGAGCAGGTAGTAGCGGTCACGGGTGGAAAGTCCGTAGCCTCTCTTGCACAATTTTTACATCCATTAGATGTGGAAAAAGACATTACCTTTGTTGCTGCACGTGGTGGAATTGGTCATGAAATGCAAATGCAAGCCAATACGCTTGTTGCAACGTTTGCCATGCAGATGGAGGCACAGTACCGTACATTATTTTTACCTGAGCATTTAAGTGAGCAAGCATATCAAGCCATGTTAACAGAGCCGATGGTAACTGAAATGATGGCATTTTATGAGCGTGCAGATTGTGTCATCCATGGAATTGGGTCGGCAGAGGAAATGGCGATTCGACGCAATTCATCTCTTGAGGATTTGCGCATTCTTGAGGAGAAGGGCGCGGTAAGTGAAGCTTTTGGCTATTACTTTAATGCCGAAGGAGAAATCGTACATCGTATACGCACGATTGGTATTCAACTTGAGCAGGTAAAAAATAGTCAGCAAGTTATTGCCGTTGCAGCAGGAAAGCAAAAGGTCAATGCGATGCTATCTTATTTTAAAGTTGCACCAAAGCAAACTATATTTATCACAGATGAAGCAGCTGCAAAAGCAATTGCTGCTACTTTATCTTCTGACAACAGCCATCTTGAATGATGGATGTGAGTATTACCATGTCACTCGATCTCAAAAAGTGTTGAAGCACTTTTTGAATGAGCATAAAAGCAAGTTTAATGTCTCTATTTCAACGGAGACAGACATTACAACACATTATTGGAGGAATTAACAATGGCATTAAAATTAGCGATTAATGGATTTGGACGTATTGGACGTTTAGTATTTCGTGAGGCAATGAAGCAAAGTGAATTTGAAGTAGTAGCCGTAAACGACTTAACAGATGCAGGTCAGCTTGCACACTTATTGAAATATGATTCAGTCCACGGTATCTATGATGCTGAAGTCAATGCAGATGAAGATTCTTTCGTAGTGAATGGACAACGTATAAAAGTATATGCTGAAAAAGATCCTTCACAATTACCATGGGGTGAATTAGGAGTAGACGTAGTTCTTGAATGTACTGGTCACTTCCGTTCAGTGGAGGAAGTAGGTAAACATATTGAAGCAGGAGCTAAAAAAGCAATCCTTTCTGCACCAGCAAAAGGAGCGATGCCTACATTTGTTATGGGTGTCAACCACACAGACTATAACCCTGCAACTGATGATGTTATCTCAAATGCTTCTTGTACAACAAACTGTCTTGCGCCTGTAGCGAAAGTGCTAGATGAGAAATTTGGCATTGAACGCGGTATGATGACAACAATTCACTCTTATACAAACGATCAACGAATCTTAGACTTCCCACACTCTGACCCACGTCGTGCACGTGCAGGTGCGGTATCTATGATTCCAACAACAACTGGTGCAGCAGTAGCGGTATCTAAAGTATTACCACAATTAAAAGGTAAATTGGATGGCTTCTCTATGCGAGTACCAACACCTAACGTATCATGTGTAGACTTAGTACTAGAATTAAATGCTGATGTAACGAAAGAAACGATTAATGCGGTATTAAAAGAAGCTTCTGAAAATGAATTAAAAGGCATTTTAGACTACAATGAACTACCATTAGTTTCTATTGATTATAACGGTAACCACCATTCTTCTACTGTAGATGGTCTTTCAACAATGGTATTAGAAAACAAAATGGTGAAGGTTCTAGCTTGGTACGACAACGAAATTGGTTACTCTACTCGTTTAATGGACTTAGCTTTATACATTGCTGAACAAGGGTTAAACAATAAATAAGTATCATATTTCGACATTTTGAGTAAAAAGTGTGACATAATACTGCTTTTTATGCACAAAAAGTATAGCCTTTATAATATCGAATAGATATAATATACAAGGGTAAAAGGAGTAAGGGATTTTACCCTTACTCCTTTTTTATCTAGATTCAGCAGAAAACGCCCACCTCTATAGGTGGTGAGATGAATACACAAATTGCTCTCTTTGATTCAGTGGTGTCCAAACACCGACTGAATCAAGATAAAAGCCCCAGCGGATGTCACAGATTTTGAAGAGGAGCTTTTCGAGCAAGCTCGAAAAAAATCTGGACGCAATTACGCTGAGACGTAATTGATACATGGTGATTGCAAGACATAGTAAGTAACTTTTGCTACTATAAAAACAAGTATTAGGGTTCATTATCAAATGTTGGAGAATCACAAACACTCTAGATGATATCCTAAAAAAGTACCAAAGTGCCTTTTCAATTTAGTAAGCATGGTGTGGAGCCAAGTTGGGTAAAACACAAGGATGTAAGACTAAAATAAACTTTGAAGGGAGTTTCTTCATGTTAAATAAGAAGACAATGAAAGATATTGATGTAAAAGGTAAACGCGTTTTTGTGCGTGTTGATTTTAATGTTCCAATGGCGGATGGTGTCATTACAGATGATACGCGTATTCGTGCAGCTATTCCGACAATTGAATACTTAGTAGAGCAAGGTGCAAAAGTTATTTTAGCTTCTCACTTAGGTCGTCCAAAAGGTGAAGTAAAAGAAGATATGTGCTTAACAGCAGTTGGCATTCGTTTAGCAGAGTTAATGAGTAAACCTGTTACGAAGCTAGATGAATCTATCGGGGAAGTGGTAGAAGAAGCTGTTGCGAACATGCAAGAAGGGGACATTCTACTTCTTGAAAACGTTCGTTTCCATGCAGGTGAAGAGAAAAATGATTCAGCCTTAGCACAGCAGTTTGCACAGCTAGCTGATATTTATGTCAATGATGCTTTCGGTGCAGCTCACCGTGCACATGCTTCTACAGAAGGAATCGCTAAGCACATTCCCGCGGTATCAGGTTTCTTGATGCAAACGGAATTGGATGTACTTGGCAAAGCGCTATCGAATCCTGAACATCCATTTACAGCGATTATCGGTGGTGCCAAAGTTAAAGATAAAATTGGTGTTATTGAAAGTTTATTAGAAAAAGTAGACCACTTAATTATCGGTGGTGGTTTATCATTCACGTTCATCAAGGCACAAGGCTACGATATTGGAAAATCTTTGTTAGAAGAAGATAAAATTGAGCTAGCAAAATCATTTATTGAAAAAGCGAAAGCAAAAGGCGTGCAATTACATATGCCAATTGATGCGGTAGTGGCAAATGAATTTTCACAAGATGCGGAAACAAAAGTAGTGGATGTAGACGCTATTCCAGCCGATTGGATGGGCTTAGATATTGGACCAAAAACAGCTGCTAACTATGCAGAAGTCATTAAAAATTCTAAATTAATCATTTGGAATGGACCAATGGGTGTCTTTGAAATGGATAAATTTGCAAATGGTACAAAAACGGTGGCTGAAGCAATGGCAACAACATCAGGTTATACAGTAATCGGTGGTGGTGACTCTGCAGCAGCAGTTGAAAAATTTGAAGTAGCCGATAAAATGGATCACATTTCTACAGGTGGTGGTGCTTCACTAGAGTTAATGGAAGGTAAAGAGCTTCCAGGGATTGTTGCACTAAACGATAAATAAGCCAAATAAAAAATCGGAGGCAAGACGATGCGTAAACCAATTATTGCAGGTAACTGGAAAATGTTTAAGACATTTGAGGAAGCTATTCAGTTTGTAGATGCTGTACAGGATAAACTTCCTTCCAATGATAAAGTAGACGCTGTAATTTGCGCACCAGCACTTTACCTACCTACACTTGTGCAGGTTGCTAGTGAATCAGAGTTAGCCATTGGTGCACAAACAATGCATTATGAAAATGAAGGTGCCTTTACTGGCGAGATTAGTCCTGCACAGCTAGCAAGTGTGGATGTGGACTATGTCATTTTAGGACACTCAGAACGTCGCGAGTACTACAATGAAACAGATGATGCTATTAATAAAAAAGTAGCAGCAGCACTTGCACATAATATCGTACCGATTATTTGCTGTGGTGAAACGCTAGAGGAACGTGAAGCGGGAACGACAGAGCATAAGGTTGCGGGTCAAATTAAAGCGGCACTTGCTGGATTTGAAGCACAGCAAGTAGAGCATATGGTCATTGCCTATGAACCAATTTGGGCGATAGGTACGGGTAAAACGGCTACAGCAGATGATGCAAATCAAGTATGCGGAGCGATTCGTTCTGTCATTGAGGAACTATATGGTACTGAAACGGCCAATGCTGTTCGAATCCAATATGGTGGTAGCGTGAAACCTGACAACATTCATGAGCTTTTAACAAAAGAACATATTGATGGCGCATTAGTAGGCGGAGCAAGTTTACAACCAGAATCTTATTTAACATTATTGGAGGCGGCAGCAAATGCCTAAAAAGCCAGTAGCATTAATTATTTTAGATGGCTTTGCATTTCGGGATGAAACATTCGGAAATGCAGTAGCACAGGCTAATAAGCCAAATTTTGAGCGCTATTGGAGCCAATTCCCTCACGCCACATTAACAGCATCTGGAGAAGCCGTTGGGTTACCAGAGGGGCAAATGGGTAATTCTGAGGTGGGGCACTTAAATATTGGTGCTGGCCGTATTGTGTATCAAAGCTTAACACGCCTAAATAAATCGATTCGTGAAGGAGATTTCTTTACGAATCAAGCATTTTTAGATGCGGTGGCACATGTGAAAGCTCATCAGTCAAAGTTGCATTTTATGGGCTTACTATCAGATGGTGGTGTTCATAGTCATTATCAGCATATGTTTGCGCTATTAAAGCTTGCAAAGCAACAAGGTTTAGCGGACGTTTTCGTTCATGGCTTCTTAGATGGTCGAGATGTTGGACCAACAACAGCATTAGACTATATTGAAGAAACAGAACAACAAATGGCCGAAATTGGAGTAGGTCAATTTGCTTCTATTCATGGACGTTACTATGCAATGGATCGTGATAAGCGATGGGATCGTGTCGCTCTTACTTATAACGTACTTGTAGATGGTGTCGGTCAAACAGCTGAAAGTGCAAAAAGTGGTGTAGCAGCATCCTATGAACGTGAAGTAACAGATGAATTTGTCATTCCATTCAGCATACAAGAGCATGGTGAGCCAGTTGCAACAATTGGCGATAACGATGCAGTCATTTTCTTTAATTTCCGTCCTGACCGTGCTATACAGCTATCAAAAGCGTTCACGAATGAAGGATTTGATGGGTTTGCTGTATCTACAAAACATCCAAAAAATTTAAAATTTGTTTCTTTCACTCATTATAGTGATGAGGTCAATGCACAGGTTGCTTATGAAAATGACAACTTGAAAAATACAATCGGTGAAGTGTTAGCGACGAACGGTAAAACACAGTTACGCATTGCCGAAACAGAAAAATATCCACACGTTACATTCTTTATGAGCGGTGGGCGTGAGGAAAAATTCCTAGGTGAGGAACGTATTTTAATTGCATCTCCAAAGGTTGCCACTTACGATTTAAAACCTGAAATGTCTGCCTATGAGGTGACAGAAGCCTTACTTGCAGAAATTGCGGCTGAAAAATTTGATGGCATTATTCTTAACTTTGCAAACCCTGATATGGTTGGTCATAGTGGAATGCTTGAACCAACAATTAAAGCCATTGAAGTAGTAGATGAATGCTTAGGGAAAGTAGTAGATGCGCTCCTAGCAAAAGGTGGCGCAGCTATTATTACAGCTGACCATGGGAACTCTGATGAAGTAGTAACGTTAGCAGGGGAGCCAATGACAGCTCATACAACAAATCCTGTTCCAGTAATTGTGACAAAACCAAATGTTGTTTTACGAAATGGTGGCATTTTAGCCGATTTGGCGCCAACCATGTTAGAATTATTAGAGGTGTCACAGCCTACTGAAATGACAGGTCAATCATTAATTGAAAAAGAGGAGAATTAATTATGCCATTTATTACACAAGTTTATGCGCGCGAAGTTTTAGATTCACGTGGGAACCCAACAGTAGAGGTTGAAGTATTTACAGAATCAGGCGCTTTCGGACGCTCAATCGTACCATCAGGTGCATCAACAGGTGAATACGAAGCTGTAGAATTACGCGATGGTGACAATTCTCGTTACCTAGGCAAAGGTGTATTAAAAGCAGTTGAAAATGTCAACACAATTATTGCCCAAGAATTAGAAGGTAATTATTCAGTTCTTGACCAAGTTGTCATTGACAAAGCTTTAATTGAGCTTGATGGCACAGAAAATAAAGGCAAGTTAGGTGCCAATGCAATTCTAGGTGTATCCATGGCAGTTGCACATGCTGCGGCAGATTATTTAGATGTACCTCTTTATCAATATCTTGGTGGGTTTAATTCTAAACAATTACCAGTACCAATGATGAACATTTTAAATGGTGGAGCACACGCAGATAACAATGTAGACATTCAAGAATTTATGGTGATGCCTGTTGGTGCAGAATCTTTCCGCCATGCACTACGTATTGGTGCTGAAATTTTCCACAACTTAAAGGCAGTCCTTAAAGCTAAAGGCTATAACACTGCAGTAGGTGACGAAGGTGGTTTCGCACCAAACCTTGGCTCTAACGAAGAAGCAATCACTGTCATTTTAGAAGCAATTGAAAAAGCGGGCTATAAACCAGGTGAAGAAGTTAGACTGGCAATGGACGTAGCATCATCAGAACTATTCAACAAAGAAGATGGTAAATATCACTTAGATGGTGAAGGTGTTGTGAAAACTTCTGAAGAGATGGTTGATTGGTACGAAGAGTTAACAAATAAATACCCAATCATTTCAATTGAAGACGGCTTAGATGAAAATGACTGGGCTGGACACAAACTATTAACAGATCGTATTGGTGGTCGCGTACAATTAGTAGGTGATGACCTATTTGTTACAAATACCAAAAAATTAGCTGCAGGTATTGAGCAAGGTGTAGGAAATTCAATCCTTATCAAAGTGAACCAAATCGGTACATTAACAGAAACGTTTGAAGCGATCGAAATGGCGAAACGTGCAGGTTACACAGCGGTTATCTCTCACCGTTCTGGTGAATCAGAAGATGCAACGATTGCTGATATCGCAGTAGCCGCAAATGCAGGTCAAATTAAAACTGGTGCTCCATCACGTACAGACCGTGTGGCAAAATACAACCAACTTCTTCGCATCGAAGATCAACTTGGTTCAACATCTGTGTATCTTGGTTTAAAATCATTCTATAACTTAAAATAAACATTTGTTCAAAGCGAAAATGCTATGAACTTAGTAATACACGACCTTTTTATGCAATTTGAACTTTGTACATTTAGGTGAATTTAGCAATACAACTGCATTGTTACAACCTCTGATTTATAAGTGTGATAAACACTTATAAATCAGAGGTTTTTTTTTGCTTATCAAAGATTTGTTAAAAGAGTTTACATTCGAATTACAGATTAAAATTATTCAATCAGAACAACAGAATACAATACAACTCATTTCATTCAATATTTAGACGAGTTTCATGAGGTGAATGAAATTGAAGACGTTTTTCTACAGTTCATGTAAAAAACGTTATGTACCTAGCAAAACGCTAGATACTTTGCGTAAGCAATGTTTACGCATTGAGGTATGTAATCAAAAGTTACACACCTACTACGAACAATGTTCGTATACCTGCTATATACAATGTATATGACAGGTCATAATCTTGAAAGATAATACTAATACGAGACAAGATTTTAACCAAATCTGAAATGATTAGGTTGATTTTAACCAACGCAAAATTGCGCTCGTTAACCAACTCAAAGTTGAGGCGGTTAAATATATATTCATTGAACCCAGTTTCTATATTCTGTTATTATTAAACAAATTACATAAAATAAACCAAATTACATAATGAATACAAATTATAAGTGAGGCTTGATAATATGCAGAGAAAAACAAAGGCGACTATCGTCATCATTGTAATAATGGGCATTTTTGGTGGAATTTTTTGTTACTTCAAATTCACCGAACAAGTGGAGAAACCTGTTCTTGAAGAAGCAATAGGAAAAACAATTGTTGTTGAAAGTGACGGAGAAATTATTGAAAGTAAAACGAAAGAAGAGATACTTTATCCTGACAACTTAATAGAAAGCAAAGTGAGCGAAGCCATTCACAGCATGTCTCACCAAAAGGTTCAATCTGGTGCCCAATGGGGTCATGAGCAAATAACACAAGAAAAAGTTGAACGATTGTTGGCTGTATGTAAAATGAACGATTATGAACATAACGACATTTACATTCCAATATTGGAAAGATGGTCGAAAGGTGATTTTTCAAACGCTGTAGAAGATCATAACGCAATTTGGATAATGCAACAAAACGGAAATGAAGATGCTCCAGGAAGAGCAAGTCGTTTGTCGACTCCAGAGGAAGAAGGATATTATATAAAAGAATATTTCAGCGGAAATAAACCTGACAATCAAAATGAAACATTCGGTGGCGCTCAGAGATGAGCGCTATTTTTCTATTTGTCAGCCATTTACCAGTCTGTTATCATAATGTTAATTACATAAAACCATCCAATTACTAAGATACAAAAAAATATCGGCGGAGGTTTTATATATGACGGACGAAGTAAAACGGCTAACGGATAAAGAATTACATCACTTCAACAGCTGAGTATCCTGGTTTAAAATCATTCTATAACTTAAAATAAGCGACTGATTAGTAGCTACAAAAATCGTCCCAAAAGTTAAATATACTTTTGGGGCGATTTTTTATTGGTGTAATAATTGTGATAAATGTTGTCATGAATAAAGCATCCCTTGGTTTAAATGATTATAATAATATGTAATTAAGAAAGTATCGAAAGGGAAAATACTATGGAGAAAAATATTGAGGTTTTTGCTGGAACAGATCGTCTTCTATTAAGAAAATTTCAGGCGGATGATATAGAGAGCTTTTATGTATATCGGGCTGATCCTGAAATTGCTAAATATCAATCGTGGGAGAATTATCAATATCACGAAGCAAAAACGTTCGTTCATAACCAAATAAACCATGTTCCTAATCAGCCAGGGACATGGTTCCAGTTCGCCATTGCTTTGAAAGAAACAATGAGCTTATTGGAGATTGCGCACTTCACACGCCTTTAAGTGAACCGCGTATTGTAGAAATTGGATTTACCCTTTCTCCGAAACATCAAGGGAAAGGATATGCGAGGGAAGCGGTTTGTGCGTTAATGGATTATTTACTCCATTCATTAGGGAAACATAAAGTAATTGCTTTTACGGATGTGAGAAATAACAAATCTATTGCCGTACTTGAACGTGTAGGGATGAGACGCGAAGGCCATTTATTACAAAACTACATGTCAAAAGGACAATGGGTTGATGAATATCAATATTCCATTTTAGCGTCTGAATGGGAGAGTAGTAAATTTGGCTTTAAGCTTCTAGCGATACCGACGAAAGGAGAGCAGGATGACAATGGAAATTCTTGAAACAGAACGACTCACTCTACGGTTACAAACAATAGATGATGCGAACTTTATCCTTGAACTAGTGAATGATCCTTCGTGGATACAATTCATTGGTGACCGCGGTGTGAAGACCGTAGAGGAGGCGTCTAGTTATATAGAAAATGGTGCAATACGCATGTATGAGCAATTCGGATTCTGCCTATATTTAGTTGAAAAAAAAGAAGATCAAACCCCGATTGGAATTTGCGGTTTCGTAAAAAGGGAAACTTTAGAAGATGTAGATATTGGTTTCGCTTTTCTCCCTGATTATTGGGGAAAAGGATACGCCTATGAAGCAGCGTCAGCAGTATTAGCATATGGTTTAGATATACTAGGATTTAATCGAATTGTGGCCATTACAACCCAAGATAATCAAGCGTCAGCTAAGTTACTCGAAAGAATAGGCTTGCAGTTTGAAAGGGTAATCCAATTTTCCAATGATTCGGAAGAACTTAGACTTTTCTCATTAAATTACGATGAAGGCAAATGAACATAAAAAAAGTCAGTCTGTAGTGGGTTAACACTTCAGACTGACCCTCCATCAGCTAATAAATGGATTATTGCTGTGCCCAATATTTATCTAAATTCTGGTCCAGATAGACCCAGCCCTTCCAGCCGATATGAATGGTATCCATTATAAAATAAGGGTCGTACTCATGGTCTGTAAAATCAACATAGTCGACTTTAGCACCCTTTAGTATTTGCGCCATCTTATCATAGTACTGTTGACGACGTTCCTTAGGATAGCCATTATAATCATACCAATAACCGTTAACTGGAATAGAGACGAATAATGGCTTAGCACCTGCATCCTTTAAAACATCCATGACTAACCGAAAATCCTTATACTCAGGAGATTCCGAATAATCTTCATGCTTTCTCATGCCTTTAAACTTTGAAAAATTAGCATTAACAAGTCGCTGATAGGCACGATTTTCAATCATATAATCATTGGAGACGCGTTTCTTCCCGTAGGCTTCAGCATGCTTTACTTGCTGTTCAAAGGTTTGGTTAGCAACGAGCTTATCATTATTTTTTAATGGATGTCCCTTACGTGGGAATAGTGAATAATAGAGATCCTTTTTCTCTAGCAATTCCTTATGAAAGCGGCCCACTACCATAGCCATACGTCCAGTAATTGGATTTTCTTTGCCATTAGACATTTGATATTGATACATCGTTTTTAAGAGACGATCTCGCTCAACAGTATCAAATTCTAACAGACGCTCCATAGCACGTTTACGAAGATTAGCATCCATCTCATGATTAAAAGCTAAGTCATAGGCATGTAACATAGAGTAATTCGGTGAAAAATGAAATTCACCCATGCCTTTTTCCGTAAACCATTGAGGTGAGATAATAAAGACCATTTTTTTGTCCTTTAAATTTCCCTCTTGTGCAGCAAAATTTAAGAAATGAGTAAGGGATTGCATACCCCCACGCCCAATCATAAATGTCGAATACGGAGCATCTGTTGCCCGCGCATAATTAAAGGGGTGAAACGGGTCAAATCGGTTTAATTCAGAGGAACCGTATAAAGGCATGGAGGTAGGTTCCTGTAACATCCGCTCCTGTAAGTAGGTTCCTTGAAAGACGAGCGGGGACATGTTTGTTTTGGCTTGCTCCACATCATCTTCTGATATCCAGGCCTTGATCCAAGCATTTGGAAAGAAGACAAAGCCAGTAAATAGAGCAAAGGCAATAAATAGTGAAAGAAAGCCCTTTTTCATCATTGTCTTTCAGCTAATTTCCCTGCAATACGATTTGGCGTGTTCCATTCTTCCCGATTAAAATCAGTAATAGGTACAGAAATATCAAAACGATTCTCAATTTCTACTAATAAATTAATCGTACCGAAAGAATCAAGAAGACCTTCCTCGAATAAATCGATATCCGGGTTTTCTACAATAATTTCATCTTCACATAACTCGACTAACATTTCTAAAACTTGTTGTTTATCCATTAAAAATTCTCCTTTATTGAACAGGCTTTATCTGTAGAAAGCCCTTGGTTAAAATAATTTTCCAGAAAAAATATAGAAGCCAAAACAAACGGCATTAAAAGTAATGATTACGCCTATGGCATGCGTCCATTTATTTTTGGGCCAAAGCTTATGCTTTTTGTTCCAGCGTTCGAATTTATCAAAACTAATAATTAATAAGGCATGATAGAGGCCGTAAACTACAAAGTGCCATTCTAGACCGTGCCAAATACCCATTAAAAAGAACAGTAAAAAGAAACCTATATAGGAAATGGTGAATTTATTTTTCAGCCATTTTTTCTTCGTCATCCAAAGCACAAAGCGCATATAGACATAATCTCTAAACCAGAAAGAGAGACTCATATGCCAACGGTTCCAAAAATCTTTAATATTGCGACTGACGAATGGACGGTTAAAGTTAATGGGTGTCTGAATCCCCATTATCCGGCTCACACCGACAGCAAATGCACTATAGCCTGCAAAATCAAAGAATAAGTAAAAGCTATACATGTACATATACGCTAGTTGTCCTTGGAAAGGTGTCAAATAGTTGTACGTATTGTTTGGCAAATAAATTAGTGTGTAGTTGTAAATTAAATAAGCCAAAATAAATTTATATAAAAAGCCAACAAAGATATAGTTAATGCCACTTAATAACAGCTTTTTATAGTTTTCTGAAGATGGAATTGAATGGAAATCTTTCGTGAAACGACGCCAACGATCGATAGGACCTGATGATACTGTAGGAAAGAACAGTAAAAAATACGCTAATTCTACGATAGCGATCTTTTCCTTCATTAAACCATCGCGTGTTTCTAAAATCATTTGTACAGCTTTAAACGTAATGTAGGACACACCTAGGAAGCCAAATAAATGATGCAAACCAAGGATAGGCAAAACCTTTACTAGTACAAGTGGTAATATCGACAAAAGCACGGCTATGACAAAAACAGTACCACTATTTTGCTGTAATCGATAGCGTTGGTAAGCCATTATAAGGACGATTTGAAAGACTGTAAATAAAATTAACGAGATCGACCCATTCAATGAGTGTCCAAAGATAAGGGCTAAGACAATCAACGAAACAAATAGATTATAGTGTTTCGCAGATTTGCTACGTAAACCTAATAGGATAGTAGGTAGCAATAATAGTCCTATAATGAGAAAGAATGCAATATTTCCATAAGGCGTCATACTGTTTCCATAACCGCCAATCCTTTACGATCAACCTTACCATTTGGATTTAACGGTAAAGCGTCCATATATTTAAATGTTTTGGGTATCATATAGGCTGGTAAATACTCTGATAACAGGGCTTTCAACTGCTTAGTCATTTTGAAAGCAGAATCCGTTAATGGCTCGCGCAAAACAATATGAGCACTTAGAGAAACTATTTCCTTATCCTTATAGACTGGTACAACTACACAACTAGAAACTGGTGGAAGGTTACTAACTTGTTTCTCAATTTCCTCAATTTCTAAACGGTACCCATGGAGTTTAACTTGGAAATCTTTGCGACCTAAAAAGAACAAATAACCATCCTGCTCATAGCCCATATCTCCAGTTTGATAGATGCGATTACCGGCTACGGTCGGAAATGCCTTCGCTGTTAATTCGGGTGCCCCTAAATAACCTGCACTGACAGTTGGACCCGAGATAACAATTTCGCCATCTTCTAGTAAAGAAATGTTTGGCTCAGAAATAGGAGCAATCGGTAATTGCTCAAATCGTTCTATCAACGGTTTAGTTACCTTAATATAGGATACAGCGACAGTCGTTTCCGTAGGTCCGTATAAATTATAAATAGTGGCCTGTGGAAAACGTTGCATGAGCTCTTTTATGACAGCTATTGGTAAAACCTCACCGCAGAATAAAAAAGTATCTAATGCAGGCATGAGTTTTTGCGCCCATTCCTTGTTCATTAAACACATCTTGGCAAAGGAAGGGGTAGACGTCCAAACGCGAGTATTGGACATAGCTAAAGAATCAAATAACGCTTTCGGGTTGGCGATTTCTTGTTGTGTGATTGCGTAAAGCGTATGTCCTCCTACGAGAGCTGGGTAGAGATCCATTACAGATAAGTCAAAGGAATAAGGTGCTTGATTTAAAAACACACCTTCTTCCTGTAATGGAAAGTGTTCCTGCATCCAAGTGACGAAATGTGCTAGATTGTTGGCAGTTATTTGGACGCCCTTTGGTTGCCCAGTTGAACCAGAAGTGTAAATGATATAATGGATTTCCTCGTTCTGCACCCATCTTGTTGACGCAGGACTGGCTTGAAGGGAGGATGACTCTAAAACATCACTCACTGCTATAACAGGAATGCTCGTTAGCATCTGTAATGGTTCTGTGGTGAATAATAAACCAGCTTTCGAAGCCTCTAAAATTAACTGTAATCTTTCAGAGGGTGTTGACGAGTCAACGGGTACGTATGGATGGCCAGCCTTTACTGCACCTAAAAAGGCAGCAATCTGTAAAGGGGACATATGTCCATAAACGACAATGGGTTGCTGTCTCCGTAAATGATGCGTCATGATATAATCGGCTATACAATCCGAAAAGTGCCAAAGCTCACCATATGTTAAGGAAGCATTGTAGGTTTGATAAGCAGTTTTTTGTGGCTGTTGGATGGCCACACGTTCAATAGCTGCTAAAATACTTAACATCATTAAATCTCCTTTATTTAAAATTCCGTATATATAAATGGTCCAGCGTTCATATCATGGAAGCCATGTATAAGAAACAACAGTACCAAAACGATCAAATAAAATAACGTGAAGCCAATAAAGCGTAGATACTCATTATTTTTGATGGATTGCATTTGTCCACCTCCAATGAAAAAAAGTATAGGATTAAACTTTCAAAAAATACTAATTTACTAGTTAAAAATCCTTACCTTATGTTTTTAACACTGTTTTGACGGAATGTGGAGAAAAATGTTGCTGGATTTAGTTGAATTCATTAAATCATAAGATTAATTTAAGGTAAATTTAAGGTTCCGAGGGAAAGTGCTTAAGTTTCAAACCATTGGATGGCTATTTTATGTAAAAAGAGCGCGAACATAAGGGAATAATCTCAGCTTATGTTCGCGCCATTATTTTTATTTCACTGTATTTATAACTTTTTTAGAAACATAAAATTCAGAGCCATTGTAGACATTAATGGTATCAAAGGTATGAGTTTTTGACGTATTCGTTGAAGTTTGTTCGTAGATCATTGTGTTTTTATTGACTGGAATTTTCACTGTCACATCCGCTTTTTGTGCAATGAAAGTTGGGTTTTCTTTATCTGATAGATCTATTTTTGTTGTAAAGCCTTTCTCTGTAAATGCTTTTGTTGCAGGTACATATAAATCATCTGTCAGTGTTTTAAGGTCGAAGCCCATAAATTGCGCCATTGTATGAGCTAAATCAGTATTTTCAACTAATCCAGTTAATTTAGAAGGACCAAATGAATAAAGAAATACATCTTCCCCAGTATGACCACCTGTTGTGTAACCAATGTTCGCACGATTTGCTAGCATTTTTACCATTTCACTGCCTATATCTTTCGCAGATTTTAATGTAGACAGCTCGTCCTCAGTCAATGGATCTAATCCATAAAGAGCGGCCACCTCTATTAAATTGGAACGGTCTTCTTTTAGTTGACTTAATACCCCTTCAACGGTCATTGAAGCTTTTTTCAATGGATCAATATAAGCTGAAACAGGAATGCTCGAATAGGTACTAGTTGTATTTGCGTTCCCCATTGTAATTCCGCTATTTCCATGGTCAGTTACAGCAATGACTAATGTATTACCATCTTCCTTCGCAAAATTAACTGCTTCTTTTACCGCATCATCAAACGATAAAATATCGCTAATAATACCGATTGTGTCATTGGCATGTGCCGCCCAGTCTACCTTACTACCTTCAACAAAAAGGAAGAAGCCGTCCTCATCCTTTTTCAGCGTATTGATCGCTTTATTGGTCATTTCAGCAAGTGTAGGCTCAGATTTTCTTGTTTTAGCACGATCTAAATCATAGGCCAAGGCACTTGGTGCAAAGCTTCCCCAAATTTTTGATGACTGACTATTTAATAACTCATCACGAGTTTGAACTAAATCATATTCTTTATCTTTTAAAACCTTGTTTAAATCCTCGCCGTCCTTGCGGGCATTTTTAGAAGTACCAGGTGCTAACGATTCTAAACCGCCACCTAAGACAACGTCGATATTTTGGTAAACCTGCTGTTCGGCAATATCCCCATATTGACTTCTATTGTTAACATGCGCAGAGAAACCGGCTGGCGTAGCATGTTGAATTTCAGAGGTTGAAATCAATCCAGTAGCCTTACCCTGCTGTTTAGCACCTTCTAATACATTGGCTACAGGTCTAAAGGCATCCTCTTTAGCTATTTGCACTAAACCAGGTGAATTAATCTCGGATGGTAGCACACCTATATATTTATCATTCGATTTATGCCCCGTTGCTAACGCAGTAGCGGCAGGCGCAGAATCTGTTATAGCTGATTCAGCAGAGTATGTGCGCATCGCACCCGATAAAATGCTATCCATTGCTAAGCTCTCACCTTTATACCAACGAGAGAGTGTTACAGCGTTATTACTACTTCCATCCATCACCAGCATAATGACATTTGTCGGTTTCTTCACTTCAGCTGCTTGTACCTCTTGCTGTGGGATACTAACTGCGGATAAAGTCACTGCACTTGCTAAAAATAATGAAGCCCATTTTTTGGCGTATTTCATGATTTTCCTCCTTTAGATGAATAGTCAATTGTAAGTGTAAAGGAAGTGTGTAAAGCTACTGTTAAAAACTTGTTAATAAAATATGGTAATACTGTAAATTGGAAGGGTGACGGTGTGGTTGGCCAACAAAAAGAGAGGGGGAGGAATCTGTGAGGAAGCCGCACAGATTCAACTAGGCATTATAAATTTTGTTGATGCATGGAACCGTCTAATGTTTCGAAATATAAACTGCCATCTTGGATGTGCAAGTTTAGCACCTCGTCTTCGAATAATACTTCCTTAGAACCGTCCTCAACTTTTACTTTCGTTAAATAGCCAGCATTATCATAGTCACTACAATAAATTGCTTCATTATATGTCACTAAATAATAGCAGGCAGTAGCTGCAATTTGCTTGTTTTCATTTGTGGTTAAATCGTATGAATAAACTGTACTATCGTTCATGCTATTATAATAAATCACATGATCTACGGTGTTGGCATACCACATGTCATGCATAAAATCATAATCATTACTAGTAGCAGCAAAATAGTTTTCACTGATCCATAAATGATCTTGACTTAGTTTTTCATCATTGACCAAAAAATATTCGTAGGAAATCGTATAAGGTTCGGTAGGATCAACATCATTCCAAGTTGTATCAAGATGATACCAATCGCCATCAACATTCACTAAATTCCACGCATGTAATTGATCTTCACTATAGCCGTAGACATACTTCGCATCAAGATCAGAGGCTATTAATAGTCGGTAGGTAAGTAAGGCATAAGCCTGGCACACTGCAGTTTCTTCATTTATTAATTCAAAAACAGTTTGCCCCTCAGTAGAGCCTTGTTCTGTATAGGTAGCTAACTGTACTACATAATCGTTAATAACTTTTGCACGATCAAAATCGGTCATGTTTTTTGTCATATGTTGATCCGCAAAAGCATCCACATATTGATCTACCTTTTGCTCCTTCTTGGCATCTGTTAAATAATGAATGGATAATTCTACTGAATAGCCGTTATCAGTTTCCCAAGCTGTCCATTCATAATTTAAAAAATAACCAGCTGTATAAGGGTCAACAAAGGTAATCAAGTTATTTAAATCATTCAACTGCACTTCAAAATCCTCGAAATCAAGCTTACCTGTATAAGGAATCTCAAAGTGCTGTTCAAATTGGGCCACCTGTTTCTCCACTTTTCTCGCAAATTGTAGTAAAGCAGGATCATCCTTAAATAAAGTAGTGGAAAATAAATCGGTCGGTGAAAAAGAAGCAGATAATGCTTTGTTTTCTGGTTTTTTTACATCTGTATTCGTTTCTTCTGTTAAAGTCGTTGTTGTGACATCCTCTTCTTCTTGAAGTAGTATGTCGATTGCCTTTGAGCATGCTGTAAGAAAAGGAATCATGCAGCATAATAAAAGCAGTGTTATTTTTTTGTTCAAACCTTAAATCCTCCGAGGAAATATCATTTTTTCCATTATAATCTAAATGTATAGTGGGTGATATCCACAAATAGTAGTATAAGTCGATAAGTAGAAGTGTATGAGGCGGAAAAATTCTTACTAAACAGAAAGCTAAGTTTGTCATGGCAACCTTTTTTTGTTATAATATAGTCTGTTGTGATGTTTCAAAGTTCGGGAGGTGCAGTGAATGCATACAGTAGTATTAGTTTCATTAGTTATCGTATCATTAGCGTTAATCGTCGTGGTATTACTTCAATCTAGTAAAAGTGCAGGCTTATCAGGTGCCATCTCGGGTGGAGCTGAGCAACTATTTGGAAAGCAAAAAGCACGTGGTATGGATTTAATCCTTCACCGTGCAACAATTGTGTTAGCTATACTATTCTTTATTTTAGCAATCGCTATTACAAAAATCTAATAGTTGAAGATATTTCGCCTAACCAAATTGGTTGGGCGTTTTCTTTTATCATAACTAAATGGTAAAACCTCTCTACGGAGTAAAAGGTGACATGTAATATTATTCCCAAATGTTATGCTCTAGGCATAATCGAGAGAGCTATAATGGGTATAGTATGTATGAGTGTTTTAGGATGAAGGAGTGCTTACAATGAACAAATCATTATCACAGCCATTTTTCTTTCAAGCAGGACCACGGGCCGTTTTATTACTACATGGCTTTACAGGCAGCTCTGCAGACGTGCGAATGCTTGGTAGATTTTTAGAGAAAAAAGGGTATACTACATTAGCACCTCACTATAAAGGTCACGGTGTGGAACCAGAAGAACTAATCACAACAGGTCCAGCAGACTGGTGGCAAGATGTCGTAGCCGCCTATAAACAGTTACAGGATGCTGGCTATCAGGAAATTGCTGTTGCTGGCCTTTCATTAGGTGGTGTGATGGCATTAAACGTTGCATTAAATAATCCTGTTAAAGGAATTGTCACAATGTGTGCACCTATGACCATGCGTACCACAGACGTCATGTTTGAGGGTGTCTTGAAATATGCTAAAGACTATAAAAAGTTCCAGGGTAAACAAGAAGAGCAAATTGCAGCAGAAGTAGCACGCATTGCTGAAAAAGGTATGCCGTCTCTACAAGAGTTACGTGAATTTATTGCACGTACTCGTCAAGAAATTGACATGATTTATGCCCCTATTTTTGTCGTTCAAGCTACAAATGATGAGGTTATAGAGACAGAATCTGCCAACATTATATATAATCAAACTGAGTCACTTGATAAGCATATCAAGTGGTATGAAAACTCAAAACATGTTATTACGTTAGATCAGGAAAAAGATCAATTACATGAAGACATTTATCGCTTTTTAGAAAGCTTAAATTGGGCACAATAAAATTATAAATAGGATTTTCTCATGAAGGAGGGAATATGTATGAAAGACCAAAAAGATACACTACAAAGTCGTTTACTCGATTTTTTCGGTCAAGATGATTATAAACCATTAACTGTCGGTGAAATCGAAGATGAATTCGGCTTTGAGGATGCGGAAGAATTCAAAGAGCTTGTCAAAACATTAGTACGTATGGAAGGACAAGGCTTAGTAGTTCGTTCTCGCTCCAATCGTTATGGCCTACCAGAGCGTATGAATTTACTAAGAGGTAAATTTATTGGTCATGCGAAGGGCTTCGGCTTTGTATCACCTGATGTTGAGGGCATGGATGATGTGTTCATTCCACCACATGAAATTAATGGAGCCATAAATGGAGATATCGTTCTAATTCGTGTCTTAAAAGAATCATTCGGTGATCGCCGTGAGGGGACTGTAACAAAGGTTGTTGAACGTGGTCAAACAAGCTTTGTCGGCACATTCCAGGCTAACCGTGGCTTTGGCTTTGTTGTCTTAGACGATAAAAAGCTTCCAATGGATATCTTTATTGCAAAAGGGGACACATTAGGCGCTGTTGATGGACACAAGGTTGTTGTCGAGGTGGCAACATGGCCTGAGGATTTAAAATCTGCTACAGGCTACATTACAAAAATATTAGGGCATAAAAATGATCCTGGTGTGGACATTTTATCAATTTTATATAAGCATGACATTCCACCTGAATTCCCAGATGAAGTCATCGCTGCTGCACAACGTGTGCCAGATGAAATTACAGAGGCTGATTTAGTAGGGCGTCGTGATTTACGTCATGAAACGATTGTGACGATTGATGGGGCTGACGCAAAGGACTTGGATGACGCAGTAACCGTAACAAAAAATATGGATGGTACTTATAAGCTTGGCGTACATATTGCAGACGTTAGTTACTATGTAACGCAAGGCTCTGTCATTGACATTGAAGCTTATGACCGTGCGACAAGTGTTTATTTAACAGACCGTGTCATCCCAATGATCCCACATCGTCTATCAAATGGCATTTGTTCATTAAATCCACAGGTTGACCGTTTAACACTATCCTGTGAAATGATCATTGATGCTAATGGGAATGTTATTTCACATGAAATTTTCCAAAGTGTCATTAAAACAACAGAACGTATGACGTATAAAGATGTCTATAAAATTTTAGAGGAGCAAGATGAAGCGTTAATGAAACGCTATGAGCCACTTGTTCCTATGTTTAAAAATATGGCTGAGCTATCTGGCATTTTACGTCGTAAACGTGAATCGCGAGGGGCGATTGACTTTGACTTTAAAGAATCCAAAGTCATTGTCAATGAAGAAGGTTGGCCAGTTGATATTGAAATACGTGAACGTACTATAGCCGAGAAATTAATTGAAGATTTCATGCTAGCTGCCAACGAAACAGTGGCAGAGCACTTCCACTGGATGAATGTACCGTTCTTATATCGTATTCACGAAGATCCAAAGCCTGAAAAGCTTCAACGCTTCTTTGAATTTGTCACGAACTTCGGTATTTTAATTAAAGGTACAGGTAATACGGTGCATCCTAAGGCATTACAGGATGTATTGAAGGCAATTGAAGGTATGCCAGAGGAGCCTGTCATTTCAACGATGCTATTACGCTCCATGCAACAGGCAAAATACTACCCGGAAAGCCTGGGTCACTTTGGTTTATCAACTGATTTTTATACACACTTTACATCACCAATTCGTCGTTACCCAGACTTAATCGTACATCGCTTAATTCGTACGTATTTAATTAATAAGGATACCTCTAGAGAAACAGTCGCACAGTGGGGGATGGCAATGGATGAAATTGCTGACCACACATCAGAGCGTGAACGCCGTGCTGTTGATGCAGAACGTGATACAGATGCCCTGAAAAAGGCACAATACATGTCTGATAAGATTGGCGAAGAATTCGAAGGGATCGTTTCATCCATTACAAACTTCGGTATTTTCGTGGAGCTACCAAACACAATCGAAGGACTTGTCCATATTAGCAATATGACAGATGATTATTACCGCTTTGATGATCGTCAAATGATTATGATCGGTGAACGAACAAATCGCCAATTCCGTATTGGTGATGAAGTAACAGTTCGTGTTGCCAATGTTATTATTGAGGAGTCATCCATTGACTTTGAAATCGTTGGAATGGTAACTTCATATGGACGAACACGCAAAGCAGCGCCTACTGTCATCCACGCACGTAAAAATTATAACGACAACAAAGATGGACGTAGTCGCAGAAGTACGCGCAGTGACGAGGAAAGAGGCGGACGTGGTGGCAACCATAGAGGCGGTCGCCAAGAGGAGGGAAGCGGAAGTCGTAGTAGCCAACGCGGAGAACGCCGTGAAAACGACCGTGATCCACGTGGACGCCGCAAAGATGACTCAAGCCCAGGCCCTAAAAAAGGCGTGAAACAAAAGCAAAAATTCTATGAAGGCATTGCTAAGAAAAACAAAAAGAAAAAATCAAAACGTAAATAAGCATGAGCGAAGGTGTCCTTTAAAGGATGCTTTCGCTCAAGCTCAACCTTTAAGTAGAGGGTGAATAATATGGCAAAAGGTTCTGGAAAAGTATTAGCACAAAACAAAAAAGCTGGACATGATTACTTTATTGAGGACACAATCGAAGCAGGCATGGTCCTAACCGGCACAGAAATCAAATCCATCCGTGCAGGCAAGGCCCAACTAAAAGATTCCTACGTCCGAATTACCAATGGCGAAGCATGGATTAGCAACATGCATGTCAGCCCCTTCGATCAAGGAAACCGTTTCAATCACGACCCATTGCGCGCCCGCAAATTGCTACTTCATAAAAAGCAAATCGGCGAGCTGGTCGGTGCCGTAAAACGTGACGGCTACACAATTGTTCCTTTAAAAATGTACATCAAAGACGGCTATGCCAAGCTATTAATCGGCGTCGGCAAAGGGAAAAAAGACTATGATAAGCGTAACGACATGCGCAAAAAAGAAGCCAAACGCGAAATGGAACGCACCTTCAAATCCAAAAATCAATCTTAATAGATTGGGAGAAAGCTCACTGCATGGTTGGTGGGCTTTTTGCTTTTGGTTGGAGTGCGGGTGTGGCGTGGGGCGCGGCGGATAGAATCGCGGAAGTGATGGATAGAAGTTGAAATGTGATGGATGGAGTAGCGAAAGTGACGGATAGAAAGCTCAAAGTGACGGATAGCATTTCTACACAAGCCAATTTTTTCTACTATAGCGGGACACTTGAACTATCGCGGATTTTGTTTTATAATATGTATTACTGATTGCCAGATTTCATGGAAGCGTACTTTTAAGCTCCCACCGTACTAGAAGCAATTCTAGCTCTTTGTTTGAACGAGGCCTAACCGCTTCGATTCATATATCAAGGGGACGTTACGGATTCGACAGGGATGGTTCAAGCTTTAGTCGCGCGTCGGAGGGCTCGGCTCCGTCAACAACGACAGTTATATAATAACTGGCAAACAACAAAACTTAGCTTTCGCAGCGTAAGCTCGTAAGCGCTCTGCCTCTCTATCGCCCATGTAGAGAACGTGGGGCCCAACTTTAGTGGGATACGGTCGATGGTGCCACCTGAGTCATCGGCAAGAGATTTCCAGGTTAGCGTACAGGACGCCTGTTTGTCGGCATAATGTTACGCGAATCGTAAATAGGCAAACTACACGCGTAGAAGCTGAAGTATTGGAGTCTTTGGACGCGGGTTCGACTCCCGCCGTCTCCATTTTATGAAATCAAACGATTTCAATGAGTGTCAAAATCCTTGATAATACAGGGTTTTGGCACTTTTTTAATTTCATCCAATTTCACCTGTTTTCATTCAAATCTAGTCAATTTCTAGTCAAAACTAAGTCAAAAACTTAACCCTCTAAATAGCTAACAAACTTCTGTATAGCGCCTTCTTTCGCCTTTTTCGTGACGTGTGTATAAATGTCTAAAGTAGTTTTTACATCAGAATGCCCAAGTCGATCTTGAACTTCTTTAATGCTCGCACCAGCTTCGAATAAAAGTGAGCAGTGCGTATGACGTAAACCATGTGGTGATACTTTCTTCAAAGTGTATTTGTTTTGAACACTATACATCCACTTCTGAACTTGACCAGGCTGGATAAAATCGTTTTTTGTATTACTAAACATCAATTGATTTTTCTTCAGCGTATTGATGCCTAACTGAATATATTGCTGCTTTTGAAGTTTATTCCATTCTTTCAAGATTGATAAAGTTGTCTCATCTAATTTGATCGTACGAGGTTTGCCAGTCTTAGTGGTCTTCAAATAAAGCTGTGTTTGTTTACCACGTCCAATAGCTTTATTAATAGTTAACTCACTTTCCACAAAGTTCACATCATTCCATGTTAAAGCTAAGGCCTCGCTTTTACGCATGCCTGTATAAGCGATCAAACGGAATAGCGCATAGGCTTTATAGTTAAGATGATCTTTTGCTTTCTCTAAAAATGAAATTAACTCTTCCTTCGTATAAAAGTTTTCATTTTCATTTTCAGCACTCTCCTTAAAAGCTTTCTTAACTTTTGTCTCAACATGAGTGAAGGGATTCGTTTGAATAAAGCCGTGAACAATAGCGAAATCTAATACCTTTTTAGCATAAGACTTAATGGTACGAGCCTTTTTAACCTTTGATGCCCATTCATTGTAATGTTTTTGACAAATAGCAATCGTAATTTTCTCGATACGATAACTGCCCATAGAAGGTAAGATATGATTTTTAAAGTAGCCGACCGTTTTAACAAATGTACTTTCTTCTACAGTTTTTTCGTATTGAGTAATCCAAAGATCGTATACTTCCTGATATGTCTCTGTGGTTTTTTGTTTGTATGTGCCTTCGGAGACTTGAAGTTTGATACGTGCTAAAGCAAGCTCTGCTTCTTTTTTCGTTTTATAACCTCTACGGGTAGTACTGCGAGCTTTACCTGTAAGCTCATCTACACCTAAATAAACTTGGAATTTATATAACGTTTTACCATCTTTGTTTTCATAACTTTTGATGGGTGAAGAATTATTTTTTGTCATAGTGATCCTCCAAATATCGTTGCGGGGGCAAGATATAAAGAGAGGATTGATCCCTCACAGTAATAATATATAGTTTAACTGTGGGATAATCCTCTCAAAAAATTTAAAAGCTGTGCTCTTCTAAAAAGCGATCTATTTCTTTAAGTGATACGCGTTTAATATTGTCAATCTCACATACTTTAAGTCCCATATGACGAAATTTAATAAGGGTATTATAAGAGACACCAATGTATTTAGCAGCTTCTCTTAGATTGAGCCATTGTGTTGATTGAATTATACTAGCCATTTATATTTCCTCCATTTTAATATTTGGGTTTAACACGATTCCAATATAAGCTGATTTTGGACTTGCACCATTGAGCCGAGCTTTTCTACGTTTAATTGAGTAATTTTCTATAAGAATTTTATCAATTTGTTTTACTGGTTGTGGATCAATATTGTTATCTACGCAGTAGCGATAATAACTTTGAATAAAATCCTCTTTATAAATTGAGCATCCGTCTTCAATTAAACAATATTGGTTGATAAATGTTTCGATTGAATTAGTTACTAGACTGAGCTGTTGAATAATATAATTAGAAGATTCTGTTGTTGTAAATTTAAAGTTATTATTCCTCCAATTAAGGAACCCTTCTAAAGCCCATTTTGCTACATATTCTAAATTATTAAGTATCTTATCAAGTAAATAAATATCTTGCTCTTCTGGTGGGATGGATTGAGAAAAATAAAATAAACTAATTCTTTTTAGTAACGCATTATGTGAATCTTTGTTAGAGAAACTAGGTAGTGAATTACCTGCAAAAACCATAGCAGCAGTATTTTTAAATTTGACTGGATTACTATATAAACTACGACTCATTAGGGTGTCTCCACCGGTTAACTGTTTTAATAATTCGATACTAAAGTTCATAGAACTTGAAATTTCTCCACAAGTATTCAATTTTTTTGTATTAAGTTCACTTAAAAATTCACTGCGATGAAGCTGAGCTAAGCTAACAGAAGAGCAATTTTTTCCTCCAACTAATGCTTCTAAAATTTTCAGACAAATAGATTTTCCAGAATCTTTTGGTCCTAATAAAATTGGAAGTGTTTTCACATTACGAACCTCTGAAATTACATAACCAAAGAGTTCTTGAAGTTGATTATAAAAATCTTTATCTCCATCGGTAATATCATAAATGAATTGCTCAAAATAATTTGAAATTTCAGGATATTCATCATAATCCACACTTAATTTATGAGTAATGATTAGACTTGAATCAAAACATTCTAACTGGTCAGTTAACAGATTATAAACCCCATTATTAAAAGCAATATAATTTTGATTTACGATTTGTGAACGAGATCGTTCAAAGGATGGACATTCTGCTTCTATCCACTTCAGTATTTCTTTAATCTTAGATGTAGTTAGTTGCTTTTTAAAAACAGATGGCGAATATTTTCGAATGAATTTCTCAGCATTGTTTTGCTCCATAGACATATAAATTCCATCATTATTGTTCCAGACATGAAGTATTTCATCTAAAAGGATAAACTTAAATTTGTTCATTATTTCATGAGCTAAGTGATATGGATTAGATGAAACGGTTTTTTTTGCTTCATTAATATCTGAATTTGTTATATCTACATTTTTAATAGGTTTTGTTTCTAAGATTGGTTTAGGGGTATTAGGTAGATGTCGTTTACCCGGAGTAAGAGATTTAGAATTATTAATTTTTTGGGATCGAAAAGAGTCTTTAATTGACTCTTTTCGATCTTTTTTATTGTTTAATCTATTGGGCTCAATATTTTCAACCGATATAGATTTTTTTTTTGATTTTACAACTTTCTTACTAATAATTTCTTTATCCGTGGTTTTAATATTAACAAACTCATTTATCATTTGAGTTACCTAACACAATTGATTTGAATTGTTGTGGTGTTAATAAAGAATTAGTTAAAAGAATGTTTTTTATAAGTGAACCGTATGCTCCGTTATTACTTCTAGAGATTGTAAGTAAGTTTTGTAAGTTGAAGGGATCGACTATTAAAAGTGTTTCAACAGAATTTAGATCAAAATATACATAGATGCTTGAAATAAGGTCAGTGTCATCGGTAAAATAAAGTCCTTTTTTGGTTGCCTTACATTGAAATTCATTTACTTGTAAATAAAGTTTATTTAATTTTAGATGATTGGTTTTAAACGAAATAAAAATATCATCTTTTGCAGAAAGAAAAGGTAAATCGCTATGACTAATATTAATTGATTGTATATTTCCTTTTGCAAAGGTTTTTTCTACTGTGTTAATAATGATTAGTACTGAATTGAACTGAGTGTCTTTAGAAAATCCTAATTGCGAAATTTGACAATCCTGGTTGATATGAAGTGTAAAATGAACATCATCGTTTTTTTCACTAAGGATCATTATTTGTTTCTGTTCTTCTTTAATTTGTTTTGTTGAAATTGTTGACATGTTATTTTCCTCCTTTGATATAACCTTCTTAATTATTTTGAAGGTTTATGTAAGTAGATTACACAAATAAAAAAATGACGGCATTTCATTTTCTACAAAAAAAAATAAAATTAAATTTATAAAAATGTATCTATTAGGTTGACTAAAATTTAGCGTTCCAGTGTTCCTTTGTTCCAGGTGTTTTTTGACTTTCGGAAAAATAAAAATTTAATTAAACTAAGAAATAAAGAAATAGAAAAAAATTATATATTTTAAATTTAAAAGGAATCTTGGAACAATGGAACAAATTTAATAGAAGGATGCGTGGATTTTATGGAAGTTAAAGAAAGTAGTTTTGATAAATTTACCGAAATGAAAATTTCGCCATTACTTAAGGGTACTCTTCCAGCAGAAGTACAAATAATAGTTGCTAAACTATACGAGTTGAAAAAAAATAAATATAAGGATTTAAAACAAATAGAAAAAAATAAAATTTTAGAAGAGTTTATGGGGGAAAAGAATAATGAGGGGAAAAATGAAGATATTGGAGAAGAAATTGAAGATTTAAAAAAGACAAGTGATGAGCTTTTAAGAAAACGTATTTCACTTATTGTTTTAAAGAGCGCTATTTTAAAACTTATAATTGAGGCTTTTAATAACGAAAAGTTAGATAGTAATCAATATTATCAAGATAACGAAATTTTATATAAAGATATAAAAAAAATCTTTAAAAAAGAAAATAATAAAAATAAAGAAAACAATAAAAATAACAATATAGTTACTTATGATTTAGATAAAAAAAAGAGAATATCGTTTTTTTTATCTGATTTAAGCTATTCAAATTGGTTTGATTTATTTAAGACTATTGAGAAAGAAGCTATGAAATTTAAACCATCTGTTTCAAAATCATTATTACCTTATTATTTGTACTCAGTTTATCAAAGCTCAAAAGAAGATACACTCAATCTAAAAATAAAGACCTTATTTAAACAACCCATTAATTATAATGGGAGGAATAATAAAATATATTCAATGAAGAAGTACCAAAATTTTATTGATAAATTCAAAAATGAAAAGTTAGATTTCGTTGATTTAGAAACGATAATGGCAAAAAACGAATTAAAAAAGAATTTACAAATAAAAGATTTAGATATCCCTAAAAATAAAAAGGATAAAGGAAAGATGATAAAAGAGTTCCGGAAATTAGTGAATTTTGATAGGAGGTTTTATTATTTTGCTTTAAAGTTTTATGATTTGAAAACTTATAGTGAAATAACAAATGAATCGAGAAAAAAATTAAAAATAAATTCATCTATTAATCTACTTATTCTAAATAAGTTTGATAGATTGTATGATGCTATGTATTTAGTACCTATATTGAAAAATTATAAACCTGAATTATTGAAAGATAAGACTAGTTTAGCTGCAATTATGAGTATCGACGATTTTAATTTAAAATCTGAGTTAATAAAGAATTACGATAAGGAATCTAGTTTTGATTCTAGTTTTGATTATGTTAACTTCACAAAAATATTGGATGAGATTATTGAAAGCACAAAAAAAATTTTATTATCTAGTTTCAGAGACTTTTTTAAAACAAAAGAAGTCTATCAAATAGCAGTAGAGTACTTCGAGTTCCTAGATGTTGAAGACACCCAGATAATAAAAAATTTAAGACGCGAAATAAAAAAGTGGAATAGGCTAGGGAATTTAGATAAGTTGAATTTTATAGAAGAATTTGGTAATAATTTAATTTTATTAGATGAATTAGATAAAATAGAAGGAAAGTGAATTTATGATTCACTTTCCTGATAATATAATTTATTTCGTATTGTTTCCATCTTTCAATAACTCAGTTAAAACTGCTACAACAATAGGTAGTAGAATTTTAATCATTTATATCACCTCCTTAATTGATGTATCCATTCTCTTTTAATGAAAGAAATGAATCTTCACAAATAATCAGATGATCTAATAAATCAATACCAATGATACTACCTGCTTCTTTTAATCGATTAGTCACCTCTATATCTTCAGAGCTAGGGGTTGTTACATTGCTTGGATGATTATGGGCTACGATAATTGAAGCAGAGTTACTAAGGATAGCAGTTTTAAATACCTCGCGCGGGTGTACGATACTGGAGTTTAAGCTGCCAATATGAACTGTTTGGATACATGTTGGCTGATTTTTAGTATCAAGACACATAACTAAAAAGTATTCTCGATCAACTAAGCCTAGGAATGTAGAAAATAACTGATTTGCATCTTGTGGAGAGCGTATTTTTCGATTTTGATACAACATAGTTTTTTCCTTAACAAGTTTAATTTGGACAATATCGACTCTCTTAGCACTTTGAATTTTAGACATGTTATTTACCTCCAGAATAATAATTAGAGCAGTACTGCTGAGTTAACTCAGCAGTACTGCTCTATACTTTAATAATATATATTTAAAGTTTACTATTTATCTATTTTAGTATTGATCTTTCCTCTATTTTAAAATCCCACTTATCATCCATATAATCCAAATTATTAACACAATAAAAGATATTATATGTTTAAAGCTAAAAGAGCTTTCATTATTTGAATTGGAGCTTATATCATCTGCTATATCACTAGATGTATTGTTTTTTTCCAATCGACCTGTTTTCTTAACGATTTGCTCACAAATTAAACATAAGTTATTTCTTCCAACTTTATATATGTCCACTTTTGTATGCGGTCTATTACATTTATCGCAAAATATAAGTTTATATGACTTATTAAGAGATTCTGGAGTATATCCATATCCATTATAATGTCTATAGCAACCTCCACATAAGACAACATTTTCTCTATTCAAGTCAATACGTTTCATATATTTAAGATTTGATACAGCTCCGCAACTTTGGCAAGAACATTCAATCATGTTATACAATTTTACCACCCCCAATTCGATCAATAATTACAAACTCCAATTTGCATTAGACATTTTTATAACTCTCCTCAGTGCTATTTGATTTAAAAATAGAATCCGCAATTCCTTTTATTTTTACCATATATTCCTTTGATTCTTTATAAACCTTCTCATGAAAATAGCTAGTTATTTTTTGAGGTATATTTAAAAGAGATTTCGTACGGGGTTCTTCTACACCTTTATTTTGTTCTCTTATTTCTTCAATGGATTTACTTTTATTTTGAATTTCATCTAAAACAACTACACCAGAAAATAAACTAAAAAGAAGACTTATTAATATTAAAAATGATGATAAAGTAAGAAATAAACAATCAAATAATCTTAAAATAAGGTTTTTCGAGAGCCGTGAAATTTCTCGATCTACCATAACCTCTAATTTCAGGGGAGGAGTTTTTTTGAACTTATTCCTTAGATTTATTAAGCTATTGTGTAATAAACTTTGATAAGTATGATATTTACCTTCACTATTTTTTTCACGTACTCTTTGCAATAAGAGTTTATTTTTCTTGATTGCATTCCTAATGCAAATTCTCCTAAATACTGATATAATCAGCAAATTTGTCACTATGCAAAAAATTATTAAGATCACAATATAAAATATAATATCGTTCATAATATTTTCTTTCGTTTCAATATTTTCATAACCCAACTATATGAATAATCATATTTTCTTGCTAGCTCTTTTGCATTTTGTCCATCATACTCGCTTACTATTTGGTCATGTAAATAATGTTCAGACAATAGTTTTTTTGGAAAGGTTACATATTGACCTGCAAAGTAGTTGTGCACCAACAATGTATTTTTATGGCCTATTAATTCTACAAACTCTTTATATGCTCCGTTGAAACATGAACTATCCAGTGTACTGATATCCACTACTTTCACCTCTTCTAATATTTGTTGTCTTAAATATGACACTTTTATATGTCATAAACACTTCGATTCTTCAATGGCTTATCACTAGGAAAATCCACACATAATATTCTTAGTGTTTAGTTTTTCTATCATGACTTCCTTCTTGAAGGATTCGTATATATATAAAAGACTTAGCATCTGTAAAAGATGCTAAGTCTTATTCGAATTAATAATATATATTTATTTTTTCTTTATTACGAATTAATTAAATTAGATTACAACTTTATTGATAATTTAATTTCATTGAACTATATTATTGTATTTTAATATGTGAAAAAAGATATATATAATTTCCATGAGTAATTGTATTTTAATTATAATATTTGATAAAATATAACAATAACAACTGTTAAATTAAGGATGATATAAATTGTGTATTAAAGGAGATGAAAGTTTTGGAATTAAGTTTAGCATCAACTGACTTTTTAAATGTACTTAAACATCTGGATACTTATGAACTCAATAAAACTAAAAATAATGTTAATTTGTTTTTATGCCCAATAAATGCCAATAAATTTGATTACAGTAGATTAATAAATGAGTTAATAGAACCAGTTGCTGACTTTGCTATATCAAGAAAAGTAAAAAAAACTTACACTAATAAGCCTATGACTTTATCTAAAGTTGCTAGAGATAAGTTTGTTGAGTATAAAAAGAATACTGGTGAGTTAGGTGAGTTTTTATTATATTGCTTTTTAGAAGGGCATATGAATGCTCCAAAAATATTTTCAAAATTAGAAATGAAAACCTCTAATAGTATGTATGTAAATGGTTCAGATGGTGTACACTTTTTAAAGGTTTCTGATGATAACTACCAGTTGGTATTTGGTGAATCAAAAACTATTACAGATCTGCGTCAAGCTTTCAATGCTGCTTTTAAATCAATATATCAGTTCATAAATGAAATTAATGATAAAGGTGATCGTAAAAGTGGCATTAACTTTGAAAAGAGATTGATAAGTGATAATTTGGATCATGAGAGTTGGTCTGAAACGGAAAAAGAATTTTTAACAAAGCTTATTTATCCGACTTCTAATGAAGAGTTTGAGGTAGACGACGCTTTTGGTATATTTATAGGTTTCCAAATAAATGAAAAAGGAGACCAAAAAACAATGAAAAATTCAGATTATAGAAGAAAAATTGAAGAAGATGTGAAAGCAAAGTTATCAAAAGAATTAGAGCATATAGAAGGCTTGATAGAGAAATATAATTTATATGGATATTCATTTTATGTTTATGCTCTTCCATTTACTGAACTTGATAAAGCTCGAGAAGAAATAATGAAAGGAATAATAACATGAGTTTTCTTAACGGACTTGCGAACAAAGCACTTAAAGATCCTTATTTAGAATCATTAATTTATAAATTGGAAAAAATTTATGGTCACCATTTCATAAACAGTTACAGTAAAGAGGTCTTGAGTGAAAAGGAATACTCAGATTTACTAAGATTTGGGGATATTCTATGCAGATCAAAAAAGACAGAAGCTAGAAACTTAGCATATAAAATCATAAGTCTACTATATAATTTTTATGAAGAAGATAAATTTTTTAAGCTACAAGCTGCAACTATAATGGTTAAACTAGGGAATTTCCCTTCATTACAACTAGCGATTAACGATGAAGAAATTGATCTTGATGAAGTGAAAATAGAATCAATAATCAAGGAAACCTATCAAATAGCACCAGATTCACATAGTATTTTTACAGATGCTCAATATAAGGTTTTTGAGAGGCTTAAAGATAGTAACCATTTTAGCTTTTCTGGACCAACCTCTTTTGGAAAATCATTTATTATTGAGTCATTTATTAAATATCTTATTAAAGAACGAAATTCTTCAGATAATATAGTAATACTAGTACCTACAAGAGCATTAATAAATCAAGTTTCAAAGAAACTAAAAAAAGAAATTATGGACCCCAAATATAAAATACTATCACATCCAACTGTACCATTATTGTATAAGAATAAGGGATATAAATATATTTTTATATTTACTCCTGAAAGATTGATATCATATTTATCAAATGATAACCCTGCAATAAATTATGTATTTGTTGATGAAGCGCAAAAATTAATTACAGAGAATGATTCGAGAGCTCCACTTTTTTATCATGCTTTAATGCTTGCTAAGAGGAAGAGTGTAAATCTTTATTTCTCCTCTCCTAATATAGTAAATAGTGATATATTTTTGCGATTATTTGGGAATAGTATTGAAGAAACTTTAAGTGTTACAGAAAATTCTGTAGCTCAAAATAGATTCTTCATAGATTGTATAGATAAAAGAGCAATAATGTTTACCGAAAATGGTAAAGAAATTGCTCTACCCTATAAAAAGTACTTTGAAAATGAACATGCTAATTTAAAAAATGCAATTATGACTTTAGGCAAAGACGTTCAAAATATTATTTATTGTAATACTGTTGATGACACAATTAACTATGCTTTGAGATTTGCTGAAAATTCTCCTATTAAAATAAATCCAGATCTAAATTCTCTAATTGAATTGGTAAAATCTACGATGCATGAAGAATATTACTTGATTGATTGTCTCAGAAAAGGAATTGCATTTCACTTTGGGGGATTACCACAAAGAATTAGAGAAAGAATAGAATTACTTTTTCGTGAAAAAGTAATTGATAACATTTTTTGTACATCCACTTTGTTAGAAGGAGTTAACCTTCCAGCAAAAAATATATTCATTTTAAGTAATGCTATTGGACTTAAATCATTTTCTGATGTGGACTTCTGGAATTTAGCAGGTCGTGCAGGAAGATTAACTAAGGACTTAAGTGGGAATATTATTTGTCTAAGAGTAATAAATAAGAAAAACAGGTGGGATAAACCCGATAAAGATCTTAAAGTGGTAAAAGTAAAAGAAATAAGTACGGTTGAATCCATACTGATGACAAATAAATCAAAGTTCTATACAAACATAGGTAAATCTATTGAAGGAAAACCTTTTACTCGAAAAAGTATTTCCGATAATGAGAAAAAAATGCTTGATTCCTACGCAAATATTTTAGCCTATCATAGTTTAACAAAAACTGACTCAATTTTAAGAAGTAAATTCATTGATCATAATAAAGAAGGAACATCGATTCTACATAAAATAGATTCTAATATTGAGGTTCCAAAGGAGATTTTGGCTCAAAGTACGAATATTAAACTAGTATATCAAAATAATATATTAACCTTAGCTAAAATGTTGCCAGAAGTTCCTGAAGAGGTTAATTACAAAAGTTGTTTAGCAATGTTAAATATTCTTTACGATTATTATAATTGGAAGGAGGAAGAATCAGGAGGACGTAAGCCTTTAGTAAAAGATAAATCTATACTAACTTATTATGCTGTACTAATGAACTCTTGGATAAATTCAAAACCTCTTAATGTAATTATTAAAGATGTAATTAATTATTATACTTTAAATAAAAGAATTATTTTTTTAAGGTCTGATCAAGCTGTAATTTTTGATCCTAAAAATAGATTCCATATAAACAAACTTGTTAACACTATTGTTTCCGATATAGAAAATGTATTACGATTTAAAATTAAAAATTATGTTTCTAATTACACTCTACTGATTAACGAAATTGAAGAAGATTCTAGTGTAATTGATTGGTCTGAATATCTTGAATATGGAACTACAGATAAAATAACAATAGAATTACAAAATTTAGGTTTCCCAAGGCATCTTGCAACATTGCTAAAAAATAAATATATTCATTTCTTTATTATTGAAAATAACGTTATAACTGATTTTTATGCAGAAGAACTTATAAGTGCTTTTGACAAAGAAAGATTTTATGATGAGTTTATTGAACTATCAAACATACTAGAGTAAATATAATTAATTTTTTTTTATACACAACAAAGCTCAAAATGGAGTTTAGTAACATTAAATCACCTTTAGCTAAAAAATGAGTTGAAAGGTGATTTTATTGTTCACTTCAAATTTTTTCAACTTTACATTGGAGTATTTTTTAGTAGCTCTACACTCTCTCCGCTTCTATGGGAGGGTGTTTTTTTCTTTTATGTTTTTTCAAAAAATTTAATTAAAATAACTTTTATTTATTAAATTTATTATATATAATAAATTTAATAAATAAAAGGAGTGGTATAAATGACTAATGCAATCTCAAAAATTACGTCAAATAATAATGTTAATATTTCGCAGAGAATTATTGACGAATTGGGATGGTCTTCTGAGGATGAAATTTTAGAAGAAACTAAAGGTGAACAAGTGCTATTAACTAATTTGACATTAAATGATTGGAAAAATACAGAGTTAGCTATTTGGAATGGAGAACTTTATCATTTGTTAACAAAATCATCAGCAAAAGTAGCAATTATAACACATGAAAATAGTGAACGTTTTGGAGGTATGTTTGCAATTCGGCACCCTTTTACATTTATTTCTAATTTTACTAAACAATTTAAAGGTTTATATTTAGATGGTTTTATTGACATTAGTGAGCAGACATTAGAGCATTATTATCCTAACAAAAAGTTCCATAATGATGCACGAGGGAACCTCGAGTATAAAGGATTTGTGAAGGAAATGACAAGGTTTAAAAAACGTACGACTGTAACTAATATGCTAGTTATAGATTATAATTTGCTAGAAAGTATAGATAGTGTTGTTGGGCAAGAATTGAAAGCGGCATTATTAGAAGATAATTCGAATTTAAAAATTATTTTAGTTGGATTCTTAGATACGTGGAAGGGTATTGTTAAGCAATGGAAAATTGAAGATTATTTATTTTTAAATACATGTACTATGGAGTATTTTGAAGTAATAGAGGGCAAAGAGCAACTTCAAAAAAAATTAATGGCCTAATAATATTATTAATAAAATCCAGTGTTTAAAAATGTGAAAATATTATTGAAATTACTTTTCCCCCCAACTTATTAAAGCCTTTCACCAGCACTTAATTTTTGTTTTCTCTATACTCATTTTTTTTAGAATCCCTTAAAGGATTCTACAGAACATTGTATTGATAGTAGTTCGATTAAAAAATAATAGACAAAATCGACTTTGTCTACAGTCTGGAAGCCTTGGATACAAGGCTTTTTTGATGTGTTTAAGTTTTTCACATTCGTAGGTATGTAAAAATCACCATAAATATTTTTTTGCTTTGTGAGTTCTTTCACTAGTTACACCAAACACTCACCTATCACTTCTTGAATTTCTCTTCCTTAGATGTAGAAGTCAAATAAACTCTTCTTGATCGTTGCATAAATGAATGTTATATGTGAAAATAATGGGAATTAAAATCGAAACAAGCATGTGGGGAAATGAAACATTCTTATTATAAAAGGAGGAGTCTAAGTGGAAATCACATTAGAACGAGTAGCTCAACAGGTAAAAAATTTACGTGAAAGTAGAAAAGTAAACTTACGTGACCTAGCAAAAGAAATCAAAATAAATTACACCGCGTTAAATAAAATTGAAAATGGGTCCCAAAGACTAGACATGGAAACGTTGGCCAAGCTAGTTGATTATTTTAATGTTACTGCAGATTATTTCTTGACACCTTCTATGAAATTAGACGATGTAAAAGAGAGTGCAAATATTACGCAATCCTATAGATCTTTATTTATACGAGTGCTCGAAGAATATTTGAGCGAGAAAGAAAAACCTTTTAAAGACAATCAATTAGGACAATTTGTACGAAATGAATTTGTGCAAAATATTAATACTCAGATACCACTTGATGAAAAGAATTATTTAGTGACTGGTTCTGTGGGCCAAGGGGTTTGGGCTACTATACCTTGGGTTAGTTGCTTTGATCGTTCTATAACTAAATCAGCTACAAATGGTTATTACATAGTGTATTTATTTAAAGAAGATATGACTGGTTTTTATATAAGTCTTAATCAAGGTTATACGTACTTTCGTGAAAAATATGGTACTAAAGAAGGTCGTGTAAAGATCCTACAAACTGCAAATTTAATTCGCTCAAAAGTAGAGGTGTCAGATGATTTTAAATTGGTCGGTATAGATTTAGGGTCAACACGCGATTTAGCAATTGGTTATGAAAAGGGTCATATTTTTGGAAAGTACTATGATGTAAATAATATTCCTACAGACGCTAAACTAATTGCTGATTTCCGTGAGCTTTTGGAAGCATATAAAAAGATCGTTGTATTTATGAATGGACGTAATGTGAGAGAGTTCAATGATTATTTATTATTACAGGATGATTTAGAATTTCTTGAAACAGAAGAAGCGAATTATCAAGAAAAGGCAAATGAGATTGCTAATAACAGAGAAAAGCAAAAACCTAAATTCGATGAAGAAGAAAAACCTCGTCCTCCTAAAAACACAGTTATTGATGAAGGGGGAAAAGAGCGTTATCCTAGGAATGCAAAAGAGGCAGCAGAAGCTTTATTGAGAGCAAATTACACGTGTGAAGTTGATCCTAATCATGAAACCTTTATTTCCAAAGCAACCAATAATAAATATGGAGAGGCTCATCATTTTGTAGGAATTTCACACCATAAAAAGTTTCCAGATATAGAACTTGATCGTGCAGCTAACATATTGTGTTTATGTCCAACATGTCATCGTAAAATTCATCATGCTGTAGATGAAGTTCGATTACCGATGATTGAGAGCATCTTTTATAAAATACATGGACGTCTAAAGAATGTTGGAATTGAGGTAACTATGACTCAACTTAAAGAGTTTTATGCTATTTCATTAAAGTAATGAGTTGAGTAGAAATAGTGGGAAAGCTAAGACTGTTTAGGAGTTGAATATGCAATACAAAATTTAGATAAAGGTGATGTAAATATGACAGGGATACAGGTTGTAAGTTGGCCATTTAATGAAGAAAGTTTAATGAAAATTAATAATGATGAATCATTTTTAAACTATCCTGTGATTTATTTATTGAATAATGCAAAAGAAGCATACATAGGGGAAACTGTTTATTTTAAGAAAAGGATGCGTGCACATTTAAAGACCACTGAGCGAAAAAAGTTGGATCGGATGCAACTTATTAAACATGATAAATTTAATCGCTCTGCTACATTCCATTTGGAAACTAAGTTGATTAATTATTTTTTAGGTGATGAAAAGTATAAACTTCAAAATAAGAGTAAAACTACAAATGATTTCACACATAACTATTATAATAAACAATTTTATGACCAATCGATATTTATAGAACTGTGGAATAAACTATATGAAAAAGGTATAGTTTCAAATGAACAGCATGTTATTGAAAATAAAGATATTTTTAAATTATCACCATTCAAAGAGTTGTCCTTAGAGCAACAAGATTTAAAAGAAAATGTATTAAAATTCTGTGAGAGTCAGATTCACTCTGTAGTTGACGAGTATGGTAGTCTTTTTGTAGTTAAAGGAGAAGCAGGGGTTGGAAAAAGTGTGGTACTTAGTTCGATTTTCAATACACTTCAAGAACGTTCAAGTGAAGCTTCATCAGTTCTATATAATACTGAAAACTATCTAGTTGTCAATCACGAAGAAATGTTGAAAACATATAAAGGAATAGCAGCCCAGTTAAAGTATTTAAAAGCGAAAAATTTTGCAAAACCTACATCACTAATTAATCAATTAAAAAAAGAGAATAAAAAAGTAGATATCATTTTAGTAGACGAAGCCCATTTATTACTCACTCGACCGGATACATATAATAATTTTTATGCTCAGAATCAGCTAGAGGAATTATTAAAACTCGCTAAAGTGGTTGTGATGGTATATGACGGTGACCAAGTTTTAAAGTTAAAAAGTTTATGGCAAGAGGTAATATTAGAAAAATTGATTCTCAAAAGTTCGGATTCTGATTATTATGAGTTGACGAATCAATTCAGGATGCAAGCAAATGATCAAGTAATTGAGTGGATTAAGCAATTCAAACAAAAACGACTTTTACCACTTCCAGATGATAAGGAGTATGAGTTTAAAATATTTAATTCGCTTAAAGACATGCATATAGCTATTAAGCAACAAAATAAACTACATGGTTTGAGTCGTGTGGTATCGACGTTTGATTATTTACATAAAAAAGACGGTGGAATTTACTACATTAAGGAGGATAATGGTATTTATCGAATTCCATGGAATATAACTGATAGTAAATACACATGGGCAGAGAAACCAGATACTGTGGAAGAGGCTGGATCAATTTATACAATACAAGGATTCGATTTGAATTATGTAGGAGTGATTTTAGGCCCGTCCATTACCTACGATTCACTAAACGATGAATTGGTCATTAAAACTGAAGCATATAAAGATATAGGGGCATTTACAGGCATAGAAGGTATTGAAAATGTAGATGAGGCGAAAGAACGTATTATCTTAAATTCGGTCAATATATTAATGAAACGTGGCATAAAAGGATTGTATATCTATGCGAGTGACGAAGCATTGCGCAATCGACTTTTACAATATCAAAAAGATTTAAGGTAAGGAGTAAAAATGGGTGAAATTAAACGATTAACAGATATGGTACTAGAATTTAGAGAAGAACGTAATTGGCAACAATTTCACAATCCAAAAGATTTAGCACTGTCATTATCATTAGAAGCAAGTGAATTGCTGGAAAATTTTCAGTGGAAAACAAGTGAAGAAGCAGTTAATAAGAATCTAGATAAGATGAAGGATGAATTAGCTGATATTTTAATGTATGCAATTCTATTTGCTGAAGAAACGGATATAGATGTAGTTGAAGCCATTCAACGGAAAATAAAGAAAAATAATGAAAAATACCCAGTAGAAAAAGCTTACGGAAGAAATACAAAGTATACAGATTTTTAGAGTATTTGTATGTTTTAATTAATCACAAGTCAATGGTAAAGTTTAAAGAAATATTAGTATACAAGTTTAAAATTCAGCTACAGACACAAAGAAGCAGTGCTAAAAATTACAGTTCTATAAGTGAAAATAATTATATCCTTTAGAGCTAAATTGTATGAATACCCACAAAATATGGGTACCCTTTATGGATAAATATGATGAAAATTAGTGTTATGACCTTAGGAATGAAACTTGTGAGGCCGTAGGGCAAAGAAAAAGAAGATAGTGAATAAGAAAACCAATTTGTATTTGCAATATATGCATGTACTCTCTAAGGAAAAAAATGATAATATGTATTTTATATGGTAAGTGAAAAAGATTATTTCTAATTTCTTTTATGAGAGGGAAAAGGAGACAAGAAAATCTATGGTTGAAGTAAGAATTAATTATCTCGAGGAGTTAGAGGGAGAAGATGATCGTTTTCTAAAAGTAAGTAACAAACCTGACCTTGATAATATTTATCCACATGCAAATATAAAAGTTGAGAGAGATCAATATTCAATATTTGAGTTAAACAGAAAATATGAAAAAAAACAATTGATTTTGGATCCGGATTTTCAAAGAGAAGCTGTGTGGAAGAAAGAGCAAAAGTCAGAACTTATTGAAACTGTTTTAATGGGTATTCCTTTACCAATTTTTTATTTAAATGAAACTAAAGAAGGGAAATTAGTTGTAGTAGATGGTAAGCAACGGTTGACAACATTTTTTTCTTTTATAAATAATGAGTTCAGATTACAGAACTTAAAAATACTAAAAGATAATAATGGTTTGAATTTTGCTGACTTAGAAGTTAAATTACAAGCAAACTTAGAGGATTTCCAGATAATTGCACAGGTTATTAAACCCCCTACACCGGATAGAATAATGTTTGATATATTTGATAGAGTAAATCGTGGAGGTACCTCTCTTAATAATCAGGAGATGAGAAATGCATTATATCAAGGTAAATCAACAAAATTACTAAAAGATTTAGCTAAATCTAAAATATTTAAACAGGTCACGGGAAATTCAATAAACTCTACTCGAATGAAAGATCGTTATTTAATTCTTAGACTTCTATCTTTTTATTTAATGTGTGAAAGACGTTTAGTGGATGAGAACAAAGTCTTAATTGAATATAAAAACGATATTGATGAGTTTTTAGGGAAAGCTATGGAGTTTTTAAATACACAATCCGATACTGAATTAGAGAAACTACATGTTGTTTTTAATAAGACAATGATTAATAATAATATAATTTTTGGAGACAATGCTTTTAGAAGGTTAGCAAATGGTGAAAAAAAGAAACCAATTAATATGATTCTTTTTGAAGCCTTTGGTTATTTATTTACTCAATTTGAAATGGATTTTTGTGAAGAATTTAATAAGGAAATTAAAGAGATTTGCAATAATTTGTTAGCACAAAACCACTTAAACAAACTACTTACCGAAGACAGAGGAAGAGGAATTGCTATAAGTGATATTTTCATGATGATTAATGAATTGAAAGAGAGGATTAAATATGATATCTAAACTAACTGTAAGTGATATGAAAAGCTTTGACTATACTACTCTTGATTTGAATAATTTCACTTTACTTGTAGGAATGAATTCTGCCGGTAAATCTACTGTAATTCAAGCGTTATTATTAGCAGTTCAGAATATTACTGATGATGGTCTTTCACCCTTAAATGGAAAGTTGGTTTCTTTGGGTGAATTTTCAGATGCGAGAAACTTTATTAAAAATGCTAAATCATTTTTTATTAAATTAGAATCAGATTCGGAAAAATTAATGTTAACTTTTACTGAGGACAGTGGGGCTGTAAAATGTAAAACAGAATCATCCTCTAATGAATTTAAAGAATATTTTAATCAAAAAAATAAGAGGATTCATTACCTATCTTCAAAACGTTTAGGATCACAGGATTTATACAGAAAGAATTATGACTCATATAATGACTATGGAGTTTTAGGGGAATATGCTATTGACTATTTCGACAAATGTAAACAAGACCAAATTGAAGAATATCTCATAAAGGATAAATCTATTGGTTCTACATTGGGATTACAACTGAATTATTGGCTTAAATATATATTAAATAGTGAGTTGGTTACTGAGAATATTGTCGATACAGATCAAGTAAAAGCAAAATTTCTTTCAGTTAATAATAGATATGTGCGTCCAAAAAATATTGGATCTGGATTAAGCTATGTCATCTCTATTTTAGTCAGTGTCCTATCTTCCAAAAAAGATGATCTACTAATTATTGAAAATCCAGAAATCCATTTACATCCTAGAGCACAATCAAAGTTAACAGAACTTTTAACTTTTGCTGCTGACAAGGGAATTAAATTTATTGTAGAAACTCATAGTGATCATATTTTTAATGGTGTTAGAAAAACAATTTTTAAAAAGACAATATCTAAAGACAATGTTTCTGTTTATTTTTTCGAAATAGATGATATTGAGCAAGTTACAAAATCCACAAAAATTGAAATTGATGATAATGGCAATGTAGAAAACCATCAGGAAGGATTATTTGATCAATTTGATGATGATCTTGATGAATTATTGGGGTTGAAATAAATGGATATTATTATTAACGAGTTTTCCTTAGAAGAGCAATTTGAAAATGTAGATGCTTTTTTTAATTCATTAAACGAAGTTATTAGTATTCAAAAAATGATGGACAATTGTTCAATGAAAATGTTAAAACATCAAGAAATATATAATCATAAAGTTACTCAAGAACAAACATTACACGAAATATTAATAGACAAAAGAATAAGAACTACTAATGAACTTCGTAAATTTAAAAGCTTTTTACATAAGCTGATGACTGATCCACCCTTCTGGCAAGAAAATCAGCAGCATGATTCAATGAATGTATATACCTGTGATTATACTTCCGAGACTCACGGTTATTCATTAGCAGAAGCTTGTGAAAGAGATAAAATGGTTTTATCATTTAAAAATCAAAAATTTGATAATGTTTCTTTATATGTTAGAAAAAATGGTGAGAAAATTAGTATTATAAATTTAACCGATACAATTTTTTTTGCTGAGTATCTAAAAGAGAACAAGTTATTAGATATAAATAGATATTGTGAATATCGTTTTATTGATACTAATATTTCTTTTTCAAAATTGGATCCACATTATGGATTTGATATTTTGGAAGAAGAAGAGATTAATATTTTCATTTCATCTTTTATAAGGTTTAGTGAAATGACTTGGGATGAAATTACCCTCTCAGATGGCTTAGAATTTAAAAAATACCAACCTGCTTCTAAAAAAGCAGACTGGTTTGCCAATACGCCATATAAAGATAAACAAATTTTTAAGTTTAGAACTAATCAAAAGTGTAGATGCTTTGGATACAGAGATGGTGATGTTTTTTATGTTTTAAGATTCGAAAAAGATCATAAGGTAAGTGATCATGGTTAAACTAATTTATATCTACATAGCAAGCATAAAAAGAGCACCTTCAAGAATAAAGTGCTCACTTTCATTTGATATAAAACATGATTAAAAGTTGTTTAAAATGACATTTCAAAATTAGAAAGTACAAAAATAATTGTTCTTTCAACACAAAAACGTTTAAACTTTTACTACAGATAGTATCTTTGAAAAACTTGCCCCCACAACGATAATTTATAAAACCGTAGTCAAAACCGTAGTCAGTGTATTATAAAAGTACTTAAAAACCCTTATATATCAATACTTTTATGAGATGATGGTCTAACTCCCGCCGTCTCCATACAAATAACATCATTGTGTTTAAAAGAGTGTCGAAAGCCTTAGAATATCAAGGATTTGACGCTTTTTTATTTCAAGAGATTTCATTCAATTACTAGTCAAAAAGTTTAACCTTCTA